>JAEEGL012546944.1_pt1 | contig 12038 bp, 8 predicted proteins | sample 9134231 | NCBI WGS metagenome assembly JAEEGL01 (sample SAMN16246548, study PRJNA631951) | gut metagenome | biome: gut microbiome; feature: rumen; material: fiber-attached | host: Bos | place: Iran: Karaj | collected 2018-10
CTGGCTATCATGATTTCACTGAACACATCGCTGTTCTTCGCCACCTTGACTGCGGCCACCGTGGCCACGCCACCGGCTCCTATAATCAGAACTTTTCCCATTTCTATGTTTTCTTTTTAGTTGTTACTACGATTTACAAAGGTACAAACTTATATTGAAAACGAAGAATGAAGTGCGCATATTTTTTCACTGCTTCCGCAGCACGCCGCTCTCTGCCTGAAAAACGAAACGGCGTCTCGAATTTTTGAAACGGCGTTTCGAAAAAAACAAGTCGGACTTCGAAGAAACGAAATCCGACTTGTCACATGGATTGAAGAATGCGGGTCATTTCACTTCGTCGCCACTCACTCCGAGAGCGGCCAAGAGGGAATACGTGAGCATCTCCTGCGGGCAGTGCATGCCGCTTACCGTCTGAAGAGTAAAGACCGTGACCTGCTTCTGGCCCGTATCCTTGAGCACGGCGGCCAGTTCGTCGCCATAAGCAGCCACGTCACCCACAAGCATCAGGCGTTCGACGCGCCCGCTCGCAAGCAGGGCCTCCACCGACTGGGCAAAGAGCTGGCCGGGCGTGACCAGGGTTTCCTCAACAGGAAACGCACTGAGCGAAAACTCGCCCAAATTGTCGCGGAAAGCCTGTCCGTCGACCTCGGCAGTGAGGTTGGCCGGCGACACGTTCTTCAGTATATTCTTTTTCTTGGAATGGATGAGCAGCAGTTGCACCTGATTGTCGCCAGGCCGCAACCCGCCGTCGAGAGCCACATAATCAGCCCAGCGCGCAAGGTCCAGCTTGGGCAACGGGCGCTCCAACATGCGTTCCAACTGCACGGAGACATCAAAAACGAGCGCGTCAAGATAATCGGCATCGGCCAAAATGACGTTTTTGGCCCATTGCACCTCGGAGGAGGTTGAGTTCGAACGGTCCATCTTTATTATTTGAGCAAACGTTTGGCTGCGGAAGTAAGACAGGCTGAAATTTCACTCATCGAAACGAGGGCCACGGGCGTTCCCGCCTCGGCCGGTGCCAGTTCACCCGGGGAATAGGAAACGCGCAAACCGGCACGGGTCAGCGCCGGTGCTGCCTGAGGCAAGGGAAACGAGAGTTCCGACGTTTCCTTGGGTAACGATGTGCGGGCCAACAGGTCGGCATAGTTCATAGTGCCGAAATAAGTGTGCAGGCCCTTGACCAGAGCGCGACTGAAACGCTGGCGCAACTTGGCCTTCGGCTGCAACAGGGCATCCCAGGTGAGTTGCGTGCCGTCGGACTTGACAAAAGTAGCATAGAGACGGTTGTCCAAGCGCTGGCCGGCAGCATCGTAGCGCGGGGCATCAATGCAGAACGTAATGGCTCGCGAAGTCTCGTAAACACGCGTCATATGGAAATCCAGCGTCAGAGCCAAGGCACGGCCTTCCTTGCTCCGCGGCGTCCGCCCTGCCTCGGCCAAGGCTCCTTCAAGGAAACGGCTTTCCACAGGCGACAGGACAACATTGTTACCGCCCGAACCTCCCTTGGAATCACCCAAGACGGTGGCCAGAACACCGCGGGCCCACACATCGACGGCCTGACGTAACGCCACCGGGCCTTCGGCGGGAAACTCGGCCTGAAGCATGCATTCCACAACACCACGGGCTGCTGGCAGAGGAACGCTCATCACACTGCGGACACGGGCCAAAGCCAACGTGTCGGCGGCATAGGCACCGACAGTGGCACACGACAGAGCCACTAGAAGTATCAAAAAGAATTTACGTGACATCATTGCTAATATATAATATAGGTATATGCAAAAGTAGCACAAAAATCATATCAAACCGCTCCTGCGACCCGATTATTTATAAAAAAGTCGGGTGTTTCGTGCAGAAACACCCGACTTCGGAGTATTCTTTAGCTAAAATCTTTATTTACCATTCATCTTCAGCGATGGCACCATCGTAAACATGCTTCGGACACCACTCCAGATAATCGAGGAGACAGCACTTTTCGGTGTTGGTAAGCACGTTCTTGATACGCAGGTAATACGTGTCAGTCGGTTTAACACGGCCCGTCCAAAGGATTCGGCGGATACGCCAGCAGTCGGCAATACCGTAACGCATGGAATGGGTAACGACACCGCTGGTCACACCGGCACCATTATGTCTTGGCGGCTTCATGTAACCTTTCAGACGCATTTGCTTGTCGATTTCGAACGGGTCACCCTCGGAGTCAAGAGCCCAACCGGTCACCTGATTGAAGGCTTCACCGCGGTAACGGCAGTCCTGAGGAAGTCCGTTAGCAGGCAGATTGTTCTTGTTAGTTCCGAAATAGAACTGCAACATACCGAATACACCGGGATTGTTTGGTGTGCAGAAGCGGAACTCGTAAGTACCCTCACTGGGAACAGGAGGTAACTTCAGCGTCAAGTCGAACTGGCCCTTCAGGTTTATTTCGTCACCCTGATAGTTATTCTGAGTATTCGTTGAAGCCGTGTAAGGAAGCAATACGAAACGTGTTTCATCGGTCATCGTCAGGTTCTCGAAATAACCATTGGGATAAGCCGACTGCTGGTAAACTGACGGACGGCGATAGCCGTTGGTTGCCAATTCGTGCAGAAGGTCGCATACGTCCCAACGCAAACGGCCGCCCAGAACCTGATCTCTGGTATAATCGTCGTAGACGAGAACGTCATCGATAGGATAGTAGAAACCGTTCATCGACTGCATCAGGTTGTCACCGTTGGCGTTCGAAATAAGAATACCTTCTTTCTGAACGCTCACTTCAGCATAGTCGTCAATGGGGAATCTAGGCGCTGTCTGATAGGTAGCCAGACGGTTGATACGCTTACCATTGGTAGGAATACCTTTTGCACCTTCGGTGATACGGAGCAGACGACGATATTTACCCATCGTCTCGTAGTAACCGTCACAGTCAACACCCAGTTCACCAGTCTTGAGGTTGTAACCCATCTCGCAGTAGTGGATAACCAGTTTGTCCCAAGTAAGACGAGTCGGAATCAAGTGGTAGGCCACGAAACGGTTCACAGCGTTGTCCTGATTGGTGAGGTCATCGCTCGTTGCATCGGGATAAGCTTCCTTACACTTCTCGTTGATGGCATGCATGATTTCGTCATAGTTCAGCACAAGACCCTTGTCAGAGTACACCGGCATGGGGATGCCCCACTTATCGTTGAAGATGCTGTCAGTTTCAACAAAAGCTGTGTAACCATAATAACGATGCTTGGGAGCTGCAATGTTGTTACCGCTCAAGTCCTTCAAGATTTCCGGATGGTGCTCCTCATAATCTTCGTCCAAGATGCGGCCCATTGAATCGGCCCAACCGGTACGGGTGAGCAGTTCCGAGAAGATGCGGAGATTGTCAGCTTCGGCAATCAGAGCAGGCAATGTTGCCAACGACAAGCGGAGCACATTGTCCACACCGTGAACTACGCCATTGGAAGCTTCAATGTCACTCTGCGAGATTTTCGAGCGCGTATTAACAATCGTCACGAACTTACCGCCTTCGATGGTGTCGAAGTTGATGGTAATGTAACGGTCGTCCATGTTTTTCTTCTCAAGGGTTCCTTCAGCAAAAGAAGTGGACAGATAAGCTTCCTCGTCCTCGTTATCGATGATGGCGTTGCGAGTGATGTACTCAGCCGTCGAGTCCGGAGTCTGGGTGATGTCATAGCCTTGCGTGTTGTACAAAGAGTCCAGATAATGCTGGATGGCCTCATTTGTAGGGGCGAACACCGTGTAGTTTCCACGTGCCGAGAGCAACTGTGCAATTGTCGATTCTGACTTTTTGCTCAATTTCACTTTTTCCAGCAAGTAGGCAAAGTCCGTGTAATCCGTGCTACTCTTCAGATAGCTGTAGATACTTTCACCTGTAAAGGTGTACATGTTTGATTCATCAATTTTGTCCTCGCAGCTGTAGAAACCTAAGGCGGCTACTAGCATAGCGAACACGGAGAATCTTTTCAACATTGAATTCATTCGTCTTGTCATAATATTTAATTTTTAATTTTTCAGATACAACAGGCCGGACATATACGACCCAATACGTGGCAAAGATACATATTTTTTCTTAAACGCAATCTTTCAACTCGTTTTTTTTATTCCCCTACCCCATAAAAAAATTAACGGGCAATCATTTTTTCCGATTGTCCGTTAATTTTGTCTTCGAACAAGGTTATTTCATGCCAGAAACGATTGTCATCGTATCGCTAGCCAGCATCCATTCTTCGTCTGTTGGAATAAGGCATACGGTTACCTTCGAATCGGGTGTCGAAATAATGCATTCTTCGCTGCGTACACGGTCGTTTTTGGCTTTATCGAACTTGACACCCATCCATTCCAGGCCTTCGCACACACCGGAGCGCACCCCATATTGGTTTTCGCCTACACCGGCAGTGAATACAATGATGTCCACGCCACCCATGGCAGCGGCATAGGCACCGATGTATTTTTTGATACGGTAGTTATACATCTTCAGCGTCATGATGGCCCGCTTGTTTCCTTCAGCCTCGGCGGCTTCGAGCACACGCATATCGCTCGACATTTCCGATACGCCCTGCACGCCGCTTTTCTTGTTCAGCAGGTCACTGATTCCGTCGGCATCAAGTCCCAGTTTCTTCTGTAGGTAAACCACTGCGCCGGCATCGATGTCACCACTGCGAGTACCCATCATCAGACCTTCCAACGGAGTCAAGCCCATCGACGTGTCCACGCACTCGCCGTATTTCACGGCAGCCACACTGGCACCATTGCCGATGTGACAGGTAATGATTTTCTTGTCCTTGATGTCACAGCCCAAATACTCGCACACCCGTTGCGACACGTAGCGATGACTTGTTCCATGGAAACCGTAACGGCGGATATGATACTTTGCATAGAGTTCATAGGGCAAAGCATACATATATGCGTAATCGGGCATAGTCTGATGGAATGCCGTGTCAAATACGCCCACTTGGGGAACTTTCGGCAGCAGCGCCTCTACGGCGCGCACACCTTCCAGATTGGCCGGATTGTGAAGCGGAGCCAATTCACTGCACTCTTGGAACACCTGCAACACTTCTTCCGTCAGCAACACGCTCTTGTTGAACTTTTCCCCGCCATGCACCATACGGTGTCCCACGGCATCCAGTTCATCGAGCGAATTCAGCACACCTTTCTGCGGGTCCACCAGATTGTCGAAAACCATCTGCAGGCCCACCGTGTGTGTCGGAATATCGTTATAAATCGTTTCGGCCACAGGTTGCTTCGTTTTCAGGAAAGCGCCTTCCAGACCGATTTTTTCAATGCCGCCAGCGGCGAGTTCGGCTTTCGTGTCCATGTCGTAAAGTTTATACTTGATGGACGAACTGCCGCAGTTCAGTACGAGTATTTTCATAACCAATTCTTTATTTTTGTTCTCTTTCTTTGAGTGAAATCACCTGATTGGCTGTAATGGCCACCATTTTGTAAACGTCGTCCACCGAGCACCCGCGGCTCAGGTCGTTCACGGGACGTGCTATGCCCTGCAGGATGGGGCCGATGGCCTGGGCGTGTCCCAGCCGCTGCACCAGTTTATAAGCGATGTTACCCACTTCCAGACGCGGCACGATGAGCACGTTGGCCTTGCCGGCCACATGCGACTGGGGGGCTTTCAACTTGCCCACCTCGGGCACCAGAGCGGCATCCGACTGCAGTTCTCCGTCCACTTCCATTGTCGGGTCCATTTCTTTTGCCAGACGGGTTGCTTCCACCACGCGGTCCACGCACTCGTGGGCTGCCGAACCTTTCGTCGAGAAGCTCAGCATGGCCACGCGCGGCTGCTCGAAGCGGGCGATGGCCTGTGCCGTGCGGGCGGTGCATACGGCTATCTGTGCCAGTTGTTGCGCGTCGGGTTCGGGAGTCACAGCCACGTCGCCCATGACGATGATGCCTTCTTCGCCGAATTCCGGAGCGTGGGTCAGCATAATCATGGCACCGGAGATGCACGTGATGCCCGGCTCCGTCTTGATGATTTGCAATGCGGGGCGCAATACGTTGGCTGTGGAGTTGCGGGCACCGGCCAACTGGCCGTCGGCCTTGCCGGACTTAATCATCAGACAGCCGTAGTAGAGCGGATCGTCCACCAGACGGCGGGCCTCCTCTATCGTAAGACCTTTCTTCTTGCGGAGCTCGACCAACAGCTGCGAAAATTCCTCGTGATCCTCGGCCGTGGCGGGGTCAATGATTTGCGCATCTTTAATGTGCGTCAGATTCAGCCGTTCGGCCAACCCGAGTATTTCCTCGCGGTTGCCCAAAAGAATGACATCGGCCACACCGTCGGCCAGCACGCGGTCGGCAGCCTTGATAGTGCGTTCTTCAGTGCCTTCGGGCAGCACGATACGTTGCTTCGACTGCTGAGCACGCTTGATAAGTTCACTAATGATATCCATAGGATGCAATTCGTTTTTGATATTTCGATTCGTTTTGATTCTAACTTGCAAAGGTACGAAGAAATGGAGAGAAAAAGAAAAAATAAACACAGATTTATTTGTTTTTGTTTTATTCGGCGGAATACATGTAACGTTTCTGAGCGCAGAAGTCCCGCTTCAAAATTTTGAGACGCCGTTTCTAACTTTTGAAACGCCGCTTTATTTTTTCCAAACGCGATATAGTTTTTACTTTTTCCGCTTTTTGCTTTTTCAACTTTGCAAGTTTCCGTACTTTTGCGTTCGTAAACTGAAACACCGACCGGATGACACCACCCCGCCCTCAGTTCCGCTACCTATTGTCTTTGCCGCCTCACGTGGCAACCCACTATGTGGCATTGACCCACGCCGACCCGCGACGCTGGTTCGCCTCGAGCGACCCGCAAGACCGCAAGGTGGGTTCCGGCGGAGGCACCGTATGGCTTATCCGTCAGGAAGAACTGGCACGGGAACTTGCTGCGGGCGACACCTTCGACCAGCGGCGCATCATCATCCACGCCGGAGGCGAAAGCCGTCGTTTGCCTGCATACGCAGCCTGCGGCAAACTGCTCACACCCGCGCCCCACCCTTCGGGAGTGCCTCTGCTGCGCACACTGGCGGACGTGCTGCGTCCCTTGCTTGACAACCTCATGACAAAGGCGCCGACATCGCTGACCACACTCATCGTCAGTGGCGACGTCATAGTGGATTGTCCCGCGTTGCCTGAGATTCCCGAAGCCGACATCGTGTGTATGGGACTGTATGACGACTACGACGTGATGAAAAACCACGGCGTGTTCTGCATAGACCGCCAACAGCCCGGCCAACTCGACTTCATGCTGCAAAAACCTCCGGTGGAGCGCCTTGCACAACTCGAAAGCACCCACCTGTGTCTCATGGACGTGGGATTGTGGCTGCTCAGCGCACGCGCCATGCAGGTTCTCGCCAAGAAAAGTACCGGTGACGACGGCAACATCTGCTTCTACGACCTCTACGGCAGTTTCGGCGGTGCCTTGGGCTCCCGTCCCGTCATTGCCGACACCGACCTGCAGGACCTCACAGTAGCCATAGTTCCCCTCACAGGCGGCACGTTCCGTCATTTTGGCTCTTCCGCCGACCTCATGCGCTCTGCCAAAGCGTTGACAGGGAACGACACCGGGATTTTCACGCTCAACGCCAAAGCAGAAAGCGACTTGTCAAGCCCGAGACACGACATCTGGATAGAAAATGCCTGTGTGCCGGCCACATGGTCGCTTGTTTCGAACCACATCATCACCGGTGTGCCCGAGAACGCGTGGAAACTGGCGTTGCACGAAGGCCAATGCATTGACATGGTGCCCGTGGACAACGAAGCGTTTGTGGTCCGCCCATACGGATTCAACGACCTCTTCCGCGGAGCGGTCGGAGTTTCGGGAACACGCTTCATGAACCGGCCTTTCAGAGACTGGATGCAATCTCATGGCATCGATGAAGGGTTGTTTGCCCCACATACCGACTTGCAGGAAGCCAAACTCTTTCCCATATGCCGACACCAGGCCGACATGGAGAGGATTCTGCAATGGTTCGTGGCTGATGAAAGCACCGACGAGGCGGCCATTGCCCTTTGGACCGCGAGCGAGCGCCTGTCTGCCAGCGACATTGCCCTGCGGGCCGACCTTCCGCGCCTCTTGCAGCAACGACGGGAGCACACATTCGCCCAACTGCGGAGCGCAGTGACCGACGAGGCACGCCGCCAGCCGCAATGGCCCCATCCGACGGAGACAGACCGTACAACAGAGACACGTGCCGAGAGCCCGGTACGCATTGACCTTGCCGGAGGCTGGACCGACACCCCGCCCTACGCCCTTATCTGCGGCGGCAACGTGGTCAACATGGGCATTAACCTCAACGGACAGGCGCCATTGAAAGCCTGTGTCCGCACAACCAAGACATTTTCCCTTGTATGTCGTTCCATCGACCTTGATGCCACGGAAGAGATACGCACATACGATGCATTGGCCCGCTATGACCAAGTGGGCTCACCCTTTTCCATCCCCAAGGCAGCCTTGGCTTTGGCCGGATTCCTGCCGTCGTTCAGCCATAAGCGTTATGCTTCGCTCCACGAGCAGTTGGAAGACTTCGGCAGCGGACTGGAAGTGACGCTTCACTCCAATGTACCGGCCGGCTCGGGCCTGGGCACCAGTTCCATTTTGGCAGCCACCGTGCTCGGCGCCTTAAACCGCCATTGCCATCTCGGATGGACCAAAGAGGACATAGGACAGCGCACTCTCGCCCTCGAACAAATGCTCACCACGGGCGGAGGCTGGCAAGACCAGTTCGGAGGTCTCACCGGCGGCGTAAAATTGCTGATGACACGGCCGGGAATCATACAGACACCTGCGACTGAACCGTTGTCGGAGCTTCTGTATCACAATCCAGACACCCGCCCCTGCCATTTGCTTTACTATACCGGCATCACACGCACGGCCAAACACATTCTGACAGAAATCGTGGAGAACATGTTCCGCGGCGACCCCGAAACTCTCGACATTCTGGACGAGATGAAGCAGCACGCCAGGAATATGGCACAGGCCATCCGCACGGATGACTTCACCACTTACGGCCAACTGGTGCGCCACACGTGGGAACTTAACTGCAGATTGGATTCGGGCACCTGTCCGCCACCCATAGAAGCCCTGTGCCGGGTCATTGACGACCTCTGCCTGGGATACAAATTGCCCGGTGCCGGCGGAGGCGGCTTCATGTACATGGTGGCAAAAGACATCACGGCGGCAAACCGTCTGAAAGAAATACTAACGGCCACGCCGCTCACGACCGGAGCCCGATTTTTTGATATGGATTTGTCAACAAAAGGGCTGTCGGTCACAACCGGTCAAGATTAGCAAAACAAAAGCGGCGTTTCGGCGCGACAAGGCGGCGTTTCAAAAGTTTGAAACGCCGCCTTTGTTTTCAAAAGTCAGAATAAAGCCAGCAGTTGGTCCACTTCTTCCTCGCGGGTATGCCACGAAGTGACCAGACGAATGGCCATGCGCCCGTCGTCGAGCCGTGCCCAGACCTCGCAATCGACCTTTTCAGCCAACGCAGCGGCCTTGTCGGCCGACAGAATGATGAACTGCTGGTTTGTAGGCGAATCGGCATAGAGTTCAATGCCCTTGGCCCGCACACCGGCTTTGAGCCGTTCGGCCATGCGGATGGCATGGCGCGCGATGTCAAAATAGAGATTGCCGGTGAAGAGGACATCAAACTGCATGCCGAGTTCCCAACCTTTGGCCAAGAGACTGTTGTGACGCTTGATTTGGGTGAAGAAACGCTTCACCACACCCGGGCGGGGGAATACCACGGCCTCGCCCATGAGGGCTCCAACCTTGGTGCCGCCTATATAGAACGCATCGCACAGACGAGCCACGTCCTTCAGTGTCACGTCGGTATCGGTGGCGGCCAAGCCGTAGCCCAAGCGTGCACCGTCAAGATAAAGCCACAGGCGGTTGCGGTGGCACACGTCGGAAAGGCGCGTGAGTTCGTCCAACGTATAGAGTGTGCCCAACTCTGTGGGATGGGTAATGTAGAGCATGCCGGGCTCGACCATGTGTTCCCATGTTTCGTCGGCATAGAAGGTGCTCAGAAAACGCTCCACGTCCTCAGCCCGCACCTTGCCGTCGTGACTGGGCAGCACGAGCACCTTATGGCCGGCCGACTCCACCGCGCCCGATTCGTGAACGTTGATATGGGCCGTCGCGGCAGCCAACACACCCTGATAAGGAGGTATCATGGCATCAATGGCCACGACGTTGGTTTGTGTGCCCCCGATAAGGAAATGGATTTCTGCCTCGGGCGTACCGCAGGCTTCGCGTATCTTCGCTTTGGCCGAGGCACACACCTCGTCGCAGCCGTAGCCGATGTGAGACTGGTCGGCCGTGGCAACCATACGCTCGAGTATGGCCGGATGGCACAGGTGCATGTAGTCGCTGGCAAAAGGCAATTTCGTAGTACTCATGTTGTCTTACTTGATGTTTTGCTTGATGCGTTCAATATATTTTTGGAGTGCCGTGGCATCCTTGCGGTCAATGATGTCTATGAGCGACTTCAGTTCCTGACGGATTTGAGCCACCTGATCGCTGGTGCGGGGATTGAATAAGATTTCGCGCAGCAACGCTTCGTCTTCGCCCAACACGCCTTTGGCTATGGCCATATGACGCTTGAACGTGGTGCCCGGCGCATCCTGGTGCTTCATGACGGCGGCAAAAACAAACGTGGACACAAAAGGAATGGACAACGAGTATGCCACTATTTCGTCGTGCTCGGCAAAGGAATACTCACAAATGTTAAGACCGAGACGGCTGTAAAGGTCGCGGAAGAAGATGCGCCCCATGTAGTCGCCTTCGTTGATGATGATGGCATTCTCATTGCTCAATGCACCGAGGTTGGCAAAGGTGGGGCCGAACATGGGGTGTGTGGAGACGTAGCGGAAACCGCATGTGTCATAGTATTCTTTCAGATTCGTCTTCACCGACGCAATGTCACTCAGTATACAGTCGGACGAGAGATATGGCGTCACGGTTTTGAAAACATCTATCGTATAATTGAGCGAAACGGCATTAATGACGAATTCGGGATTGAATGTACCAATCTCATCGAGCGAAGTGAAACGTTGCGTGTTATACATAAAGCGCAAGCGTTTGGGATCGACATCATAAACGGCCACCTCATGCTCAAAATTCAGCAGGTCTACAAAGAACGAGCCCATCTTGCCTGCTCCTAAAACCAAAATTCTCATATTTGTTTACTTATTAATCAGTTCAATCTGCTGACGTACACTTTCGGAGTGAATCGCCTCGAAAACCGTCTTCATGAATTCACCGCTCATACCGCAAAGCACTCCCTGCGCTCCGCGCTTGTTGAGAATTTCGTTGTAGCGCCCGGGCTGCACCACGGCCACATTGTGTTCTTTCTTATAACGCGCAATCTCGCGACTTACCCGCATACGTTTCGACAGGAGTTCTATGAGTTTATTGTCCATTTCGTCAATTTGGCTGCGCAATGTGGACAGGCTTTCTGTTGTGTCGCCTATGCTGCGGATTACCAGTTTGTCAAGGATGAACGCCAGCACATCGGGCGTCACCTGTTGTTGAGCGTCACTCCAAGCTTCGTCGGGATTGCAGTGACTCTCAATCATAAGGCCGTCGAAGCCCAAGTCCATAGCCTGTTGGGAAAGCGGGGCCACCAGTTCGCGACGGCCGCCGATGTGGCTCGGGTCACAAATGATGGGAAGATTGGGTATGCGGCGACGCAGTTCAATGGGTATGTGCCACATGGGCAGATTGCGGTAGATACTCTTGTCGTACGACGTGAAGCCACGATGAATGGCGGCCAAACGCGTAATGCCGGCGCCGTTCAAACGTTGCATACCCCCTATCCAGAGTTCCAGGTCGGGGTTTACGGGATTCTTATACATCACAGGCACATCCACGCCTTTCAATGCATCGGCAATGTCCTGCACAGCAAACGGATTAGCTGTGGTACGGGCACCTAACCACAGCATATCCACACCAGCAGCCAAGGCCTGTTCCACATGCTTCGGAGTTGCCACTTCAGTGCAGACAATCATATCCAGTTCTTCTTTCACACGCTTCA
>JAEEGL014011012.1_pt1 | contig 12038 bp, 24 predicted proteins | sample 9134231 | NCBI WGS metagenome assembly JAEEGL01 (sample SAMN16246548, study PRJNA631951) | gut metagenome | biome: gut microbiome; feature: rumen; material: fiber-attached | host: Bos | place: Iran: Karaj | collected 2018-10
CCCAGTTCATACAGACAGATTGGTTGATCTGATTCTCCTCATGCAAAGTACATAGTGAACACATCACAGTTTTCAATCATATCAAACTCCCATTCAATCTGCTTCTGGGTCTCACCTGGGTCTTCAATCCAGTCTGTTCTCCTTGGGTTAATCAGGCAGATACCATTGAAATCATTACTCAATCCAAGGGCATCATCATTCAAAAAATCCTTGATGACCATATCCTGCCATTTGATACACTTACAGATACCTCCAGCAAGGAAAACCTTCAGTGTACCAGGATAGAAGTACTTGTGTTCTGGAGCTGTAATTACTTCTACATACATATTAACTAATTTCTATAGTTGTTCCACCAAACATCTGGCAAATTTCTTCCCTGACAATATCCTCAAAATCCTTGATAGTCTCATCATTTGGATATTTCCTCTTGAAGGTATCCAACACTTCCAGGGTCTTCACCAAACTGTCAACAGTGAATTCATTCTTGTACACATTATTAAGAGACCATTCTTTTCTCTCATTATTTTCCAAAGTGGTTGACACATTGGAATCATTTGTTTTAACTTCGTACTCCATTATAAACAATATTTATCAATAAACTTATCTTCACCCCTGAACAACCATACCAGTCCCTCGATAAAGGCGACAACAGATGGGATGCATGTCCAGAAAAACAGTACAGCAAGAATACCAAGAGCAACCTTGCCACGATAGAATTCCTGTAATCCTATAAAACCACCCACAAAACAAAGGATGATAAAACACCAAAAATTATACTTATAACCCATAATTATTCTTCTACTTTTTCACCATCATACAAATCATAGAACTGGAGAAGTTTTTCCTGGGGCATAACAACCAGTTTCCCAGACTTCTTGTCCTTGAACACAATGTCATTGATACCTATTTTGGTACCATCTTCAAGAATGATGACCCTGTTACCATTCTCATCAAAAGTGATTGCTGCAGAAGTCATACCTGCAACTTCATACACATCCTTGATACTCTGGGAATCATCTGCAACGAATACCACATCCAGGTATTCAGGTTTCTTTTTGTAAACTTGTTTCATAACTATTTCTTTGTAATTATATCATCAATAAGACCATATTCCTTTGCCTCTGAAGCAATCATCCAGTGGTCACGTTCACAGTCAGCAAGAACCTTGTCAAGAGGCTGACCAGAGTTTTCTGCCAGGAGACCACACAGTTCCTTCTTCAGGATGAGGATCTGTTCTGCCTCAATCTGAATATCAGTTGCCTGACCCCTTGCACCACCCAGAGGCTGATGAATCATAACCCTTGAATGAGGAAGTGCCAGTCTGTGACCTTTCTCACCGGCTGACAGAAGGACAGCGCCCATAGAGGCAGCCATACCAACACACTGCGTTGCGACAGGTGACGAAAGGGTTTTCATAGTGTCATAGATTGCCAGACCATCATAACACACCCCACCAGGTGAGTTGATCATAAGTGTGATTTCCTCATCTGATATACTGTTGAGCCACAGAAGCTGAGCAGTGATGATGTTTGCCACATCTGAATCAATTTCAGTACCCAGGAAGATAATCCTGTCCTGCATCAATCTGGAGAACACATCCATCTGTGTGACATTCATTTTCCTTTCTTCAAGAATAGTGGGGTTGATATAACCTCCATAAATGGAAGAATACCTTCCGAGTGTGGTAGAAGAGATCCTTCTATCAATTGCAAATTTTTCAAAATCTGTCATATATAATTGTCTTTAAGAATTTACCATTCTAAATATAACAAAAAAGAGAGTGATTTGACCACTCTCTTCAATGTTTTTTAATATTTTTTACTTCCTGAACAAATACTTCTTTCTTGCCGCAACCGCAATCTTCAGAACAGTTTCTCCAGTGACAGCGGTATCAAACCCACAGTACTTCCTGTTGATGAACACATAGTTTCCACTCAAGAGATTGTTTAAAAACTTTTCTACGACAGTGGTGAACTCCAGGTCTGACATATAGTCATACTTTGTGAGTTCATACTTCTTGTAATCAATCCTCACATCAGAGTCACGGTCTGCGATAAGTCTGCGACCGCCATGATAACCTATGATCTGACCAGTGTTTCTGATGGTGACAAAAGGCATATTCACCACAAACACATCTTTGTTGTCACAGAATGCATTGATAATCTTAATGGTTTCCTCCTTCACATCATATTCAGCAGCCTTTTTCATTTCTACATTGAACTTGGCAGTGAACCTTTCTACTATTTCCTTCCTTACTTCCGGTGACAAATATAGTCCCTTGGTTCTTGCTGTAGTTACATTTCCTACGGTGTCAACCACAACAGGGTTCACAGTTACTGGTTCCAGGACTTCAGGTTCAATGGTTTCAGGTTCAATAACTTCACCTTCAAAATCAGAATCAGAATCACCCAAATCAAGAATCTCTTCCTGTTCAATATTTTCTTCCACTTCAGGAACTTCAGGTGTGTCTTCTTCAGCTCCATCAATTTCAGGAAGGACAACCACAACAACATAGTTCTTTCCTCTGTCTTCAATGTGGTCAATCACATACTCGAACTTGTCAGAACTTCCACTGGATACACTTGCCACATCAAAGTACTTGAACCTCCCAGTGTCAAGATCCATCAACCTTTTCTTCCACCAATCATTCTTCTTGATTGGGATTTCATTTGTACGAAAATTTGTAAGCTCATCAAAAACATCTTTCTTGAGAGCAAGATTTAAAACATTTGCCATATAATCATTTATTTAAACAACCCATCCTTTCGGATCTACTTCATTCATTTCATAAAATTTTGCCCTGGATTTCCTGGGGATTGTGTCTTCATATAAAAGACAAATCTGATACAAAAGGGATGACATTCTTTGACAGTAATATCCCCAATATCCTTTATACTTCAACCAACATTTATAGACAACCAATTTAGTGTCATCTTTTTCATCGGTCACAATATCAATTATATGATTCTTGTAACCGTCATAGGTGTAGAATGTATCACCCTTTTCGAGTTTCTTGATTTTGAATTTGAGATTCTCTCTCCAATCTTTAGGCATTTTCTGTTTCTTCTACAGGTTCAACAAATATAGGAGTTTCTTCTGTCTTCTTTCTCCTGCTTCTCTTTGGTTTTGGTTCTTCTACAACATCATCAATGGATACAGAACCACCTTCAACAACGGGTTTATCAACAACTTCATTGGATACTTTCTTCAATGCATTCAACTTGACTGTCAGTTTCCTGATTTCCCAGTTGAGTTCCTTTACTTTCTTGGCAAGTTCATAGTTGTTTTTCTTGAGTTCAACATTCTCTTTCTGGAGTTTGTTTTTCTCACTTTCAAGAATACCAATTATTTCCTTTAAAGACATAATCAATTATTTTCTTTGTATAAAGGTATTTATGAGGATTTTACTCATCACTACCCTTATCCGCATTCTTTTCTATCAATTCATCTACCTCTTCCTGATGGTTTATGTAGTAATAAAGAACCAGGAGACCAATAAGGAATACAATGATAAAAAAGATACCGAATGCAACAATGAGAGGTAGGAATACCATAAGGGTACTCATCTCTACAGTGTTCGACAACTTCAATACTGCAAGGAACATTGTGAGCCAAAAGGCAATCTTAAACAAACCTAATCTATTTTCCATATTAAAACAATGATATTTCTTCTTTCTTCCCAAACTCTTCTACAACAAGGTCACTGTTCCTGTTGATATAGTCTGCCAATATATGTCTGTGACAGAACTTTTCAGGAGACTCCCAGCACAATAAAACCACATCCTCACCGAATATCTGGATGGTCTTGATTATCTTGTCAATACCAATACCATCAAGTTGGGTCAGATACTTGCTGGTGTATTCCATCTCATCAATGTCTCCTTTCTTGTAACTCCAGAGGATTTTCTCATCAGGAAACAAAGGAGGTACATCAACACAGTCCTTGACAAATCCCGGTTTGGTCCTGGATATGCTCAAGAGTTTCAATCCTGCATCGGTGTACTCTTTTATCTTTGAATAATAACCTGTATAGATCATTACTTTACCTGTATTATACAATCTTTGTACAGTAGATATGTATTTCCTTCATAATCAAATCTCTGAATGATAAAATCACTTCTACTAACACCAATAACATATGCCCTTGGTATCTCAACAACACCAGTCTGCTTATGTTCCTCAATGACATACCTGGGTTTGTTTTTACATCCAAATATAACAAACAATGAGATGATTAAAATTATAAACTTCTTCATATCGATAATTATTTGATTCCACAAAGTGTACAGGCTGCCTCGATCTTTTCAGATTCAAACTTGTGGTGTGAGATTTTGTTATCTACATAAAACCCATCACCAAAAGCGCCAAACATATAGAAGTTTGAGACACCCTGGAAGTATTCATTACCAGTTTTCTTACTGACAAGATAACTCCTGCTGTATTTGTGTTCCCACCTTGCTCTCTTGTATTTCTTGTTGTTTACATTCCCAACAGTCTTTACATATACAGTATGGTGTGTAATGGTTTTTGTACTGTAATCCCAATCTTCTGTCACCTCATCATGCCAGCAAGTCCAACCATTTGCTTTCAGCCATTTTTCATCAACTTTACACATAGTCTTTGTCTCTTTCAATTTCAATAAGTTTTTCAGGATGTATAGTCCAGAAGTTGGGAAGAACACTATCAAATGTGTCCACCTTCACTTCCTGATAATAGAGAATTGTGCCAGGATTATCCTCCCTGACTACTTCAATCGCCTTGTTGAGCCAGTCTTTGTCTGTGAAAAGACCTCTAATCATTCTATGGTTGTCCACTAAAATATACATAACTATAATCTTTTAATCCAGTTAGGATGGTTTTCTTCCTTGTAGTATTCCATATGCTCCCAGAAGCCCATTGCATCTGTGTCAAACGGACTGACAAAAATGGTAGGATAATAGGTTTCCGCAACAGACTCAATGATGGAAACAATATTACCACCAAGTCCCTGTCCCCTCATATTCTCATTGACTTCAAGTGCATCTATGAAAAGTATCTGTTCATAGGTCTTGAGACAGATAAGGAAGTTAATGGTGTCATCATCACATCCGACGATCCAGGTACCATTGTAATTTCTGTCATTCAAAAACTTACTCTCATCCATGTCAACCTCAAAGTTGCTGTCAGTAGTGTATTCATTACATACCATAGGGAACTGGTTTTGACCGCCATAAAGGATGATGGTGTACTTTAATGATTTCTGGTCTATTACCTTGACAGTATCAGACAGAGTTTCCAGTCTTTCAAGAAGGTCATCAACAAAAAACTTATTCATTCTCTTTCTTTATGAGTTTTGCAAGTTTTGGTTCAATGTAGTTCCACACCAGGTCTGTGATGACAGGGATGTTGGGTTCAAGTTGGTCAAACACATCTATCTTCACAGGTCTGGAATTTTCAATGGTATCCCTGTAAGGCCAGTCGATGACAATGAACTCACACTCACACTTGGCCCAGAAATAATACCTGAATGTATTTTCAATGAACTTCTGGAGCTGTTCCTGTGTCCTGACCGGAACTCTGTTCCATTTCTTGTCCAGGATATAGAAATCCTTGTTCCTGATTGCACCCTTTGTGGTCAGGATGGAATCAAAGACAACCCTCAACACATCATAGGGTTCTACCTCACCTGTGTTGAAGTCTTTGTCCATTGCAAAAAACTGTGGTCTTTTAGTCTTCATATTTATCTGATTCATCAATTACTTCAAGGATTTTGTCCATCTCAACACCAGTGATACCATCCGGATGTATGTCAATGTCAGCATCATAGAACTTGTTGAACTTATATATGGCATCATTGATGTCTTTTGCAACAACAAGTTCAGGTTCTGTCAATCCACTGTGACTGACCTTATAAATCTTAATATAGTTTCTTGTAATCATATCTACTACAAATATAATGAAAATATTTCACATATCCAAATTTCCACATCATAAATATAACAAAAGTTGTTACCAAAAGTAGGCAGTCGCCAATAGTTTGATGCCCGGGTAACAACAAAAGGACTGGATTTCTCCAGTCCTTTTTTTATATATTATGTGTTTTGTTAGTTTTCTTCAATAACATCAAATGTAGAGGCGATTAACTGGTCTCCATAAAGAAGGATGTATCTGTAATCATCTCCTTTTTCAAAGATGTCCTGTAACTTGAACCTTGATGTCTGGGAAGTGATTTCAGTACCTGTGAATCCAAGACTCTTTAGGAATTCCAATGCACCATCTGTATAGAAAATGACCTTACCATCTTCCATAATATACTGGATGAGACAGATTGGATTGTTCACATCATACTGCTTCTCTTCACCATTCAGTAATATTGTGCAGGATGTAGGATTGAATGCGAACATAACATCATCTCCAACAGGCTTCTCATCACAACCATAGATAATGTCATCCTCCTGATTGTAATAGAACCACCTGTCACTCAACCTACATACACCATTGTCATACCTGGTGACATTGAGTTCTTCATTGAGAAAATCATCAAATTTCAAAACTTCATTCATAATTAACCTACTAAATCATTGAATTCATCTTCTGTAATCTTTCCAGCAAGAAGGAGTTCAAGGTTCTTTGCACCTTCATCAACTCTTTCAACTGCCTTCAGGAGATCCTTCAAGTTGTCAAGGGTCTTCTCATTGAGAGTATAGTTGGCATCAAAATGGTCACAGGAATAGTTAGGGGAAGTAAGTCTAACCCTTTCATTCAAACAACCATATGAGCAACCACCACTCTTATATGATTTGCAATACTGGCATTTCTTTGTATCACATCCTGCCTGTTCAATAATCTCAGACAGCTTCTCTTTAATATTCTCCATATTATAAAAACTTTTATATAGTTATTTATGATTTCTTTTCTGTTGATTTCTTATAGTTAGGTGAATCAGGTATGTTATCTAAAAGGAAATCAAGTACTTCAATAAAGAACTTATTTGTCTCATCACTTCCATCTTTTGGAGAAACATAATAGAGTGTATATCCACCACCTATATTTTCTCCATAATGTTCTTTTATTTCAAAATGGGCATTTAATTTTTCCAATAAACCATCCACACAATCAATAATATCATCTACAATACATATTTTACCATATTTTGACTCTGGATGATACATTATACTATGATTTGTTTTCTTTACAAATTTATTATCTACTTGGGTAGTTATTTTTATTATTGGAACACATAAAATACCACCAGCATATGTGACAATTGCAAATGTATTCAATGGTTTATAATGCTTTGTAATATAGTCTTTCAATTCTTCACCATCAAGATTATTGACATCATCCTCTTTCCTTTTAGTCTCACCAGAACTCCTGTCCTGTATGTCAGACCAGATGGATTCTTTTATGTATGTCTTGAAATCAGGTATCATATTCTTGTTAATAATGGTTCAAATGGTTCTTCTGCATTGTCAATTATAAAATCAATGACTTCCAGGAAGAACTTGTTATCTACTTTTTTATTGTCTTTTGGAAATACTTTAAACAGAGGATTAAGCTGATCTGTATTTGCTTGTAATTTAAAAGTATCTCTTATTTTTACAAACAAATCACTTCCCCAAAATGGTTCTTTTGCTGGAATTGTTATATATCTTCCATCTTTATCAAAATTCCATATAATAACCCTGTAAAGTGTATTTATTCCATCTTCAAGTATTGGGATGTTGATATAATCTGAATTTTTAGAATTGATTATGACATATGGTCCGGTTACATCTTCTGTGGAAGTTTTGTAATGTTCCATAATATATTTGTAAAAACCATCTCTATCAAGAAGATTGACATCATCCTCTTTCCTGACAACCTCACCGGTACTTCTGTCCTGTATGTCAGACCAGATGGATTCATTGACAATCCTTTCAATACATTTATCATCTGAATTTGGAATACAATCAAGGAGAAAATCTATCACCTCAATAAAGAACCCGTTTGTGATATCACTTCCATCTTTTGGGAATATATAGAACTTTGCAGGCATGCCTTGTTTGGTATCATATTGCTGCAAATGGAACTTACCCTTTAATTTTGAAAAGAATCCAGTTATTGCATAAGGCATAGTATACTCTATGTATATCTCTTCATTATCAAACTCAAAGAAAACCCTATATGGTTTGAATCCCTGAACAAAAATAGGAACAGAAATAGTATTCATTGTTGGATGTAACTTTATAGATTGAAAAGAATCCAACTCCTTGTATATATTCTTCAGGTATTCATACAATCCTTCACCATCCAGGCGGTTGATGTCATCTTCTTTCCTTACAGTCTCCCCGGTACTTCTATCCTGTATGTCAGACCAAATAGACTCATTCACTATTTTCTTAACACCTCTTTCAAAAGAATCAGGTATGTTATCTATGAGGAAATCTATGACATAAATGTAGAATGTATTCGTTACTTCACTACCATCTTTTGGAGATATTATGTACCATGCTGTCTTTGAATCACTTTTTAATGAGAACTCATCTGCCAATTTTGAGAACAATCCTTTTACTTTATATGGAGAAGCATATGATATAGACACTTCATTTTTTTCAAAGTCCAAATAGACACCATCAGTTCCACCCTGAATTAAAAAAGGAACTTTAATTGTATCATATGTATCTGAATTGTATATAGGAGCAAATGAATTTGTATTTTTATAATGACTTGTCAAATAATCATACAAACCATCCCTGTCAAGAAGATTTATATCATCCTCTTTCCTTTTGGTCTCACCTGAACTTCTGTCCTGAATGTCAGACCAGATACTTTCACTCAATTTTCTCATAAGTTATTTATGGACTTACATAAATATAATATAGTTAATTTTAATAGTATAAGATTATGATGCCAACTTGGGAACAGTTCCTTACAGAAGGGGCTTTGACAAATTATAGAAATGAAAGGGAAGGAAGAAAACTCACCTACAATGATTTCAAGAACACCTTTGAATTGGTTCTCTGTAAACTCATTGAAGAAAGGATTCCATTCTGGTTTGATTGCCAGGGTACTGTTGATGGTGAACTCAAAGGTATCACCAAACTTGGGTATCTTATGAATGAATCAATCAATGGTCAATCATTTGGTGGTTATATCATTGATGCTGTCAATAAGGATGCAGATATTGAAACCCTTAAGAAAATTCTTGTTGAAAATATCCTTCCTAATATCATTGTTGAGAAACCAGGTAAGCTCTTCATCGGTCGTACTAACTATTCTGATTTGACAAAGGCAACAGACCTTGACACAATCACAATAGTAGTAAAGGCATTCAAGAACTACTACAAGGACAAGAATCTTACATCAAGGGAGATTTCAGGAAACAAATATGAAGCAAAGGTCAACATTGATTTCCTGTGTGAACCTGGGGTCATTACAAACGTGATTGATTTTGTATTCTAAAAAAGAGAGTCATTAAAGACTCTCTTTTATTTTTCTCAATTCCTGTAGTTGTTCATCTGTGAGGCTCTTCGGCATCCTGATAAGGAAATTCACCTTCAGACTACCACACTCATCTGAATTGAACTTCCTGAATCCCTTTCCACCCACAATGGTATATCCCCCATTCTGTGTGAATTTAGGTATCCTGATCTTTACCTTCTTGTCAAACAAATCAATCTCATCCTCTCCACCAAGGATCGCATCTATCCAGTCCACAACATACAGGACTTCAAGGATCCCATTTGAGTTGAGTGTTAGGTTATCCCTGTTCTGTACATTTACCGTGACAATGAGGTCTCCTGTTTTGGGATTTCCATAAATGTCATATCCAGATGTACCCAAACCTTTAATAATCAACATCTTACCATTTGGAGTACCCTTTGGAACATCCACAGCATATATCTTTCCATTGATATTGATAGGGTGTTTGCATCCAGAATATGCCTCTTCCAGGGAAATTTTTATAGTCACCCTTATGTCAGATGCAAGTTGGAAGTTCCTGAAATTGAAACCACCATTACCAAACCCTCCAAAGTTGAACCCACCAGAGCTCTGTGCATCATACTCCTTCCTCTTCTGCTCATCACCAATGACAGAATATGCCTCATTGATCTCCTTGATTTTTGTGTCATCACCGCCATGCTTGTCCGGGTGGTATTTCTTACACAATTCCCTATATGCTTTTTTGATTTCATTCTGTGTGGCTGTCTTGCTCACACCAAGTACATCATAATAATTCTTACTCATAAAACTATATCATTACTCATAAATAAAATATAACAAATATTTGACAACATGAAACACATTTTGATGCTTATCTTGGCATTTATCCTATCTGTGTCAACCTGTCAAAAGAAGGTAAATACAGTGATAGATGAACAAAGGATGGTTGCTGTAGAGGATACACTTACCAGACATCAGTTGGATTCTCTTTTTATTGCAGATACTCTTTCATTCAACATAGAAGAAGATTGGATCCAGTCACAGGTTCTTTCAGAAGACAAGAAAGAATTTTTGTATAAGTATGTATATATCAAGTCATTGACAGATTCAACTGGAACAATATACACACTCTGTTCTTATCAGGACACTCTCTTCATAATAAATAAAAGAATTGTTGAATAATGAAAACATTTGGATTTATACCTTCACTTATCACTTCAAAGACTGTCAGGTTCAAGGCACCGAAGTCTATGAATCTCCCAAAGAAGTATTCCTACAGACCATTCTTGTCTCCTGTAACCAATCAGGGTACACAACCTTATTGTATTCCTCATTCAATCGCAACCTGGTTGAACTGGAGGGAGAACATCAAGACTGGTGTGAAGATTGACAACCACATCAGATATGAAGACATCTACTATTCAAAGAAGACCCAGGGTGGTGAAGGAATGACCTACCAGGATGCCTTTGACTATTTGAAGAACAAAGGTGTGAAGTCAGATAAGGGTAAGTTGAAAATAACAACACCTGCAATCATATCTAGTGAGAGTCTCCTCAAGGCAGCATTGATTGCAAACGGTCCTTGTTTCGGTGCATTACCTGTTTATAATTCAGAATCCCCTACTTTCTGGAAGAGGACAGGTGGAAGTCCAGAAGGATGGCACTCTATTACCATTGTTGGATGGAATGAAGAAGGATATATCATAAGGAACTCCTGGGGTGTTTCCTTTGGTGACAGAGGTTATATCACAATCCCTTATTCTGATGCAACTTCATTCCGTGAAATCTGGACAATTCTTGGATAATCATAAATATATTATATCACAATTTGTTATATTTAGATTATGGATAAGGAAAAGAAGATTAAGAAAGAAGTTGCAGACAATCAGGAAGATTTCATCCTGAAGAAAATCCGTTATTATCAGGGTACAATAGATGACTATGAGACTTTCTGGAACAAGAAGACAGCAGAAGGTGAAAAGGAAGAATGTCCTGAAACCAAGTCATTTGTAAAAAGGAATGCAGAACTCAACAAGGCATTTGAAATTGTCCCTGTAGAGAAAGATGAGACTGTCCTCGCAAAAGATGTTGTCAGCGGTAAGGATGTTGATGAGAAACCAGTGGAAAATGCTGATGCCAAACCATCTGAAAATGAAGAAGGTGATAAGAGTGAAAAGAAAGATGCCGGCGTAGAGGCAGAGAAAGATGGTGAGAAGGCAGAAGAAAAGAAGGAAAAGAAAGAGGAGAAGAAGGTAGAGGAAGAGGAAGAGACTGAAAAAGAGGAGAAGAAGGAAGAGAAGGGTGAGGATGATGAGGATGAAAAAAAGAAAAAGTCCAAGAAAGACTAATTGAAATAAATCAAGCTCGTTCTGTCATAGAATAGAACCTTGCCAAACAATAACTGGGTAATCGGGTGTGTTAGTGCGCATAGGCACACGTAATATGAGACCGTTTCGAAGTATCGGGTTGCCAGTGAGTTTGTATCCAGAAATATAAGACAATAAATTCTGGAATGCGCCTTGCCAACAGGTGGGTAAAACTATGTAAAGGAGAAATCCCAATAGTAATGCAATCCCTGTACAGAGTCACTCCTTCGAAAGATGGTAGAGTGATGCTCCGGACAGCCAGGGTTC
>JAEEGL015230465.1_pt1 | contig 12038 bp, 6 predicted proteins | sample 9134231 | NCBI WGS metagenome assembly JAEEGL01 (sample SAMN16246548, study PRJNA631951) | gut metagenome | biome: gut microbiome; feature: rumen; material: fiber-attached | host: Bos | place: Iran: Karaj | collected 2018-10
AGGGTTCACGCCGCTGGGAAGCCCTTCAGGGCATAAGCGAGGAAGAGCGTGCCGCTAAGTATCCATCACTTGAGGAATCAATGCCCGAGTGTGCTAAGGAGCTTGTAGAGATTCAGCATCGCCTCGAGGAGCACTATCGCGACATGCAGGATATGGAGTTTACCATCCAAGACGGTAAGCTCTGGCTGTTGCAGACTCGTAACGGCAAGCGCACTGGTGCCGCTATGGTGAAGATTGCCATGGATCTGCTGCGTGAGGGCAAGATTGACGAGAAGACTGTTCTCAAACGTATGGAGCCAGAGAAACTCGACGAGCTTCTGCACCCAGTATTCGACGCTTCAGCAATGAAGACTGCCAAGGTAGTTGCTAAGGGTCTTCCCGCAAGTCCTGGTGCTGCTACCGGCCACATCGTATTCTTTGCCGATGATGCCGAAGCTTGGGCTCAGCGCAACAAGAAAGTTATCTTGGTTCGCCTTGAGACTTCTCCCGAGGACCTGCGCGGAATGAGCGTAGCTCAGGGTATCTTGACCGCTCGTGGCGGTATGACCAGCCATGCAGCCGTTGTGGCTCGCGGTATGGGTCGTTGCTGCGTTTCGGGCGCTGGCGAGATCTTGGTTGACTACAAGAACAAGACCGTTGAGATGAGTGGAAAGGTTTACCACGAGGGTGACTGGATTTCACTGAACGGTAGCACTGGTGAGGTTTACGAAGGTCTCGTATCAACCGTTGACGCCGACATGAGTGGCGATTTCGCTGCTATCATGAATCTGGCAGAGAAATATAGCGAGATGTACGTGCGCACCAACGCCGACTCTCCACGCGATGCTAAGGTTGCTCGCAAGTTTGGTGCTAAGGGTATCGGCTTGTGCCGCACCGAGCACATGTTCTTTGAGGGCGACCGCATCAAGGCTATGCGCGAGATGATTATCGCCAGCGACGAGGAGAGCCGCCGTGTTGCACTCGACAAGTTGTTGCCATTACAGCGTGGTGACTTTGAGGGCATCTTTGAGGCTATGGATGGATTCGGTGTTACTATTCGTCTGCTTGATCCCCCTCTGCATGAGTTTGTACCCCATCAGCTCGCTACTCAGAAGGAGCTTGCCGAAGAACTTGGCATCACTCTTGACGAAGTGAAGAACGTGTGCGCTAATCTTGAGGAGTTCAACCCAATGCTTGGCCACCGCGGTTGCCGTCTGGGTTGTACCTATCCTGAGATCACTGAGATGCAAGCTCGCGCCATCATTGAGGCAGCCCTCAACGTGAAGGCACGTGGCATCGATGTTCATCCCGAGATTATGGTTCCTCTGGTAGGCGTTCTTCCTGAGATTGATATGCAGGCTCGTATCATCAACGAGACAGCACAGAAGGTATTTGCCGAGCGAGGCGAGACTGTTGCCTACAAGGTGGGTACAATGATTGAGATTCCTCGTGCTGCTCTCGTAGCTGACCAGATTGCTAAAGTTGCCGACTTCTTCTCGTTCGGTACTAACGACCTTACCCAGATGACCTTTGGTTACTCGCGCGATGATGCGCCTAAGTTCCTTGGCAAGTACAAAGAACTTGGCATTATCAAGGTTGATCCATTCGCAGTCCTCGATCAGGAAGGCGTTGGCCAACTTGTTGAGATGGGTACTAAGAAGGGCCGTGCTACCAAGCCCGAACTCAAAGTGGGTATCTGCGGCGAGCATGGTGGTGAGCCTTCTAGCGTGAAGTTCTGTGCACGCCTTGGTATGGACTACGTTTCTTGCAGTCCTTACCGTGTGCCCATCGCACGCCTCGCAGCCGCTCAGGCAGCAGTTGAAGCTCAGAAGTAATCACACAGTTGCTTCTCGCACAAAACAATTAAGCGGTAGAACCTCACAACGAGCGTTCTACCGCTTTTTTCGTATAATTGCCATTTAACAATGTTGATGGTTGTCTGCAGATTGATTACTATTTGAAAAGTTTGCTATGGCGAATGAAGAAATAGACGAAAGCCATCAGCACCACCGAGATAGCGATTGCTAAAGGAAAGCCGAGCCAATGCGATTCCATGCCGTTTGGAACATTCATGCCATAGTATCCTACTATCACAGTGGGAATCATCAGCAAGATAGTTACCACAGTAAGTGTCTTCATAATGCGGTTTAGGTTGTTTCCTATCACCGATGAATAAGATTCCTGCTGGCGCTTGAGAATGTTATTGTAGATGTTTGCAGTATCTAATGCTTGCTGTGTCTCAATTTCGACATCTTCAAACAAGTCCTCGTCATAAGGCATTGAGCGCATGCGCATCTTCACTCGAGCCAGCACAGTGGAGTTGCCCTTGAGCGAAGTAATGAAGTAGATTAAGAATTTGCCAAGTCCCATCATGCGCATTAATTCGTCATTGTCCATCTTTTTTTCAAGGCGTTCTTCGGCAGCAGTCATCATTGAGTTCATTTGTTTTAGATATTTAAGATACCACACCGATGTTGATAGCATCAGCGACAATAGCAAGTCATATCCCTTGCATGACTGATAATGCTTGCGTTGGCTCCACTTGATGAAGTCGTCAAGCACCTCGTTTTCGAAGTAACTCACTGTGACAAACACATCGTCTCGCATCAAGATAGCTAATGGAGCTGTACTAAACACAGTGTCACCATCTTCATCGATGCTCTTGCATGGCACTCTCACAAAAACCATCAACCAGTTGTCCTCATGATCTACACGTGGGCGCTCTTCCACGTCTTCGGCATCATGAATAAAGTCTAGTGGCAAAGCAAAGCGTTTACTCAAGATATTAAGTTCTTCGGTTGTGGGCGATGTGACTCTTGCCCAACATCCCGATTTCCACTGGTTTATCTCGCTGAAACCGTTACGGCATTTCCAATAGCTGATCATTTTTCTATAATTATTTATTGTGTTATTCTAGGTTGACTACGGTAATTCCTGCCCCTCCGAGTTGCACGTGCTCATCGTGATAGTTTTTTACGTCGGGAACGGTGTTGAGGTATTGACGGATGGCTACTTTTAGTGCTCCAGTGCCAGTGCCATGAAGGATGCGCAGTGTTTTGTAGGAGAACTGTATGGCATCATCAATGAAGTAGGTGACAGCCTGAATAGCTTCATCGGCACGCATACCTCTCACATCGATTTCACTCTTGAAGTTGAGTTGTCGAGCCCTTATGTCGTCGGCAGTGGATTTTGTTATTGATGGCTTTTCACGAACATCACTCTTGCGTAAAGTCCTTTCAAGCCGTGAAGTTTCAACACGCGTCTTCAGACTTCCGAATGACACTACGGCATATTTTTCATCTATACTGATAATTGTGCCTACAGTAGATGTGCCACCCTTTAACAGCACGTTGTCGCCAGGCATCAATGGACGGTCTTTCTCTTCTCTTTTTGTGATATGTTTCTTTTTGGTCTTCTCTTTCTTGGGCGGCGGTTGAGTGCCTACTATGCGCAACGGTTTGAGTTCTTTGATGGATTCTTGCTGATCTTCCTCCGCAAGTCGGCGTTTGAATTCCTCAAGTTGCTGGCGTGCGAGACGTGTCTTTTCCTTCTCGGCCTCGGCCACTTTAATGTCTCTAATTGTCTGCTCCACTTGAGAGTTGCTCTTGGCGATGATATCTAAGGCTTCGTTTCTTGCCTCTTTTAAAATGGCTTTGTACTCATTATTGAGTTTCTCAAGTCGTTCATTATATTGCTCGGCAATGGCATTGAGTTTTTTCTCTTTTTGATGAATATCGTATCGCTTGTTCTCCCAATACTTGCGATCGCGCACAATGTCGAGCAGATACTTATCCATGTTGATATAGTCGCTGCCCACTATCTCGCTTGCCTTGTCAATTACTTCACGTGGAATGCCGGTCTTGCGTGCAATCTCTATAGCGAAAGAGCTGCCAGGATAGCCAATGGAAAGTTGAAACAGTGGTTTCATTTGCTGTCGGTCGTAGAGCATAGCACCGTTAACTATGCCGGGAGCCTCATCGGCATAGTGTTTTAGATTTTGGTAGTGAGTTGTGATTACTCCCATAATGCGCGACTTGTTGAGTTGGTCGAGAATAGCTTGCGCAATAGCCCCACCTATTTGGGGCTCAGTTCCGCTGCCAAACTCGTCGATAAGCACAAGTGAGCGCTTGTCGCCTCGTACAAGGAAAGTCTTCATGTTCTGCAGATGACTACTATAGGTGCTTAGGTCGTCTTCTATGCTCTGCTGGTCGCCGATGTCTATGAAGATGTTGTTGAACATCCCCATGTGTGAATTGTAATAGACCGTGGGCAGCACGCCGCATTGCATCATGTATTGAACTACTCCTACTGTTTTTAGACACACCGACTTTCCGCCTGCATTAGGACCAGAGATGAGTAGGATACGTTGCTCTTGATTTAGCTCTATGTTTAGTGGTACCACTTCCTTGCCTTGCTCACGCAGGGCGAGCAGCAGAGCAGGATGCACAGCGTGGTAAAGTTCTACATGCGGATCTTTCTCGACGTGAGGTAGTTGCCCGTCAACGTCGTGTGCAAAAACCGCTTTTGCCCTAATAAAGTCAAATAGTCCGAGCACATGATAGGTGGCAATAAGTTCTTCGGCATGTGGTCTAATCATGTCGGTTACCTCGGTGAGAATGCGCACTATCTCTCGCTTCACCTCGCCTTCTGCTTCACGGATTCGGTTATTGGTCTCCACAACCTCTTCGGGCTCAATGAAGATGGTTCGACCGGTGGCACTCTCATCGTGAACGATGCCTCTCAGTTTGCGCTTGTGCATGGGGGAGACGGGAATCACCAGACGACCATCACGCATGCTGGGAGTAGTATCTTTGTCAAGATATCCCGCTTCGCGACCTGCGTTTATGACTTTCCGTAGCAATCCGTTGATGCTTGCGGTGGCGTTGGCTATGGCACGTCGTAGCTCTTGCAGGAGCGGTGAGGCGTTGTCCTTAATATTGCCGTTTTTGTCGAGAATGCGACTTGCTTCTGCCACAATCTCGGGAAAGGCTTGCATATTCTTTGCCAAGCGCGCCAGGTTAGGGTAGAGGTATGAGCCATCATCGCCAGCTCGGTCAAAGAATCTCCCTATTTCGCCCACAGTGGTCAATGACCGTTGCAGATTGAAAAGGTTTTCGGCACTCAGGTGGCTTCCTGGCACCGAAATTGCCTTTAGAGGACTTCTCAAGTCGAAGAAATGGTTGAGCGGGAACTCGCGTTTTGATTGCAGGATGGCGAGGAATTCGTTGGTCTGGTTGAGCCACAGAGTCACTTCTTGCAGACTGGAGGAGAATCGCATTTTCTCACAACAATCCTTCCCCATAGTGCTGATGCATCTGGAGTTTATCTCTTTACGGATAGTAGTAAAGCCAATTTTTGACTCAAAGTTGCTCGGGTAGATCATTTTTTTATAATGAAGGGGTGTTCTGGTTATTGATAATTTGTTTTTAAGAACACCCCTTGAAATGATTTTTTAAATACTTTAGAAAGCAGTTACAATACCCATAAAGTCGGCGGCTTTCAGTGAGGCGCCACCAATCAGGCCACCATCAATGTCGGGTTTAGCGAAGAGCTCAGGAGCATTACTAGGCTTGCAGCTGCCACCATAAAGGATTGTGGTGTCATCGGCAAGTTGCTGTCCAAAGTTCTCTGCTACGAGACCGCGAATGAAGGCATGCACTTCTTCGGCTTGCTCGCTGGTAGCGGTCTTGCCTGTGCCAATAGCCCAAATAGGTTCGTAAGCAATCACAATGTTTGCCCACTGCTCAGCAGTAAGGTGGAATAGTGATTCACTGATTTCGGCTTTAATAACGTCCTCAACCTTGCCAGCTTCTCTCTCCTCAAGGCTCTCGCCACAGCAGAAGATTACTTTTAGTCCAGCCTCAAGTGCCAAGTCAACTTTTGTCTTGAGCATCTCATTGCTCTCATTGTAATAACCGCGACGCTCGCTATGACCAAGAATCACATAGTTAGCACCTGTCGAAGCTACCATTGGGGCCGACACTTCGCCAGTATAAGCACCGCTATTGTGGTCAGCGCAGTTTTCGGCAGCCAATCCCACATTGTTGATGTCAATAACTTGAGCTACTGCTGTGAGGTGTGTGAAAGGCACACCAATCACTACGTCACACTTGAGGTCATTGGCGTTAGCCACAGCCTCGTTTACTGCTTTTGCTAATTCTACACCTTCGGGAACTGTAGTGTTCATTTTCCAGTTGCCCGCAACAATATTTTTTCTCATTTTAAAAAAATTAGGTAATTATTGGAAATAATTATTTGTTAATTTATTCTTGATTAACTGGATTTTCAATCTCTTCTAGATTATATTTATCATTGGGTTTATTTCTCATTGCTTTAACCTTCTTGACGATGAAATTGACTACAGGGTAGATGCGGTTGAGGAACAGCAAAGCTATCATCAGCAAGAAGTATGGTGAGAGTAGTGCCCATAATGTCTTTTGGGGTGAGAAGTCGTCACTAAGTTGCGCAAGGGGCACGTTCTCTTTCATTAACCTATCGGTCTTTAGTGAACTGAGAGTGCGTTTCCATGCGATTGTGCCATGTTCCACATAGACAACCGCAGGATTTCCTCGAGCAAGCATTTTAATTTCGGAATCGTCGCCTCCGTAAATGGGATAATTGGGAGAAGTGAGGTCAATCCATTGCTCAACCTCTGCGTGAAGAGCAGGAGTGATAACACATAGTTGTGCATCCCTCTCTTTACAAGCCTTAGCCAGATCGTTGAGTGCAAAAGCGTAGGCTTTGTTCACACGTTGGAAGTCGGGCATCAGAACAAGCATTTGATTGCTGGTGGAGTCGATTACTTCTTCGGTCACGTCGGCGCCCTCGTCATAGATGCTGAAAGATGCCAGTTCTGCTTTCTGGGCAGGTGAAAGGTCAGGAGTCAACTTCTTGCGGTCAACAAATTCCCAGCCATCTTCCTCATCTGGAATGCTATCGACAGTGAACTCTTTTTTTACTCCATCTTTCTCATATATATAAAGGAAATCATTTTCAGTTACTGCTGATAACGGTGTGCCAATTTTAGAGCCTACCTTAAATGGTCTGAAATCGATGAGCGGTTGAGTGCTGTAGCTCATGTAGGCAATAGAAAGACCAAGGATAAATGTGAGCAACATTACTATCCATTGAATTGCAGGACCATATAATGATGGCACCGATTTATTGTGGAAGAGCAGGTATAGAATGGCGACTGTTAGCGCCACATTTTTCCAGAATGTTTGCCAGTTAGTAAGCTTTATAGCATCGCCAAAGCATCCGCAGTCGGGCACAGCATCGGTTTTAGCAAGGAAGTAGGTGAGCGGCAGCATCACTCCCATAAATGCCATTGCGGCAAAGAGCGAGCCATATCGCAGGCATCCGGTGACAATCATCACTCCAAGCACCAGTTCCAATACAGGAATAGCAAATGCAAGAACAACCTCTGAACCAGCTAGGTTTTGAAGTCCTAGAGCAGCAATGTAGTCATGAAACTTATATACGCTGCCCATTGGGTCAACACATTTCACAAATCCCGAGAAGATGAAAGTACCTCCCACAACAAGTCTTAACAAGACTACTAACACCTTGTTAATAGGATTGTTTGATATGCGCTCGTTGAGTCGTGAGAAGCGGTCAAGCATGATTCGTTGTTCGTTTATCGTTATTCGTTTATCGTTGTTCGGGGATCGGAGGTCGGTGATCGGGAACTCTCCACTCTCATTCTTCCCTCTAACCTATAATGTCGTTTTTCGTTATTGTTGACAACTATGAATTGTGAATTATGAACTATGAACTGACTCGTTGTGCTTTATGAGTGCAAAGGCAGCATAGTTGATGATGTCTTGTATGTTGGCATCAATGCCCTCACTCACGAGAGTTTTACCGCCGTTGTTCTCTATCTCCTTAATGCGTTGCAGCTTGGAGAGAATCATGTCGGTGTAGCTCTGGTTGCGCATCATTCTCCAAGCCTCTCCATAGTCGGTGTTTTTGGCAATCATTAGGTTCTTGGTCTCGTTGATGAAATGGTCATAGAGCTGAGTGACTTGCTCTCGTGTCATGTCAACCTCTTCGCTGTAACCTTTCTCAAGCTGAATGAGTTCCATGATGCCATAGTTGATAATCCCAACGAACTCTGGCCAGATGTCTTCTCCCACTTTTGATTCTCCATTGATTTCAATAGTGCGAATGCGCTTTGCCTTAATTAGGATTTGGTCGGTGAGAGTTTGGGGTCTAAGGATGCGCCAGTTAGGTCCATAATCTCCCATCTTTGAAATGAACATCTTGCGGCATTGGGTTATTACCTCGTCATATTGTTTGTTAGTGTCGGGCATAACAGTTTTGATTAAGTTTTTGCAAAGATAGTAAATAGTTTCCAGTTTTTGGTTATTAGTAGTAAGTTTTTTTTAAAGATGTTTTTCGTGAGGCGTGCCTCATGACCTATTGATGGATTGAGATGAATTTTTTAAAACAAGAATAGCGCCACGGTGATTGTGACGCTATTCATAGTTAGGTGTATTTCTGTTAAGAATTACTCTTCGGGCTCAACACCCCATTGCTGGCGTGCCAAGCGGCGGTAGTTGTTATAACGCCATTGAGCGTTCTCCTTAGCTGCTGCAAAGAGCTGCTCGGCCTCCTCAGGATATTGCTTCATTACCGATGCGTAACGAACCTCGCCCTTGAGGAAGTTTTCGAACTCATCCCAGTTAGGTTCTTTGCTGTCGAGAGTGAATGGGTTCTTGCCCTCTTTCTCGAGCTCTGGGTTGTAGCGCCACAGGTGCCAGTATCCGCATTCAACGGCCTTAGCTTCCTCAGCTTGCGACTTACCCATACCAACCTTCAAACCGTGGTTGATACATGGAGCGTAGGCGATAATTACAGAAGGTCCGTCATAGGCCTCAGCCTCACGGAATGCCTTGAGGCACTGAGCGTCGCTTGCACCCATAGCCACCTGAGCAACGTAAACGTAGCCGTAGGTAGAAGCAATCAGACCAAGGTCTTTCTTGCGGATGCGCTTGCCAGCAGCGGCAAACTTAGCGATAGCGCCGATAGGAGTAGCCTTCGAAGCTTGACCGCCAGTATTAGAATAAACCTCAGTATCAATAACGAGGATGTTGACATTCTTGCCACTTGCAATCACGTGGTCGAGACCGCCGAAGCCAATGTCGTAGCTTGCACCGTCACCACCGATGATCCATTGTGAACGCTTAACGAGGTATTGAGCAAGACTCTTAACCTTCTTGTCGCACTCGTTGTCGCTGTTCTCGATGGCAGCGAGAATTTTGTCGCTGAGTTCACGACTCTTAGCGCCATCGTTCTTGTTGTCGAGCCACTCTTGATAGAGCGCCTTAACGTCGGCACTAACACTGTCGCAAGCGATGGCATCTTTAACGAAGCCTGTAACGCGGTTGCGCATCTTCTCATCGGCGATAGTCATACCAAGACCAAACTCGCAGAAATCCTCAAACAGAGAGTTAGCCCAAGCAGGACCATGTCCCTTCTCGTTGGTAGTGTAAGGAGAAGAAGGAACCGAAGCCGAATAGATTGAGCTACATCCAGTAGCGTTGGCTACCATCTCACGGTCACCAAAGAGTTGAGAGATGAGCTTCACGTAAGGAGTCTCACCGCAACCCGAGCAAGCACCGCTGAACTCAAAGAGTGGAGTAGCGAACTGTGAGTTCTTAACATTGCTCTTAATGTCAACGAGTTCTTGCTTAGAAGCAACGTTGGCAACGCAGTAGTCCCAAAGCTTCTGGTTCTCAACCTGCTCCTCGAGAGGAACCATAGTGAGAGCCTTCTCGCCCTTCTTGCCAGGACAAACGTCGGCGCAGTTGCCGCAGCCCAAGCAGTCCATTACGTCAACAGCCTGAACGAACTTCAGTCCAGCGAGAGTCTTGCCCATTGCTGGAAGTTTGTCGGTCTCAGCAAATGGAGAAGCGGCAGCCTCTTCCTCGTTCATGAGGAATGGACGGATAGCAGCGTGAGGACAAACGAGAGCACACTTGTTACATTGGATACAGTTTGCAGCGTTCCAAACGGGAACGAATGTGGCAACACCACGCTTCTCGTAAGCAGCAGTACCAGCATCCCAAGTACCATCCTCGCGACCACGGAATGCCGAAACTGGCAGGAGGTCACCATTCTGAGCGTTGATAGGACGAACTACCTCGTTGATGAATGCGGGAGCCTTGTCGTCGAAGTCGTTGTCAACAGTGAGGTTGCTCCACTCTGGATCAACAGCGAGCTGCTTATATTCGCTGCCACGGTCAACAGCCTGATAGTTCTTGTTCACAACATCCTCACCCTTGCGGCCGTAAGACTTAACGATGAACTTCTTCATCTGCTCTACAGCGAGCTCTACAGGGATAACGCCAGTAATGCGGAAGAATGCACTCTGGAGGATAGTGTTGGTGCGGTTGCCCAAGCCAATCTCCTGTGCAATCTTGGTGGCGTTGATGTAGTAAACTGTGATGTTGTTGTCGGCAAAGTATTTCTTTACTTTGTTAGGCAGGTTCTTAGCAAGATCCTCACCCTCCCAAACGGTGTTGAGCAGGAAGGTTCCGTTCTTCTGGAGACCACGAGTCACGTCGTACATGTGCAGATAGGCCTGAACATGGCAAGCAACGAAATTAGGAGTAGTTACCAGATATGTTGAACGGATGGGCTGGTCACCAAAGCGGAGGTGAGAGCAGGTGAAACCGCCCGACTTCTTAGAGTCGTAAGAGAAATAAGCCTGGCAATGCTTGTCGGTGTTGTCACCGATAATCTTAACCGAGTTCTTATTGGCACCTACAGTACCATCAGCACCTAAGCCGTAGAACTTAGCCTGGAAGAGACCCTCGCCACCAAGAGCGATTTCCTCTTTCTGAGGCAGAGAAGCGAATGTTACATCGTCTTCGATGCCAATAGTGAACTGGTTCTTTGGCATTGGCAATGAGAGGTTCTCATAAACTGCGAGAATTTGAGCAGGAGTAGTGTCCTTAGAACCCAGACCGTAACGACCGCCCACGATAAGAGGAGCATTCTCAGCACCATAGAAGCAGTCCTTAACGTCGAGATAGAGAGGCTCACCAACGGCACCTGGCTCTTTAGTGCGGTCAAGCACAGCAATGCGCTTAGCTGTGCTGGGCACTGCAGCGAGGAAGTGCTTAGCTGAGAATGGGCGATACAGATGAACTGCAACGAGACCAACTTTCTCGCCTTGCTCGGTTAGGTGGTCGATAGTCTCACGTATAGCCTCAGTAACCGAACCCATAGCGATGATCACGCGGTCGGCATCCTTAGCACCATAGTAGTCGAAAAGACCATATTTGCGGCCAGTGAGGTCGCTAATCTTGTTCATGTAGTCCTCTACAATGGCAGGAACAGCAGTGTAGTAGTCGTTGCACGACTCACGATGCTGGAAGAACACGTCGGGGTTCTCGGCAGTACCGCGAGTGACGGGTTTGTCGGGGTTCATTGCACGCTGGCGGAAGCCGTTGAGTGCATCCATGTCAACGAGTGGCTTGAGATCCTCTTGGTCGATTGCCTCAACCTTCTGAATCTCGTGAGAGGTGCGGAAACCGTCGAAGAAGTTAACGAAAGGCACACGGCCCTTGATAGCACTCAGGTGAGCTACAGCAGCGAGGTCCATAACCTCTTGTACCGAGCCTTCGCAGAGCATAGCGAAACCGGTTTGGCGAGTTGCCATCACATCCTGGTGGTCACCAAAGATACACAGGGTGTGAGAAGCGAGTGTACGAGCCGAAACATGGAAAACGCCAGGAAGCAACTCACCGGCAATCTTGTACATGTTGGGGATCATGAGCAAGAGACCTTGCGAAGCGGTGTAGGTAGTAGTCAAAGCACCAGCTTGGAGCGAACCATGAACGGCGCCAGCAGCACCACCCTCACTTTGCATTTCTTGCACGAGAACTGTCTCGCCAAAGATGTTTTTACGACCGGCAGCTGCCCATTCGTCAACGTGCTCTGCCATAGTAGATGACGGAGTGATGGGGTAGATAGCGGCAACTTCGGTAAACATGTAACTGATGTGAGCTGCGGCCTGGTTACCATCACAGGTCATGAATTTCTTTTCTTTA
>JAEEGL015669901.1_pt1 | contig 12038 bp, 9 predicted proteins | sample 9134231 | NCBI WGS metagenome assembly JAEEGL01 (sample SAMN16246548, study PRJNA631951) | gut metagenome | biome: gut microbiome; feature: rumen; material: fiber-attached | host: Bos | place: Iran: Karaj | collected 2018-10
GTTCCACATACTGCCCACCATAAGGCCGGCAACGGAAAGGTTCTCGCCGATGCCCTTGTCCGGCTTGTCCCAATAGACCTTGCCGGTCTCGCAAATGAACACGTCGTTTATGCCCAGAGCCTGATTCCGGGCGGCGATGCCCATGAGGTTGGGCATAATGCTGCTACGCATTACGTCCAGGTCCTCGTTCATGGGGTTCTTAATCTTCAGCATGGTGTCCGTCATCTTGGTGAGTTTGGCTATCTCGGAGGACACAAGGCTGTGGGTGAGAACTTCCTGCAAAGCGGAGGAAACGAGAATCCGTCTTATCTTGTCCCGGAGGACGCCGGCGGCGGTGTCCTTGCCGCCGCTGGAGGAAGCGGGGAGCGTGGGCTCCAGGTTGTCGTAACCGAACATTCTGCCCACTTCTTCCACAAGATCAATCTCTTTCACGATATCCACTCTGAAAGTGGGGATTACGCACTCGAGCATATCGCCCTTCACGGTGGTCTTAATTTCCAGGCTGTCCAGATACTTGGCCATTTCCTCGCCGGTGAAGTTCGTGCCCAGCATACCGTTGATTCTGGCGACTCTCGCGTTGATAACAAGGGGCTCAACTTTGCTCGGATAGACGTCGATGGCCTCACAGGCCACTTCTCCGCCGGCGTACTCCGCCATAAGCTGGGCGGCTCTGGCGGCAGCGAGACCGGCGATGTTCACGTCAACGCCTCTCTCGTAGCGGAAGGAGGCCTCGGTGGAAAGACCCAGTCTCTTGGATGTTCTGCGGACGGAAACGGCGTCGAAGTTGGCGGACTCAATGAGAACATTCTTCACGTTCTCGCCGATTTCGCTGTCGAAACCGCCCATAACGCCGGCAACGGCCACGGGCTTGTGGGCGTCGGCGATAACCAGGTTCTGACTCGTGAGCTCTCTGTCCTCGCCGTCCAGGGTCTTAATCTTCTCGCCGTCCTTGGCGGTGCGGACGATGACTTCCTTGCCGTCGATGAGATCCATGTCGAAAGCGTGGAGGGGCTGACCCAGCTCAAGCATGACGTAGTTGGTGATGTCAACGATGTTGTTAATGGGCCGCATACCGGCGGCAACGAGAACGTCCTTCATCCAGTCGGGAGCGGGGCCGATTTTCACGTTGCGGACAGCCACGCCCACGTAGCGTTTGCAAAGATTGCTGTCGGTGACGGTAATCTTCACGGAGTCGGAGGTGGGAGCGCCGGGGCCCTTAACTTCCGCGGCGGGAATCTTCACTTCGGTGCCGCAGATGGGGGCGACTTCCCGGGCCACGCCGATGAGGGAAAGCCAGTCGCCTCTGTTGGGGGTGACTTTCACGTCGAAAATTGTGTCGTCGGCAACACCGGCGCCGCCCTGGGCGGTGAAGAATGCCTTGGGGGCGTCCTTAATCTCCTCCACTTCCAAACCGGTCATGGTGAGCTTGTCGGCCAGCTCCTTAACGGGAATATTTATGTCAACGTAGTTTTTAAGATGGTTTACGGAAAGTTTCATTATCTCTGCCTCAGGAATCTCAGGTCGTTGTCCATGAACATGCGCAGGTCGTTTACGTTATGGAGAAGCATGTGAATCCGCTCGATGCCGAAGCCGAAGGCGAATCCGCTGTAAACTTCCGGGTCGATGCCGGCGCCCCGGAGAATGTTGGGGTGAATCATACCGGCGCCGCCCAGCTCCAGCCAGCCGCTGCCCTTGCAGACGTTGCAGCCCTTGCCGCCGCAGATGGTGCATGTAACCGCCACTTCCGCTCCCGGCTCAACGAAGGGGAAGAAGTCCGGGCGGAATCTGGTCTCCACGTGCTGTCCCAGCATGCTCTTGGCGAAGTGCAGGAGTGTACCCTTCAAATCGGAGAAGGTGATGCCCTTGTCGATGGCGAAGCAGTCCACCTGGTGGAAAGTGTGGCCGTGGGTGGCGTCAACGGCGTCAACCCGGTAGCACTTACCGGTGGTGCAAACCTTCATGGGAGGCTTGCGACCCAGCATAACTCTGTGCTGATAGGCGGTGGTGTGGGTCCGAAGAAGGTGCTCCTTGTCGATGTAGAAGGACATCTGCTCGTCGATGGCCGGATGCTCCTCCGGGTAGTTGAGGGCGGCGAAGTTGTACTTGTACTCCTCCACCTCCGGGCTGTCGAAAATCTCGTAACCGAGGCCGATGAAGATTTTCTTTATGTCGTCAAAGGTCTCCATGAGGACGTGGGGAGTGCCGGGCACGTAAAATCTGCCCGGAACCGTAACGTCCAGCGTCTCTTTTTTGAGGCGCAGTTCCTTTTCCTTCTCCGCGAACCGCTGCTTGAAGTCGGCCAGCTGATTTGCCAGCATATTCTTTGCCGCGTTCACCGCCGCGCCGAAATCCTTGCGTTTTTCCGGCTCCAGAGAGCCTATCTTCCGAAGCTGCAGGGTAAGCTCGCCCTTGCGGCCCAGAAACTTGGTGTCTATGGCGTCAAGTTCCGAGGACTCCTTGGCGGACTCGATAAGCTTTTTAGCTTCTTCTTCCAATGCTTTTATGTCTTCAAATTCGTTCATATGACCGTCCCGTTAAATAAAAAAACGACGTTCCCGCCCCATCGACACCCCCTAAATTAAGTGTCGATACCAAAAGCGGGTAACGCCGTTTTATTTTTTTGATTTTGTACTTACGCGAGAGCCGCTTTGGCCTTCTCAACGAGAGCGGCAAATCCTTCCGCGTCATCGATGGCCATAGCCGCCAAAACCTTCCGGTCGAGATCTATTCCGCTTTTGGTGAGCGCTTCGATAAATCTGCCGTAGGTAAAGTCGTTGGCTCTGCAGGCGGCGCTTATGCGCGTGATCCACAGTCTTCTGAAATCGCGCTTGCGGTTTCTTCTGTCTCTGTACGCGTAGTTGCCGGACTTGGCAACCTGTTCCTTGGCGGTCTTGAAGAGTCTGCTTTTGCCTCCCCAATATCCGCTGGCCGCTTTAAGTATTTTCGCGTGGCGCTTATGCACCATTGTACCGCGTTTAACTCTGGGCATTGTTTAACCTCTTTTTCCGTTAACTGTAATTGTTGATGATAATCAAACGTTGGGAACCATCTTGCGTATAACCTTGGCTTCGCCCTTGGATACGCTGCTCTTCATGGAAAGTCTCCGCTTGGCGGCGGCGCACTTAGCCATCTTCAGGTGGTTCATTCCGGTGTTGCCGCGTCTGATCTTACCGGTTCCGGTAGACTCAAACCGCTTCATCGCCGTTTTGCTTGTTTTAAGCTTGGGCACGATATACCTCTCTATCCGCCTCGTTCCGTAAGGGGGTACGGAATAAGGCACGTTGTAAAATTGTAAACTACTTATTGTCGGAAGGCGCCAGAATCATTGTCATCATTCTGCCTTCCATGGCGGGAGCCTTTTCGATGACTCCCACGCCCTCTTCCTTGGCTCCGTTGCCCATTCTCTGCAGGGCGTCCTTGGCGAACTCGGGGTGCGTGAACTCTCTGCTGCGGAAGATGACCGTAACTTTCACCTTGTTTCCGCTCTTAAGAAACTTCAGCACGTTTCTGTACTTAAACTGCCAGTCGTGTTCGTCGATGCCCGGGCGCATTCTTATGGCCTTGAGCTCGGATTGGCGCTGTTTCTTTTGGGAATCGCGTTCTTTCTTCGACTGCTCGTACTTATATTTGCCGTAGTCCATAACTCGGCAAACCGGAGGATTGGCGTTGGGAGCGACCTCGATCAAATCGAGATTTCGTTCCTTTGCGTATTTAATGGCGTCACGGGACGAGAGGATACCCGCCTGGGCTCCGTTTTCGTCTATGAGTCGTATTTCTCGGGCTCGGATACGCTCGTTCACCCGAAGTTCTTTCTCCTTGAGTATAGCGATTCACCTCGTTATGTTATTGTGACGCGAAAAGGCGGCACATCACAGCAAATTATACCGGAAAGTACAACCTCTGTCAAGGGGCGTCAAATATTTCTCTTATTTTTTCAGCTCTTCCTTTAAAGAAGCGATGAAATCCTCGAGCTTCATGGTTCCCTTGTCGCCCTCGGCTCTGCTCCGGATGGCGAACTCGCCGGTCTCCGCCTCTTTGTCGCCGATAACCAGCATGTAGGGAATCTTCTGCAGCTGGGCCTCGCGAATCTTGAAGCCGGTCTTTTCGCTGCGGTCGTCCACGGCCACTCTGAATCCCTCGGCCTTAAGTTTCGCCGCCACTTCCTTGGCGTAGTCGTGGTGTCTGTCGGCAATCGGAAGAAGAATAACCTGCTTGGGAGATAGCCAAAGCGGGAAGGCGCCGGCGTAGTGCTCAATCAAAACGCCGAAGAACCGCTCCAGCGAACCGAAGAGGGCTCTGTGAATCATGATGGGTCTGTGGGGCTTGTTGTCCGAACCCACGTAGGTGATGTCGAACCGCTCCGGCTCGTTGAAGTCAACCTGAATGGTGGAGCACTGCCACAGTCTGCCGATGGCGTCCTTAATCTTGACGTCGATCTTGGGACCGTAGAAGGCGCCGCCGCCCTCGTCGATGTCGTAGTCGAGACCCACGTTGTTAAGCGCGGTCTTGAGGGCTTCCGTGGCCTCTTCCCAAACCGCGTCCTCGCCCACGTACTTCTCGGGTCTGGTGGAAAGGTAAACCTTGAACTGGTTGAAACCGAACCGGCGGAGAATCTTAAGGATGAACTCCATTACGTGGGTGGTCTCGTAGTCCAGCTGGTCTCTGCGGCAGAGGATGTGGGCATCGTCCTGGGTGAATCCCCGGACTCTCATGAGGCCGTGGAGGGCGCCGGAGCGCTCGTAGCGGTACACGGTTCCCAGTTCCGCCCAGCGGAAGGGGAAGTCTCTGTAACTGCGGATGTCGGACTTATAGATAAGCAGATGGAAGGGACAGTTCATGGGCTTGATGAGGTATTCCTCGCCCTCCACTTCCATGGGCTTGAAGATGTTCTCGGTGAAGAAATCCAGGTGGCCGCTGGTGGCCCAGAGCTGCTTCCGGGCGATGTGGGGAGGGTAGAGCAAATCGTAATCGTCCGCAAGGTGCTCGTGCCGCCAGTAGGCCTCGATGATCTTGCGGATGAGAGCGCCCTTGGGGTGCCAGAAAACGAGGCCGGGGCCCGCTTCTTCCTGAATGGAGAAGAGGTCCAGCTCTTTGCCCAGCTTCCGGTGGTCACGCTTCTCCGCCTCCGCCATGAGAGTCAGGTAGTCGTTAAGTTCCGACTTCTTCTCGAAAGCGGTGCCGTAGATGCGCTGGAGCATTCTGTTCTTCTCGTTGCCGCGCCAGTAGGCTCCGGAGGTGCGGAGAAGTTTGAAAGCGCCCAGCCTGCCGGTGGTGTCAACGTGGGGACCGCGGCAGAGGTCTGTGAAGTCGCCCTCTTCGTAGATTGAAATGGTCTCACCGTCGGGCAGCTCCTCGAGAATCTCGAGCTTGTAGGGCTCGTCCTTGAAGATAACTCTCGCCTCGTCCTTGGAGACTTCCTTGCGGACGAAGGGACTCTTGGCCTTGATGATTTTCTTCATCTCGGCTTCAATCTTCTCAAGGTCCTCGGGGGTAAAGGGCTTCTCAACGTCGAAATCGTAGTAGAAACCGTCCTCGATGGCGGGACCGATGGTTATTTTGGCCTCGGGAAAGAGGTTTTTTACCGCGTGGGCCATAACGTGGGCCGTGCTGTGTCTGTATATGGGAAGGTATTCGGACATGTTAAAAACTCCGTTTTTAGGGGTTAGGGGTTAGGGGTTAGGGGTTAGGGGTTAGCACCCGCATCGCAAGGTTGGGACTATTCCCTATTCCCTTTTCCCTATTCCCTCATATATTTAATCATCAAATCCGTTGGGATTATTCGTATGCCAATTCCAGGCGGTCTTGAGGATAACCTCAAGTTCGGGATATTCCGGTTTCCAGCCAAGGTCTTTCTTAATCTTCTCGGAGCCGGCGACCAGAACCGCGGGGTCTCCCGCTCTTCTCGGAGCGGGAACGGCGGTGATGTCTTTGCCGGTCACCTTGGAGGCGGCGGCTATAAGCTCCTTAACCGTGTATCCCTCACCGTTGCCCAGATTGTAAACATCGGTGGCGTGGCCGTCCCGGAGGGCGTCCAGAGCCAGAGTGTGGGCCTGAGCCAGGTCGCTTACGTGGACGTAGTCTCTTACGCAGGTGTTGTCTCTCGTGGGCCAATCGGTACCGAAGATGAAGAACTTCTCGCGTTTGCCCCGAGCCACGTCGAGAACGAGAGGAATAATGTGATGTTCCGGCCGGTGGTCCTCACCGATTTTGCCGTCGGGAGAGGCGCCGGAAGCGTTGAAATAGCGCAGGGAGATTGAGCGCAGACCGTAGGCCCGCTCGTATTCCTTCAAAATCTCCTCCAGCTGAAGCTTGCTTCTGCCGTAGGGGTTGGTGGGATCCTTGGGATGGTCCTCCGGAATGGGGACGATCTTCGGCTCGCCGAAGGTGGCGGCGGAAGAGGAAAACACCATCTTATCCACACCCGTCTCCACCATAACCTCAAGCATGGAGAGGGAGTTGGCTATATTGTTGAAATAATACTTCTTGGGGTCACGAACCGATTCGTCAACGGAAGCGAAGGCGGCGAAGTGGAAAACCGCTTCAACGTCATTCGACTTTATGATGTTTCTCATAAGGTCCTTGTCGCCGAAGTCTCCCACGACCAGTTCCGCTCCGCTTACGGCGCCCTTGTGTCCCGCGGAAAGGTCGTCGATAACGATAACTTTCTCGCCGCTTTCCACAAGGCGTTTCACGGTGTGGCTGCCCACATAACCGGCTCCGCCGGTAACAAGAATCGACATTTCTGTTTCTCCTTTCGTGTGCCGACGCACACATACATAAATTATACCACTAATTCGCTTTGAATGCAAAAAAGACACGCCGAAGCGTGCTTTTTTGCCGGAAATTATCATATTGGGTTTTAGGTTATTAGGTTAATAGGTTATTAGGTAATGTGTTCGGCTCACGCCGAACGAATTATAAAACAGACACCGTAATGTGAGTCAGTAGAATCCGCCGCCTTTGGCGGCACCTGACCTAAAACCTAAAACCTAACACCTAAAACCTATTAAAATCACTCATACCTCAGACACTCAATCGGATCCAGCTGCGACGCCTTCTTCGCCGGGTAGTAGCCGAAGAATATGCCCACCATGCAGGAAAAGCCGAAGGACATGAGGATGGACCACACGGAGACGGAGGCGGTGAAGGTGGACAGCGCGCTCATGATTTGCGACACGCCCACGCCGAAGATGATACCGATTATGCCGCCCACGATGGAGAGCATAAGGGACTCGATGAGGAACTGGCTTTGAATGTTGCTGTTCTTGGCCCCCAGGGCCTTGCGGATGCCTATCTCCTTTGTGCGCTCCGTGACGGACACAAGCATGATGTTCATAACACCGATGCCGCCCACGAGAAGGGACACGCAGGCGATGCCGCCCAAAAGGAGGGTAAAGGTCTGGGAAGTCTGGTTCGCCATCTCCATAATCTCGTTCTGGTTGAAGATTCTGAAGTCGTCGTCCTCAGGGTCCTTAATCTTATGCTCCTTGCGCAGAATCTTGTTAATCTGGGCCTCGGCGGTGTTCATTTTGGACATATCCGTAGCCTGAACGTTGATGTTCCCGAGATATTTGGTACCCATAAGCCGCCGCATGGCGGTGGTGAGGGGGATAATGATAATGTCGTCCTGGTTCATGAAGCCGCTGGAGCCCTTGGACTTCAACAGTCCCACAACCTCGAACTTGATACCCTTTATGCTTATGGTCTTGCCCACGGGAGTCATCTCGCCGAAGAGAGTCTCCGCGGTGGTGGGGCCGATAACCGCCACCTTTTTGATACCCTTCACGTCGTTATCCCGAATGAATCTGCCCTTCTCCACGGTGTAATTGCGGATGTCGGCGTACTCGGGAGTTGTACCGTAGATGGAGGTGTTGGTATTGTTGTTGGCGTACTTAACCTGGGCGGAGGTCTGAACCTGGGGGGCCAGTTTGCCTATGGCGCTGGCCTTCCGCAGGGCTTCCACGTCGGAGAGTGTGAGGCTCTGCATACTGCCCATACCGCCCCGGACGCCGCCGTTTCTGGACTGTCCGGACATGATGGTCAGGTTGTTTGTGCCCATGCTCTGAATGCTGCTCATCATGGATTCCTTGGCGCCGGAAGCCAGAGCCAGCATACATATGACCGCTCCCACGCCGATGATGATACCCAGCATGGTGAGGGCCGCCCGGGTCTTGTTGGCCACGATACTCTCCAGGGCGAGGATTATACTTTCGGTTATGTTCATGTATGTTCCTCCTCCGGAAGTGTCGCCAAAATGTCTCTGGCGTCGATGGGGTCCGTGACTTTCTCGTCGGAGACGATTCTGCCGTCCCGGAATCTGACTATTCGCTGTGTATGCCGGGCGATTTCTTCTTCGTGGGTCACCATGATGAGAGTCTTGCCCTCTCTGTGGAGTCCTTGGAATATCGCCATGATTTCCTCGCTCATGCGGGTGTCCAGGTTGCCGGTGGGTTCGTCGCCGAAGATAATTACCGGGTCGGTGACGATGGCTCTGGCGATGGCAACTCTCTGCTGCTGACCGCCGGAAAGTTCGTTGGGCTTGTGGTCCGCCCGTTTCTCAAGTCCCACGTGGGCGATGGCCTTCATGGCCCGTTCCTTAATGTCCTTGGCGCCGGGGGCGTACTGCAGGGGAAGCATCACCTGCTTCAGAACGCTCCGCCGGGGAATGAGGTTGAAGGTCTGGAACACGAAGCCTATTTTGCGGTTTCTTATCTCCGCCAGCTGGTCGTCGTCCATGTCCGCCACCTCTTTGCCGTCCAGAAGGTAGGATGAGCCTTTGGAGGGCTTGTCGAGACAGCCGAGAATATTCATGAACGTTGACTTGCCGGAGCCGGAGGGACCCATGATTGCCACAAACTCACCCTCCTCCACCTTGAGGGACACGTCCTTCAGGGCGTGGAGCACCGTATCGCCCATAACGTAGGTTTTGTTTAAGTGCTTAACGTCTATCATTAGGTGAGCCTAAAACATTCTCGGACCGCCCCGGCGGCGGTTGTTGCCGGAGCCGAACATGTCCAGAGTGGCGTCGGGAACCAAAATGAAGTCTCCCTCATTCAGACCACTCTTAATCTCCGTGTTGTCGTCGCCCACAACGCCGGTTTCGATAATCTTCTTCTCCACGGTTACGCCCTTGGGCAAACCGCCGGGAGCGCCCTTGCCGGATTTACTCATGCCGGAGGGAGCGCCGGAAGGCATCTGGCCGCCGGAGGGCATCTGACCGGGCTTCATTCCCTTGGGCATACCCTTGGGAGCCTTGCCGGACTTCATCATTTCCTCCGGGGACTTCATGCCCTTCAGAACCTGAACCTGGGCGCCTTCGTCGGTCATGGTAACCGCCTCGCTGGGCAGGTAGAGGGCATCCTCAACCTTTTCCACAATAAAGTCGCAGGTGGCGTTCATATCCGGCTTCAGGCGATTGTCGGTTTGGGCGATTTCCACGGTGACCGGGATGCTTGTTACGTTCTGTTCCGATGTGGCCATAGGGGCGATCTTCACCACTTTGCCCTTGAACTGCTCGTCCTCGTAGGCGTCCACGGTGACTTCCACTTCCTGGCCCATCTTGACCTTGGCGATGTCCGTCTCGTCCACGTTCACCTCAACCTGCATGCGGGTGATGTCGGCGATGTCCACGATGGTGATACCTTTGCCGCTGCCGCCCATGGAGGCTTTACCGGCGGTGACCACGGAACCCACTTCCGCGTATTTGGCTATGACAACGCCGTCGCGGGGAGCCTTGATGTCGGTGTAACCCAACTGGGTTTTGGCCTTGTCCAGGGCCGCTCTCGATTTGACGGTCTGGGCCTCGGCCTGGCGGATGGAATCTTCTCTCATCTGGTCCTCATACACGCCGGATTTGGCGGATATGAGGGCGGCCTTTGCCTGAGCCACGCTTGCCTTGGCGGAAGCCAGCTCCTGCCGCTTAATCTCAACCTGAACCTTGTTGGCGTTGGCAACCTTCAGGGCCGACTGGGCGTTGGCCACACGGGCCTCCGCCGCTTTCAGGTTCTGGTTGCACTCGTCGTTTACGGTGTCGTAAGTCTTCTTGGCGGACTCGAGCCGGGCCTTGGCGGACTGATAGGACTCGCTGGCGGCATCGAAGTCGCTCTTGGAGATATAGCCCTTGGTCTGCAGTTCCTTTTTGCGGGCGTAGTCGTTTTCCGCTTTCTCGAAGGCGGCCTGAGCCTCGCTGTAGGAAGCCTTGGCGGAAGCTATGCGCTGGGGATTGGTGGCTTTCTTAATCTGCTCCAAAGACGCCTGGGCGTCCGCGAGGCTGGTCTTGGCCTGATTGATGTTCTCGGCGGTGATGGTGGGCTGCACGTTGTACTCGTACTGAGCCTGACTGAGTCTCTTCTCCGCCGCCGCCAGGGCCTGCTTGGCGTTTTCGATGTTGGACTGGGTCTTTATAACCTGCATGTCCCTGTTCTGCTTGGCGGAATCAAGGTTCGCCTGTGAACTTCTGTTGTCCGCCTCCGCCTGCTCCAGGTCGGCTTTCAGGTCGCTGGGGTCTATCCTGGCGATGACCTGGCCGGCCTTAACCATGTCGCCCTCGTCAACGGTCATTTCCACAATCTCGCCGCCCACGTTGGAGCTGAGGTTGATGGTGGTAATGGGGGTGAGGACGCCGGTGGCGGAAACCGTGGCGGCCACTTTGCCCCTCTGCACCCGGGTTATCTCGCCGGTGGGAGTGTCGTCCGTCTTCTTGTGGGCGTTCTTCCAAAGGAAAAACCCCGCAACCGCCGCTATTATTAACGCGGGGATTATGAATTTTTTAATTTTCTTCATTTGCCGCCTCCTTTATCTCCTTGTCCTCGACTATGGTGGGATCTATCTCCAGGTCCCCCACGGCGTACTCAAGCTTCGCCAGAGCGGTGTAGTAGTCGTACCGGGCGTCCACATCCGCGGTCTTGGCCTTGATGAGCTGCTGTTCCGCGCTCAAAAGGTCAAGGGCGATGCCCAATCCCTGCACGTAGCGCTCTTTCTGGGCTTCGTAGTTCTTCTCCGCGGAGGTGAGAGCCGCTTGGGTGGCCGTCAGTTTCTCGGAACAGTTCTTAACCTCAAGATAGGCGTCCTCAACGTCGCCCCGGACGTCGATGTCAAGCTGAGCGAGCCTGAGCTCCGTGTTGGCCTTGTCTATCCTGGCTTCCGTCAGGGCCGCCTTGTTGGCGCCGCCGTCGAAAACGTCGAAGGATATGCCCCCCAGAACAGTGAGGCCGTGCTCGTTGTAGCCGCCGTGAATGGACTGCTGATACTCCGCCGTCACCGTGGGCCGGGGATAGCGGTTAATCTTCGCCCGGCGGACTCTCTCGTCCGCCACCTTGGAAGCCGCCTTATATTGGGCTATGTCCGGCCGAACCTCCAGAGCCTTGGCGAGACACTCGTCAAGGGAGACGTCGCCCTTAATCTCCGGCGCCGCTTCCGCCACGTCGAAGTCCGGGTCCGGAGCCTCACCTAAGATGGAGAGCAGTCTTATGGAGCCGGAGCGCACGTCGTTTTTGGCCGTCAGGTTGCTCACCTTGGCGGCGGCCAGATTGGCCTCGATGGGATACTTGTCCACGGGAGCGGAGACCCCGACCTCAACCTGGGCGTTTATCTGATCCAGGAGATTTTGGTTGTACTCCGCGTCGATGTTCGTCACCTCAAGCTGATGCTTTGCCCGCAGCAGAGAGTAGTAGGCGGTTTTCACTTCGTACGTCACCGACTGAAAGTTGCGGATCTCCGCGAACTCCGACTGCTCCACGCCGTACTTGGCGCCCCGAACGTTTGATTCCCGAATACCGCCGTCGTAGATATTCTGGCTTATCGAAATGGCCGTACCGTTGCGGTGTTGGGAGAGAACGCCGTGGTTTGAGGTGAGGAAGTTGTTCCGCACGGAAACCTGGGGGTAGTAGCCGCTTTTGGCGCTCTTGACGCTCTGCTCGGAGCTCAAAACGCTGTTGCGGGAGGTGAGAATGTTGTAGTTGGCTTTGTAGGCGCGCTCAAGGCACTCGTCCAGAGTGACCGTCTCGCAGAAAACGGGCAGAGCCGTAAGCGCCGCGAGA
>JAEEGL016038178.1_pt1 | contig 12038 bp, 12 predicted proteins | sample 9134231 | NCBI WGS metagenome assembly JAEEGL01 (sample SAMN16246548, study PRJNA631951) | gut metagenome | biome: gut microbiome; feature: rumen; material: fiber-attached | host: Bos | place: Iran: Karaj | collected 2018-10
GTCGCCGCCGGTGCCGTTGTGACTAAAGACGTAAAAGATTATGCCTTGATGGCCGGTGTTCCGGCCAGGCAGATCGGTTGGGTCTGCGAGTGCGGCCGCCGGTTGGATGACAGCCTGGTCTGCACCTGCGGCCGAAAGTACAGGCTGGTCGGGGAGAACCTCGAAAGGGCCGAATAGATTCTTTCGCTTCGCTCAGAATGACATTCTCTGTCATTCTGAGGAGGTCGAAAGACCGACGAAGAATCTTATAATCAAGTAGTTGCTTGCTTTTATATAGGGCGAGCAATGGCGAAGCCATGGAATTCAGAGATCTTAAGAAACAATATCAGGTCCTCCGCGAGGACATGGACCGGGCCATTCTGGGCGCCGTTGCGAGTGGTGCCTACATCATGGGCCCGCAGGTGAAGGAGTTGGAGAAGCAGTTGGCCGAATACGTCGGCGTCAAGCATTGCCTGACTTGCGCCAACGGAACGGATGCATTGACATTGGCCCTCAAGGCCTGGGGAATTGGCCCCGGCGATGCCGTATTTGTTCCGGACTTCACTTTCTTCTCCTCTGCCGAGGTTGTTCCTCTTGAAGGAGCCGAACCGGTTTTCGTGGATGTTTGTGAAGATACGTTCAACATCGATGCTGCGGATTTGGAGCGGGCTGTTCAGTCTGTTTTGGCCGAGGGGCGCCTCCGCCCGCGCGTCGTGGTTGTCGTTGACCTCTTCGGCCTCCCGGCTGACTATCAGGCGATTCGGGCCGTTGCAGATAAGTATGGGCTGTTGATTCTTGAGGATGGAGCCCAGGGCTTTGGCGGAAGTGTCGTCATGGCCGGCTCCGACCGCCCATCTAGAGCGTGTTCCTTTGGTGACATCGCTACGACCTCATTCTTCCCCGCAAAGCCCGTTGGCTGCTACGGCGACGGTGGTGCCGTGTTCACGGACAATGATGAATGGGCCGCGCTGATTGACTCCTACCGCGTGCACGGCAAGGGGCAGTTCAAGTACGACAATGTTCGCATCGGTATGAATTCTCGTCTGGACACAGTGCAGGCGGCGGTTCTGCAGGTGAAGCTCAAGGCATTTGCCGAGTATGAATTGGATGATATCAATGCCGCGGCCGAGAAGTATACGGAACGGCTGAAAGACATCGTCGCCACTCCGGTTATACCGGAGGGCTTCCGTTCCAGCTGGGCCCAGTATACCATCAAGCTTCAGGATAGCGCCCAGCGTGACGCCCTCCAGGCGGCCTTGAAGACCGAGGGCATTCCTTCGATGGTCTACTACCCGAAGCCGATGCACCTGCAGACGGCGTTTTTAGATTTCTCCACGCGGCCTTCCGGTCTTGGTCGAAATGACAGTGGTTCTATGTCATTTCGAGCGAAGTCGAGAAATCTGGATCTCTGCCCCGTCGCAACGTCGCTCTGCTCCCGCGTCCTCTCCCTTCCTCTTCACCCATACCTGACCGAGGAGCAGATTGATACCGTTTGTGCCGCCATCCATAAATTCCTGAGATGAGACTTTTCTCACGTAAACCCTGGGTCGAGTTACAGTACGAGGAGGAGTACATTCCGAAGGACTACTCCGAGGTGGGCGTGGAACGAGGAGCCAAGTTGGAGGAAGAACTGGTCGGGAATGTGGACTTGGAAAGGATTCATGCCCGGACGAAAGACATGGGCCTCCCGGATATCCTGGCCTGGCTGGACAAGCACCATGAGGAGTTCGACGAGAGTACTTTTATCGTCAATACGGACGATGGAAACGCGCTGGATACCTTGAAGGGCCATCATCCGCGCCTCATCATCAACAAGATGGGCCTGACCCGCATCCGGCATTTGAACACCTTCCTGAACAAGGCGAACGAGACGATGGTGGACGGTGGATACCTTTGGTGCCATTCGCGGACCTCGGGATTGAAGAAGCAGCTCATCCTCCGGGCATATCCCGGTTTCATCGGCAAAGTCGTCTATGCCATGCATTATTTCTGGCATCGGTTCTGCGCGAGGTTGAAGCTGACCCGCTGGTTCTACATGTGGGTGACGAAGGGAAAGAACCGGAGTTACAGCCGTGTGGAGCTGCTGGGCCGGATGTATCGGGCCGGGTTCGAGGTCGTGGATGAGCGGTTCCATCAAGGTGAGTACTTTGTCCTGGGGCAGAAGTTCCGTAAGCCCATCTGGGACGACGATCCCACATATGGCGCTCTGGTTAAGTTGAACCGCGTCGGGTATCAGGGAAAAATGATCGGCGTGTACAAGTTCCGGACGATGTATCCCTATTCGGAGTACCTGCAGCCCTATATCCTGGAACATGAAGGTTTGCAGAAAGGTGGAAAGTTCGCGCACGATTACCGAGTGAATTACTGGGGACATAAGTTGCGCAGCAGTTGGTTGGACGAACTGCCGATGGGAATCAACATTCTCAAGGGGCAGATGAAGCTGGTGGGCGTGCGTCCGCTCAGTCGCTCGTATTTTAAGCTGTATACCCCAGAGATGCAAGAGCTTCACATCAGCGTTAAACCTGGATTACTCCCGCCGTTCTATTACGACAAGAAAACGCCCGAGACTCTGGAGGAGATTCAAGCGTCCGAAAAGAGATATATCGAAGCCTACCACAAGCATCCCTTTGCCACCGACTGGCGGTATTTCTGGGGGACGGTGGGCAATATTTTGTTCAAGCATAAAAGATCGCATTAAGATATGGCAGAAGAAAAGTGGGATATAGTCATAAAACCGAAAGACAGTCTTTTTTCGGTTGATTTCAAGGAACTTTGGGCCTATAGGGACCTCTGTTCTCTTTTTATCAAACGGAATATCGTTACGCAGTACAAACAGACTATCTTGGGACCAATCTGGTATGTTGTCCAGCCTGCACTCACTGTCATCATGTATATGATTGTTTTCGGTGGTATTGCGGGTATTCCTACCGATGGCGTGCCGAGGCCGTTGTTCTATCTCGCAGGTACCTGTCTCTGGCAGTATTTCGCCGATTGTATCACGAAAACCTCCAATACTTTTGTGGAGAACTCGTCCATATTTGGGAAAGTCTATTTCCCTCGGCTGGTGATGCCTATTTCAAATATTATCAGCAATCTCTTGCGTTTCGGCATCCAATTGGGGTTCTTCATTCTTGTTTATATCGCTTATGTGCTTGTGGATCCGACATGTCAGGCGCATCTCAATTGGTATGCCTTGTTGTTCCCGCTATTGGTGATGATGATTGCCGGTCTGGCCTTGGGCTTTGGTACAATCGTTTCTTCACTGACGACCAAGTATCGTGACCTCCAGATTCTATTCGCCTTTTTGATTCAACTCTGGATGTATGCGACGCCGATTGTTTATCCGTTGAGCCAGACCAAGAGTATGCAATGGCTTGGTATTCCGGTACACAAGCTGATGTGCCTGAATCCGGTTACTCCCGTCATTGAAACTTTCAAGTATGGTTTTCTCGGTGCTGGTGATTTTGTCGGCTGGCGTTGGCTGATTTATAGTTTTGTCTTTATGTGTGCTATTCTTGTTGTCGGTATCGTGGTTTTCAACAAGGTGCAAAAGAGTTTCATGGACACTGTGTAATATGGCTGCAGCAATAGAATTTGATCACGTTGGAAAACAATACAGGCTGGGGCTTGTATCGACCAGGACGCTTTCTCATGATTTGAACCGTTGGTGGCAGATGTCCGTCCTGGGAAAGGAAGATCCCTATCTCAAGATCGGAGAGACCAACGACCGTTCAGTTGCCGGTTCCAGCGATTATGTTTGGGCACTGAGGGATATCAACTTTAAGGTGGAGCAGGGTGATGTCGTCGGGATTGTCGGAAAGAATGGAGCCGGGAAGAGTACGCTTTTGAAACTTTTGTCCAAGGTAACCGGCCCGACAGTTGGAACGATTCGAGCCCGCGGACGTATCGGTGCTCTTTTGGAAGTTGGTACCGGTTTCCATCCGGAGATGACCGGCCGGGAAAACATCTACATGAACGGGGCCATCATGGGCATGACGAAGAACGACATTTCTCGGAAGCTGGATGAGATTGTTGCTTTCTCCGGATGTGAGCGATATATAGATACTCCTGTCAAGCGTTATTCTTCGGGAATGACCGTTCGGCTCGGTTTTGCCGTAGCCGCTCATCTGGAGCCTGAAATTCTGGTCGTGGATGAAGTTCTCGCCGTGGGAGATGCCGAATTCCAGAAGAAAGCCATTGGAAAGATGCGGGATGTGAGTCGGGGAGAAGGAAGAACGGTTTTGTTTGTGAGTCATAATATGACGGCCGTCAAGAGTTTGTGCCGTTCCGGTATTATTCTCCAGAATGGGCAGATCATTGATACCGGAGATGTTGATAGTATCGTGACCCATTATCTCCGTGGGAATAGCGAGATTGACAATTATAAGGTATGGGATATCCCTGAGGTTCGGGCCAAAGGGTTCGAACTTTTGGAGATAGGTGTCCGGAAAACTGGAGGAGATTATCACGACATCATTAAAATGACAGATGCCTTTGAGGTTTATCTCAAGTATCGGCTGACTATCCCCCACAAGGAGTTACACATTACTTACCACCTCAAAAACGAACAAGGGCAGGATGTTTTTTCTTGTTCCGGTGGAGGGAGGTGTTATTCAAATGAGCATGAGCCTGGTGTTTATGAGCAGATATGCTACATCCCTTCGAATTTCATGAACTGGGGAGGATATGCCATCGATTTGTTTGTTGTGGAAGACAGTGTGCGCCCTTTCATTGTTGAAAGGGATATCGTCTCTTTCGTTATCAGCAACAAGATGAACAGAATCGGAACTTATATGGGGAAAGAGCCTGGTGATATTCTGCCTTTATTTGATTTTGTCGAGACGAAAATAGGATGACAGGTAAACAGACCATAACCGTTACTTCACCCTTGCTTCCAGATCTTGGAGAATTTAATGAAATGCTCCAAGAGATATGGAATAGTAAGTGGATAACTAATAATGGCTCTTTCCATAGGAGATTGGAGGCAGCGTTGTGCGAATATCTTAAAGTCCCGTATATCAGTTTGTTTACGAATGGAACGCTGCCGCTGCTCACAGCACTTCAGGCTCTCCGTGTTACTGGGGAAGTCATTACTACTCCGTATAGTTTTGTGGCGACGACGCATTCCATCTGGTGGAACAACTGCAAGCCGGTTTTCGTGGATATAGACCCGGCAACGGGCAATATCGATCCGGATAAGATTGAGGCAGCCATTACTCCCAAGACCAGTGCCATCATGCCAGTGCATGTGTATGGGAAGCCGTGTAATACGAAGAGAATCCAGGAGATTGCGGACAAGTATGGACTGAAGGTCATTTACGATGCGGCCCATGCTTTTGGGGTTGAGGTTGACGGAGAGAGCATCTTGAACGCCGGCGATATGTCCACCCTTAGTTTTCATGCTACGAAGGTTTTCAATACGATTGAGGGTGGAGCTATGGTGATGCATGATGCGGAGATGAAGAAGCGGATCGACTATCTGAAGAACTTTGGTTTTGCCGGAGAAACAGAGGTTGTCGGCCCTGGAATCAACAGCAAGATGGACGAAGTGCGTTCCGCGTATGGTTTGTTGAATCTGCAGAAGGTTGACGAGGCCATCGAGGCCCGGCATCAGGTCGCCATCCGGTATCGAGAGGTACTGCGAGATGTGCCCGGGATTTCTTTCTTTGACGATATGGCCGGTGTCCGGCACAACTATTCCTATTTTCCCATCTTCGTGGATGCGGAAAAATATGGGATGACGCGGGACGAGTTGTACTTCAAGATGAAGGAGAAAGGGGTGCTGGGGAGGCGGTATTTCTATCCGCTTATCAGTTCGTTCAGCACCTACCGAGGGCTACCGAGCGCTGCACCGGAGAATTTGCCGCAGGCGCATAAGATGGCGGATTCGGTCATTTGTTTACCGATGCATCATCATATATCGAATAATGATTTTGGGCGGATTGCTGACTGTATTATTTGCAAATAAAGGAGAAAATGAATCATTTATTAATAATTGGAGCTCGTGGTTTTGGGAGAGAAATCTATCAAACTGTGACAATTACTAAACCATATCAGAATAAGGAACTTGATGTCAAAGGGTTTTTAGATGGTGATGATTCAGTATTGGAAGGGATTAATGGATCTTGGCCGAGAATTATAGATAGTGTCGAAAACTATGAGGTTCAACCGAATGATGTTTTTTTCTGTGCGATGGGGGAATCAAAATGGAGAAAACACTATTCGGATATAATTAAAAGTAAAGGCGGTCGCTTTATCAGTGTATTCCATCCAACGGCAATTATTAGTTCTGCTGCTCTTTTTGGAGAAGGTTGTTTTGTGGGGCCTTTCTGTTGTATTTCTCCGAATGTCAGCATTGGCGATCATGTTATTATCCATGCATTTTCGAATCTAGGACATGATGTTTCTGTTGGTTGTTATTCGACGCTCGAGGCGTATGTCTTTATGGGGGGAGGGGCTAGTATGGGAGAGTTATCAACTATGCATACTAGATCCAGTATTATACCTCACAAGGTCATTGGAAGGGAAGCAACTGTTGGAATCGGAAGTGTCGTTATTCGGAATGTCCCTGACGGGGTTCTTGTTTTTGGGAATCCTGCTGCTAAATTAAAACTATAATTTAATACTTTTATTGTTGATTTTATGAAAACACTTGAAGAATTTGTTGCGCTCTTTGCGGAGCAGTTTGATTTTACGGATCCTTCCGAGATCGTGGCGGGAACATCTTTCCATGATCTTGATGAATGGTCATCTTTGATTAGTCTTTCCGTTATTGCGATGGTCGATGAAGAATTTGATGTTGCATTAAAGGGGGATGATGTAAAGAATTCCATCACTGTAGAAGACTTGTATAATCGCATAGTCAGTAAGATGTAATGGCATTCTTGGAGATAAAGGATGTTAGGATTGCAGGAATAAGTGCGGGAGTCCCAGAGAAGATTGCCAGTAACTTGCATCCGACAGAAGATGACAATACTTCTAAGGAGTATTCGCCAGAAGAGTATGTGAAAACAACAGGTGTTATTGAACGAAGAGTATCCCGATTCCTAACGACATCTGATTTGTGTTATGCTGCTGCAGAGCATCTAATCTTGGATTTGGACTGGAATAAGGAGGAAATAGATGGTCTTATCTTCGTTTCACAGACTCCCGACTATATCCTTCCAGCAACGGCATGTATTCTTCAGGATCGTCTTGGCTTGAGCAAGAACTGTTATGCCATGGATGTTTCGTTAGGATGCTCAGGGTGGGTATATGGCTTGAGTACGGCGGCGTCATTACTAGGAGAAAACGGGATGCAAAAAATCTTGATGTTATGCGGAGACGCTAAGAAGCGGTTCCGTGTATCGAATCAACTTCGGGATCCTTTATTCGGTAGTGCTGGCTCTGCTACAGCCATAGAATACAAAAAGGGCTGTGATGGATTGAAGTTCCATTTTGGAACTGATGGCAGTGGCTTTGATGCTATCATTACGCCTGATATGGGGAGTAGAAGTCCTGTCACACAGGACAGTTTTGTATTAGAAGATATTGAAGGAAAACCGTCATGTCGTCTGATGACTCGCATGAAGGGAATGGATGTTTTCTCCTTTGGGATAACGACTGCTCCAAAATCTGTAAAGAGTCTCGCGGAGCATTTTGGCTTTAATTACCTTGATGCAGACTATTTTGTCTTCCATCAAGCTAATATGAAAATGAATAGTTTTATATCAAAAAAGCTCAAGCTGGAGAGTGATAAAGTCCCTTCTTGTATGCATCATTTCGGGAACACATCATCGGCATCAATTCCGTTGACAATTGTTACAGAGCTGAAGGGAAAATGTGACTCCCATCCTACAAAAATGGTTTGTTGTGGCTTTGGTGTAGGACTGTCTTGGGGAACGGTTTTCTTTGAGACCGATCAATTAGTTATTTCAAATCTTGTAGAAATCTCTGATGATGGAGCAGATAAAGTCCATGTCGTATAATCCGTTTTCTTTGAAGGGCAAAACCATTCTTGTTACAGGCGCGTCTTCCGGCATTGGTCATGAAACCGCGATTGAATGTTCTAGAATGGGAGCCAAGGTCATTATTACAGGAAGAGATCAAGAGCGCTTGCAGAATACATTCAATCAGTTAGAGGGGGATGATCATTTGCAAGTTCTTGCAGATTTAAACGAAGAAGAAGACATTCTGAGATTAGTTGATACATGCCCTCCTATTGACGGGCTAGTTAACAATGCTGGAAGAGGTAAAAGCAAACCAGTACAGTTCATCAAGAAAGCAGATTTTCAAGAGGTGTTTGACACTAATTTATTTGGCGTTGCACTTCTGACCAAATATATGCTGAAGAAGAAAAAAATAAAATCAGGTGGATCTCTTGTTTTTACATCTTCAATTTCTGCTTATGTTACTGCTCCTGGTTTGTCCATTTATTCTTCATCTAAAGCTGCAGTAACCGCGTATATGCGGACTTGCGCTATCGAATTGGGGCCCAAGGGTATACGGTCAAATGCTGTTCTTCCTGGGATGGTTGAAACAAAACTGATAAATAGCGGGACTTATACTGATGATGATAAACAGAAAGATTTAGAATTATATCCATTAGAAAGATACGGAAAGCCGTCAGATATATCATATGCAATTGTGTATTTATTGAGTGATGCTAGTTCCTGGGTAACGGGATTGGAATTAGTAATAGATGGCGGTCGTAGTTTGAAGTAGTATTCTTCTTTTGAAGTTATAATTATTCTTTTGATACTTATCAAGGGAATTTCAATTAACAGTCTTCATGCCAATTGTTTCATTTAATAATGTTGGAATTACAGCCATGGCGGCATGCGTCCCCAGCCATATAATTAACAACTATGAGTATGATTTAGACATATGGCCCGAGGACGAAGTGCGTCAGGTTGTAGATAAAGTCGGTGTATTTGAGCGTCGTTTTGCTGATGAAAACACTTGTTCCTCCGATTTATGTTTTGCTGCTGCTGAAAGATTGTTTGAAGACAATCGAGTCGACAGGAATGAAATAGATTTATTGGTATTCCTTTCTCAGACTCCGGATTATCGGATGCCGGCCACTTCGATTCTGCTTCAAGATCGATTGGGGTTGCCGATGTCGACGATGGCTTTTGATATCAGTCTGGGATGTTCCGGATTTATCAGTGCATTAAGCATCGCATATGCCATGATGCAGAATCATGGCTTCCGAAAGGCTCTTTTATTGGACGGAGAAACTCGGTCGAAAGTTTATAGCAGAAAAGACCGTCGAGAAGCGTTTATCTTTGGTGATGCTGGTGTCGCCGCCCTCATTGAGCGGGATGAGAGATTCGGGAAGAGTCATTTCTCCATTAATTCCGATGGATCACGGGGTGACCTGATTATGATTCCCGGAGGCGGATATAGAAATATGAGTTCTGTTGAGACCTTGAGAGAGAAGGTTGTGGATGAGTACGGAAACATCCGAACAGACGAACAGGGTTATATGAATGGGGCGGATGTGTTCAATTTCGTTATTGTTGAGGTCCCAAAAGACATCAAACGACTTATGGCGGCGGCCGGTGAGGATATTCAGTTTATGGATTATTATGTCTTTCACCAAGCAAACGCTTTTATTAACAATCATATAGCCAAGAAACTGAAGTTGGCGACGGATAAGATTCCTTGGACCATTCAGAAATATGGGAATACTTCCTCTGTCTCGGTTCCATTAACCATCGTCAGTGAATTGCGGGATAAACTTCAGGGAGAGAAAAAGATAATGATGAATGCCTTCGGCGTTGGTATGGCCTGGGCAACAGCCGTTATTCCTTTTGTTGATTGCCAGATTAGCAAGATTGTTGAACTCTGACTATGCATCAAGGATTGTCATATACAGTATGTACGCTTTGTTTTACTTATAATCAGGAATCCTATATTTTGGATACCTTGAGAGGTTTTGTTATTCAGAAAACGAGTTTCCCGGTCGTTTCAATTATTGTAGACGATGCTTCTACAGACAGAACTCCTCATTTACTTCGCGATTATCTCAATAAGCATTTCAATGTTCAGGATACAGATGTCGCTTATCAGGAGGAGGCGGACTATGGAACGGTTTTTTTTGCACAACATAGGACTAACAAGAATTGCTATTTTGTGGTCTTGTTGTTAAAAGAAAACCATTATAGCCGTGGGAAGAGTAAGATTCCATATATGAGAAGATGGACGGAAGATGTGCAGTATTATGCGATTTGCGAAGGGGATGATTATTGGACTGATCCATTGAAGTTGCAGAAACAGGTCGAGTTTATGGACTGTCATCCAGAAATAGGTTTGTGTTATACCGATTATAATCATCTTGATCAGGCGTCTCATGTTTTGACTACTTCGATGTTTGAAGAACAAAATGGGTATCGTACGGCTTCATACGAACGGTTTCTGCTGAAGCCAGGTTATCTTGCTCCTATGACTTGGCTATATAGGAGTGAATTGAGTGATTTGATTAAGAACTCAACTGTGTACAGTGATGGAACATATGCTTATATGCTAGAATTTATGCAGAATTCGCAAGTCTCTTATTTGCCTTTTGTTACTGCGACATATCGCTCTCACGCAGGAAGCGCATCATCTCCCACAAATGTGAAGTCATCATGGTCATTTTTGAAAGGCGTTTTTGACACACAGCTGTATTATTCACAAAAATACCCATGCTCTGAAGATTTGCAACGAAGAGTGAAGATACAGGGTTATCTCCGGTGGCTTCCTGTTGCTATAATGGCGGATCAACATGTTTTTGTCGAAGAAGCAAGGGACTTCTTCGAATCACAGGATATGGACATCAGCTTAATAATCAGCGAACTTGAGGAGGGGGAGAAAAGGAAGAGGTCTTATGCATATAGGATTGGGAAAAAGCTGATGTCGCCTTTTTCTTTTTTGCGCAGACGTTTCGGTTAATGGTTTATCCTGTTCTGGAATAATGATAGTGGGCAAGATTAGAGACAGAATTCGCCTGTGGACTGAAATTGACTTTTTCCAGTCTTTTAAGTATTGGCTCAGACTTCGACTTCCTCGATGTTCCAAGTTCCACATCTATCCTAGGTCCATCGTCAGAATTGAAAAAGGTGGTGTGCTTGATATCAAGAAGGGGCATTTTACGGTGAATGCCAGTTGGATAAAGGGGCGAAAACGGCAATATACATCACAACTCATTGTAAATGAAGAGGCCAAACTGATAGTTGAAGGCTCTTTCGGGATGTATCAGGGAGCATCCATCTATCTGGCCCCTAATGCGGAGATGCTGATAAAGGGGCAATCCTTTATCAATACTAATACGATTATCAACTGTTTCTCGAGGATTGAAATTGGTAAAGGAACTGTTATAGGGGACGATGTCAGGATACAAGATTCTGATAATCATACAATTATTGAATCTGGTGAATCAAAGATGATTTCTGCGCCTATTATTATCGGTGATCATTGTTGGATTGCGAAGAATGTAATTATTCTCAAGGGCGTAACGATCGGTGACGGAGCGATTATTGGCGCTGGAGCGGTGGTTGTCAAGGATATTCCCGCCAGATGCCTGGCCGTCGGGAATCCTGCGCATGTCATAAAAGAGGATGTCGAATGGAAATAACGCCGAAAAGTGTTTATGTGATTGTCGTCACTTTTAGGGGGCGTCAATGGTACGATAGGTGTTTTCGCTCTTTGGGCGAATCAAACTGTGCTGTCCATACTGTTGTGATTGATAACGCTTCGGGAGATGGAAGTGCAGATTATATCAGGGAGAATTATCCCGACATCCATTTGATAGAATCAGACAGCAATCTCGGTTTCGGCAATGCGAATAATGTTGGTATCAAATATGCTTTGGAGCAAGGATGTGACTACGTCTTTCTCTTGAATCAGGATGCATGGATAGACCCGGATGCTATCGAGAAATTGATACAGGTTCATCAGCAACATCCCGAGTATGGGATCTTGAGTCCGATGCATATGACAAAGGAGAAGGATCATCTTAACTTCCTTCTTGATGACGGGAACCGGAATTTTGAGCTGTTGAGTGATTTGTTTTTTGGTACCGTCAAAGATGTTTATGA
>JAEEGL010517905.1_pt1 | contig 12037 bp, 9 predicted proteins | sample 9134231 | NCBI WGS metagenome assembly JAEEGL01 (sample SAMN16246548, study PRJNA631951) | gut metagenome | biome: gut microbiome; feature: rumen; material: fiber-attached | host: Bos | place: Iran: Karaj | collected 2018-10
CTTATCAGGAACGACCGCGGTCAATACGCCCTTGCCGCATGGGATAATTTCCGTTTCGATATTTCAGAATGATCTCGGATCGATCCGCCGGCGGCATTTGGCCTCCGCCGATCGTTTGGTTGAAATTCCGCAAAAAATCTGGTATAATGATTCTGTATGCGGCCGCACAGGGAACGCTATAATAACGAAAGGAGCATTGACCGGAAATGAAAGTAGAAAAACTTAACGATAACTTGGTACAGATCGAGTTCAGCGGCACCGAAATGGCACAGCGCGCGATCAACGTCCGCCGCCTCAATATTGATGCTCCTGCGTACAAAAAGCTGATGCGCGATCTGATCTCCCATGCGGAGATCGAGCTCGGCGCGTCTATCGGCACGGTCCGGGTCAACACTTACCAGCCCGACGATCCCGCCGGCCTCGGTTTTGTGCTGGAAAATATTACGTCCGCAGGCAATAACGATAAGAGCGCCGTTGACGCTCCCGGACGCCGCACGGAATCAGCGGAGCTTCCGAAGGCAAAGAAAGACTCCGCACCGCTGGCCGGCGTACCGCAAAAAAACGCGGCAAAGCCCGCGGAAATGAACGCTTCCGGCGAAGCGACGCCCGCAAACGGCACGCCCGCAAACGGCGCCGATCTGGCGGAAGCACTGATGCGCAAGATCATGTTTGACGGCCTCATGTCGCTTCAGGCAGCGGTTTCCGGCGCGCAGAATGCGCGCAGGGGCAGAAACCGTGGCGAGCGATATCCTCAGGAAAGCGAGGAAGAGGTCGCGGGAATTCCCGGCACCGACCAGGGTGCCGACGAACCGGACACCCTGGCGGATACTCTCGGCTACCGCAGGCAGATGTTGTTCGGAGAAAACTACAAAACGGAGGGCGGCGTGGCAGTCGCTGCCTTCGCCGTATATGACGAACTGTACGATTATTTCCGGGAGCACCGCGGTTTCGGCACCCTGAGATCCGCGCTGTACGAATATCGCGATATATTCTACGTTGTGCTGGAAGCCGGCCCGGAGCAGACTGCCAAACTTGAACTGCTGGACGACACCGCCGGTGAATTCCGGGGCGCCCTTGTGCCGGGGCTTTCCGCGCTCACACTGCTGAACGAATACGGCACGGTCATTTTTGCAAAAGGCGCGGTGCGCAAGATCCGCGCGTCGCTGGGATAGATATTGACGCCGCACAGCGCAGGCTGACGATCTGCGCCGAAAGGCGGAGCACGCTCCGGGCATGGATTGCCCGCGCGAAAAAGAGGGGGACAACACATGAGCAGCGCCGACACCGCTTTTATCAACACTTGCAAAGACATACTGGAGCACGGCACCTGGGTCCGCGACCCGAGAGTGCGTCCGAAATGGGAGGACGGCTCCACCGCGTACACTATCAAAAAGTTCGGCGTAGTGAACCGCTACGATCTGTCTCAGGAATTTCCGCTGCTCACGATACGTCCCATCAGCTTTTCAAAGGCCGTGGACGAGATCCTGTGGATCTGGCAGAAAAAATCCAACAACGTACACGATCTGAACAGCCACATCTGGGACAGCTGGGCGGACGAAAACGGTTCCATAGGTAAAGCGTACGGCTACCAGATGAGCGTGAAGCACCAGTACAAAGAAGGCATGTTCGATATGGTGGACCGGGTACTGTACGACCTTAAAAACAATCCGTGCAGCCGCAGGATCATGACGAACATATACAACTTCCAGGATCTGCACGAGATGGCGCTGTATCCCTGCGCGTACAGCATGACGTTCAATGTTGTCGACGACAAACTTTGCGCCATACTTAACCAGCGCTCGCAGGACATGCTGGCAGCCAACGCCTGGAATGTTGCCCAGTACGCCGCGCTGGTCCTGATGTTCGCGCAGGTGAGCGGATTGAAGCCGGGCGAGTTCGTACACGTCATTGCCGACGCGCACATTTACGACCGCCACGTGCCTATCGTGGAAGAGATCATCAAGCGCACCCCGTTCCCGGCGCCCAAAGTCACGCTGGATCCGGAGATCACGGATTTCTACAAATTTACGCCGGAAAGCTTCAAAGTTGAAAACTATCTGCACGGCGAAAAGATCGGGCGCATACCGGTAGCGGTGTGACGCGGCGGACGACGGCGTCCGCGAGTGCGGACGGAGACGAGCTCAGGGAGACAGAGAATGAATCTGGTTGTTGCGGTAGATGAAAAATGGGGCATCGGCTACAGGGGAGACCTGCTGGTGCGGCTGAAAGAAGATCTTAAGAATTTCGCGGCGCTGACCCGGGGGAAAACGGTGGTGCTGGGCTCGAATACGCTGGCAACGTTTCCCGGAGGCCGCGTGCTGAAAGGCCGCCGGAACATCGTGCTGAATCCGGATCCGGAATACGCGCCGGAAGGAGCGGTAGTTGCCCACAGCATTTCGGAAGCGCTGGAGCTCATTGACGCCGCGGGCAGCGACAACGTCTGGGTCATCGGCGGAATGAGCATATACCGCCAGTTTCTGCCGTATTGCCGCCGCGCGTACGTGACGAAGATCAAAGCGGACTTTAAAAAAGACGCGTATTTCCCGGACCTGGACGCGGATCCGCGCTGGAAATGCGTATTCAAAGGCAACGACCACTACAGCCGCCCCGGGGACAAACTGGGCGAACTGGATTGCGGCCGGACGCCGGACAACGTAAGCTTCTGCTTTACGGTTTACTCCTCCGATCCCGCAGATTTCAACTGAATACTGATCTTCGAAAAAGATATAACTGAAGGCGATTTTCACCGGCAGAGAGGTACATATGATAAATTTTTTTAAGAGAAACGGTAAAACGCGGCGCGGAACGCGTAGACGCGGCGCCTTGATGATATTGATGGCGGTACTGGCGGCAATGCTGCTGACCGCGAATCCCGGCGCGGCGGCCGCGGAGACACAGGGGCAGGAGAACGTCAATAAGCCCGTAGTCATAATGCTGGACGCGGGGCACGGCGGCAGCGATCCCGGCGCGGTCCGCACCGTGGGCGGCGTGGAATATACCGAACGTGCCTTCAACGACGCGCTGATGGCGGCGTGCTACGCGCGCCTTACACAGTACGACAACGTTATAGTGTACCGCACCCGCGTGGCGAACAACCACATTTCTACCTACGCCCGCGCCACCTACGCGCACAACGTGGGCGCCGATCTGTTCCTGTCATTCCACATCAATTCTTCCGATTATAAGCCGGATAAAACGCGCGGCGCCAGCACAATAATACCCTGCGGCAACTACCGCAAAGAACTGATGACCCGCACCGCCCAGCTGACGGATAAGATCCTGAAGCGGCTTGAGACCGTCGGCCTCAAAAACAACGGCTATACTATCCGCAAACTCGAAGATGCCGCGTATCTGAACTATCCCGACGGCAGTGCGGGCGACTATTACGAAGTCATACGCATGGGCGTGAATTACAATATCCCTTCGCTGATCCTGGAGACCGCGTTCATCACCAACGACGGCGACCTGGCCATGCTCAACGACAAAACAAAGATTGCGGAGATCGGCGCGCAGGTGGCTGACGCTATTGCCGACATGTTCAGCCTCAGGATTACGGGCAATACGCTCCCGCAGCCGGTGCAGACCGCCCAGACCAGCGGCGTTTCGCTGGGCAGTGTGCCCAAGACCTTAAAATTAGGCGATGTTTACCCCCTCACGGCGTCCGGAGGCTCCGGTGAGGGTGAATATGTGTTCACGGCTTCGAACAAGCATATAGCCCGCGTAGAGGGCAATAATCTGATCATAATCGGCGGCGGTTCGTTCCGCGTCACCGTTACGCGCTACGAGGGCGAGACTACCACGCCCCGTTCCGCGGGCAATACCAACGTCACCGCCCAGGGCGTTACCTCCGGGATCACCGGTGAACTGGCGAAGCTGGAATATGATGCCGGCACCGGCACGTACCGCGCCCGGGTCAATGTAAAACTTGACAAACAGGTGGAACTCGCTCCGCCGCAGGGCACCGTGAAAGCCGCGGTCAAGGGCGGCGAAACGGTCACCGGCAATTTCAGCGAAGCGGGGGATTGCGTCCTGGAAATGGCGTTTTCGGGCCCCGGTACATATGAATGTACGCTGAGCTACACGTCCGGTCAGTACGACGGCTACACCGTACCGAACCCCGCGGGCATCACGCTGGAAGTTGACCCCGAAAAAGCGGCGACACCCACTCCGGTCCCTACTGAGGCTCCAACTCCCACACCGGAAACGACCGAGGCTCCCGAAGCCACCGAAACACCCGCGCCCACCGAAGCTCCTACCGCCGTACCGGTCAAAACCGAAAATAACGAAAGCAACCGTGAAGCCGAAGTTTCTTTCGGCATGCTCGAAATTCTTATGTGTCTGCTGGTGGTCGCCGTGATCGTGACCGTGGTCCTGGTGATCAAACTGGCGTCAAGAAAAAAGCGGCGATGATAGTCAGTTATCCATATTTTGCGTCTCGCTCAGGATCCTCAATCCGGACACGTCCGGGCCGTTGACGGCGCTGTCAACGCACTTCAGCGTCTGCTCCAGCTGCGCTAATGTGCTGGAGCCCGCGATGGCAAAAGTCGGAAACGGCTGTCTGAGCACGTATGAAAGTGAAACGGCGCAGGCGTCGGCGCCTGCCGCGGCGATCCGGTCATATATCTGCCGGTTCCCGTCACAGTCGAACATACGGCGGGTCAATTCCGGCAGCGGATCACCGTTCTGCAGTTTCATAAAATAGCCTTTAGCCTGCGAGGAGTAGCAGACGCACATCATGTTCGTTTGCTTGTGGTATTCATACAGCCGGCTGTCCATCTCGACGAGCGTGTCGTCGATCACCGTGTGCTGGCGCGCGAGACTGAATTGCGGCTGATCCGCGGAAAAACCGGTAAGCCCGTGTGCCGCGGCATATTCCTGCGCCTCGGCAATACGTCCGGCACGCCAGTTTGATACTCCGATATGCCGCGCATAACCTTTTTGCAAAAACAGATTCAGCGTTTCAAGGATATCCGCCACCGGGCGCGATGTATCGTCGCGATGCAGGTAATACATGTCTACGTGATCTGTTTTCAGCGCGTCCAGACTGTGCAGGATATCGAATTCAAGTTCGTTCCGGCTAAGCCGTCCGGTGTGCATTGACGATATTTCCGGATGACCGCCTTTTGTGCCCAGGAAGACCTTATCCCGGTTGCCGCCTTTTACCAGCCAGCGGCCGAGCGCCGCCTCGCAGTCGCCGAAACCGTAAATGCGCGCGGTGTCAATAAAATTGCCTCCGTACGCTAAATACGTATCCAGAAAATCAAACGCTTTGGGCAGGTCTGCCGTGCGGATCCGGTCCGCGCCGAAGGCGACCGCAGAAAGTTTACGCCCTGATACAACTCTGTACTTCATGGTTATCTGGAGTTGAACGCTTCGAAGAACCCGGTGGAATAGAACACGTCCATCGCTCCGCCGAATTCGCGTACGGAGTGCATGGAGAAGATCGCGTTGCCCATATCGAAACCCAGCGCTCCGAGGGAGGCCGCCGAAGCCGGGCCAACGGTGGAACCGCCGCGCAGGTCGTTGCGGTTGACGAATTCCTGATACGGTATCCGGTGTTCTTCGCACAGCAGTTTGAAATATGCCGCGGCGCGGGGCGATTCGATATATGTCTGCGAAAAGCTGTGCTTCAGCACCGGCCCTTTGTTCAAATATACCTTATGTCCGGGATCGAAGGTGGCGGGGTAGGCGGGATGACTCGCGTGCGCCATATCCGCGGAGCAAATGACGGACCGGGACAGCGCGCGGCGGCGGTCTTCTTCGTCAAGCCCGATATTGTCGTGGATGCGCCTGAGCGTGCCGGTGAGCAGATCGGAACGGGCGCCGCGGTCGGAAGTGGATCCGATCTCTTCGTGGTCAAACGCGATGACCAGCGAGCAAACTTCGCTGATCTCCGAAGCTTCAATAAAGCCGCGGAAGGAACTGTAGACCATCTCGCCGTTGTCCAGATGCGGTGCGGAAATGAACTCGCCGGATTCGCCCAGAGTGCAGGAAGGCGCCGCTTCTACCACGGAGAGGTCGTAACTTAGCAGTTCGTCTTCTTCCACGCCGGCTTCGGAGGCAATGAACGACGTAAAGCTGTTGCCGCCGTTAAAATCCTGGGAGAAGAAGGGGAGAAGTTCGGTCTGGGTATTGATCTTGAGGTTTTCGTTGACGCCGTGATTCATATGGATCGCCAGTTCGGGGATCTGGAGGAGCGGGCGGGAGGCGTTGATGTTGATGCCTTTCATGCCGTTTCCGGAATCACTGCGGGTATACACTCTGCCGGCGAGCGAGAGCGGACGGTCCAGCCAGCTGTGGTTGATGATGCCGCCGTACACTTCCGCGGAGAGACGCTCGTAGGATTCGGTGTTGCTGCCGCTGTGAGGCCGAATGCGCAGGCAGGGGTAGTCCAGGTGGGACAGCGTTATCCGCCAGCCGTCTTTCTCCGGCGGGCGGCTGCCCAGGCGGAATGCGGCAACGCACGACTCGTTCCGTACAAAATAATACAGCATCCCCGGATACAGGCTGTCCCAGCGGTCTTCTTCGTTCAGTCTGACCGCGCCGGCTTCTTCCAGCATGGCGGACAACCTCTCGACTCCGTGATACGGCGTGGGGGAGCCGTCAATAAACTCCATCAATCCTTTGATCTCGTCCTGTGCGGTGTAGCGTTTCATGGTTCCGGCCTCCTGCAATTATTTGAATCGCTTGCGCGCCTGCAGCACTGCGATCAATATCGCGATGCTGAGACTGATCACGCAAGAAAAAATAATATGAAATTTAGTGACGAAAAACCTGCCGTTGCCCTTTTTCTCCGCTTCCGGCGACGGGGCGGCGGAAGCGCGCTCTGTATCCGGTGAGGCTGCCGTATTATCGGTCGCCTCCGGCGATGTTCCGGGGGTGGCGGCACCGGGCTCTAAGGTGACAAAAATATCCCATTCCAGGTCGTTGCCGTCCGATGATTCGTTGTCGGCAGCAGCGTTCGCCGCGCACGGCGTCAAAAGGAGCGCAAATATGAGCGCGGTCAATATTGCCGCCGTTATCCGGGCGGGCGTGCCGAGGGCTATTCTGCGGTCGGGATTTTTCATTGCATTGCCTCCGCTTCGCGATCTGCCGGCAGCGTCGCCGCCGGCGGTCAACATACAAAAAAAGACCGTACGCTCTTCGGCGCACGGTCTGTAAGCAGGGGAGACGCGACTCGAACACGCAACGGGCGGTTTTGGAGACCGCTGCTCTACCAATTGAACTACTCCCCTTCGCGCGTGGTGAAGTATACACCAACCGGGAGGCGGATGTCAAGAGGCAAAATGCGGATAAACTCGCGATTTACGGATTTACGGATTTACGGCAGCGCGGTCAGGGGCGTTGCCGTTTTGTAACTGACGCCGCCTGAACGCACGGAAAGCTCTACGTAATAGTTGACCGCGTCGTCCGGCAGCTGCGCGGAGACGGTGGTGCCGTTCACACTGCAATCGACGAAGTGCCAGGACTGGTCGATGGTATTCTGTCCCGCGATGTGCAGGCGGCCGTTCGGCGAATAGCTGAGCGGCGCGTCGATGTAGCAGACCCGCGCCTTGACGTCTGTTGCGTCCCGTGGCAGCGAAATCTCGAAAGAAATGCTGCGGCCCTCTCCCGGCAGCGTTTTAAAGGTTGCCAGCGGCTCGCCGCCTTTGGCGGCCCAGTCCGCGAAACGGTATATCTCCGGACGGCTCCAGCCTTCTATGTGGCCGTGAGACCAGTTCTGGATGATCGACAGCACGCTGCCCTTTGTGTCCAGACAGGACTTGCTGTTGGAGTTCACGGAGAAGCAGTTGTCGTCCGCCCAGCACAGCCAGAGCACGGGCGTGCCTACGTCCTTCAGCTTCAGCGAGGGCTCCCAGAGGTCGCGGGTGCCGGCGGAATTGAAGTTGTCCTTCATCCAGGAGTGTGCCTCGTGCAGGTAGCCGCTGCCGTATACCGGTATGGCGAATGCGAAGCGCGGGTCGTAACCGATGGCCACAGACGTGATCACACCGCCCCAGGAGATGCCGGTCAGGCCGATCTTTTCGGGGTCAACGCGTCCGTCTGCCCGCAGCAGGCTGTTCGCCAGAATAGTTTGCGCCACGGCGTGGTACATCCACATGCGGTCAACGCTGCCTTTCGACGAGTACATACCGTCGTTGTCCGGAGGCATAATGCGCGGGTCCGCCGAGAGCACGTTCTTCGGTATGCTCCGCGTCCAGGAACCGGCGCCGTAAAAGTCCGTGATCCCCTTTGCGGCGGGATAGTAGCCGGTGTTGCCCACAGCGATCGCCGCGTATCCGCGCTCGTTCCAGAGCTGTACCCAGTTGGGATACGCGTAACCGCCGCCGCCGTGCTGGAGCACGATGGCAGGAACTTTTTTGCCCGTGCCGGCGCCTTCCGGGAAGCCGATGTACGCGAATACTTTGGTGGCTTTGCCGCCGAAATCGACGCCGTCCAGCCAGATCGCCTTGACTCCGGGATAACCTGCGGGATCGTATTCGGGGCAGTATTGGAAGGTAGCCTCTTTATTCAGCAGTTCTGTAAGCATATGATCAAGTTCCTCATTTTTAGTCGCATATTCTGTTTTGCCGGGCTGATCGCTGCCGTGCCGGGCAGCCGGGCGCAATTCCGCTACGGGGCTGTCGGAGACGCACAGCGCGTCAATAATGTATCGGTCGCCGGGAGAGGCTACCGAGGGGCGTGCGTCGATCTTGAGGTAGTTGACTTTGGAAAGGTCCGTTATGCCCGTATATCCTTTCCACGGCAGCAACTTGCTGAGCGGCAGCGCCACGTATCCTTCAAATCCGGCGGGGATCCGGATGGATGAGAAGTCGCCGGCGTCGGAAGAGTCGTTGCCCGTGTCACACTCGATGATCTCGCCGCTGACGTCCGTGACAGTGGCTTCGGAGGTGTCAATATAGCTCCGCTTTTGTCCGCCGGCCGTACCCAGGCAGAAGGTGAGGCCGACGCTGGTATTGTCCGGCGCGGCGACCCATATGCGCAGATAATGTTCGGGAAGCGCGTCCTTGAAAACGCCAAGCCGCTTGCCCGTAAGCTCGAAAGCCTGGCACCACGCGGAAGGGGAAAGCGTGTTCACCAGCGCGACACCTTCCTGCGCGAATTCTTCTTCGAACGAGAAATCCGGATGCGTGATCCCGAAAAAACTCAGATCGGCGGGGCCGAGTTCCTTGACCGGGTCGGAGATATCGTTGAAATCTTCGATCATCAGCGTGACCGTCGACGGATCCGGGATCGGTGTGGGTTCCGGCGTCGGAGCGGCGGTAACGGCGTCAGTGGAAGCCGCGGGGTCTGTCCCCGTGTCAGTCGTGCCGGTGCTGTTTCCTGCGCAGCCGGTCAATATCGCGGGTAGCAATAATGCCGTCAGGATCGCGGCCGGGAGTCTGCGTTTTTTCATCTGCGTTTTTACCTCGTTCATATATATCGTACTCATTCACAAAAAGTCTCCGGAGGACGTCCCGCCGCGCGCGGCGCACTGGACACCTTCCGGAGCATGTGATCATTAGATCATTTATCGTCAGCCTTTTTTCTTCTTTGTTACGACCAGCGTAACGGCCACCAGCGCGGCGATGACAACGGCTCCGGCGATTATAGCGATGATCGCGGCGGTGCTGAGACCGTTGTTTTTATTGTCGGACTTTCCGGGATCCTGTTCGCTGCCCGTTGTGACGGGTTCAGCCGTAGGCTCCGCGGTGGGTTCCTCCGTGGCCGGAGGTGCGTTGCGGTCCGGTCCCGCGGCGAGAATAACGGAGTTGACCACTGCGCGCGGACTGCCGTACGTGCCGTCGGATTTTTTGTCGCTGGGTCGGTTGATCAGTTTCAGTTCTTCGCCGTCAAGTTCAACGATGGTCGCCGAGCCGCCGCCGTCAACGATAAACGCGTCCTCAAAGTCCAGCTCTTCGGCCAGCGATTTGTACGTACCGAAGGGAATGCCCACGCTGTAACCGGCCTGCCTGCCGTCCGCTTCGATCAGCAGCATCTTGCCGGCTTTGGTGGTGGCAATGATCGTTGTAGGATAGCCGCCTTCACCGCTCAGCGCATTATACTTGCCGTCCCGTGCAAACTCCATGTGGCCGCCTACCGCGGTGTACACGTTCTGCCAGAACTCATTGTTTTTGAAAAGATCTTTCACGGAAACGTCGATCGTGACTTTATCGCCGATTTTGTAGTCTGCCAGTTTTGCGATCTTTTTATCGCCGCGGGCGGTGAGGATTATGCGGTTCTCCTGCATGGGCATGTCTTCGTCGCCGGGGCCGCAGATGCCGGTAACCGTACCGGTAATGTTGGTACCGTGCTTGATGAAGTAGTCTTCGTCGAAGTCAATGATGACTTCAAAAGCATCCGCCAGCGAGTAGTTGGCCGCGGGACCTTTATCAGTGTACATCATGATGGCTTTATCGGCGGGCAGACGGTTGATCCCGTTGAGTTTGACGGACTCACCTGTGGTGTTGTTGGTGACGTTGACCGTGACCTTGGGCTGGCCCAGCTGTACTTCGCCGTCAGCACTTACGCCGAAGGATGTGAATTCGCCCTGGTGGGGAGTCTCGGTGACGTCGTGCGGGGAACTGATGATCTCGCCCTTATATACGTTGAAGCCTCTCGGAATGGTGAGCTCGTGAGTCACCACCGCGTCGCTGTAGCCGCCGTAGCTCGTTCCTTTGCCTTCGATACGGGCGTGGGCGTATGAGACCATCCACATGTCGCCGTTGACGCCGGCGAGCGCCTTGCGGTCGGGGTGGTTCGCATTGTATTCTTCCATGGTCTTCTTTACGCCCTTCAGTTTGTCGGAATGCTCCGCCTCATTGGTGACGTCGATGTACAGATCACTCTGCTTCGGGTCAAATTCCACGATATGGATATGATTGAGCAAGTATTTGGAGGATTCGGCGGAGACGAAGTCGTATGCCATGACGCCGGGATAGATCTCCCGCTCCGAATACTCGGTGACCCACTCTTTGTCCTTAAGACCGTCCAGGGCGTTGACCCTTACGGCAGGCGTCAGCAGACCGGCGGCCAGTGCCAGCGCCAGCACCGCGAGCGTGATTCGTTTGAACATCTTTTTCATTGCTGCTCCTTTCCCGAAGAGGCCTGTTTTTGCGTGCCGCCCGGACTCAGTTCGATGAGTCCGCAGTCGCCGCGGTGCCCTTCGGCCGTGGTGAATTGTATTATCCTGTCGGACAGTTTGTCCCCATGATCAAAATGTATATGTCCCGCCGCCACCGCGAACACCGGGCTTTCCGGGGCGTTCATCAGTTCGATAAAGCGCGCCGTGACCGCGTCCGGTTCGAGGCCGCCTTTTCCGATCAGCAGGACGTTTTTCCAGTAATCGAAAGTCGGGGCGATCAGCGTGGGGGAGATGAACGGTATGTGGCACGCCAGCAGCACGGGCTTTGTGCCGCGCAGTACGGTCTCCGCCGCTTCCGCCGCTTCGGGGGCAACGCGATCCTCCGTGTTGTCGAAAGCAAATATCAGAAACTCGCCCATATCTTCCAGCCGGTAATGCGGTGAAGGCGGCAACGCGGCAGCCGCGCTTTTACCCGGGCCCGCCGCCCGCCGTGCGTCCGCGCGGTTCACGATCCCGCGGAAACGCTCCGCAATGAGCGCCCGCTGCCCCGGCGTGTGGTAGTCGTACATCGACGACCAGTCGTGGTTGCCCAGACAGTACACGGACGGAATTCCGGCAGCATCCAGCGTTTCGGCCAACATGTCCAGATTCGAGCGCGACGCGAAGTCGATAATATCGCCGGTAAGCAGCACGCAGTCCGCGCCGAGTTCCCGCGCCTTGCGGAAAAACAGCGGAAAACGTGTCGCCGCGCTGTAGCCGCCCTCGGGAGGAAAATAACTGCCGCCGCGGAGCTCAGCCTCCCTGAGGAAGTCTTCCGGCTCGTCAGGATATGCGGTGGCAATATGCACGTCCGTCACATGCAGGAGCCGGTACGTTCTCTTCAGCCACGGAAGCGACAACCGGTGCGTGACGGACAGCCGTATCGGCTCGTATCCGCCCTCAGATCTGTTGTTCGCAGCTTCGGTTTGCGCC
>JAEEGL010816870.1_pt1 | contig 12037 bp, 9 predicted proteins | sample 9134231 | NCBI WGS metagenome assembly JAEEGL01 (sample SAMN16246548, study PRJNA631951) | gut metagenome | biome: gut microbiome; feature: rumen; material: fiber-attached | host: Bos | place: Iran: Karaj | collected 2018-10
AATGAAGGGCAGCCTCTTTTGTTCATTTCATAACTTTTAGAATCATTCTTTATTGTAGAATAAGAGAATTCACTAGCGCGCATATTAGGAATTTCAAAAAATTGGTAATCGTATTTTCCATCTATAACTATTGTATCAACAGTCCAAATCATATAGCCGTATTCATTCAAGTGTTTATCAACACCCGGAATCATTTTTTCTTCATGACTACCAACATAGTATGTATCCAGTTTAAATTTTTCAGAAAAAAGGTTGGTTGCGCATAAGATTGTACAAGCGATTGTAAGGATAATCTTCTTCATTTGTTTCTCCGTTTGTATTGCGCCTATATCGTGCCGCTTTCTTTTGAGAAGCGAATTGTCATGGTTGTGCCTTTGCCCAAGCCTTCGCTTTTGGCTGAAATTGTTGCGCCTAGATTTTTTGTGAGCGTCTGCGCAATTGCAAGCCCAAGCCCGGAACCGCCTGTTCTGTGGTTGCGCGATTCGTCTGTTCTGTAAAGACGCTCAAAAATATGCGGCAAGTCTTTTTCCGCAATGCCGTTTCCTTTGTCTGAAACTGAAAGCGCGTTTGTTTCAGGCTCAAATGCAAGCGTAATCTGTGCCGGTGCAGGGCTGTAAAAAATGCTGTTCGTTATAAGAATGCGCAAAATCTGCGTAAGAATGTCGGGGTTCGTAAAAAGCACAGCGTCTTGCGGACATTCTATAGAAAACTGAACTTCCGGTGAAACAAGCTTGAAATCGTTGACAATCTTGTTCAGCATAAAGCTGATTTTGACGAGCAGCTTTTCGGGCGGGGCTTGCCGCTCGCTTCTTGAAAGCAAAAGCAGATTTTCCACAAGAGACTGCATAGACTTTGTTTCTGAATAAAGCGTTTCAAGCGAAGAATCAAGCACGTTGGTATCTGTCTTGCCCCAGCGGCGAAGCAAATCAAGATGGCCAAGCAGAACGGCGAGCGGCGTTCTAAGCTCATGCGAAACGTCTGACGTGAAGCGCCGTTCGCGGTTAAAATCTTGCTGAAGACGTGCAAAAAGGCTGTTGAATGTCTTTGCAAGCTCCTGAAGCTCGTCTTTTGAGTTCGGTTCAGGAATGCGCTTGTCAAGCTGAGACGCGCTTATTTCGTTTGCCGTGCGCGTAATGTCTGCAACCGGGCGCAGCATTCTTGAAGAAAGAAATTTAGCCATCAAAAACGAAATAATCAGCAGCGGAATAGCAAAAAAGAGCATGACAATCGGCAGCTTGGTAAGCAGCTTGTCAATACTGTCAACTTCCATGTTCAGCGAAGTCTGTATGTTCAGCGACCCGGATGGGATTGACAGATAAAGGATGTTCAAATCGCCGTCGGTGTAGTAGCTCTTTTCAAAGTGGCGTTCGGGCTGCATGTCGTCAGACAGCGGCAGCACCGGCAGATATGGGTCGTTCGAGCCGAGCAGCACAGGCTTGTCTGTCTGCGTTATAAAATAGACTGTGTACGAAATGTAATACGGAATGCGCGCCTGGCGCACGAGGCGGTCTACAATGTCATAGCTGTTCTGCCTGTCTTGCCAGCGCGCTGATTTTTCGTCCGAAAGCTTTATCGCAAGCGTTATCAGTTCAGATTGAATGTCATAGTCTTTGAATTCGGCTGAAATGCGCTTTGTGTTTTCGATAAGCTCGTCAGATTTTTGGGCGAGCACCGTAGTTTTCAAGATGTTCGTTATAAGATATGTTGAAATCGAAACAATCAAAAACGTGAGCAGACAGAAAATCAATGCGATTCGCGTTGAAATTGATAATCTTATGTCTTTGCGCTTAAGCCTTTTAAACATTTGACGGCTTCCGGATTGTATAGCCTGCGCCGCGGACTGTTGTTATATACGAAACGTTGAAAACTTCGTCGATTTTGGTGCGGAGATAGCGCACATAAACGTCAACAGAATTTTCGTCAATGTAGTGGTCTTCGCCCCAGACTTCGTTGATTATTTCAGTTCTTGAAAGCACTTCACCTTGATGGCAGAGCAGGCACTTTAAAAGCAGAAACTCAGTTTTTGTAAGCGCAACCAACGTCTGGTCGATAAAAACTTCGTAGCTTGCCGGGTTCAGCGTTAGCCGGTCAAAAGTAATCAGCTGAGACGGTGACGGCGAATTTGCGCGCCCTGCTTCGCTGCTTGAAGAACGGCGGAGCACAGATCTTATGCGTGCCAGAAGCTCTTCAATGGCGAATGGCTTGGCGATGTAGTCGTCTGCGCCTGCGTCGAGACCGTTAACCTTGTCAAAGGTTTCGCCGCGCGCCGTTACAAGCACAACCGGAATTTGCGACAATTTGCGGATGCGGCGCAAAACTTCGATGCCGTTCAGTTCTGGCAGCATTATATCAAGAAGAACAATCGAAAAAGGCTCTTCCGTGTTGTCGTTGAGGCTCTTCTCAAAGATTGTAAGCGCTTCCCTTCCGGTTTGTGCCAGAGTTACGGTGTAGCCTTCGTGTTCCAGTTCAAGCTTTTCAAAGCTTGCGATATTCGGTTCGTCTTCTACTATAAGAATTTTCACAATTATTCCGCCTGTTATTTATAAGCAACGCTGAATTCAAGATTTTCAATTGAGCGGCCGTCTATATTTGAGCCATCATTGGCTGTTATTTTATCAATGTGAACAAGAAGCTTTTTTTTGTTACCAGAATCGATTTCGTGTATTTTATCCATTGGAATGAAAATATGAACTTCGTTGCCTATTCTGTTGAATTTAATGACAACGGCGGAATCAAGCGGAACTTTGTTGATTGACACCGAAGAAGGGCTAATCGATTTCGGATTTATGGGAATATTGAACGTTACTATAACTATTACTGAAAGCTCTGTCTGCTGCAACGAAGTTTTTTCTACTGTAAGACGGCGCTGCTGTGTTTCGGCAAAGCTGCTCACGTTGCTTTGCAGCTCGTCACGGGAACTTGCCGAAATGGGCATGCGCTGCTGATAGCGTGATTGCGCATTAGCACAAACAGCCGCCAAGCAGAAGCCTATAGAAATGAGAAAGACTGGAAATGTATGAGAAAAACATTTTATTCTAAACATCCAGATTGAGTATATACCGTATTGAAATAACAGTACATTAAAATTCGCTAAAATCTGCACATTTTTTATAATTTAGTTTTAATCTTATTTTAATGTACTGTTGAAAAAGCAAGGTTATACTGACTTCATAAAGATTGCTAGGGCAAACTGAATTTCCATTTGGATAAAAGGCTGGAATAAACAGGTTTTTAGAGGACGACTGAAAACCTGCTTAGTTCAGCCGGATTTTGAAAATTGTATTTTGCTTGTTATGCAAATCAGGAGCTTATTATGAAAAAAAAGCTGATTATAACTTGTCTGCTTATAGCTTGCGTTGCAGCTGCATATATTTGTGCGCAACCTGGTCCGCCGCCTCATCGCAGGCCGGGGCCGCCGCCTAGTTCGCCGCTGCTTCTTACACCGAAGCATGCACCTGCGCCGCCGATGCATCACCACCATCATCCACCGAGACGGCCGCTGCCGCCGCCATGCTCAAGGGTGTATATCCATATTTCACGGCCGGTAACAGTTTACAGAAGCACACGCAGCACTTACCGTGACCCGCCGCCAGTAAGACGTGATTTGCCTATATCAAAGGTTGAATACGAATATGTGTATGATGTCGATTATGAATGTTCTGTTCAGGGCATGGTCAAGGCTATCGACCCAGAGGCTGGCACTTTGGTAATTGATACAGACGAAGACACGCTCATCGTGGCGGCTTCTGCTTCAACAAAAGTGTTTAAAGACAATGACGACCCGAATAACAACAGCCGTGTGCGCGGCGTAATAAGCATCGGGCTGGGTGACGTTCACAAAGGCGATTATGTAGGCGTTCAAGTTACAGACAAAGGTGACGTTACGCTTTCTGCTTCAATCGTTCATGTCTTTGACTTGACTAGATAATGTGTTTGCTGGGCCGCATCTTACTGTGCGGCTCTGCGGATACAGCATTTCAACAAGCTTATGTTTGACACAGGCTTGTTAAAATGCTGTAAGCATGTATTGCTTGTTGCATTTGAGATTTGATTGTTCTCCTTTTTCCTCCTTACTTACTTTCTTGCTTTCTGGAGGAATGCAGATTTTGAATCATCGGTCTGCATTCCTCCTTTCTTTTTTCCGATAAAGCTTATTAGAATTGCTGATTAACTTATGTGTTGTGTCATTATCGGGCTTGACCCGATAATCTTGGGTTGCGCTTTTGCTGAATCCGCTAAACATGGCAAAGACATGCAGACATTTAATCAGTGTTTCTAATATACTGAAATGCGAATCAGGGAGTGTTTTATGAATATATTTCAGTCAATCTGTCTTGGAATTTTGCAGGGAATAACGGAATTTCTTCCGGTTTCAAGCTCGGGGCATCTTGCAGTGGCTCAAAAAATGTTCAGCTTGGACGATGTGCCGCTAATTTTTGATGTATGCCTTCACGTTGCAACGCTTGTAGCTGTTGTGATTTTCTTTAGAAAAACCATAATCGATTTAATCTGTGTGTTTTTCCGCATGATAACGCGGAAGCCGCTCGACGGCGATAAACCAAAGCAGACGATGATTTTTGCCGTTATAGTTGCAACTCTGATAACCGGTGTGCTCGGCATTGTTTCAAGTCTTTTTATAGAAGATGTGCCTGTAAAATTTGTCTGCATCGGCTTTATATTGACCGGCATTCTGCTTGTTGTTGCTACGCTGCTGGATAAATCTGGCAAGGCTGGCGCAGGGCAAGGTGAAGCTGAAAATCAGCCTGGAGAGCCAGATAACGGCACTGTAACGATAAAGCAGGGCATAATCTGCGGCATCGCACAAGGCTTTGGCACATTGCCGGGCATTTCACGTTCGGGCAGCACCATCTCGGCGGCACTTCTTTCGGGCGTAAGCCGCAAAACCGCAGGCGAATTCTCTTTTATCTTGTCGATTCCGGCCATTTTGGGTGCGTTTATTCTTGAAGTCAAAGATTTGGGCAAAATGGCGAGCGTTGTGCCTGCATCAAGTCTTGTAGCTGGCTGCTTGAGCGCGTTTGTGGCTGGGCTTGGTGCGTTGTTCGTGCTTATGAAGCTTATAAAAAGCGGCAAGCTCGGCTTCTTCGCCATTTACTTGATTCCGCTCGGAATTTTTGGGCTTTTCTTGTTTTAGCGTTGCGTGCTTGCAGCGCTGTGTTTACACAGGCTCGCCTGTTTGGGCAAAACTGCGCAGGCTTGTGCAAATTATCAAGCCGGTACACTTTGCGCGCCAGACCAACCGTCGCGGGCGGCTTGTTTGTCGCTTCGACCGCACGGTGCAATCATTTTGCTTTGTCGCCGCTTTTGGCGTCTTTTCCGTCTGAAAGCTTGTTGCCTTCAAGTGTTTCTTTTGTGCCGATTATTTCTTGCACAACTTGATGTACAGTCTTGTTATAGTAAAGATAGCCGTAAAGCGCGGCGGCGGAAAGCACTTTTCTGCCGTAGCTCCGCGTTTCAAGGAACGGAACAGTTTCAAGGAACAAGTCTATCGGCAAATCTTTCGCTTCTTTTTGCCACCGGCGCACGCGGCCCGGACCGCCGTTATATGCAAAAAGCGCCATCATAACAGAATTATCCAGCCTTTCCGTCAGATTGTTCAAATAATATGCGCCGAAATTTACGTTTGTCTGCGCGTCCTTTAAGTCAAATTCTTTGATTTTCAGCTTTCTTGCAATGTCGTTTGCCGTGCCTTCCATAAGCTGTGCAAGGCCGGTCGCGCCCGCACTCGATGAGATGGTCTTGTCAAAATAGCTTTCTGTCCTTATCAGCCCGAAAAGCACCGGCTCGCTTACGCCGAATGTTTCTGCCGCGTTTTTGACTTCTTGAAGATATGGGCGCGGATAAAGCAGATAAAGCACATCTTTTGTCAGCGGCGTGTCGGGGCGGCTCGCAGCGTAGCTAATAATGCTAAGCGCGTCATAATGAAGCGTGCAGTCTTTTTCCGCCGCCCTGCTGAAAATTTTTGAAAGCTCGCAAGCACATTCAATGCTTATGTCCTGATAATGCGCGATGTAAGTTTTGTACGCTTCTTCAAAGAGCGCGTGCTCCGCATAACCAAGTACAAGTGTCTCCAAAGCTTTGTCGCTTTCCGGCTGAACTGTTTCGTCGCGTTCAATGTTTTCTTCAATTGCAATGGCGAGCTGCTCTGCTGCCAGAAATCTGTAGTAAAGCGCCGTGTGGTTGCCGTCATAAGCTTTTTCATAGCAAGATTGTGCTGCCTGAAGCCGGCTCAGCCCCGGAAACGGGTTTTTCGACATTGAATCTTCGATAAGACGGCCGCTGATGTAAGCATATTGCGCCTGAGAATTCGGGTCTGCATAAGGCTGAACCGCCGCGTATGTTTCGACAAAATCATCCCAGTAACGCCCTTGCAGCAAGTCAACCGCAAAGTCGCGCAGAAAATCCTCAAAATATTCAGGGTCTTGCCATGTTGAGGCGTAAGTCTTTAGCGCGTTTTTTGCCGCTTCAAGCGAGACAGTCTTTGATGTTTTAAGATAATACCACAATGCGTTGTCATATTTTGCCGGTGTCGGCGCGGAATGCATTGAAAGCACAAACGCATTCAGCGCGGCATCAAAATTCTTTTCGTTGACCGAAAACTGCGCGCAATAAAACCAGGCAAGAAACGCAATGTCAGGGTCTTTTGTTTTTTCCGCGATTGACCTGAATGTTGCCGCGCCTTCTTTTGCTGAAACGCCGCCGTATAATTGTGCGCGCCCAAAATCAGAAAAAAGCTGGCTTGTAAAAGTTTCTGGCGAATACGGCAGCTTTTCAAGCTGATTGAGAGCGTCTCTGTATTTTTTTTGCCTTACAGTCACCCTGAATTTGAGCAAATCAGCCAAGGTGCTTGGGTTCTGTCCGTTCGCAATTTGCGCCGAATCTCTTTCTTCTTGCGAAAGTTCGTTCCAAATGTCAAGAAACGATTCATGCTCGCCAGAAATTGCCCAGTTGTTCACCCATAAAGAAAAATAATCTGCAAATTTTGGGCTGCCTGTCTTTAAAAGGCAGAGAAGCTGATATTTTGTTTTTTTGTTCTGCGCCTCAATGTTCTGTCTTATGCGCTTTTTCTGTGTTTCTGTTTTTGCTTTCTGTTCATCTTGCGGAAAAGCAAAATCTGCCAGCGGCATCAACGGGCAAGCTTTCAGTGCGTCTTTGTACTTGCCTTGATAGAACAGCTCTTGAAGCAGATAAAACTCCGCGTCGCGTTCCTGCGGGTAAGCTTCTGCAAAATATTTTGCGGCCGCTTCTTTTTGCTGCGAAGTGCCGAGCGTGCAGAGCTTCCGCGCACATTCTTGCGCAATCTGCCATGAGGCGTGGGTTTTGCCGTATTGCAGAAGCTCAACCGCGCTTTCGGTTTTGTCTTGCTTCAAAAGATGCAGAGCCGCAAAGTAGCATGAATCAGGCTCAATCGTCAGTGCAAGCGACGACGGGTTTGACGCAAGCTCATCGAGCGCGTCGTAATCTCCGTCGTTGAGAATTCTCAATAATTTTTCTTGATTTTCAGTTGTATTTTGGGCTTTGCAAGCTGTGCATGCCAAAAGCGGCATGCAGACAGCCATGATGAGACATAATATACGCATTAAAATCACAGAGGCGGAATTTTTATCCATGTTCCAGACAAGATGAAGTCCGGGTTTTTGATATTGTTTGCCTTGGCGATTTTGTCATACATCCACGGATTTTTGTAGAACGTATCGGCAATATCCCAGAGCGTGTCGCCCCACTTAATCTGATAATCTTTGGTGTCTTTTTCAGAGACAGTCTTTGAAGCCGGTGCCGGAATTACGACAGGCGCATCAATGATGACGATTGAATCTTCTTTTGCCAAAGAGGTCGAGCTTATGCGGTCTATCAAGGCGGCATCAACAGGCTCAGGCTTTTCCGTAACGACTGTTACAGACTGATACCTTACGGCCGGCGCTTTTTCAACAGTTAAAGGCGGCAGCGGCTGCTTGTTTTTCTGGCTGAAAAGCCAAATGAAAATGCAAGACAAAAGCGAGATAATCGCACAAACTACGCAAATAACCGGCACGAGCGGAATCTTCGATTTGCCCGCGTTCGGGTCAAGAAAGTCAAAGTCTGAAAAGCCGCCAGAAGCCGCCGCCGGCTCATCTGAGAAAAGGTCTGGCGCATCATCAGATAGAGCGTCATGGTCTGTTCCGTCATAATCCGGAATATCGTAATTGTCGTCAGAAGCAAGAAGCGCACTTTCTGCGCTTGCTGTTGCAGCTGCACCGACTCCGGCTGTTTCTGCAATAGCTTCGTAAGTTTCGTCTGCAAACGCATCATCTGCAAACGCGTCGTCGGCAACGCTTTCGTCTGTATACAAAGACGGGTCGTTTATGTCAAAATTCAGGTCGTCGTCGCTTAAAGCTTGGCTGTCACCGTCTGGAGCTTGTTCGTTGCCGCCGTCTGCAAAGTCTGGTTCGGGCAAATCAAAATCGTCAAGGGCTGCAAGAGCGAGCGAATCATCGCCTGCATTTGTGCTTGCATCAAACGGCACAGGTTCGTCTGAAATGCTTAAGTCGTTGTCAGAGCTGTTAGTGCCGATGGCAACAAGAGAGACGGCGCTGTTTGTTGAGCCGCCGCTTTCCTTGTCGTAAACTTCAGCAGAAAGCTCATCGTTTTCGTCAATCGAAACAACGAAGTCTATATCCACGGCTCTTTTCTCGTGAGGTTTCAGCCCCTCTATCATGAGCGTGTCGACATATTCGGCATCGGAAAAGCTTTCGTCAGATGCGCAAAAAAGCGTTATCTGCGCGGCTGTCTGATTGTCACTGGCTGTAGTAATCTGCAGTCTTTTCTTTGCGGGCGTGCCCCTCTTGAGAATTGGATAAAAAGTTCCGTCGGCTTGTTTTATGCCTATAATATTTTTGCTCATAATATACTTTACATGGTATTATGGTATGTCTTTCTTGTCAACGCAGTTTCTTGACAGGTTCAAAATGTAACAGCATAATAAACTATATGGTTTTTCCTATTATTATTTCAATAATCGTTATTGGCCTCGCCTTTTTGCTCATAATGAGCTTTATGACCGAGCAGAAAAAAACAAACAAACCTGAAAAGAAGCGTGACAGGCAGTCAATCATGCGTGAAGCGAACCGCAAGCTTGCGCAAGACCCGCACAATCCGCAGGCGCTCAAGATGCTTGCCGACTTATATTTCAGCGAAGCAGCCTGGGACAAGGCTTTTCCTTTATATAATCTTATGCTTGACATTTCAGCCGCCCATCCGGAGATCAACACCGTGACGACCGGCTTGAGATATGGCATTTGTGCAATCAAAATGGACAAAGCGGCAGACGCTTTTAAGGGGCTTGTTGTTGCCCATAAATTTGAACCGAACAATGCAGAAGTGAACTATTATCTCGGTCAGGCTTTTTATTTCAGCGGCGATTACGAAAAAGCTTCGCCGCTTTTCAAGCGCACTCTCATAGTTTTTCCTTCAAACATGGAAGTGTACAGATTTCTCGGCCTTTCGCTTGAAAAAGGCAAGAAATACAAAGAATCGCTCGCTTATCTTAAGCAGTCAATCGACAATACCCCAGAAGACAAGGAAGTGCTTTTCTGTCTAGCCGAAGCTTTTGCCGAGACGAACGCGATTGAACGTTCTATAAAGATTTTCACGCACTTGCGGTCTGACCCTGTTTATGGCCCGAAATCAAGCCTTCAGGTGGGCATTCTTCATGCAAACACAAATTCGCTGGAAAAGGCGTTGCAGGACTTTGAAATCGGCTTGAAGCATGAAAATATTCCGGCTGACATCGGAGCGGAAATGCGTTACAGAATGGCGCAGGTTCATTTGAAGTTGCAGAACATCGGTGAAGCGCTTGAGCTTTTCAACCAGATTCAGACTATCATGCCTGGTTACAAGGACACGAAAGCGCTCATCGAGCAATATCAGGAGCTGAACCAGAACAAGAACCTTCAGATTTATCTGATTGCAAACCAGAGCGACTTTACTCTTTTGTGCAAGCAGATTGTTTCTTGCTATTTCTCAAAATCAGTTGCGCGCATTCTCGATATTACTTCTTCAAACGATAATACTGAAATTCTTGCGGAAATTGACACGTCTAAATGGACTGACGTTGTTTTGTTCCGCTTTTACCGCACAACGAGCATTGTCGGCGAGCTTTATGTAAGGGATTTTCACGAAAAGATTAGAGATACAAAAGCCGGAAGAGGCATCTGCTTTACGGCAGGCACTTTCAGCGACGAATCGCGCAAATTTATTGACGGCCGCCCGATTGACTTGATTGAGCGCGAAGCTTTGAACAAGTTCTTGAGCAGCATCAACCAAGTTCAGGTGCGCGACGAAGACTAAGCTGAAAAATCTGCCGCTGGGGCTGACCAAAACGTTCGTTACGCAGCGTCATTCCGAAATAAATTCAGCATGGCAATACTTTTAGGTCAGCACCATGTTCCGTCAATGATTACACTGATGGCGCGGCGGTTTTCAGCTCAGCATCTGCGCTGTACAATTTTAGCATCAAGCCCGCCGCTTCATCTTTTTAAGCTTAAGCCCACAAGAGCCAGAGAACGAGCGCAGCCACGGCGGTGGTCAAAATTGTGAACGTGCCGCCAATCTGAAGCCACTTGCCGAAATTTATAGGATAACCTTCTTTTTTCAAGATTCCCATCGTTACTACGTTTGCACTTGCGCCATAAGGCGTAAGATTACCGCCGAGACAAGAGCCGATCAGAAGCGCGAACATGAAAAGCTCTTTTGCTATGCCCATGCTTTCAGCAAGAATGCCTGCAACTGGCAGCATGACGATGATGTACGGAACGTTGTCTACAAAGCCCGAAATTATGACCGAAACAGCCATAATCAGCAGAAAGCCTGCAACAACGCTACCGCCGCAAACAACTGCAAGGAAATCCGCAAAATCGCTCAAAAGCCCTGTCTCGTTTATCGCACCGACAACAACGAAAATGCCGATTAAGAAGCAGATTGTTTCCCAGTCGAGGTCTTTTATCATATCAAAGGTTTCTTGCTTCGTTTTTTTCTGCGGAACTTTGTACCAGAAAATGCCGGCCAAGCCCAGAAGCATTACAAAGCTGCCCGAAAAACAGCTGAATGACTCTGTTACCGCTTCTGGCAAAAACGAAATAAGCGCAAGCCCGACAATCATCAGTACGAGCAACACTGCCGGAACGTATGAAACTGGAACAGTCTTTTCTATTTCGGGCTTGGTTTTTGCCTTTGCAAAGAAAAAGTAAAAGAAAATGCAGCCCGAAAGCATTCCAGCCTGAATTATGAAGAAAATCGAAAGATGCCCATTGTGAAAGAAAAAGTCGTTGAACGTGTAGTTCGCATAAGACGCAAAAATCATTGATGGCGGGTCGCCGACTAAAGTTGCCGTGCCTTCAAGGTTAGACATAACCGCAAGACCGATTAAGAAGCAGGTCGGGTTGAGCTTGAGCTTCTTGCACATTGCAAGCGCAATCGGCGCCATAACAAGCACTGTGGCAACGTTTTCGACGAATATTGAGATTATGCCTGTCATTGCAAGAATAAGCACGATTGCGATGCCGGTGCTTGGCGAAATTTCCGTGATTTTGTCTGCAATACATGCCGGCACGCGCGAATAAATGAAAAGCGCGGCAATAATCATGCTGCCGACGTAAATCATCAGCACATTCCAGTTGATAAGCTCAAAAAATACGTGATAAAGCACGGCAAGGGAGGGCGCATTTGTGTAAGAGCCGAGATTGAAGATTTTTTCAGGTTGAAAAACCGACAAAACGACAATAATCAACGCCGCAAGGGTGGTGAACCAGATTTTTTTGTTCTGAAAGCAGATTACGAGCAGATACATTACGACTGCCAGTGCCAGAACAAGCCATTTCATTTCCATGAAGAGACTCCTCTTTTGTGGTGAGAATCATTGTATATCAGAAAAAATAAAAAAGACAAGATGCGGTTCAGCTGAAACAAAGTAATAATATTTCAGGCGTTAAAAAATGTTTCTTTGCAAATATATAATAAGGGGGTATAATTACAACGATTATGA
>JAEEGL010970465.1_pt1 | contig 12037 bp, 9 predicted proteins | sample 9134231 | NCBI WGS metagenome assembly JAEEGL01 (sample SAMN16246548, study PRJNA631951) | gut metagenome | biome: gut microbiome; feature: rumen; material: fiber-attached | host: Bos | place: Iran: Karaj | collected 2018-10
GCGAGCAGGGGCACGTTCATCTCCTCGGCAAGGCGCGCGACGCCGCCCTCTCCGAAGATGTAGTATTTGTTGTCGGGAAGTTCCTCCGGCGTGAACCACGCCATGTTCTCAACGAGGCCGAGTATGGGTACGCCGACCTTTTCGTTCTGGTACATATCAATGCCTTTGCGAGCGTCGGCAAGCGCTACTTCCTGCGGCGTGCTTACGATGACGGCGCCCGTGATGGCAAGCGTCTGGAGCAGCGTGAGATGGATGTCGGAAGTGCCCGGAGGCGTGTCGAGCACAAGATAGTCGAGCTCTCCCCAGTCAGTTTCGCCGATGAGCTGCTTCAAGGAATTCGACGCCATACCTCCGCGCCAGAGCGTTGCAGTATTGGGATTTACAAAGAAGCCTATGCTGAGGATGCGTACGCCGTACTTCTCTGCCGGCACGATGAGTTGGCGTCCTTCCTTCTCGATGGCGAAGATTTGTTCGTGTTCGAGATGGAACATTTTCGGCACGCTCGGCCCGAAGATGTCGGTGTCCAAGAGTCCTACGCTGTATCCGAGCCGCGCCAGCGCGACGGCCAAGTTCGCAGCGACGGTGCTCTTGCCAACGCCGCCCTTTCCGCTTGAAACGGCTATGACGTTCTTTACCTCAGGCAGCATCTTCCCCGGCTCGGGAGGCGCCGCTTGCAGACTTTTCGTGCGTATCGTCACCTCGACGTCCTTGTCCACGAACGTATGGATTGCCGCCTCGGCAGCCTTCACGACGGATTTCTCGAACGGGTCGGGCAGTTTTGGGAATAATAGCGTGAAACTTACGCTCATGCCGCTGATGCGCACGTCGTCTTCAAGCATTCCCGCCTCGACGAGGCTCTTTCCTGTACCCGGATAGCGCACCTGCGCAAGGGCATCTGTGATGAGTTTGGGATATAGTGTCATCTTCTTATCTTTTTATTCGCAAATGATTCGTGTTAGTTCGTTCAGCGACTGGCATTGGCCGCGCGTGATGGTGCGTTTGTCGTTATGTTGTTCCCACGGCGCCAAGATGAGGAGTCTGCCTTCGGCACACGCGTCAAATCTCGCGCCTCCAGGTTTTGCCAAATCCGTGAATCCGTTGTCCTGGAGCAGTATTATCGGCAGTTTCTCATCGAATGCTGCTCGCATCACGGCCTTTTCTCCTGGGGAGATCGCGGGAGAAGCAAGTACCGCGCCGCTTCTTGCTGCACTGAGGTAGCGTTGCTTTTCTTTCTCAATGTTGGACTCCGTCAGTCGGCGCGAGCATTGCACCTGCATGCGCAAGGGGCATTCCAGCAGGAAACGATTTCCGATTGCCGAGAAGGTTTGTCCGCCCGCCACCAAGTTTCGCTGTACGCGGAACAGGTCGGGATGCTCGCGCTTCAGCAACAGGCGTCGCGGATTATCCGCCAAGTATTGCCGCCAGCGCTCCAGCTGCTCATATCGCCAAAGTATCTTGTCGTTGAAGCCGGGAGCGAAGAGGAGGCCGTGCTCCGGATGGGAATCGCGGCGGGGCACCGTGGATGTATGTTGCGACTGAGTCGCGACATACGGGACAAGGCGTCGAAAGGCGCGGTTGCATCCGGTCTTGAAGCCGCGCACCACACGGCTAAGGTCCTTTTCCATCTGCTCGCGAACAAAGAGGATGCCGTGCAGATGGTCGGGCATCACGCAGAGGTCGATAATTTCTATCTGCGGATAGTAGCGCGGTATGCCCCACCACTCGTCCCTTACGGCTTCGCCCAATGGCGTGAGCTGCAAATCGGGAGCGGTGCTCGTTCCGCCAAGCCTTGCCAACAGCGGACGCCGTCCTTCCGTCACCATCGTCAGCATATACATCCGACGAGATGCGTAGTCGTGGTCAAGACAGCGCCGCTGCATAGTCGGTTTCTTGTCGTGCCTCAAAGCGAAGGCGTGCTGGCTTTCAAAGACTTCGCGCTTCATGGTGCTTTATCGTGCCTCGCTCCGGCGAAGGCGCATCACTATTTCCCCACGTCCTTCGAACTGCGCTTCGAGCGGTTGTAGGAGCGGTATTCGTCGAGGGGAATCTCGACGTCGGGCTCTACGAGATTGCCTTCCGCAGGGAGGCGGAAGCGGAGGTACTTGATTGCGATGCCGCGGTCGAGCCACATCTGCTCGTAATAGGTGCGGATTTCGCGCAGCACGGGTTCGCACTCCTGATTATACACGTCCTCGACGCAGGCTTCCGGCTCGATGCCGTTTGCCCGAAGGAGTTCGCGCGTATAGGTAAAGAGGAAGTTTGAATCCGTCTTGAGATGTATGATGCCGCCGTCGGGCAAGATGCGTCGATAGCGCTGGAGGAAATTCGTCGAGGTGAGGCGTTTCGACGCCTTCTTCATCTGCGGGTCGCTGAACGTGAGCCATATCTCAGCGACTTCTCCTTGCGCGAAGAAACGGTCGATGAACTCGATGTTCGTACGCAGGAATGCGGCGTTGGCAAGTCCCTCGGCGATGGCTTCGCGGGCACCGTGCCACATGCGCGCTCCCTTGATATCGACGCCGATGAAGGGCTTTTCGGGGAAGCGCCGCGACATGCCGACGGTGTACTCCCCGCGCCCGCAACCGAGCTCAAGTACTACCCCACTCCAGCCTTGTCCTTCTGGGAAGGCCTGCCGAGCGCGGAAGAAATCCTCCCAATGTCCGCGAATCTCCGCGCCGCTGTCGGCACCTTCTGCTGCGTATGGAGACTTCGCAGGAGCCTGAACGACATTCGGAAAGGTCTCCATTTCCGCAAACTTGCGGAGCTTACCGTGTCCCATCGCCTTCTGAGAGAGTTTTGTTGATGTCTTCCTCAGCCTTTAGTAGGCGCGCCTTGCAAAATGTCAGCAACTCCTGAGCCTCCTTCAACAGCGGGGCGAGCTCGTCGAGGCTCGTTTCCTGACGCTCGAGGGAGCCTACGATTTGCTCCACGCGTCCGATAGCCTGTTCGTATGTGAGTTCTTTCTGTTCCATGCAGCAAAAATAATGAGAAACACGGGGACAAGGAAACAACAGGGCAAAAAAATGCTCCACCGTGCGCACTTTCGCTCCGCGGCGAGCCGTCAGGCACGCTTCAAGATACCTTCACGTTCATAAACCACAGACGTGGGACAATCATCCCACAAGCGTGGGATATAAAAACCACAGACGTGGGATATTCATCTCACGTCTGTGGTTTATGGACAAGATGCGTCCTCGAAGCGATTTAGAGGCGCTGCGACATCAGGTAGAAGCGCTGGTCGAGGGCATCTGGTGCGGAGCGGATAATCGGTGATGCCTCGGCGATGTCGCGAAGCGTGCCGTCGGGATAAAGCAGCGAGATGCCCTCGCCGCCAGGTCGGTAGAGCGCGTTGGAAACGTCGGCCGTGCGCACGAAATAGTCGGCATCGGCGACGTCGATGCCAAGTGCGGAGGCCACCTCGCGGCGCCTCTCGCCGATGAGGTCGGGCGCGATGGGTTCGCCGAACACTTCCACGCGGAAGAGGCGGCGGTGCGTAAAGTCGGAGGCCAAGAGCGCAAGAATCCTGTCCGCACTGTGCGTCCATTCCTTCACGGCGCTGAGCACGTCGTTGTCCTCCAATTCGGCATAACGTCTGAGCCATTCATCTTCTGAAGCCTCGGCGGCGCAATTTCCGAGGAAGAAGGCGAGCGCAGGTGGCGCAAAGGGAGCCTCTCCCTGCGAGGCGAGGAACTTTGCACGGCGCAGGGCCTGACGCAGAACCTCCTCGCCGGCGACTACGGTCTTGTGCTGATACACTTGCCCGTACATCACGCGCCGCGAGATGAGGTAATTTTCCACGGAGTACAGGCCTTTTGCGCTCACGACAAGGCGATCTCCACAAATCTCCATCATCTTGATAATACGCGCTGCGCCCACGTTGCCTTCGCGAACGCCTGTGAAGAAGCTGTCGCGGTTCAGGTAGTCGAGACGATCGACGTCGATTTGGCTACTTATGAGTTCGTGGAGGTAGCGCGCGCCGTATTCTCCACGGAACACCTTGATGGCGAGCGCGAGACGCCCATCCATCTGCTCGTTCATGCGCTCCATGAGGCGCAAAGATATGTCCTCGTGGGAAAGGCCTCGCGAGAAAATGCCCTCAAGAACGTGCGAGAAGGGGCCGTGTCCCACGTCGTGGAGGAGAATAGCGGCCTCGGCGGCCTCAACCTCGGCGTCGAACATGAACTGCCCCTTTTCCATCAGCACGCGGACCGCTTCCTGCATGAGGTGCAGCGCACCAAGAGAATGGCTGAAGCGCGTATGCTGCGCGCCAGGGTACACAAGTGCCGACATTCCCAGCTGCCGGATGCGTCCCAAACGCTGGAAATAGGGATGGGCTATGACGTCGGTGAGGAGTCCACGCGGAATGCGCGTAAATCCATATACGGGGTCGTTGATGATTGTGCTCAAGATTATGCTTTTTGTTGGAGTTTTTCTGTTTACCTCGCATGGCTGCAAGCCTCGCACAGGCCTTTCAGCATGTATTCCGCCGTCTGCACGCTGAAACCATGCGGAACGGTGACGGGTGGAAGCGGAAGGCCGCGCAGACAATAGGTGCGGTGGCAGCGTGTACAGGTGAAATGCAGGTGTAGGTCGGCGAATCCGTCGGCATCGTGGCAGTGGCAATGCTCCGCACAGGTGGCATATTTCACGATGCCCTCGCCGTCGTCGATGCTGTGCACCACGTGATGGTCGAGGAACAAGTTCAGCGTGCGCGAGATGCTGGATTTGTCCACCGTCCCCAGACGTCCCTCGAGCTCGGACAGGGAAAGCGCGTAGGGAGAAGCCTTCAAGGCGCGCAGGACAAGTTCGCGCACAGCGGTTGGCCGCACGTCGTGGGCAAGAAGCTCGAGTTCGATGTCAGAAGCTGCCATAATAATCAGTTTACCACAACCTCGTCGGTGAAAATCCACTCGCCCTCGCCCGTAGCCTCGGCTTCGATGCGAAGATAGCGCGCCCGCGACGCGCCCTTCCAGTAGTAGCGCTCAAACTCAGTGCCCACATTTGTGCGCTTGGGCTCCTCGCGACCCATGAGGTACTCGAAGCCCTCGCCGTCCTCGGAGGCGCTGAGCATGAACAGCTTAGGCAGGTATATCCACGCGCCGCTGTTCTGCATGAAGTCCATGTAAATCTCGTGCAGGTCGCGCACTTCGCCCAAATCTATAAGGACGTCGAGGCATTTTCCTGTGCAGAAGCCCTGCCAACGTCCGTCGCCGTGCTCATAATTTCCGCGCAAGCCGTCGGTCAGGGCGCTTTCGCCGCCAGCCTTGTACTTGTAGCTGTAGGGTTTGTAGTAGTTCACCTTCGCGCCGAGCGCAGCGTGCTTTATCGGCGTCAGGCTTTCTGGGCGCGGTCCGGCTTCTTTCGACAAATCGAAGGCGTTGATGCCGCGTTTTCGCAGGCGCGCCGTCTCCTTCAGGGCTTTCTTGCGGAATTTTTCCCAGAAGAGCCTTTTCGCAGGAGCCTTGCCGACTTCGTCGATAGCGTACATGCGCGGATAGAGCATGTATTCTGCGTGTTCAGGGGTCTCGACGTATTCCGTCCAGAGGTTTCCCTGAATGCCCAGCACCCGAGGAAGGTCTTCCTCCTCGAACTCCCGCTGAGGGTCGAAGCTGTACACGCGCTTCAGGGGCAGGAAGCCGCCAATGGCGCGTGGCTGCGTCTGCGGGGCATCCTGGTAGTAGTCGAGGTAGTAATATGCCGAGGGCGTGAGTATCACCTTGTAGCCCATAGCAACGGCCTCGTAGGCATTCGCTATGTCGCGCCAGTTCATCACGACAAGCCCGTCGTGGTCGATGTCGATGCCCGTGTCAGGGTATTTCAGTCCCTCTACAGCCTCGTCCCATACGATGGCCTTGCGTCCGTGTTCGTTGAGCCAGCGTGTCATGCGGCGTATCATGTAGGCTTGCAGCACCTCGTTGTCGCCGCCAAGCTTTTCGCGCATCTCCTCGCAGCGCGGACAGTTGTCCCAGTTGGCTTTGCTGGCTTCGTCGCCGCCGATGTGGATGTATTCCGAGGGAAACACGTCCATCACCTCCGTCAGCACGTTCTCGAAGAACTCATATACCATTTTGTTGGCGGGGCATACGTCGCCGGTGTTGGGGACGTCAAGCAGTTCGTCCTTAATAAACACGCCATCTGTGCCCGCCTCTTGCACAACGACCACCGGCGCACAGTTCAGGTGCGGCAATGCGTAGATGAGCTCCTCGCTGTGGCCAGGCATCTCAATCTCGGGCACCACCGTGATGCCTTTCCCTGCCGCGTAACTCACGAGGCCGCGCAGCTCGTCCTGCGTATAGTAGCCGCCGTAGGCGTCGGGCATGTCCTTGGTGGCATAGTTGCGGTCGCGCCCAACCCACCATTTGTCCCAGTCGCTCTGCGTACGATAGGCAGTCCTTGCGGTCAGCTCGGGATAGTTCTTTATCTCCATCCTCCACCCTGCGGCGTCCACAAGGTGCAGGTGCAGGCGGTTGATGCCCATCTCGGAGAGGATGTCCACCTGACGATACAAAAAACTCATGGGGAAATAGTGGCGCGAGACGTCGATCATGCAACCGCGCCAGGGGAAAGGTTTTTGCGCGTCAACTCCGGCGAAGGCAGCGAGCGCAATTCCCGCAAAAAGCGTGAGGGAAAGAACTATGCGCTTCATCTCTTTTGTGGTTTATCGGTCATCTCGATTTCAAGCACACCGCCTGCCGCAAGCTGCGCGTGGGTGAAGAATGGCGTCTTCAGCGGCTTGCCATTCAGGCGCATGCTCTTAACGTACTTGTTGCGGCGCGAATTGTTCTGCGTCTTCACCGTAAAAGTCTTTCCTCCAGGCAGATTGATGCATACTTCGCCGAAGATGGGGCGGCTAATGGCGTATTCAGGCTTTCCTGGGCAAGGCTGGTAGAATCCCATCGCGTTCAGGATGTACCACGCCGACATTTGTCCGCAGTCCTCGTTGCCGCTGAGGCCAAGCGGACCGTCGAAATAGAGATTATAGAGCACGCTGTCCACGAGTTCCTGCGTTTTCCAAGCCTGCCCGAAGTAGTTGTAGAGGAATATGGTGGCGTGACTGGGCTCGTTGCCGTGCGCGTATTGTCCGATAAGCCCGCTGATGTCGGGAGATACGTTGTCGCCAGTCAGGATACTGGGGGCTATGAAAAGGCTGTCGAGCTTTGCGATGAAGCGCTCCTTCGAACCGAAGAGCTTCATGAGTCCCTGTGGGTCGTGTGGCGCGAAGAACGTCCATTGCCACGCATTGCCTTCCGTGTAGTCGTCCATGCGATGGTCGGAGCTCGTGGGGTCGAAATGGTCGCGCCAAGAGCCGTCCAGTTTCTTACCGCGCATAAATCCCAAACGCGCGTCGAAGTAGTGGCGATAGGCTTTCGACAGTTCCTCGTAGCGCTTCTGCGTGGCTTTGTCGCCCTCGCCGCGAGCAATCTGCGCAATACACCAGTCATTATAAGCGTACTCGAGGGCTTTTGCCACGCTTTCGCCCGTCTTGTTGCAGGGGATGTAGCCGATTTTGTTTTTCCAGTAGCGAGCCTCGGGCATTATCTCGCCCATCTTCCAACGTGGAAGGGCTTGTGTGATGCCCGTCGTGTCGTACTCCGCACAGCGCAGGGCGTGGCGGAATGCCTTCTTGACGTCGTAGTCGCGGTAGCCCTTCGTGTACATGTCGGCGAGCAGCGAAACGTAGTGGTAGCCTATCATGCAGCCCGTGTAGTTGGCTTCGAGTTCCCACTTGGGAACGATGCCGCCCTCCTCGCCTTTTTGTATCAGGGAGCGTATGTAAGCTTCGTTCTTCGCAGGGTCGAGGATGCTTACCAATGGATGCAGTGCGCGGAAGGTATCCCAAAGCGAGAACACCGTGTACATCGGGTCGCGCTCGGCATCGCACTTGTGGATTTTCTGGTCCATGCCGAGGTAGCGTCCGTCAACGTCGCAGAAGAGGTTGGGGGCGATGTTGGCGTGGTACAGGGCGGTGTAGAATATCGTGCGCATGGAGTCGGCGGCAGCCGCTCCTAAGTCCTTGATGTCGATGGAGGAAAGCACCTCGTTCCACTTGCGGCGCGCCGTCGCCCTTGTGCCTTCGAAGTCCCACGCGGGCTGTTCGGTGTAGAGGTTGCGCTCGGCACCCTTGTAGTCGCAGAACGAAATGGCGCTCTTTACCATCACCTCGCTGGGCTGCGCGCCCTCTGCATTCTTCTTGAACGTGAGGATGAGCTTGCAGCAGGGATATGTGCGCCCCTTCTCCGTGATGGTGTCGCGCACTTCCTCGACCGTGAATGGCGCAGAAAACTCTGCCACGAAATACACGGGCTGATTGTATGCCCAGCCGTTTGAGCGGTGGAAGGCACGGAGCTTGCGGTCGCCTACCTGTTCCCAGTCCATCTCAAGCATGTTCTGGTGCTGGTTGTTGTAGTCGAGGTCGAGGAGCATGGCTGCGTCTGTGCGCTTGCCTGCCGATTGTGTATATTTGAAGCGGTACAAGGCCGTACGCTCTGTCGCAGTTACTTCCGCCTGCACGCCGTAGCGGCGCAGGAACACGCAGTAGTAGCCAGGCGTCGCCGTCTCCTGTTCGTGCCAGAAGGGCGAAGCCCACGCGCAGCGGTACTGTCCGCTCTTCTCGCCGACGTGGCGCAGGTCGGGGCGCTCGTTCAGGGGCATAAGCAGGAAATCGCTCAGGTCGCCGCATCCCGTTCCGCTGAGGCGGAGCTGCGAGAATCCGTTGATGGTCGTGTCCTCATAGTAGTAGCCCGAACATGCGTCCCAGCCGTGATGCCTCGTGTCGGGACCTGGCTGCACCATTCCGTGGGGCACCATGGCGGCAACGTGCGTGTGGCCATGACCACCGGTGCCAATGTATTCGTTAACATAGGACGAATAGTCCTTCTGAGCCGATGCGGCAAGACACAAAACTGCCGCGCAAAGTGATAAAATACGTCTCATCTTTATAAATAATATGGATTTTGCGGCGTAAAATTAGCACGAAACTGCGAATTACACGAAAATTATTCCTACTTTTGCGCCGTCGTAAAACAATAATGTATGAAAAAACAACTACTCCTATCCCTTTTCAGCCTGTTTTTCCTTGCTGCAAACGCACAGGAAGCAGTTATCGACTACACACAGAGCATGCCCGTAAGGCAGCCCTCCACGCTCAGCGGATTCTTTGCTCCGCACAAGAGCATTTCGACAAAGGCGGAAGCCAGCGGCCCCACGGCATACTACAGCCGCCCCGAGGGACTCATGTTCTTCGGCATGAGCTATCGCGGCCTTCACGCCCGCCACTACGCTTTCGCGCCTCAGGGTGTGGATATCACGTACAAGGGTGTCGTCACTGGCGACAAGGCTATCTGGAACTACGAACTTGAATACAATCCCGACGGCTCCCCACTGACGCCCCTCACGAAGGAGTTCACGGAGGCCGACCCCACGCTTACAATCACGTATGAGGACGGCGGCTACTATGCTCCCGAACTGCGTGCAACGGTAGGAGAAGGCACCGCCGCCAAGGACTCTGCATACAGCATCGTCCTGAGCCGCATCTACACGCGCTGCTCGACGGGAGAAATCTTCGGAAGCGGCGATGAGATGTACGACATACCCGTCGGCAACTACAACGGCCGCTATTTCGGCTACCTCGACAACGCATACCTCTATGCCGCCACCAACAACGAGGAGTCCGACAGGCGCATCGCCGAGGGCTTTGGCCTTCAGGCTGCCCACATCGGCGGTTTCTACGAGCGCATGCCGCTGATGAATGGTGCATCCTACGCACTCTACGGTGCCGACGTCATCGTTTATGCCGAGACGGAACCGCAGAAGTCCGACATCGCAGTTGAGGTGTACGAGACAATGGATGGCGAAATCATCGACCCCGAGGCACCGCTTACGGTCATGTACGCAGGCGCCGTCACGCCGCTTTACTACAACGACAATTCGCTCATGGGCTACGGCATCCGCTTCGCCGCCCCGCAGGCCATCACGGCAAACGGCGAGATTATGCTGCACATCGTCAACACCGCCGAGAGCACGCTCTCGTTCTCGCCCTGCCTGGTAGTGTCCAACGACCCCGACCAGAGCAACTACGCAACCTGCGACTTTGAGTATTCCGTAGGAGGAAAGGTGGACAACATGCTCTACCCTATGGACTTCCTGACATACAAGAACGGCTACCACATCACAAGCCTCGCCGCAGGTCTCATCATGTCCTATCATCCCTTCGACGTCGAGGAGATTCAGAACGGCATCAGCGGCCCTTCAATCGGCAATGGTCAAAGTTCAATATTCAATGAGACCTACGACCTCCAAGGCCGCCGCGTTAATGGTCAGACTTGCGGAATTTACATCAAAAATGGCAAAAAGTTCGTAAAATAGTCCCTTTGCTGACATTTTTTACTACTTTTGTGCCTTAAAATCCGCTTTCTATAGGCTAAATTCACACTATTTGTATAACTAAAACCTTTAACTTATGAAGAAATCTCTACTCTTCATGGCTCTTGCAGCCATCGCAGTCGGCGCCAGCGCACAGACATTCAAGGTTAAGGACGCACGCCGCAACGCACGCGTAGAAATGAAGGCCGAGCCCCAGCAACTCAGCCTCCAGCAGTCCACCCTGAACACCGCCAGCCGCATCGCACGCGCACCGCGCCGTGTAACAACCGAGGAACCCACCGTACAGGCCTATCGCCCCGAGGGATTCTACTGGCTCCTCCAGGACTGGAATGGCTCCGAAGCCCCCGCAGGACTCGCCATCGGCCCCTCAGGCGTTGAAAACGTGTTCACCGCCGACTTCTCCGCAGAGTCCAGCAAATGGGTGTACTCCACCGAGCGCGACGGCGACCAATTCCTCCCACAGGAAGTAGATGTCACCGAGTCCGACTCCACCCTCGCCGTCACCTACGAGCCCGGCTTCTGGCCTACCCCCATGGCAGTCGTGTCCAGCAAGGTTGGTACGAAGCTCAAGAACACTCTCGTTGCTGACACCGCCGTATTCGCAAGCTACGGCCTCTGCGTCGGCTTCAACTCCAACGGCGTGCTCACCAACAACGACAACGAGTTCGTAGAAATGGGTGTCGGCAACTACGACCCCAACTACTTCCTCGGCAGCTCCAACGCTGCTGGCGTGTTCGAGACTAACAGCGAGGAAGCCGTAACCCAACTCACACAGTTGTTCGGCGGCGAAGCTGCCGGCGTTCTCTCCGCCACCACACTGGGCCTTGGAGAATATTACCCTATGAATGCCGAAAGCGAAGCCCTCATCACCAGCATTGACGCCACCTTCTGCAACCCCGACGCAGCGCCCACCGACGAGGACGTCGTAGCCTACCTCATGCCCATTGTCGATGGCAACATCGCTGACCCCATAGCAGCATTCTACCTCAGCGAGAGCGTAGAATGGCAATACGACGACAATAGCCACATGGGACACAGCTGCCACTTCGTCCCCGAAGCACCCGTACTCGTCAGCGGCGACTTCTTCGTGCAGTTCGTCAACGCCGAAGGCAGCTACTACCAGCTCGCACCCACCATCCCCGTAGTCAATGACTACAACGACGGCAGCTACGGCTACGCCATCGTGGAACTGCAAGTCCTCGACGACCAGAGCCAAGAGCAGACGGAAGTCATCCTGCAGAGCACCAACGTCTTCAACTTCCCCGGCCACCCCTCCTACATCGTACCCTCCAACGGATTCCTTACCCACATGACCTACGACCCCGTAGAGATTGCCGACTACAAGACAGGCATCAGCAACACTGCCATCGCAGACCGCAACGCTACCCACACCTACGACCTCCAAGGCCGCCGCGTCATGGGCGCGCAGAAAGGCGTGTTCATCGTAAACGGACAGAAGGTTATCATGTAAATCGCACGCAAGCGAGGGAAGAACGCATCTTCCCCGCTACGAATAACAAACAGCAGAGAGGGGAGCTCCAACATGGAGCCCCTCTCTATTTTTTCATATAGATCGCACTCATTCTCTGGGGTTGCTTAAACGAGAAGGCTTCGCGATGATTTTTTATGCGAGAAAGATGAATCTTTCTGCGAC
>JAEEGL011775407.1_pt1 | contig 12037 bp, 7 predicted proteins | sample 9134231 | NCBI WGS metagenome assembly JAEEGL01 (sample SAMN16246548, study PRJNA631951) | gut metagenome | biome: gut microbiome; feature: rumen; material: fiber-attached | host: Bos | place: Iran: Karaj | collected 2018-10
GTCGGGCGCCCGCCAGACATTCATCCGCCGCCCGCCCGACGATTGTCCGGCGGGCGCCCTTTAATGACTTTGCCGTAAGCTATCATGAAACCCGCTCGGAGCAATCTTTGAGCTTGCTCCGAGCCTTCATTGCCTTTGAACCGACCTTTCGAAGTGCCTGAACGGAGCTTTTAGATGTTAGGGACGCCACTTTTTCGACCATTTATTTGCTAATACCATTTTTTCTTCTTAACTTTGCAGCGTAAGACTGCGATACTGCTTACACACAGGGATTTACAGTCAAATTCCGTTCGTTTAGGAATAATCATATTTGCAACGGTAAAGCACGCCCGTGCTAAGAACTTAGCACGCCCGCGCTGAGATTTTAGCACGCCCGTGCTTAAATTCAAGCGCGCCCGCTTTGTACCAGAGAGTCCCGGACTTTCTCCCAGAGAGTCGCCGAGTTTCTTCCAGAGAGTTGCCGACTCTCTCCCGGTCTGGGTAGGGCTGTCTTCAACCAATCAATAATGTCTTAGAAGATATATGCTGCCGTAAGGACTCCGCAGCTTTTCTCATTCAGTCTTCCCCCAAATGCCTTCTTCCAGAACGCGCTGATGCGGATGTGGCTGATGTCAACACCCGCTCCAAGATAAATGCCGGCCTTCGCTCCCTTGCCATGGTCCATGTCACCCGTTCCGTATGTTACCGGTTTGCTTTCATCAATCCTGTACTTGTAGTCAAGAGCCTTCTCCTTCATACCCGTATTCCATGAGAGATTGAGGCCGCCCTTGATAAAGGGCATGATGCGGCTGTCAGGATTGAACACATAGCCCAGTCCGATACGGGCAGCTATCTCGTTGAGGGTCATTTCGGGATGGTCACCGTCCATGTTCACATCATTAGACTTGTAACGATGGGGCGTGTAGCTGAGTTCCACCTGTGCATTCAGGTTTCTGCTGAAGCGGGGAAACATGAAGTCGGCACCGGCAAAGAATGTCGGGGCGATTCCACTGTATGAGTATTCAGTAAACATCACAGAATAAATAACGCCGGCACCATGGGAAGGTGATTCGTATGAGGCGTAGCTGATGCCTGCTCCCACATAAAACCGATGTTTAACAGTGGTTGTCTTTTTCTTGTCATAACGGAACAAGACACATTCCCCCTGGTCAGTACAGTGTTCTTCGTCGTACTGCTTCACCAGCTTTGTCAGGTCCTCGCTTGTCAGTTCCATCTTCCACAGACGGTTAGCTATCGTATTGTCACGATTCATCAGCGCATTCACATCCTGCACTTTCTGCCGTCTAACCTGTAGCTTGTGGTTGTAAGTCATCAGGTCATCATTCAGCTTGTCGTCACGTAAGACAATCTCCTTGCCGTCACTGCCTACAAAGCCGAAATAGTTATTGTAATCGTAGTAATAGCGGAAGAGACTCACGCCACCCTGTAGCAGGAACTCGGCAAAGAGCAGCTCCTGCAGTTGCTCCCCCTCCTCGACTACTGAGAACAGACGGCTGACATAATAGATGCCGTCATCTGCCAGCCGGTAGCCTTTGATGTCACCGGGAGAAAGTGCTTTATACTCACTCTCCCCTTCCTTCTGGAAAAGGCACGCCTTGACATTCTGTGCATCCGTCAGGTAGTCGATGGTACCATATATGGTGTCGTTCTCATTGGTGATGACATAACCCTTTTGAGGATTCACCTGTGCCGCCAGCCTCATGGATATCATAGCCAGCAACAGCAAAAAGATCATACTTCTTTTCATTGTCGTTCATGTTTTATGTCTTTGCCTTTAATCTTTAGAGTTTTTTATTTAAGAGTGCTCAAAGTCCCTTTGATCCCGAGAACCGTGGTCTATGCTCAATCATATAATATATATTTTTTATCATTAATGATTAAATACTCTTTATCTAATTCTTTCTTTATGAATTGTCCCTTTAATACTTCATATGCCTTTGTCCTTTTTTTATCAAGAACAAGAAGAAGAATACTATCATTCTTAATAATTTGATATGGGGGTATATACTCCCTAGGAAAGATTATTGAGAATGAAGAAATACTATCCAGATGAATTATAATAGAATTTTCTGTGACGTCATAAACATGTCCTTCCATATAAATACTCTTCAAGTAATTCCTCTGTCTTTCTTTATCAATCTCTCGTCCTTTGACAACGCCATTTCCAAATATTATCGACAAGAATAAAAAAGAAGAAATGCATAATACTATTATAAGTATTAGACTCGTAATTACTATAGTCTTATTTTTTATTTTCATTTAAAATACCGTTATATATGTCAGATTGTATTTCTATTCTGTTTTCTAAAATATTATCGAAATTATCGTTTGGCCTTGGACTTATTCCCATATGTAAATCAACATTTGTTCCTTCTTCAAAAATATCTTTAACAATATCTGCACAATTATTTGTAAATAATCGATATTTTTCTTCTCCATTTTGGAACTCTCTTTGTTTTGTGTATGCTACACTTAACATATCTTTATCCATTTCTGAAGAGGTAGAAAATGTAACAAACTTATCATAATAACTGTTAATAGTGTCACTTTTTCGAACAACAGATATAGCCGCATCCATAGAGGATGCTTCAATACTATAAATTGCAAGAATGCCGTTTTGACCAGAATTGGAGTAAATGCTATAGTTAGAATCTCCTGTTCCAGCAGTTATGTAATAATACCCTGATTGGTTACCGATAATTGCAGCCATATGTCCGTGTCCCTGAGCACCTTTTGAAGCTATTAAGAACGTAATATCTTGTCCTTCCTTATCTATCGCGTTTATCGGATTATTCCCGCAATAGTTATACGGACTGAGGCTGTAATACTTCTCACACAGCGGATCCATCCTGTCCCATCTTCCGAGAATCGAGTAATACTGGCGTGCGCCGTAGTCGTAGGTGTTCAGACCATGCATCAAGTCAAGTTCCTTGCCGTTGTACTTGTAGGGCTGGATATCCTGGCTACTACTGATATTAGCAATTATGCCACCGAAGGGGTAGTAGCTTGTCTTCTGCTTGAGAACGCCACTGGCGCTTATCACCTCGCGGTTGTTGCCCAGATGGTCCTGGGTGTAGTAGAACAGCGTATATCCATAGGTTGCGGAGGTAGGGCTGGTTCTCTCCGCCTTGGCATAGCCGCCGTCAAAGAGCAGCATCCTTGTCGTGCCCTCCTGTACGATAAGGCTTCCGCCCAGCAGATAGTCCGTATGGCCTGCGAATATGGCCGTGTGATGGGACGTGTTCGGCTTTACGCCAAACTCCCACGTGACGTTCGGAAGTGCCACGGAGTGCTCCACGGCAAGCTTCTGGCCCGTGGCACTGTACGTGTATTGCGTCATATAGCCGTTGGTGAAGTATATGCATTTCGGGTTGCCGTTGCCGTCGTAGGAGATGTACGCAATACCCCGGCTCCTGTCGGCAATCAGCGATCCGTTGCTGTCGTACAGATACTCCGAACCGTTGGCCCCCTTGTACTCGAACGTGCCCGTGGCATCATAGTCAGCAGCCGCCTCCGTCACGCCCGTCAGCCGGTTGCCGTCGTAGGTGAGGGTCAGGTCGTCCATCAGTCCGTAGCCCGTGGAAGATATCTTTCCGTTGCGGATAATCCTCGTGATGTTGCCATGGGCATCATACCCGGCATTCTCACTGAACTTGTTTACATTGTATGTAAGGCCGTCACGTTCGCCGTATGTGGCCTGGGTCAGCCTGTTTACTTCATCGTAGGTGAACTTGTATCCCCGATACTGGTTAAGCGGGTTGTCTTTCCATCTCATGGCACTGATACTGCCGTTCCAGCAGGGGGTGCCGGGACCGTCGGCATAGGACAGCTCCTCCTGGAATCTGCCGGTGGTGATTTTCTTCGTCCATCCGTGAAGGTCGTACTCATAGCTTACGTCGGGGTCCAAGTTTGTCGTTATCGGACGGGTGACTTTTGACAGCCTGCCAAGGCCGTCATACTCATAGCCCATGGTGGAGGACACGGCCGGCACGCCGTTGGCAATAGAGAGTGTGCGGGAGCTAACACGGTCTGCCCCGTCATAGGTGTATGTGTAGTCCTCCACCAGTGTGCCTGTACTGCTTGCAGTGTGCTGGATCCTTACATTCTGGGGCTTGCCGGTGTAAGTATAAGAGGTGCAGGTGGTCTCGGTACCTCCGAAGTGGTTCGTGGCCTTGACCTGTGAGACGTTATAACGGGAGTCGTAGTACATGGCGGAGTAGGTGTATCCCGACACGCTGCTGGCACCGAGTATGGCCGTGGCGCTGCCCGTCTGAAGTCCCTGCCCCAGCGACGCGTCAACCGTGAAGCCGGAGACGCTGGAGGCCGTCAGCGAAGAGGGCACCCCGTGATGGCCGATGAAGGAATAGCTGTCATAGTATGCGGCGGTATAGAGTGTCTGCTGCGCCAGCGTGAGGTTGTGCACGTAGTATCCTCCTGTCGCCGTTGTGCTTCCGTCATACACGGCATAGACGAATACTGAGTGCAGCGGCTCCGAGGTATAGGAGACGCTGTTCCTGCAGATGCCGCTGATGCACGGACGGCCGAACCTGTCGGGTATCGTGTATGCCCACTCGCCGCGCTGACGCTGGTTGCCGTCCTGTGACAGGATGAGTGCGCCCGTCCTGTCATAGACATAGTAAATGGGGGCACAGCCGGGCAGCTTCTTGTAGATGCAGTGGCCCTGCTTGTCATAGCGGTAGATGTAGGCATACTTCTGCATCATGTTGTCACTGTCCTGTATGTGTCCGGAACTGGATCCGTAATGTGAGATGAGGTAGCTGGAGAGGAGCGGCGGGATGACGTATTTGATATCCCCCTTCGCATTATATACGTAGTATGTGTATCCCTGACTTGTCTCACTTAGCATCAGGTGGCCGTTCAGGTCAGTGTATTCTTCAGTCCAGCTTCCGTCCTCATCAACCGTATAGGTGGAGAAGTACTTATTGTTAGGCCGGGTGTACAGATAGCCGTCTGCATCTGAATCTGCATACATGCCGGTTTTCACGGATTCCCTGTATATCACGGAAACCATCTTCTGATTGTCCTGCCACTGTGCCCCGGCCTTGTACTGTGCCTTAGGCTGGGTGGGCAGGAAGGTGTCGTACACCGTGCGTGAGAAAGGCTTGGTGTCGGAATACTGCGACTGTGCCTGATAGGCAATCGTGTTGCTCATGACATAGGCACTGCCCGAGGAGGTGACGGGCAGCCATGTCTTCGTCCTGCGCCGGTAGGCATCGTACTCATGGTGGACTACGACACTTGGCAGCGTGGAGCCAGTGTAGGACAGCACCTCCTGTACCACGTCACCGAGCCCGTTGTCATAGACGCGCTGCTCAATCTTCTTCGAGCCGTCGGACAACAGCAGTGTCCGTGACACAATGTTGCTGCCCTCCGTTTCCTGACCGAAAACGGGTGCAATGGACATCATGGCCAGCAAACATAAAAAGACATGGCGTAGTCTCATTGGGTCATAGCTATTGTGAAAAGTCTGTGCAAAGATATGAAACTTATCTGACATAACCATATTATTTGCAATTTTTTCGGATTTTATTTTTTTCATAACGCTTAGTTCCTATAGTTGTATTCGTATTCGTGAATTATCTCAGGGTCTGTAACACCGTTGACCCTTCTCTTTTCGTATTTCAGTCTTCCCAGTCCATCATACTCATAAAGGATGGTCTGTCCGTTGATATCCGTATGAGAAGAGACACCGATTAAAGGCAGATAGTCCCATGTCTGGATTTGGGCATTGGACAGCATTGTCTTTAAAGTGGCGTAGCGTGTCCAGGAGGGTTGAGCCAATAGTTGCGATGTGTTCCCAATCTGCGACAACGTGGCGTTCTTGATGATGGCAGCCAAGTACCTGCCGTTTGTATCCCACAGGAAAACACTGTGTATTCCCGTTTGTTCATTTCCGGTTTTCAAATCCACTATTTCCGTTGGATTGCCGTATGAATCATACGATAGGACTTTAACACTGGCTTCATAGTTGTTACCATTCCTTTCATATACTATGGAAGGAAGAATCTTATTACCAAAAAAGCCATAGTCTATCTTGCTACCAGTAATAACGGAAGGCCAATCGAATGGATATGTCTCTACAGTCGTCATGGATGCCAGCATGTTCCTTGATTTCATTGCGGCAATTACAGAATTGGAGCTGTCACCATCATCAGCGTACAAATACTCATCAGCTTTGTTATAGCCGTCAGTATAATATTTGTACCTTGGGACCCCAGAAAACAGATACGAATATTCTTCGACCAATGTGTTATCGTCTGTGCGTGTCCCGCCCGAACGTAGAGTCGTGGTGTATTTCTTGATTAATGTGGACCTGCCTATCTTTTGGGTTATATCCAGGTAAAACTCCCTAAGACTGAAAGATTCCAAAGGCCGACCCGCACCTGACTGGAGCGTGTGAAGAGGACAATGCCCTCTTGAAACGTCACTCTCAAATACTAAGCCGCTTTCAGACTTTTCATCTTCACTGTATGAATACCTTTCCTCAGACACGAGGTTCCATGTGTGAGTGACTGCATTATACGAGTAGTCAGATTTCGATTTCAACTGATGCCTCTTAGCCGGCTGTTCCATACTCCTGATTCCTACACCGTTGTTGTAATAACATACAGGCTCAAAATAAGCTGTGTCGGCTACGGTTGACTGATTAATCTGTGACAAATAATATGAGTAAGGGCCTAACTGATAATCGTAGATGTCATACCTGTAAACCGTCTTGCTTATGCAGTCTTCCAGTTCAAAGGGTTGCCCATGATAAACCGTGATTTCCGGATATACCACAGGTCGCCTTCCACCAAGTAGAGAGCGGAAGTTGTTGGTTGAGAAAACCGCATCCCACCACGTGGGGGTGCTATTAATAGTTATGTTGCTAAAACTGCTTGGCAATCCCAAGAGCATCCTGTGGAAGTCATAGGGAGTGGTATGATTAGTTGCATGGCTATAAGTCATAAAAGTAAGCAGATTGGGATCAACAACCGCCTCTCCGCATCCGATGTGGTGATTGATGGTGTCGTTAAAGGTAATGGTACTGATGTTAAGACTGTCAGGTAATGGCAACGGGAAATTCCGATGTATGATGTCGCCTATTGTGAATCCGTATCTGTAGTAGTCTGTACTGTATGTTCCATCCGTTGCACAATTGGTGATGGATTCTATCCTGAAGCCACCGCCTTCGATGATACGCTGACTGCGTCTGTCAGAGACGAAGTCGCCGTCTGCTGCTGTCGCGGTAGGAAAGCGATGATTCTCCCAACTGAACATTGTGATTCCACCATTGGGATAGGTTATCGAACTCAATACTCCATGTTGCTCTGGAGAAGTGGGTATGCGTGTGTCTCCTGCGGTTGTGGTTTGCAGCTTCATCTTCCAATAACAGTTAAGGTCGCCAGGTTCGTTTGCAATTATTTGTGCAAGCATTCCGTTTTGACTAAGCTGTTGTTGGATTTCATTCCATCCCCAACCGATTGCGTCATAGTCAAAAAACATATTGAAATTCCCAAGGTCATCCATTCCGTAATTGTTAAGGGAGTTGCCATTATTATTATATGCCGGGACAGGATAACATCTGTTACCCCAATAATCTACATAGTCTCCCGGGTTACAGCCATAATAGGAAAAGCGGTATTCAAGCCTATCGGTATTGTTCTGTCCTGTAATGACAAGCGATGAAAGGGCAGAGGCATTCATGGAACCATACTGATTCATATTGAGTGTGAACTTCTTGATGATATTATTACCTTCGGAAACGACAATCTCCCTCATGTGCAATCCGTCATTGTCATAATTGAACTCCACTTGCGTTGGGCCATAGATGATACGCCTGAGAAACCTCATATGATACCTCGGACTCTGTGTCTGGTTGATTTTCATGACACGGAACCGGCTGTCGTTTTGGTCTTCTTGCCTATTAGAAGAAAGACGACTGACCCTGACTGTGGGTTCTTGAACGACACTGGTGTTAATGGTTTTTAAATCAGCATATTGGTAGGTTATGGTTCCTTTTGACGGTATGTCAATGCTGGTCAGTAGCCATGTCACATTCTTTAACGCGTTAGGATTGTCCTCATAAATATTGGATGCCCTGTCTGCTAAAGTGAAATTATATGTGATTCCATTCTCGTCTGTCACGGTGAAGGAGTCAATGGAATTGCTGCTATAACTACATGCTATAAGAACATGGCTGTCTAAGGATAAGCGTACGTATTGCATGGTATTTCCTGTCTTGTACATGAAAAACGGAATGCTTCTGCCTGATGGCAGCACGATGTTATAGCTGTCATACTGATAATTCAACTGATTAAGCTGATCTGAATAATCCATGTACCTCATTGGTGTTCCTGACTGGTTATAGAAAGGATCCAAGGCAAAGGGATTGCTGAAGCGTCCGTCTTCATCAGCCCTATCCTTGATGGTTCTAGATACACAGGAATTGCCGGAGAGTGTCCATCCGAATCCTGTGACATCATAGTTATAGCCAGATTTCATGGGAGTTGCCTCATAATGAAGTGTCAGTGGTATCTTGAATCCATGGAAGTCTATTTCAAAGAGCGGGATATTGATATCCGGAGCACCGTAGTTGTTGTTTACCTGATAGTCACCCAGACGGTTGAAGGCAACGGCCTGTGGACTTGGCGGGGTTGCAGGTATGACTTCGTTATTGGTGTTCTGACCCATCATCTGTAAACCTGACAGCAGCAAGGCTGTCAGCATTATGGTTATTTTGATAAAACTGATTGTAGGTTTCATAGTGTTACTTTTTCGCTATATACTTTTCCGTTAACGTTGATATAAAGGATATACATTCCTGAAGGCAAGCTATTGCCCTCTATTTGTGTAGTATATCCCTGTCCAGCTACTTGCGTCCATTGCCTGCTCACGTACACCATACCCATGTGATTGACTACGATGATTTCTATAGTTGCATATTCGTCAAGGTCGTATGATATATTGATGTTTTTTCCCTGAGTAGCTATGTGGTAGTGGATGATATCCTGACTTTGCACTCCCTCATCAGGGAAGCCTTCTTGTTCTCCATCTGCCTCGTCTTCACCCATATAAGTTATATAATCAAGGGCTTCGCCCTCTGGAAGATTGCAGTAAGCATACTTGGTGGTACCTATTGCATCCATATTGTTATATGTGGTACTTGTCACATCTTCAATAATCGGATATTGTGATTCGGGCAGATACCATTCATAACGCTCGTCTATAACCTGTGTGAGTCTGGCAGTGTCAAGTGCGGCAGAGTCGCGATCCATGCAAATAGAATATGAATCAATAGTGTGTACTCTGAGTACATTCCTAACCGTGTCATTCTCCGCAAGGACAATGGAACCCTGGGCATCTACCCTGACTCTCGTTATACCGACCTCACGGAAAGGGTAATCACCGCAGTATGTTCCCTCACACCTGTAAGGCACGATGATAGAGTCACCATATTCAAGAGGGAATAGCTTTGAGACTTTCTCCTTGGCATATACTCTCTTTTCCAAAGGAGATTCACTGCCAATGAGAATGAGTGTATCAGGAGTCATACGATAAAAATTTATTTTACCAGGTTCTGTGACGGACAAGATACCCAAACTGTCCGTCATGAACGTCACCTGTGCAGACTTCCAAGACCGAAGTTTCTCGGAGAAGTCCCACACAAGGTTCTTTCCTCCCTTTCCTGGAGGGAAGTAACTGATCTGGCTTTTCTGCAAGCTGTCGGATGATTCAGGTTCTATTCTAGAAAGATTAATCTGACCATAGACTGTTGTTGTCACAAACAGCAGTGCAAATGTAGCAATGAAAAAACAGTTTTTCATCTCATGATAGTTATTTATATGATACAATGTTTAGTTCAAATTAATCCAGCCAGTAAACAGCCAGTCGTCCATAACAAGATCAATCTCGTAATCACCAGAGAGGGTAGAAGGAAGTACGACTTCCGTCGTGGCGGAAGTGACAACCGTAGAATAGACAACCACCTCGTCCTCATCCTTAATATAAAGGACAAACTCTGGATGGTCAACCTCGAAGGTCAAGGTGTAGTCCTCGAGATAGACCGTAGGAGGGTCAATGGGGCCTTTAGGAGGGTTATTACCTGTGGTTTTCTCTTTAAAAATACTACAGGTAAATGTTATTTGTTGTAATGTTTGTGCTTGTGCCAATGTACATGACACTAGCAAAGTGAGAAATAATACTGATAATTTTTTCATAATGTTTGATGTTTAAAAGTGTGCTGCAAAATTAGATAAACGCACAACGAACAACAACAAAATGAAAAAGTTAAATTTCACCAAATATTTCACCTTTCCTTACATGCTGGTAATCAGGAAGATAGGAAAACCTAATTTCCGATAGAATAATTGAAGGAATGGAGGCTAAAAATAATAATGATACAAGAGATAAACTATTGTTAACAAAAACTCCTTATTATTCGGTCGAATTCTTTAGGACCACCTGACTTTCCAAAGATTCTTTGTAACATTTCTGTACGAATATTGGAAATATATGACGGTCCAACACCCAGCATATTGCTAATGCTCTTTGGTTTGAAACCAGCCCGGATTAAGATACAAGCCTTCCGTTCCTTGTCGTTCATTAATCCATCATGGTTATTTATGAATTCTTGAAATTTAGGGAACAGTTCAAAGACCATCTCTTCTATTTGATGCCATTCCTCTGTCGTAGGTTCCTTTCCTTGTATAGTAAAGCGTTTATAGATTAGAGAATCTGTAGGCAGTGACTTTAAGAAGTCCTTTTGTTCATGAATGACCATTTCTTTCTCAGCAATGAGTTCATTGTTCTCTTTTCTACTCGCTTTAAGTTTCTCAATATCTTGTCGTGCCTGCCTAATAATATCCAAACTTTGCATGTATTTGGTTTCTATTTGCAGACGCTTATGGTTGATTCTTTCTATTATAATAATTGTTACGAGAGATAATAAAACAATAATTCCTATACAAATCCAGATAACAACGGCTCTATGTGAAGCTTTTTCCTTTTCTCTATGGGCTATTTCCTGATGACGAGTATAGTCATACATGGCCTGCATTCGTTCAACCTCGCTGGTTGCCATTTGGGCATACATCGAGTCATTCATGGCGTATGCATACTTGTAGTATTTGGCAGCAGAGTCAGGCTGGTGACGTTGCTCATAAATCATTGCAAGGCCTAATGCGCCACCATTTTGATTGTTGAAGTCTTTACCGTCAGATAACTCCTTACGGTACCAATATTCGGCAGAGTCAAGTTTGTTTTCTTTTAAAGAAAGAAGTCCTTTTGTATTGTAGTATGCTTCACGTCCTTCCTCTATTTCACCAGTCTCATAAAATAACCCTGATTCTGCTTCATAGATTATCATGTATTTTTTTGCTTTATCAGTTCTGCCTTGTATTAATAATGCTCGTGCGATACTCCCTAATGCAGTAGCTGCATAAGATTCATAACCGAAATTACGGTATAATGAGGCGACCTCTTCTGATACAGTTACAGCACTATCTAACTGATTTAATTCTCGATATGCAAAACTCTTTTGTTCGTAAGTAATGAAAGCGTTAATAGTATCTTTGCTTTTATAAAATGAATTGATGGAAAGATCTAAATACCTAAAATATTGATTATACAATGACTGTTCATAGAAAACTTCTCCCATTTGCGCATATACCCTGCTGAGTTGTGCAAAGTCACAGTCGGAGGTCGGCACATTCAATGGCCTGTTGATAACATTGGAGGGCCATGGGGGCTTCGCCTTGCTCGTGGTAGGCACGGCCGAGAAGATAATGGGCCAGCATTTGGTCGTTAGGCTCACCGTGCCGGTCGAAGTAGTCAATGTAGGGCTGCACGTCAGCAGCGGAGAAAGCTTCATCGTTACGGTTACGTTCGTTGATGCTGTCCAGCCCATGCCGCATGGCGGCATACTCCTGTCTGTCGGTGCAGGCAGAGAGCACCAACAGCGTGAGCAATATGTACGTGAGTTTCTTCATTTGCGTATTCTTCTTTCGTTTGCAAAGGTAGTGCAAATCGAGAGAAA
>JAEEGL012219995.1_pt1 | contig 12037 bp, 11 predicted proteins | sample 9134231 | NCBI WGS metagenome assembly JAEEGL01 (sample SAMN16246548, study PRJNA631951) | gut metagenome | biome: gut microbiome; feature: rumen; material: fiber-attached | host: Bos | place: Iran: Karaj | collected 2018-10
ACCCTGACCACGCCATCCTATCAGGAGCAACATGGGCACTGCATACACATCCTTCTCTGCTAGAGAAGCAAGAGGATTGATTACATTGCCCAGACCGCTATTCTGCATATACACTAAAGGAATTTCCTGTGTTGCAAAATAATGCCCGCAGGCAATTCCAACAGCATTTCCTTCATTTGCAGCAATGACATTACGCTCAGGCACATTAGCAAGCGCATAATTGCAGAACCCGTTCAGGTAGGAATCCGGCACACCGGTGAAAAATGACACACCATGCCGTGCAAGAGTTTCAAATACAATCTTTTGATCTAACAAGCGCCCCCCCTTATTTTTTTCCTTTGAACAATGTAAAATACTCCGGGCTGTCAGCCTTTGTTATCTTCCAAGCCTGTTCAAAAGTAGCAACAATCTCGTCCGGCAAAGGTCCCGCTTTCACGGTATCCATATTTTGCTGTAAATGGTTTAGTTTTGAAGCACCAATGATTATCGCATCCCCACGCTCCGCATTAAGCATCGAATGGTACGCAAGCCAGCGGTAGGTTGCCTCGATGGTCGTAATCCCATATTTTTCACAAACCGTTTTCAACAGGTCGACGGCGTCGAAAAAGCTCTTTTTCCAGTAGCGGTTCTGGTAATTGGGGCGATGCGTGAAGCGCCCGTCTGTCGGCGCGTCCTCGAATTTTCCATACCGCCCCGTCAGCAGGCCTCCCGCCATGGGATTATAAGCATAGAAGCGCATGCCGAAATAATTAAGACAGGCGTTCAGCTCGATTTCGGCCTTTCTGGTCAATGGATTGTAGATGCCCTCAAAAATCGTAGGTTTCACCCAGCCTCTTTTATCGCATATATGCCACACATCCGATACCATCCAGGCCGGGAAATTGGAGAGTCCCAGTTCCTTGAACTTGCCCTGGCCGTGGAGATCGGCCATTGCCTCCAGAACAGACTCGACGGGTGTTTTCGGGTCGGGGAAATGCAGATATACGGTATCTACGGTAGCAAGGCCGAGACGTTCCAACGACTCGTTGACCTGTTTATAGGCGGCTTCGCCGTCAAGCTTGCCGCTGATGCGAGGATTCACCTTCGTCGCGATCTTATATGGCTTCTTTATCAAGGGTAGCGCTTCGCCGATAAGCCTTTCGCAGTTGCCCTCATTGTACACGTAGGCCGTGTCAAGCTCGTCATATCCTGCATCCAGAAAAGTATCTATAAACTTGCCTACATCGGGAGAAAACACACTTTCACCAAATGTCATCGTTCCGAGTACTAGTTTCATACAGTTTCTCCTAATATAGTCATTGGATTCTCAAACACCTCATTTCCTTCAATGTTTTTTATTGCACTTACCAACTTATCAAGTTTATCTTCCGTCACAAGAGATCCGGCGCACACATGAAGCTTTTTAATAATATCATCTCTACCAAGAGGATTTTCAGGATCTCCTCGTGGAACAAAGATCGTTTTTTCTACATGTTCGCCTTTTTCAGTAATTATTTCAACTCTTGTTCCCCGAATACCCTTTTCCCTATTTTCCATAGAATCATCAGGAATAAGAGATATTTTATCAATCAAGTCTATAATATCTGATGAAATACTTGTTACGTCCATGTCTGATATACCATAACAGCCATTAATTAAAGCACAAGCCAATGTATACTGAATAGAAAACTTGGTCTCGTCCTGATTCTTCGGTTTCTTGATTCCAGCAAGTTTAATTGCGTTTGGATATATATATACATTAATGTTCTTTATTGAACGAACATTCACTTTACCATGCAAAGAGATAGCAGCATCTATCCCACAGTGAGTGTGTCTGCAAGACGGATACAATTTAAAATAACAATCATGAAGAAGCAGATGGTCTGTCCCCGCAAGAAATTCTTCATGAACTTCATCAGTCACTGCATGGAACCACCCATTCTGACCTTCTAACGATTCAGTCGGGCCTTGAACACCTTCACTTACAAGCATGGCAGCGAGGACACCGTTTTCAGCAGCTTTGGCCGGATTTATTGGTTTTATTACCGGTCTTGAATCCCCATAAGAGAGTAAACCTCCCGTCATCGTGGTCGCTAAAGCAATGGCATCTTCAATGCCCTGAGCATCTAAATGATATAATCTTGCACATGCAGCCGCACACGCCAGCGTTCCCGCCATTCCCGTAGAGTGAAATCCACGTTTTACCATACCGGGCATTGCCGCAGAGGCAACACGAATAAAAGTTTCATAACCTATCGCAAGAGCTATAAGGACATCATTATTCGTACTTCCGAGTTTTTCTGCCAAAGCAAATACAGAAGGAATGATATGTACCCCAGCATGGCCTGCAGCTTTTTTATTTCCGTCATCAAGCTCCGCACCATGACCGTAGAGAGCATTCATAAAAGCAGCAATTCTTGCAGGATATTTTTCTCTTCGAAACATCACTGTACATTCATTGATGCCGCCTTGAGCAAATACTATACGTTCCAAAGACTTGTTAAATTCAATATTTTGCTTGTACCCAGCAAAAGCAGCCGCCATAAAATCTATCATCAATAATTGCAGTTGCTCAACATCTCTTTTTGAGAGATTTTGTATATTCCGCAAACTATTGCAAAGATTTTTTGTTTCGTTCATTTTCAATTCTCACAAAAGCGCAAGATTAATTATAATTCAATATTTTAGGATCAAGTACGGAAACAAGCATACTCTTTCCGTTTTCATCCATAACATCAAAAACAGCTTGTATTTCCTTAACCGAATCAGCCACCGACTCACTTTTTTCGGTAACCATTCCTACTTCATACACTCTCTGCCTTACATCACCACTACTTGGAACACAATCACCCACTTCATATCTTGCAAACGAACTTACAACTTTATGGTTTTCCTTTATTTTGTCCAAGCCACGATATTCAGCAATTTTTCCACTCTTGCATGTAAAATCAAGCTGAATAGAATGCATTCCTTTAAGGTAAAAAAGATCTTCATCTATTTGTTCCGAAATTTTTCCCGTCAAAGCAAACTCAATCATCAATTTCATCAAATCAACACCTGTTGATTTTTTCAAGAACAACTCATGATCTCCACCAGGGAATCTAAGCCCCGGATCATAAAAACGAACCGTATTGCCGTCAACAAATCCTTGCATAAAGACGGGACCATTTTTTATCCCTAATTTTTTTATAAAGCCCTTAATCCTTTGATCAACGTAATCCAAATATAACTGAGTATGTTTGGATGGAGCAATACAGCCAATACACTGCTTATTTAGCCTATCATCTCTTTTCCCTAGGTATCTATCACATGTTCGAATCAAATGCGGCTGTCCATCAATCACAAAATATGTCATTGAAAAATCCTGTTTACCATCCATATATTTTTCAATAACAAATTCATTATTACTTGATTCTTTTTTTGCCAATTCAATAGCATCTCTTAATTCATCATACGTACTGCATAGGCTCTGTCCTCTTGAGCCCCGGCTATCGTTTGGTTTAACAAAAACAGGAAATTCAATCTTTTCGCTTTCCACATCTGAAATAGAATACTGCGGAATAGTATCAACACCACATTCCTTACAGAACTGTTTAAAAGCATTTTTATCTGTTAAAATATGGAATTGGGTTTTCGTTCCATAACAAGGAAGATTCAATTTCTCGCAAATTTCATTATAAGGCTTTTGGCATGGATCAAGCCACCCAGAAATAACAGCATTCACATTTTCTGCTTTGCATTTTTCAACTATTTGATCGACATCCATTATGTTAATCATCCAACTTTCGTCGGCAATTTTTTTTGCCGGAGAATCCACCAAATAGTCTGTAACGATTGTATAACAGCCCATTTCTTTGGCCGCCTCAACAAGTTTACAATGAACGCTCACGCCACCAAGAATAAGAATCTTCTTCATAATCACGTTTTCTTTTTTAAAGTAGGTCTTTTTGCATTTACCCTTTCAAGATGCAATCTAGCACGCGTTCCACTTCGTTGTCCGAAAGGTTCGCATGCATGGGAAGACAAATCACCTCGTTTGCCATACGTGTAGCGACAGGGAGATTCTCTTTAGTAGCAGACGGCAAACCACGATAGATGGCGAAATCACTGATAAGCGGGTAAAAATAACGACGTCCTAATACGTTCTGAGATTTCATCTTTTCATAAAGGGCATCGCGACTCATACCAAATTCAGACTCATTCACGAAAATCGGGAAGTATGAATAATTATAAGTCACATCATCGCGTTCCTTGAACATGGTGATGCCCGGAACATTCGCAAGCGCAAAGCGATACTTCTGCGCAACCTTTTTGCGGGCCGCAATTGCGTTATCAATATGCTTCAGGTTGCAGAGGCCATAAGCGGATCGTATTTCGTCCATTTTGCTGTTGATACCAGGCGCAACAACAGTCGTTTCACCCGCAAAGCCAAAGTTCTTGAGGTAGTCAATGCGTTTCTTGGTACGAGCGTCGTGACAAATCAGGGCTCCGCCCTCGACCGTATTGTAGGTTTTTGTCGCATGGAAGCTGAGCGTATTCATGTCGCCCGCATCAAGAATGGTGCGACCATTGACCTTCACATTAAAAGCGTGAGCAGCATCGTAAATGACCGCAAGACCGTATCTGTCCGCAATTTCTTGGATTGCTTCGATGTCGCAGGGATTCCCATAAACGTGTACAGGCATGATGGCCGTTGTCTTTGGCGTAATCGCCTCTTCAATCTTTTGCGGGTCGAGGTTGCCCGTTGCAGGGTCCACATCCACAAAAACAGGCGTAAGGCCGTTCCACCAGATGGAATGCGTTGTCGCAACAAAACTATACGGAGTAGTAATGACCTCGCCCGTAATACGCATCGCCTGTAGCGCCGTAATCAGCGGAAGCGTTCCGTTCGTGAACAAGCTAATGTATTCCACACCGAGGTATTCGGCAAGAGCGGCTTCCAGCTGTTTATGGTAATAGCCGTTGTTCGTGAGCCACTTGCGATCCCAGATGTCCTTGAGTAGCGGGGTAAATTCATCCAATGACGGAAGCAACGGAGAGGTAACGGTGATTAAATCTTCTGACATTTAAAGTAGCTCCTAAAAAAATTTTGATAAGTATTCATTAAAAAAGCAAAAAGGAATCATTTAACTTTATAGTATAACCGATATAAATACAGATAACAGAGGCGAAAACACTTTATTCTAGAAATGAGGAAAAGCATCGATGTTATTAAATTTTTTTTCATCCATTTTTTCGCTTGATTTATTTCTTCTTTATCATCAAATGCAACAAAAAGTTTTAGACCCAATTTATAGTACTTTTTATTAATCACATTTATAGCTTCTTTTTTTTCAGCTCCTTCTAGATATTTATCAACCAGAGTCAATTGTGTCTTATGTAATGATCTAAATCGTTGGTACGCATTTTTCAGGAACGTAGTATGAACTGCACTTTCTTTTATAATTCTGTAAGTCGCAGTTGTTTCATTTTTCAAGCAAAAAACTCTTGAATTTCTGAGGAAAAAAGCGAAATAAACAAAGGTTCCATCTGGAGATGAGATTTTATCATTTCTTCTGTTTTGCCAAAGATTATTTCTAACAAGCCAAGTCATCGGAGCAACATATCCACCCGATACAATCCATTTTTTTAGATCATACTCTGAAGTATATTTTTGAGGTTGATTTGAAAAGCACGATTTCTGCAATGATTTATTACGTTCCAAATACACATTGAAATTCGTATAACACATTCCATAATCTGGGTTATTTTCTAAAAAATCAACCTGTTTTTGTAGTTTTTTTGCATCTGTCCAAAAATCATCACCTTCACATAATGCAATATATTTTCCAACGCACGCAGCGTCAACAATCTTAGCAAGAGAACCATCTCTTTTAGAATACTGATTCTCAATCTCATAAATCGGTTTTATTATCCGAGGATATTTAACCTCATACTCACGAATGATATCAGCAGTCCTATCAGTAGATGCGTCGTCATGAATAACCACTTCGAATGGGAACGTAGTTTCTTGCATTAAAAATCCATCAATGGCTTGGCGAATATACGATTCATGATTATACGTGGTACAACGAATACTAACCATAGGAACATTCCAAACCTTTGGCCAATATTGCATAAGACTATCTTGTGTTTTACTTATCATAATCACCATTTATGCATTATTCATCGAGAAAAATTTTTTTATTAATCATATTTGTTGTAGAAAATACGTGGGCATTTGCATCAAGTTCCTTAAAAAGGAAAAACCAATAAAAAAGAAAAATGATTTTAAAAAAATGATAATCTAATTTTAAATAAATACAGAAAATCAGTACAAGAAAAATATTTAAAAAATCTATAAAAAAGGAATTACATTCCTGATTATTCAAAAAAATTTTCTTAAGTTTTTGGATTAGTACGATTAGCAAAGAAACATAAAGAAGCAATCCCGGAATTCCCCAATACAAGATATGCCTCATATAAAAAGGATCAGAGCCCCGATAAGGATGTCCTTTTTCTGTTTGAAAATAGCCATCTCCAAACACATATGTTGATAAATCATCTGGCAAAAAATACATTCTTTCACTTAAAGCTTTCATAGTATCAGACTTATGGTCTGATTCTATTACATATTGAAAAATCCAATTCAAATAATCAGAATATCTAGAATAGAAATCAGGAGAAAACAAAAAAAGGAACATCAAAGCAGCGGCAAACAACAAAAACAACATAATAATTTTCATTTTCTTTGTAAATTGTTTTTCAAACAAAAGCAAGAACAACAAAGAAAAAAACACACCCAAAAAAATTGATCTTGCAAGCATCATCCCTGCAATTAACTCTATAAGCCAAATAGCTATATATATATTTTTTTTACTTCCAGACAACAGATATAAATAGCAACTAATTAACATAGTAATAGACAAATAAAAAGAGCCAATATCAAATTTAATCCCTAAACCAACAGATCGGAATCCATAAGTTAAAAGAGATTCTTCTCTGTTTGCCATTTGTTGAAAAGAAACGACAAATTCTTTTATTGAACTATTAAAAAAAGACAGAATAATTATAGAACATTGTATTACAGAAACAAGAAGTATTAAATTAAGTAAAAATCGATGTGAGTATTTTGAAAAGAATAACGCAACAAAATATGCAGCAAAAAACGGAAGAACAACCGCTCTAACAAGTTCCTTTTGAATAAAAGAATAGTCTTGAGAATGATTTATTGATAATGAGAAAAAAGCATAAACGCAAAGGCACAAGAAAAACAAAAAAATCATCGGAAAATTATCAAAGCGCTTCACATCTTTTGTCAGCAAGAACGGGAAAAAGCCTACACCTAAAGCACCCAAAATAACATTTGTAGTTGTTGGCAAAAAAGAAAAAAACACGTCATACAAAAAAAAGAACAACAAAACCAACAAAAACGCAAATTTCATTATATTTTTTTCTTCCATAAACAAATCCTTTTTCAAACAAAATTACAATTCATTTCAAGCATCATTTCGAAATACAACCTATCAAAAAAAATCAGACTTCCGGAATTTTCATTTTCATGCCTGAAATAGCACCTTTCATTATATAACGAAAGTTTTCCACCTTGTGATGTTCAAAGAATAAGACTTTCAATATCATTTTCATAATATAGGTTATTCTTCTATGCTCTCCTAATTTTTTATCAAGATAAACCACGTTACGAGCCATATAAAACCGACGCCACGGAGAATGATTTGTCACATAAACAGTATGGCCCAAAATAGATTTGCATTTTAGCGAACCCAATTCATGAAGAAGCCTTACAGAAAAAACCTTTATAATCTTATACCCAGCTTTTTTTAACCGAGTACAAAAGTCATAATCAACACCATCAATAAAAAGAGCATCATCAAAACCACCTATTTTTGCCCATGCATCTAAATTCGTCAAAGAGGAACTTGTTATAGTCCAACAAACTTCTGTAAAATCGCTATCGTTATTTATGTTCGCAAAAGATTCGTTGTTTTTATAAATGATATTTGGAGAAATAATCGCATTCTCTCTAGATACATATACAGCTAATTTTTCTACAAGATTTTCAGGACATACAGAGTCTTGATCCAAAGTCAATATCCAACCAAAGCCTTCACTCAAAGCCTTTCGGCATGCAATGTTTAAAGCAGAAGCTATACCCTTATTATTAGGTTCACACAATAGAACAATTTTGTCATAAGAATTTAAAGAAGATATCACCTGCCTAATTTCGTTCACATTTGAGGAACAATTATCAACTATATATAGTTTTTGAACCTGAAAAACAATCGCGTTGATATTTGTTTTTAAAGATTCAATATCGGGATTAAATGTAACTATACAGGCACAATACTTCATATCACTCACTTCAAGAAATCAACAAATTTTTTAGAAACAACATTGTAATGATATTTTTTCAGGAATACATTTTCAATATTATGAATTTTTTCTTCATAAACAGTTCTATCAAAAAGCAATCGTTCAAAACAGTCAAGCCATTCCTCTTCCGTATTCGCAAGAAATCCGTTATTTTCAACAATTTCAGAATTTACACCAACATCACTTGCAATAACAGGTTTTTTTAAATTCAAATATTGAATTAATTTAAAGCCACATTTTCCATGATTAAATTCATTATCTTTTAACGGCATAATTCCAATACTAATTTGGGACAAGTCCTCAATATACGAATCCTCATTCCAGCGAATCAACTCACACCGTTCAACTTTACCCTCAATTTCTCCCAAACCATTACTTATCACAATAAATCGAACTTCAGGGTGTTTTCTTAAAAACGCATTTAAAGGTTTAAGAACTACCTCAATATTATTCGTCGTCGTAAGAGAGCCAATCCATCCAATCACTTTTCCACCAAAGGTATCTCTCCAATATTTTTCGAACAAATTTGTATTTTCAACGGTTGGCAAAACAAAGCTATTCGTATTTATCTTTTTATAATGATTTAACAAATTTATATTTCCACATATAACAACATCTGCCTTTTTCGCAATTTCATCTGAAAAATCTTTCTCCTGCAAATATACTGCATCATCCACATCAAAAACAATTTTCACATTTCTCTTTTTTAGTCTATCTATTCCATTATAACGAATTTTAGGAAAGCAAGCCTTTTGAAAAACAACAACATCACACTTTGGTGCAATAAAGTACAATTGAAAAAAACGTTTTATTAAAGAAAAACAATAAAGCAGGCAGACTTGCAAAATAAATTTTCTTTTAAAATGCATATACTGCGTAACATAGCGATTATTCCAAAAACTAAACCATTTGGTATCAAAATTCTGCTGGAGAGGTTCTTTATAAATAAAACAACGATACTTACTTGATGCACCTTTTTCTCCGTACAGTGTAAAAACACACAATTTTTTCACTTTACAGCCTCCATTTCTTTCAAGTAAGCATCAACAACAATCTGACGGTCAAACTCTCGTTCGACTTTTGCTCTACCGGCAAGGCCCATCTGCATTTTCAGTTCATGCGATAGCGCGAGGAACTTCTCAATTTTTTCAATAAGGTCTTGACTATCGCGCTGTTTTACGATGAATCCGTTTACACCATTGTCAATGACTTCTCGGCAGCCGCTACGGTCTGTGGTGATAATAGGGCGAGCGCAAGCAGAACTTTCCAAAAGCACGTTACTGATGCCTTCGGGATAAAAACTTGGATGGATTGTGCAATGGGTTTTGGCAAGAATCTTGCGAACGTCACGAACCATACCATGATAAATTACAGTTCCATTTGCAACTAATTCGTCCAGTTTTCCCTGATATTCCTTTTCGCAGAAACCGCAGACATGGAATGTTGTTTTTGGAACCACACTGGATTCTGCTCCTTCGAACCTAAGAATTGTAGAGCAACTAGTTGCTGACAATTCTATATCGCTTTGCTCAGAATGACGTAAAGGAGCAAAATGCATTGCGGCATCAAGATATTGTTCGATGCCTTTTTCGCGCATGATGCGGCTGATAAACACAAAGTGGATTCCGTCGTCTTCGGCAGGATACGGAATAGGAGCGAACTGCTGCAAATCCACCCCACTGCCAGGAAGTAAAGCATAATTATTTTTGACAACCTTATGCTGAAGCATAAAATCAAGATTCGCTTGATTCTGGCAAAATACCTTTTGTGCCTTGCGCAAGCCAACCTTATACAAAGCGAGCGTAATCTTTTGAAGAATACCACCGTTCTCTACGGCTGTACCAAGCCCTGTCACATTAACAACATAAGGAACTTTGCACAGTTGGCAGGCGAATCCGCCATATACATTGGGCTTGATAGTGTATGTAAAGACAATATCGGGTTTGACGGACTTGATGATAGAAACATACTTGGAAAGCAGTTTCAGATCGGTAACGGGATTTACACCATGTCGAGAAATCTCGGTATTGATGAATCTACAACCCATCTGTTCCATTTCTGCAATAAAATCGCCATTGGGCAAAGAGATACAAACTTCACACCCTTTTGCAAGTAAAGCGTCTAAAAGTTCCTTTCGGAACTTGTAAAGGCCTACCGAATTATTTGCGAGAATAAGGATTCTCATGCCATTTCTCCGCTCATCGCCTTTTTAGGCAAAAATTCGATATACAAGTCTCCGTTTTCCAATGTTTCAAGGACCTTGACTTCATTTACCGCCTTAGCAACAGCCATGGATGCGGGATTTTGGGGAGAAATTGAACCGAACATACGCAATCCGAGAAGAGCATTGACATCATTCATCGCAAGCCCCTCTAGTTTAGCGATACCACGTCCCTTGTAGGCGTTATCTACGATGTACCCTTTGAAGCTCTTCCCGTTCACGAAGCAACGCATGAAGAAGTAGCCAACAATTTTTTCGTCATCTAGCACCAAGAAGGTCAAGAAAGCCCTGTTTTTGATGATTTTCAGCAGAGACTTTTCGTCAAAAGCGTGCGGTTTGAAAAACTTGAATGCCTCTTCAGGCTGTTCAGCAAAGAATGTCGCCAGGGGTGCCGCGTCGGCAGGTTCAGCCAATCGTAGGGTAAACTTGTCAGAGAATTTCCGCAGAAGTTCCGGGATTTCCTTCAGCGCCGCCCTGTGGGTCAACGCAAAGACCAAGGAGTTGAGCCATTCAATTATATTCCACAGGAACCCGAATTTGTCGCGGAGAATGTGCGCCAGCTTGTAGAGCATTAGATAGCCTCCGCAATAAGCCTTTTCGCTTCGGCCTGTCCGTGGTCGTATTCCTCGCGCGTAATCCGGCCCTCGGCAAGCAGATAGTCGGCAAGATCAGTGGCCGTGTCGCAGTTTTCCTCTGTGATGTCCGCACGTTTAAAAACCTTGCCGAGCGTAGTGAGGATTATCTTCACATCGCCCCAGAAGGTGATTTTTTGGATATATTCGAGGTCGTAGGCAATCTTGGTCTCCCAGGTCACGGCATTGCGACCGTTCACCTGAGCGAGGCCGCTCAGCCCCTGACGCACGGAATGGCGCTTGCGCTGCTCCGGTGTCATAAAGACCATGTCGCGTACGAGCTGCGGACGCGGGCCGATCACGGCCATATCGCCCTTGAGAATGTTGAACAATTCCGGCAATTCGTCGAGACTCGTGCTACGAAGGAATTTGCCGTACGAATTCAAGCGCACGTCGTCGGGCAAAAGGTTGCCGTTCGCGTCGCGTTCGTTCGTCATGGTGCGGAACTTGATGAGCTTGAAAATTTTCTCATCTTTGCCGGGGCGCGGCTGCGTAAAGAAGGGATTCCCCTTCATCTTGATTGCACCCACAATTGTGAGAATTACAAGTAGTGGGTAAAGGCAACAGATGGCGGCAAGCGCGCAGAAGAAGTCGAGGACTCTTTTTAAGCAGTTCGCGTACATTATGCAACCTCCCTGGATGGGACTATGTCCCTCCCCTTTGGCTCGGTCATACCCATGCAAGCATGGCTGCGACACTCGCCTTCTAGGGAGTCTTCGCGTTGCTCAGGATGACGACTGTGCACACACGAGAGGAGATTCCCGATCAAGTCGGGAATGACAACATTGGCGCGAGCGCCCTTATTTAACCTTACTCGAAACATTCTCTAATG
>JAEEGL013407835.1_pt1 | contig 12037 bp, 10 predicted proteins | sample 9134231 | NCBI WGS metagenome assembly JAEEGL01 (sample SAMN16246548, study PRJNA631951) | gut metagenome | biome: gut microbiome; feature: rumen; material: fiber-attached | host: Bos | place: Iran: Karaj | collected 2018-10
GAGATCCCTGAGAGTTACTTCCTGAATGCGGGCGGCATCGAAGACGTACTTGCAAAAGTGAAATAGAACGATCAGTGTGAAGGAGCTGTCCCATGGCTGACAACACATTCAAATTGAGAATCATATCACCGGAGCGGGTTTTTTATGAAGGTGAGGCGATCATGCTGGAGTGCCGTACAACGGAAGGCGAGATCGGGATCCTGAAAAATCATATTCCGCTGACGGCGGTTCTGGCACCGGGTGTGGCAAGGATCAAAGAATCCGATACGGTCGTGAAAGCGGCATTGATCAGCGGGTTTATAGAGATCCTGCAGGATCAGGTCACAGTGCTTGCCGAGATTGCGGAGTGGCCGGATGAGATTGATGTAAAGAGGGCGGAGGAAGCAAGGATCCGGGCGGAACGCCGTCTTCAGGAAAAGGGAGCAGGGACCAACATGGCCAGAGCTTCCCTTGCCTTGCAGCGGTCGATCGCAAGAATAGAAGCTGCAAAAAAATAAATAGATCACAAAACAGACCATGAAAAAGAGAATCGGAAAAGCCCTGCTAAAGATTGTCGTATTCCTGGCCGTGTTTCTGATATCCATGGCGGTCGCCGAAGGATTACTGAACCGCGGAAATACGGACATGACGGCCGAGATGGGCAAGGCGACTCTTCCCATCGTCTATATGAATGTGAATGATGAATACGTAAATCCCCTGCATGGCTACACAACAGACATGGAGGGGAGTTATTTGCGTGGGACGATCACTCCTCTCAAAGCAAACCGGGAAGTGGATATTCTGATCGATACCTATGGCGCGATCATCAGCAAGATCGGATACGAAGTGCGCAGCAAGGACATGAAGCGCCTGATCGAGGATACCGATCTGGAAGGTTACAATTTTGAAAACGATATGATCACCGCCACGCTTCCGATCAAGAATCTGATCGAAGATGACACGGAATACATGCTGGTGATCAAGATCACGGACGGTTCCGGAAAAGTAGCCAGATATTATACCCGCATCATCAATAAGTCCGAGCTGTATCTGACGGAAAAATTTAATTTCATCAAGGATTTTTCCGCGACATCTTTTGACAAGTCACTGGCAAGAGATCTGAAGCCGTACATGGAGACCAACGCGGAAGGCGACAACTCCAGTTTCGGCTATGTCAATATCCATTCCAATTTCAACCAGCTCTCCTGGGGAGAATTAAGCCCGATCGTATCGAGCGAAAAAGAACTGTATCTTCTGGAAGTGGATTCGCTGAATGCCTGTATAGAGCTGAATTACCGCGTGTTCATCAAAAACGAATACTATAATGTGAAGGAATATTTCCGGATCCGGAGAGGACAGGAGCGCATGTTCCTGATGGAATATGAGCGACGCATGAACCAGGTATTCGACGAAGATAAAAACGTGCTGGTCAACGGAAAGATCCTGCACGGGATCCTTGATGAAAAACTGCAATGGGTGGAGAACAACGCTGCCAATATATATTGCTTCGTGCAGCAGAATGCGCTGTATACCTTTAACACGACCAACAACAATCTGGCCAAGATCTTCTCGTTTTATGATAAGGACAACAACGATCTGCGTACACGCTATGACCAGCATGGCGTGAAGATCCTGTCGATCGATGACGGCGGGAATGTCCGGTTTCTGGTCTACGGCTATATGAACCGCGGTGACCACGAAGGGGAAGTGGGAGCCTGCATCTATTATTACGACGGAGCGGTCAACACAGTGGAAGAAGAAATGTTCTTCCCGTATACCAAATCACCGCAGATGCTTTCCCTGGATATGCAGGCCCTGAGTTATATCAACAAGCGCAATGTGCTTTATATGCTGATGGACGGGAGCGTCTACCGGATCAATATGGAGACCCGCAAGATCGATGTTGTGGCGACCGGTCTTGACGACAACCGGTTTGTCTCTTCCAGGGACAACAGCATGATCGCCTGGCAGGTCGACCGGGACCAGATTGAATTCTTTTCCCTGAATGCGGCCGAACCCGTCACACTGACCGCCGATGCCGGGGAATACATCATTCCGCTCGGCTTTATGGATTCGGACCTGATCTACGGAAAAGCACGGATCGCCGAGATTACAACAGACAAATCCGGCTCCACGGTCGTGCCGATGTATGCGATCGAGATACGGAATATCAATGACGGGATCTTAAAGGAATACAGGCAGGACGGGATCTATACGACGGATGTCACGGTCGAGGATAATATGATCACCTTATCCCGTGTCAGATGGAATGCGGAGATCGGGTTTTTTGAAGACGTCGAAGATGATCAGATCATGAACAACCAGTCCGAACATGCGACAAAGAACCAGTATACCAGTGTGGTTACGGAGGAAATGGAAACGACCTATCAGACCGTTCTGGCAAAAGCGCCGGAAAGCAATACGGTCAAGAAACTGTCGCCCAAACAGGTGATCTTTGAGGGCAGCAGGGATGTGGAACTGACGGAAGAAGACAACAGAGAGCGTTTCTATGTTTATGTCATGGGAGATATTGTCGGTGTATATGCGGACCCGGCGGATGCGATCAAACGTGCGGAACCTTCGTTCGGCGTGGTCGTGGACAAACGGGATTCCTATATCTGGCAGGGCGGGAACAGATATCTGTCAAAACTGATCAAGGGGATCGAGCCGCAGCCGTCTGATGCGCTTCGATCGACGACTGCCTGCTGTGTGGATGAGATGCTGAAGCTTAACGGCGTTTATCTGGATGCCAGGACCATACTGAACGGAAAGACCGTCATCGGTGTTCTGAATGAAAACCTTCCGGATGCGACTGTGGTGGATCTGGCGGGATGCTCGCTGGATGCTGTTCAGTATTACGTCAGCTGCGGAAATCCCGTGCTTGCTGTGGTGGAAGCGGATGAGGCGGTTCTGATCGTCGGCTATGACAGCCAGAATACGACCATATACAACCCGAAGCTCGGAACGGTGGATAAATACGGAAAAATCGAGACCACGTCCTGGTTTATGCAGAACGGTAACCGGTTTATTTCGTTTATTAATACAAAACAATAGGAAAAGAGGAAAAAATATGGACGAGAGAATTAAAAAACTGGCTGACAATCTGATTCATTATTCCCTGGATGTAAAACCGGGCGACAAGGTGTATATCCACTACATCGGAAGTGCCACAAAAGATCTGGCCAGAGCACTGATCAAGGAAACATATAATGCCGGCGGACTTCCGTTCCCGCATTTTACCGACCCGCAGGTACAGCGGGAAGTGATCCTTAACTGCAGCGAGGAGCAGTTAAAACTGATGGCTGAGATCGACGGGGCCGAGATGCGCGCGATGGACTGTTATCTTGGGATCCGCGGAACGGATAACGTATCGGAACTTGCGGATGTGCCCGATGACAGAATGACACTTTATGAGACCTTGTATGCAAATGAGGTACATGGAAAGATTCGCGTGCCCATGACCCGCTGGGCGATCCTGCGCTACCCGAATGCGGCCATGGCGCAGCTGAACAATACCAGCCAGGAAGCATTCGAAGACTTTTTCTTTGATGTGTGCACCATGGATTATTCCAGGATGGGGAAAGCCATGAAAAATCTTGTGGACCTCATGAACCGTACCGACAGGGTCAGACTGGCCGGCCCCGGGACGGATCTTGCATTTTCCATCAAAGATATTCCGGCCATCCCCTGTGACGGAAAGATCAATATTCCGGACGGAGAGGTCTTTACGGCGCCGGTCAGGGATTCGGTCAACGGGACCATTACCTACAACACTCCGTCGCTGTATCAGGGTTATACCTATGAGAATGTGTCGCTGACATTTGAGAACGGAAAGATCATCAAAGCGACCAGCAACAATAACGAAAAGATCAACAAAGTTTTTGACACGGATGAGGGCGCCAGATATGTCGGGGAATTTGCGATCGGCGTGAACCCTTATATCTTAACACCCATGAAAGACATCCTGTTTGATGAGAAGATCATGGGGTCCATCCATTTCACGCCCGGAAAGTGCTATGACGAGGCGCCGAACGGAAACAAATCCGCGATCCATTGGGATCTCGTGCTGATCCAGACACCGGAATACGGCGGAGGTGAGATTTACTTTGATGATGTACTGATCCGAAAAGACGGCAGATTTGTCATTCCGGAACTGGAAGTTCTGAACCCGGAAAACCTGAAATAGTCAGAGCGTATCGCGGCGTGTGCTTTGCATGATCCTGCGAAATGCAGGAAACAGCAAAACGCCGAGAATATAACCGGAGATCACTTCGCCGAGGAATACGGTGATCGTGAATAAGAGGTATGCGCTGTTGATATGCAGAAACTCTGCAACAGACAGGGCGTCCTCCACACCCATGCCGTAGACCCTTATCAAGATCGGGGGAACGATCAGTGTATTGGCGATCACGTTCGGTACAGGTGATAAAAATGCCAGAATCTTATAGGCTTTGCCATCCGTGGCAAGGCCTTTTGCTTTGATCCCGATCAGGGCGCAGAACAGAGCGCCGATCAGAGTTGCAAGACTTCCGAAGACGATGTCCCAGGGGGCACAGCCCGTGAGAAGGTTGGCCAGAATACAGCCGATATATAATCCGATACTTAACGTGGGATCAAAAAACGGAAGCACACAAAGAGCTTCAGAGATCCTGACCTGAATGATGCCGCTGGCGAGGCCGAGGGTGTTTGCCACATAGGTCAGGACCACATAGAGGGCGGCTACGGCAGCGCAGCGCACCAAACGCAGTGTGGGGAATGATTTCATGGAATTGTTCTCCTTTAGTTTTGTTTATAGTGAGGAAGGTCTCGAACTCACTTGATGCCCGTCTATGATAAAGGAGAACAGGGAACATGTCAAGAAAATAAAAACGGAACCCGCATGGCGGGTCCCGCATCGGATACGAAAGAAAGCAATATCATTCTTCTGTCAGGGATTGCTCATATTTCTCCAGGATCATGGTCTGCAGTTTTTCTCTGGACTCCGTGCTGATCGGATGGGCGATATCACGATATTCTCCTTCTGCAGTTTTGCGTGAGGGCATGGCAATAAACAGGCCTTTTTCTCCTTCAATGACTTTGATGTCGTGTACAACGAACTCATCATCGAACGTGATCGATACTACAGCTTTCATTTTTCCCTCTTTAGTTACTTTACGTACGCGGATATCGGTAATGTTCATGGATCTCCTCCTTTTTTAACATGCCCCGGACTCGCTTCAGAATACGTATCTTTCGCTGTTCTCCAAGACGACCTGAATCCCGTCTTCTCCCTTGAAATAGGAATCTGCACGGATCGTGCCGCGGCTTTCGACGATACAGTTCTCGATGTGTGTGTTGTTGCCGATGTACACATCATTCAAAATAATGGAATTCTTGATCACACAATTGTTGCCGATGAATACTTTTTTAAAGATCACGGAATCTTCCACGGTTCCGTTTATGATGCTTCCGCTTGAGATCAGGCTGTTTTTGACATTGGAGCCGATATTGTATTTTGCGGGCGGGAGATCATCCACTTTGGAATAGACTTCCGGATACTGCCTGAAGAAATAGTCTCTCACATCCGGTTTCAGGAAATCCATATTGGTCTGATAATAGGATTCCACGGAAGCGATGTTGCTCCAGTATCCTTCATGCCGGAACGCGTAAATGTTTTTGAGATCTTTGTAACGGATCAGAATATCCCTTACAAAGTCGAAACGGTCTTCCGAAGCGCATTTCTCGATCAGATCGATCAGGAGTCTTCTTCTGACCACATAGATCCCGCAGGAGATCGTATTGGTCTTGGCAACGATCGGTTTCTCTTCGAAATCCGTAATGCGGCCGTCGTTGTTGACGGTTACAAAACCGAAACGGTCATATTCACTGTCGATATGAATGTCTTTGCATACCACCGTGATGTCCGCATTTTTCTCGATGTGATAGTCCAAAACCTTATTGTAATCCATCTTGTAGATCCCGTCACCGCTGACGATCACCACATAGGGTTCATGACTCTGCTTGAGGAAGGCAAGGTTCTGATAAATGGAATCGGCAGTTCCGCGATACCAGTAATTGTTGTCCTGCGTTACCGTCGGCGTGAAGACAAACAGACCGCCCTGTTTACGACCGAAATCCCACCATTTGCTGGAACTTAAGTGCTCGTTCAGGCTTCTTGCATTGTATTGTGTCAGCACACCGACTTTCGTGATGTGCGAATGGGACATGTTGCTTAAGCAAAAATCAATACTGCGGAAGCTTCCCGCGATCGGCATGGCGGATACGGCCCGCTTTTGGGACAGCTCCTTCATCCTGTAATTATTTCCGCCGGCTAATACAACTCCTATTGCTTTCATACTTCTTCTCCTGTCTTGATTAATGATTTTCCGCTGGGAAGTACACCGTCTTCATAGTCGGATTCGTCGGTCTGACCGCTGATCACGCAGTTTTTGCCGATGCGGACGTTCTCCGGAACAACCGAATCTTCGCCGACCGTAACCAGACCGTTCGTGTAGATACTCGGATCCGTTTCGTTCTCCGCTTCTTCAAAGGCACCCAGAACGCAACCGGCGCCGATGACGGTATTTTCAGCAACAATGGATTTATTCAGTTCGCATTTTTCATGGATGGTCGCATTGTTCATGATGATGGAATCACGGATCACCGCGTCCGGACCGATCACCACATTGCAGCCGATGACAGAGTTATATACTTTACCGTAAACTTCCGTGCCTTCTCCGATGATACTGCGCTCCACAACACTTTCCGAAGAGATATACTGCGGCGGGATCGCGTTGTTCTTGGTGTAGATCCGCCAGTATTCTTCGTAAAGATTGAATTCCGGAACGATATCGATCAGTTCCATATTGGCTTCCCAATAAGAATTCAGGGTTCCGACATCTTTCCAGTATCCGTTGTATTCGTATGCAAACAGGCGGGCGCCTTTTTCGTGGCAGAACGGAATGACATGTTTTCCGAAGTCAAGCGCCGGCTGTTCCGCTTTCGCGATCAGTGCTTTTTTCAGTGTCTTCCAGTTGAAGATATAGATACCCATGGATGCCAGATTGGAACGCGGGTTCTCCGGCTTCTCTTCAAAATCGTTGATCTGACGGTTCTCGTCCGTGATCAGGATTCCGAAACGTTTGGCCTCCTCGTAAGGAACAGGCATCGCCGCGATGGTTACATCCGCTTTGTTTGCCTTATGGAAGTCGAGCATGACTTCATAGTCCATTTTATAAATGTGGTCACCGGAAAGGATCAGTACATAATCCGGGTTGAACATTTCCATATAGGTCATATTCTGATAGATGGCATTGGCGGTACCTGTGTACCATTCACTGTTCCCGCTCTTCTCATAAGGGGGAAGGACGGTTACGCCGCCGACGTTCCTGTCGAGATCCCACGGAATACCGATGCCGATATGCGTGTTCAGACGCAACGGCTGGTACTGTGTCAAAACGCCGACCGTGTCGATGCCGGAGTTGATACAGTTACTCAGCGGGAAGTCAATGATGCGGTATTTACCGCCAAAAGAAACAGCCGGTTTGGCGACTTTGGATGTGAGTACACCCAGACGTGAGCCCTGGCCACCTGCCAGAAGCATTGCAATCATTTCTTTTTTAATCATTATGCGCTCCTTAATGCAGTATTTTTAATAGCAATTTATTTTATCATAATTTGTGCAGAAAGTATAGACAAAAAAGGCTTCCCGTGAATATTTTTAGGAAGTTTTACCAAAAATTTCCCGGATCGGAACCGCCTTGTTTTTTTAAATGAATTGTTCTATGCTATATGTTGTATGGGGAGAAAGGAAAAGGGACTATAAGATGTATCAGATCGATTTTGACAAGCCGGTGCATATTCACTTCATCGGGATCGGCGGGATCAGCATGAGCGGTCTTGCCGAGGTGCTTCTTGAGAGAAACTTTCGCGTTTCGGGCTCCGATAACACGGAATCCGAACTGACAAGAAGGCTCAGTGAGAACGGCGCCACGGTTTATATCGGCCAAAGGGCGGAAAACATCACGGATGATGTGGATCTTGTCGTATATACTGCTGCGATCCATGCGGACAATCCGGAAATGGAAGAAGTGGTAAGACGTAATCTTCCAAAGCTTACAAGGGCGGAACTGCTCGGGCAGCTGATGCGCAATTATGAGATGCCGATCGCAGTGGCGGGAACGCACGGGAAGACAACCACGACATCCATGATATCCATGATCCTGCTTCAGGCGGAGTTGGATCCGACGATCTCTGTCGGCGGGATGTTACAGGAGATCGGCGGCAATATCCGTGTCGGAAAGTCCGAATACTTTATCACGGAAGCCTGTGAGTATACAAACAGCTATTTGAGTTTTTTCCCGCGGATCGCGATCATATTGAATATAGAAGAAGATCATATGGATTTCTTCAAAGATCTGGATGATATCTATGCTTCTTTTTCAAAGTTTGCTGGACTTGTCGGAGATGACGGAATCGTGATCATCAACCGGGACATTCCTTCTTATGAAAAGATCACGAAAGGGCTTGCCTGCAAAGTCATCACCTTTTCCCTGCATGAACCGCAGGCGGATTACATGGCGGACAACATCGTTTATGATGAACGGGGAGCCGCTTCCTTTGACGTTATGCATGAGGGCCGGCGCAGATTTTCGCTGAATGTGCCCGGCGAACACAATGTCGCGAATGCGCTTGCGGCCATTGCGGCAGCGGATGCAGTCGGGGTCGGAGAAGAAGTGATCCGGGACGGGCTGGCCCGTTTTGGCGGAACGGACCGGAGATTCCAGATCAAAGGAACCCTTGGCGGTATCACGATCGTTGATGATTACGCGCACCATCCGACGGAGATCAGGGCCACGCTGAACGCCTGCAGACGGTATCCGAACGAACGTGTCATCTGTGTGTTCCAGCCGCATACCTACACGCGCACCAAGGCGTTTTTCCATGATTTTGTAAAAGCGCTTTCCCTGGCGGATGTCGTGGTGCTTGCGGATATCTATGCCGCCAGAGAAACCGACAATCTCGGCATTTCTTCAAAGGATCTTGCGGATGAGATCAGAGAGGGCGGAACGGAGTGCTACTACTTCCCGTCCTTTGATGAGATTGAAAATTTCCTTCTGCAGAAATGTATGCACGGCGACCTGTTGATAACTATGGGTGCCGGAGACATTGTAAAGGTGGGCGAGAAGCTTCTGGGCCAATAGGTTATCCACCTTTTCCACCATATCCACAAGTGATGCAAAGTGTGATTTTGACAGTGCCTGTGGACAGAATTGTGATTGATTTTCCAACCCCTTATGCTATAATTTTTTTGCTTGAATAAGAATACGAACATAGCGGGTGATGGAATGAGTCAGGTTACTCTGTACGGTGATTGCGTAAGCGGCGCGACGATCCTGTCGAACCGGTTTATTGATATATATATGGGGAATGCGAATGATGCGCAGATCAAGATCTATCTGTATCTGCTCCGCTGCATCGGCGGGAATATGCCGGTGTCGGTATCCATCATCGCGGACTTTTTCAATTATACGGAAAAAGACGTACTGCGCGCCCTGAAATACTGGGAGAAGCAGCGTCTGTTAAAACTTACATTTTCGGATTCCAAACAGCTTACGGAGATCCAGCTGCTCCCGATCCAGGCGATCGCTTCCGCGACGCAGACAGCCCTGCAGGCCGTCACGGTCGAACCGGCAGCTGCGGAAAGGACAGAAGCAAAAGTGTTCCGTTTGCCTGAAAAGCCGAATTATTCCGCGGAGAAACTGCTCGATTTCAGGAACAGACCTGATATTGCCCAGTTCCTTTTTGTTGCGGAGCAGTATATGAAGAAAACGCTGAATGCAAATGAAGTGTCTTCTTTCCTTTATATGTATGACGCGCTCGGATTTGATACGGACCTGTTGGAGTATCTGGTAGAGTATTGCGCCAACAATAAGAAGAAGAGCATTCGCTACATTGAATCGGTTGCGAATTCCTGGGCGGCTTCCGGGATCCGGTATGTGGAGGAAGCCAAAGAGTATACGGCGAATGTTCCGACAGAGATCTATGACGTATTCAAGGCATTCGGCATACGGACAAACCGCACCCCGCTGGAAACGGAGCTGATCTATGTGCGCAGGTGGAAGTCCCTCGGATTCTCCACGGAACTGATGATCGAGGCATGTACCAGAACCGTGATGTCAACACATAATCCGAGTTTTGCTTATGCGGATAAGATCTTAAGCAACTGGAACAATGAAAATGTCAGGAACCTCTCGGATGTGGAACGGCTGGATCAGGAGCATATGCAGAATGTCCGGCCGATCGAAAAAACCGCAAAAGAGAATCCGGAGAAACCCCAGACGGCCAATAAGTTTAAGAACTTCTCACAACGCACATATGATTATTCGGCGCTTGAGAAGGAAGCATTTCAATAAGGAGACCTCTGATGCCGCTCAGCAATGCCCAATATGACGCCATTATGCGAACATATGACGACCGGAGAGCCGCAAACCGTCATATATTGGAAGACCGCAGGGAGGAAGTGTACGATCTGATCCCGGAATACCGGGAGCTGGAGATCAAACTCGGAAACCTGAGCGTGGAACAGGGCAGGCGGCTGATCATGGGAGATGACGGTGCGCTTGAGAAACTGCGCACGCAGATTCGCGGGATCGCGGATCGGAAAAAGAGCCTGCTCAGTGAATACGGTTTTCCCGCGGATTATCTTGAAGAGATCTGTACCTGCAGCGCATGCAAAGATACGGGCTATGTTGACGGAGCACAGTGCAAGTGCCTGAAGCAGGAGATCATACGCACGCTGTATGCGCAGTCCAACATTGATACGGTTTTGCAGGAAGAGAATTTTGACAACCTGTCTTATGAATATTATAATGATTCCGACGTGGAGAGAATGCGCCGGATCGTTGCGGAATGCAGATCTTTCGCAGACGATTTTGACAACCGGTATGAGAATCTTCTGTTATGCGGCTCGGTTGGCGTCGGGAAAACATATCTGACCAACTGCATTGCCAGGGAACTGCTGGAAACCGGGCATTCCGTGATCTATTTTACTTCCTTTAAACTGTTTGACACACTTGCAAAATACGCGTTTCGTTACCAGGATGCGGATGATGATATTACGGCGGTTCACGAGGACATTTTTTCCTGCGACCTGCTCATCATTGATGATCTGGGAACAGAGCTGACCAATAACTTTGTTTCCTCGCAGTTGTTTGTGATCCTCAATGAACGGAATCTCAGAAAAAAATCCACGATCATTTCCACGAACCTTTCCCTGGAAGCGTTGAATGAAAGATATACCGAGCGGAATTTTTCCAGGATCTTCGGATTCTATAAGATGATCAAGATCACGATCGATGATATCCGCTTAACCATGAAACGGGTACAGAACAGAAAGTGAGGAAAAGATGCCCAATCACGAAGAAAAGCGAAATCTGGAAACCATCCCCGTCGGATCCCTGCGCATGATCCCGCTGGAAGGCTGCCGGGAACTGGGGGAGAAGATCGACAGATATCTGATCGAGTGGCGCAGGGAGCGGGAGAACGAACACAAGTCTTCCCTCGCTTTTGCCGGGTACCAGAGAGATTCCTTCATCATGGATGCGCAGATCTCCCGCTTCGGTACCGGGGAGGCGAAGGGCGTGATCAAGGAAAGCGTCCGTGGTACCGATCTCTATCTGCTGGTGGATGTCAGCAATTACAGTCTTACCTATTCTTTATGCGGCCATGAAAATCACATGTCTCCCGATGATCATTATCAGGATCTGAAGCGGATCATTGCTGCCGTGGGCGGCAAGGCCCGCCGCATTACGGTGATCATGCCGTTCCTTTATGAATCCAGACAACACAAACGCAGCACCAGAGAGTCCCTGGACTGTGCGATCGCACTGCAGGAACTGGTTTCGATGGGCGTTGACAATATCATTACATTCGACGCGCATGACGCGAGAGTGCAGAACGCGATCCCGCTGTCCGGTTTTGAAACGATCCAGCCGACGTATCAGTTTATCAAAGGCTTATTGAAAGACATCAAGGACATCACGATCGATTCCGACCATATGATGATCATCAGTCCGGA
>JAEEGL013811302.1_pt1 | contig 12037 bp, 11 predicted proteins | sample 9134231 | NCBI WGS metagenome assembly JAEEGL01 (sample SAMN16246548, study PRJNA631951) | gut metagenome | biome: gut microbiome; feature: rumen; material: fiber-attached | host: Bos | place: Iran: Karaj | collected 2018-10
CGCCTACAGATGGGGCACTGAGTTTTGTCGCACCAATACCTCTTTGAACTTGAACAACCGAAGCGACTTCACTCAAACTGGCCCAATTAGACCAATATACTGTTCCGTTCTCCATATCATTTACAGGAATTCCGTTAATTAATGTCGCGACATTAGTATTGTCAAAGCCTCGAACAAATATCTCCGAATCTGCCCAACTTCCTCCTTGTCTGTTAGGATGAACACCTGGAGCATATTTCAGGGCTTCAACAAATTCGTCGTTGCCCAGACGTTCCTCAATCTGTGATGCAAGCACATTATTAACTGCTACGGGAGTCTTTCTTGGAACTGCCAATTGAGAAATGATGATGGCATCTGGCAATAATTGAGCATTTATCTTCATTTCAATAACACCAAGATTTTGTCCTTCAGATACATCAATATTTAAAGACTGATAACCTATGTATGTACAAATAATAGTTCCTTTGTTATTGTCCGATGGTATAGAGAATCTACCATCAATATCCGTTATAACTTTATTGTTGCCCATAGTTATAACCGCTCCACAGATTGCATCTTTAGTATCCGAATCAATGATTGTACCTGTAATGGTCTTATTCTGTGCCATCATGAATTGAACAGAAAAAAGTAGCAGAACTACCAAAATGACATTTTTCGCATTTCCCAAAGTACTTAATAATATTCTCATATTTGAATTATTAGGGGTGAAATTTTTAACCGATTATACTTTCACTTTCATCATTATGCTTATCCTTATTCTTCAGCACTGCCTCCTTGCTGGTATTAGCATAGCAATACACGCAGAAATGGCGACAAGTATTATACATGCCAATGTCTTTGCTTACCATACAGCCACAAATCTTACGCTGCCCTTTATCTTTCAGATTCTTTGGTTTATTAGGGATTGGTGGTATTTCGCCAAACATATCGCGTTCTGGCAACTTTCCTATATGGAGATAATAAAAAAGTTCTTCATCATCAGCAAAGATTCGTTTCATGAGTTCGCCATCAATACAACAATTATGCTCTATCCCATATTGTGATAGTTCCATTTCTTCTGCACATGTTGCCATCTTCAGGTTCCATCCATCTTGTTTCCATATCTCACGCAGTTTTACAAGTCCATCAACAATTTCCATTCGCTGAACATCTGTCATCTCAGCTTTTTCCACATCTTCTTTTGTAAAGTATGTAGTTTCCTTTATCAGGTTGTTCTGCACCTTGCGATATGCTTTCACATCAACGAAACTGAAAACGAGTTTATCTGTATAACCTTTCAACTCATTACCAATATGCCAGATACGAGTCAACAACATACGGGGGGTAAGGTGTGGTGTAACAATAAGAGGGTCAAAGCGCCAAATCACTCTTTCTTTGCCAATCATTTGTGACAGCTTTTTGAATGTCTCAATTCGTTTAGCCACAGGTGGCACATTCGGTTCAAAACCCTCTTGCATATAATCATTCAATGTCACTTGGAAATAATAATGTATCCCTCGCTTGTCAAGTTCTGGCAGATATGGGATAATTGGCTCTGGATTCTTAGTCCAAAACACAACAACCTTGCATTTTTTGAACGAGATATACATTGGTTGCTGGTTGAATGGATTATACCAGACACAATAACCCTTTGCCAAGCGATTAAAGAACCACTTTGTATAAAAGGCAGGTATATCCGTCGAACGGCTAGCAGATATGATAACAGGAGTTGTTGCTTCTTTTTTTTCTCCTTGATCTGTTACAATTATCACTTTATCATTCATTCTAATCAACTAACATTATCCCTTCTTGTTTTTCCAAAATATTACCGCATTGGGGACATCCACATGAAGGACTCCACGGAAGTGCGTCTCCGTCACAATGACAGCATTTAACATGATGCGTACTGCTAATATATGCAGCATATTTCTTAAATCTTGGTTCTTTAATTGCCTCCTTTAGCAATTCAAACTTAATAGATTTAGCATAGTCTTTTCTTTGGAGATATTTGAGCAATTTTGCCCAAAATGTTTCTTCTGTCCAAGTAACAGCATCATGAGTTAGAGTCTTACCATAATACTTAGACTCATCACCTTTCCTGACTTCTTGTTGAAACCATAAAATGTCTTTTTTAAAAACTTCATGAAAATCTTCTGAAACGATATTTTTGAGCAAGTCTGCTAGATGATCATCCTTTTCAAAAGAATAATCTTTGACGATAACATCCATATCCCAATGTACCCAGACTTTTGTAAATACACAATTACACTCTGAACATATATAGAAATGACCTGGTCCAGACATTAATGTATAGTCTCCATCCTGCGATGAATTAATCGTATAACCACATTCTTTGCACTTATATCTATATAACGTTGCCATATATTACAATTCTATACTTATTCTGGAAACACATGAAAACCAGGGGGAAACTATTCACGATAGCGCTCTAACAAATATTTTTTTAGTTCATCCATGATCTTGCTGTTTTCTTGAGACCTAACAATAGATTTATTGTTTTTTGTTGACAAGCACCAATTAATGAAATGGTCTATCACATTGTAATTGTTCCTAGGATATTTATTTGAATGTTCATAATAATAACCGGATTGATAATTCACTTGAAATTCTTCGAAAATTTCAGTGATTATAATTCTTATCTCATCAGGGAGAACTGGGCTGTTTAAAATATACTCTTTTGCCTCATTATCCATAATTATGCTTTTATCTGAGCTTTCTTTTGTTTCCACCGAATTATCTTCACTAAAAAAAGAAGTGTCAACATATCCCAACGATTCTTTTATTGCATTAATAGCGCTCTTGCCTATTCCTCTAACAGAGGATAATTTTTTGTAAAAGATATCATTCGGACAGGAGTTGCATTCATAATAAATACTAGATACCTTTATAATTAGTTCTTTTGATAGGGATTTCTTTCCAACCTTTATATTTCCAAGTTTTGTATTTATGTCAGGAAATTCTCTTGTATTACAGTTTGTTTTACTTCTAATAATACCATTATTAATTTTACTATATGACAACTGTTTCTGTAGAGGGAACAACTCTCCACTTGACTTAATACCAACAAAAGCATTGATAAGATTAAGCGTTCTAGGAGTGACGAACTGAAAAACATGATTTTTATGAATAGATGCATATCCCTCAAGAGCACCCCATAATGTTAAAACTAAACGATAGTTAGAAATACCATTATCCTCAAGATAACGAATCAGAGAATCATAATCTTCACCTTTTAATATAAAAGCTGCAATAGCAATAAGCTCATCGTTATTGATAGAATTAATATCAAAAGGTTGGAAGTCTATTATGTTTTTCCCAAGAGAGTTAATATATTTTCTCTCATCTGGAATGGCTGTCCATTTTTCCTTCCCGTATCGTTCGCTAAGAATTGTCGAAACACTTGAAAGAATAATTTTCATTGTCTCGATTCTATTGACCCTTAACATTTCTTTGTCTATATATCCAGAACATATAAGCCTAAGCACATCATTAATTAAATCCAATTCTTTAATCTTGATATCATTTCCATCAAATACCAATAAATCCAAGTCAATAGTATCTAAATTAAATAAAGATGCTTTGCGCATATAAGATTGTGTATACAATGACAGATGTTCCCTATATGACATCCATTCGCTTTTATCACAATGAGCAGGTGGTAATTCTGGAGTAATAGAATAATTGTTAGCTCTAAAAAATTTAATTATCGCTTCTTTTAGCACATGGAATTTCTCTAATATTGAGATTTCTTCTGATGAACATTCTTTCGTCCAATGTTCATTAGCCTTGTGGTCGGCAATCTTGGAATAATCTTCGTTTAAAGTGATAAGTCTTTCATAGAAATTAGGTTTGCAAATACCAGAGTTACTAATGGCACTTGAAACAATATTTCGCATATTATTAGCAATCTTCACAAGATTAGCCGCATCAGGAGTAATAGATTTACTAAGGCCAATAATATATCCCCACAACGCACCCTTTGCGACATTGATTTGCATATCATTGCAGATTCTTGCTACATCAGTCACAATATTAATTTTTGATAACATTATATCTAAAGGAAAACTATTATCGACATTTTTCCAAATATACTTACTTCCTATTTTACAGTTTCTACTAGATTCAATTATTATTTTGGAATGCTCATAACCCCTATTGCTAAAAGTCAGAAAATGAGTGTTCCATGGGGTAAGATATATCGTATGGTTACATGAATAAATGGTGAATTCATCACATGATGTCACTATATTGGTATCATTCAATTGCTGCTCATCCTCAATCTCTAAAACAATAGGATATTGTTCTACTTCTTTGTCATCAAGTTCGAAAGATGGGATTTTCGAGAAAAGTAATAGAACGGAATCACACAATGAAGGAAAAATATTTTCAAAATAATTAGGTTTGAACTTGCGTTCTGCATAATATGCATATGGAGAGATTGATTCTGTTGATAACAGATTATCAATATTCAAATTTGTGGTTGGAATATAGTATTTCATATTGTATATATTTTAAAAAAGAAGTTCTTCGTTATTATCTTTAACAGGATTGATATACAAATCAGAGGATTCGATTGGGAACCTAGCAACTAGTTTCCCATTATATGATATAAAAAGACGTTCGCTAGTTCGACTTAGAGCAACATACCACGCGGATGCTAAAGTCCTTTTTTCTTTGAGAGTTTCACCTTGTTCTATATAATCATAATCACAATCTACGACAAATACATCTTTAAACTGTAATCCCTTTGCACACCACCATGTCAATATTTTAGGGTTAGATGATTGGAAATCCAAATCCATATCTGTATCCATATTTATATTGTATTTGTACTCGACGGTTATGCCTTTCCTCTCAAAATACTCTTTTACATATTGTACTGAACGTTTGGCATCTCCAGAATGACTGAATGCCGTTTGCGTTGTATTAAATCGAAGCAATATACCAACATTTGTCAATGCTCTATTAGAAATAATATCTATAATTTGATCTAATTGACCATCAAAAGAGTTTGTCTTAATAAGTCTTGGTTTTTCTCCATGTCTTACACAGCTCTCACTTACATCAGGGTTTACGAATGGTCTAGGTACTTGTTCGACAACTTGGGCCGTTTCTATAGTCAATCTGTAATTTTTATACAATTTGTCAACAACTACACCTAGTCTTTCTGCTGTAGTTTGAGGATTCATGGTAACTTTCTCGCCAAAATCCATAATTGTTTGTTCTGCATCTCCAAACAAGAAGCAAATCCTTCCAAACGACAACATTTCTTGAATTTGTTCAGCAGAGAAATCTTGGCATTCATCAATAATAAGATGATCTACTACCTCATTCTGATGATGTTGATACCAATTTCTCCACTCTTGATAGTAGAATATTCTATCATTTCGGAAATTCAAATTCTCATTATAGTTTTGTTGACGCTCCTTTTTCATGGAATCTATACCATCAACAAAATACTTTTTCAAACTTTTTGTATAAACAATGATGGCGTATGATCCTTGATCACAAACTTGTCTAAGTTTATGTAATGCGATTACCGACTTACCGCTTCCAGCAGTTCCTGTGACAACCATGTGTCTGTCTGTCCTTCGCCTAATATAGGCTCTTTGTATGTCATCCATACTTGAATAATCAATATAAAAGTCTTCCATATTTATAACCTTTTAGTTATTATTCGCCAACATATCTTACTAGTGTCAACACATCCGTTCGTTCCGGAATGTTGGACATAAAAAGTTTGATTAAATCCACTGTTTCTGCTAACAATTAAACAATCAACTGACGCTAAACCTTTATCTAACATGTTGGGTAACCATTCCTTAGAAGTGTTATTATAGGTTGTTACATCAACAAGAACCATTATACCCTTGTTATTAAGGTGAGGAATATATGTCTTCGCAATATGTGCATATGGGTTATTACCTTCGAATTGATCCTTAGTAACAAATTCACATATCGCTTTAAAAGACATTATTATGTCGAACTGTCCTGCTATTATGTCATCAAGGATAGATAAATCATAAAAATTGCTTATAGTAATGGGAGCTAACTGAAGTGTTATATTAAGCCGAGATATTTTCTTGTAATTATCCACTGTTTTCTCTAACAATCTCAATGCATGTTGGTTCCCGTCTATTCCGACTATTTTGATAATAGAAACATCTTTCAGGAACGACTCAATACCTGATAACAATCCAAGAATTTCTCCTCCAGTTCCACAACCGAAATCAAGAATTAACAACTCCGATTTGTTGAAATATCTTTCGTGGCGATTCCTAAATAAATCCATGAAAATACAATATGACTCTGCATAACTACGAGGGAAATATGTACCCAGATAGTTGAGAACATCGTTCTTGTCCCAATCAATAACGGTCATATCAGCATTGGAACGACAATACTTCGCTCCTAACTGCTCGAATATCAGGTCATCAAGCCATTTTGGTAGTTGAACATTTGTATTCATATTTGTACTGAAACTATTGACTATTATTTACGCCGCATTCAGATACTTTGCAATTCGCTTCATGCATTTGTTTAGTATTTCAAAGAATCTTTCTCTTCTTTCTATTCTTTTCTGTAACTTTCCTTTCCTTGTATTTAACTCATCATATTCTTCTTTTAATTTTACATACTCAGAATTGGAATTCTTATACTTTCGCTCCGCTTCATATGTACCATATTCAATGGTAGGATTATCCTTGCCCTCATTTGCCTTTTTATTCATTTCTATTCTGACTTCTTCAATTGCCTTTTTATGACGCTCCAAAGCCGGTTCTAATGATTTTATTCCAGTTATGACATCATTCAAATATGAATTGAGACTATTGATATCATTAGTAAGATTATCCATATGAGTTGCGATTTCGGGTTGAATGCGCAAATTCATAAGTTCTATTTCCTCAATATATGAGACAATAACCGGAGCTATTTCTGTTAGTTTCCTTAAATTATCTAATAAGAACAAACAACCAGTTATTTTCTCTGCTTTAAATGCTATGACTTTCTCATTAGGCAACACCTCGTAATCTTTCTTATCACGAGTGGAACAATTGCGGAATATGTGGTATGAGCCTATTTCTATATCATGCTTGAACTTTAAATAATCCTCCAATTCTTCTTTGGGACTATTCATTATATTCCTTATACCCGCCATCATTTCTTCCACCTCATTAATAATCCAGACTTTGACAAAACGCTCAGGTTCATGTTTAGCCATATTAGCAGTCAAAACTGTAAAATCAAAGACCTGTGCCCAACTACTGCGATCAATGCCATATCTTCTTGTGTGTCGTATGAAATCTACCATTTTGACATAATAATATTTGATGACTGCTGTATATGGGAGAATATTTATGTCTTTATACTTAAGATTACAAAAGAAATATGATGCACTTCCATATCCAAAATTAGATTTGATATATACTGTTATATCGTCATTAACAACATATTCAAATTCTTTCCATCCGATTTGATCAGTTGACCACATCTTAACATTACTATCGCTCTTAATTTCTTTCAGTTTTGCAGTATATCTATGGGCGTAGATAAATCTTTCACACTGAAAGTTTTCGCGTAAATTCTTTATATATATACGCATCTTTTCCCCTGCTATTTCATCAACTTTCTCCTTGTACTTTTCCTCTGACTTTTCTTTTATTTTTTTGAGTTCACCATTGCCACCACAAGAAAACAGATAATCTTCACTCCTTATCCATTTATCATGTTCTTCTAGTTTGGTTTTATATTCTTCGTAAGTTGTTATTTTGGGATAACCAACGCCACTAACATACGCAGCACTATAATCGATGGGATATAAATAATTATAATGTTTGTATTTCAATTGGTCTTCTGGATAGAATCCTGTGAACAACTGCTGCACATCTATTAAAGTGCGATTGTCATTCTTCTTCATTGCCTCAATTTCCTCAATGAGAATATTCTCTTGGGGTATTTCGACCTCAATGTATTGGAGTCTGTTTTGAACCTCTTTAACGACGCCTATATAATGTCTATTGATTATTCTACCGGTTTCCTTGTTGTTCATCTCCTGGTTGGTCTTAAAGATTTCATGCTGCAAAGATATGGATAATAGCAGTATCATACATCAACATGGCAAATTGCCATGCAAAGAAGGCATAATAGTGCAGTTAACACTGCAATGTTGCCTATGGGTATAGAACTCACTTCTTGTCATATCTCATTTCCCTATTATTGGTTTCCTCTTTATGAGTTGTCAGATTCTGGCAACAAAGATACAAATAATTTTGGAATTTAATGCATAATAAAATATAAATCTCATTTCCGCAAGGCTTGTGAACACATATTTGATTGCAAAATTCGTGGGAAATGCCTATTTTTGCAGTCAAAAAAGAGAAGAATATGGCAACACGTGAAGAGATTGAAGCATTGAAGATTGACGAGAACGTCTTTGAATTAGCAGAGAATGCTGAGTTGGAATACCTTGTACATTTTGCAGCTCCATTTACAGGATCTGACAAATGCCTGATTCCCAAGGGGACTGCATTCGTTCCACAAAGCCCAATGCGAGGTGATGCTTTGTACATGAATCTGATAGGAGAAAATGACGAATTGTATAAGAGAATGGAAGAGTTGGTTAAGATCAACTATGAGCGACTCTACACCAGACTACAAGGATTCTCGTTTTTCATCACAGAAGAGCAGTTAAAAACACTTCCTCTCAAATTCCGCAGTGGTAGTGCAGAGCGGGTGTTAGATATTATGCACAAGTTGCGCTCACCCGTTTATCCCATTTTCCCATAATCAGAATGGAACATCTCCATCAAAAAGTTCCAATTCAAAATCGTCCACCAATTTCTTGACTTCTGCATTGGTTTGCTTTATTTTCTCCAAGAACAACGGATCGGATGGAGGCATTTCATTAGTGATTCTTGAAGGCACATCTTCAGGAAGTTGGCGAAATATTAAATCTACCAATGATAACAATTCTGTCACCATCATATCTGAAGGGTGTTTATATTTGTTATCAAGCGCCATATAGGCATATTTCCTAACAATCAATATGCCTTGTTCAAATAAATCATAGCGAGGGAATCCCCATTCTTTCAAGACGGCATACTCATGACTATCCCTGATATTGTTGCGCACTTTCCGATTCCATTCGTCAAAAAGATCTACCGCTTTATAATGGTCCATCCTAAATAGATAGTTTTTCGCACGATTAATGCTTAGATGTTTTGAAAGGTCAAATAGACTTTCATCATAATCCATATGTGTCTGCTCATATATCGAGAAGCCAGAGATGCACAAATCATGGACAATCTCAAACAGCATATCAATTGCATCATCATCAGATAGCGTTCTGCCTGAATAATATAGCACAGCCAAGTAATCGACAGTCCTTAATTTGCTCTTATCAATGACATAGTTCGGATCTTCTGCCAAACGAAGGCTAATAAAATAGAAGTCTCTTTCGCCAGTGAACGATGTCATATTCTCCTTCACATAGGAAATGGGGAAGAAACGGATAATGGGCCAGGCGCACATCGGCTCATGCAGTTCATTCCACAACTCCCTCACCCTATCCTCAAAAGACTTGTCCCAATGATTGTAAAGCTTTGAATAGGCCCATTGCCTGTCTGATTTGCAAGAATCAAGGGATGCCACAAGTATTTTCTTCTGGTCCTTCCAATCAAGATGCTCGAATCGTCTCTGAATCTCTTTCCTGGATTCAGCTACTTTACCACTCTTCTTATTGACATAATTCTTGATGAGCGTAGCAATAGGGGTATTTCGCTTTTGAGTTTTGTATATCATATGTCAGACTTCTTAGGAATAAAAAATATTAATAGCGATTCCGATGACATATATAAGTTATAGATGAAATGTTCATCTTGTTTTTAATTCCTCTTACAAAATAGTCATCAAAAACCTTGTACGCCTCTTCTTTATTGATGAATACGGGGATATGCCACATTTTCTTTCCATCAATAATGATGTCAATAGAAAATAAAGAAGGGGGGATTAGTAATGGTGCATTTAACTGTACTTTGACAAGACGACCATCATGTTCAAATAGTGTTGAAGGATGGGAGGATGATTCGTGTATATAGCCTTCCATGTTAAAATTGCGGTTATTAAAATACTCGTTACACCATTGAGTATAAAATAACCAATCCATATTTCCTTGATTTCTAAATCCAAGTTCGAACAAGGCACTCAAAAACAGAAAAGCAATAATAATGATTACTACAATAATAATGATCCACCACATAAAACTTCCTTTATATAAGTATCCATCTTCACCAGTCACACCCCACAAGTAGGCTACGCTATGAAGACTTTGCAAAAATAGATAGATTTTTTGTACTTTACAAATAATTGAGGAAGAAAATTTCCAAGATATAGATTCACAAGGCTTGTGAAGGGGGCAAAATGGCCTCTTTGATCATCTTAATCCATTAATTATCCATCCAAAGTTTGGTGGTATCGGAAATAATAAAGATAAAAGCTGGTCACGTGTGACCAGCTCTGTATTTGAGTGAAGGAAACCAAGCGGCCGCTCGAACTTGTTCGCTTGCTACCAAAGGGACGCAAGAAGGTAGAATTGCTCATCATCTCCACAGGTTTTGCCTGCAGCCATGCCACCGTTCTTGCCTTGCAAGCGACTGCGTCGATTACCGCACATCGTGGCTCTACTCGGTTTCACCATTCACGCTGCAAAGATACAAACTTTATTTGAAATTAATACCACTTTTGACGAAAAACTAAAATAAATGGAAAAATAATGGGAAGATAAGCGAAAAATTCCTATCTTTGCAGTATTCAATGAAATAAGTATGAGAATACAATATATGAGCGATCTCCATTTAGAGTTCTTTGAGAATTGGCTCTATGTGGATGAGGAGAAGATACCTGTCACTGGAGATATTCTTGTGATAGCAGGTGATACGTGCTACATTAGGGAAGCAGCTAAGTCTCGAAAAGATTTCTGGGAATGGGCTTCAAAGCATTATCGTCAAACGTTGATAGTGCCTGGAAATCATGAGTTTTATGACAATAGCGACGTAACGGAACGTGGCGATAGCTGGCACTGGGAGATGTGCGAAAATGTGAGCTATTACTATAATAGGGTGGTACGTATTGACGATGTCGATTTCGTCCTAACAACGCTATGGTCAAGGATCCCTGATCATGATATGTTCGCTGTGTCGAGGGGATTGAACGATTTCTACAAAATCATGTATAACGGGAGACGTTTAACGACTGATGACTTTAATGCGGAACATGAGAAATGTCTGAAGTTCGTAAAGCAGGCCGTTGAAGAGAGTAAAGCTAAACACATTGTTGTGGTTACTCATCATCTTCCGACTCTGACCGTTGTGGCACCACATCATAAGGATTCTCCTTTGAATGGTGCATTTGCAATAGAGCTGGGCAACTTCATTGCTGATAGTCGTATCGATGCTTGGATCTATGGCCATTCGCATACGAATATCGATACTGTGATAGGTGAGACTAAGATCATTTGTAATCAATTGGGTTATGTTCATTGCAACGAACATCTGCAGAACGGCTTCGTTCCCAGCAAAATGATAGAGGTGTAAATCTAACGAGAGAGCCATCCCTTCGTTACTCTGGAACGGGCTTGATGGATTCTTTGCTCTCATTTTCCACAAAATAATATGGAAAATGCATAATTGTTACATCTGAATATCTACCCGTATTTAAATAGGACCCCAGAACCCTTCTGTCGGATCTGCAATCCGGCGCGGTATTCTGAAGTCCCATAGATTATAAGAAGGTCGTGGGGCATTATCAAAGTATCCCTCGCTTGTCTTTACGCATTTTGATTTGTAGCCAAATAATGCCTACCAGGGCCAATAGGCTCATTACTGCATAGATATATACTAATTCCATATTTCTTATTTTCTATTACCGTACCTTATTATTTGATATCCTAAAGTAACAAACATAAACAGAGCCACAAGTCCTGCTATTAGAAGCGGCATCTTGTATGAACTATAGTCTAAGAGAACCGTAAGTATCACAC
>JAEEGL014158111.1_pt1 | contig 12037 bp, 16 predicted proteins | sample 9134231 | NCBI WGS metagenome assembly JAEEGL01 (sample SAMN16246548, study PRJNA631951) | gut metagenome | biome: gut microbiome; feature: rumen; material: fiber-attached | host: Bos | place: Iran: Karaj | collected 2018-10
ACCTACATTCTTTTGCACTTCATTTATAATTTCAGTTAAATCAATAGTGTCTTCATCATTATGAGGTGGAAGAACAATATCATCATCAAGATCAACATTTTTCCCATCAGAAATTACTAATTCAAGATCAATATTTTCTTCATCCATAATAAACACTCCTTATCTTACTTTAATCATAAAATTTATTTTAATTACTGTCTACATATTCTTTTAAAAATTCATCTTCCGTATATACTTTTATTCCATTTTTAATCAATAAATCAGTAGTAATTCCATTACCTTTAATTAAATTACCAGTGAAACTACCATCATAAACTAAACCTTTTCCACATGATGGACTCTTAGATTTTAATATAACTGTATCACAATTATAAATCTTACATAATCTAAGTGTTTCTTCAGCTCCTCTTAAGTAGTTTTCAGTAACATCTACATTATCTTTATTATATACTTTTCCATCTTTAATTTCTGAAGGTACTCTTGGAGTTGGAAGTCCACCAAATACTTCTGGGCAAACTGGAATAAATTCAAATTTATCCATTAAAGCTAGTAGATCTTTATTTTCTTTACTAACACCATCATATCTTACTTTTAATCCAAGTAGACATGCACTAACGATTATTCTTTTCATTATAATTAAAATACCTTACTTCATTATAAAAATGTCTAGATCCTTGAATAAAAGTAACAAATGTAAATAGAGAAATAAAGAATATAGCTATAAGTAAAACATCTAACTTAGTTAATAAATATAGAAAAACTCCTAAAATTAGAATAAAGAACATAATAACAAATAAGCCATATGATAAAACAAATTGAATTTTACCATAATGAGTTTTACTAAATCTAATTAATAACTCAGATAATTCTTTTCTATTTAAACTATAAATGTTTTTCATAAACATCCTCCTTCCTAATCACTAACGTCATTATCAATTACAATATATAAATCATATTCTGGATATAACTCTTTTATTTTATTTTCAAGTGTAGGAATAACAGTTTTATCTTTAATATAATCAAAAGAAATAACTGCATCTAAATTAATAGTCTTTTCTTCTTTATTTAAATAAAATCCATGCATTGAAAGTATAGCTTTAGTATCATCAATTATATCTTCGATTGATTTTTTAATTTTCTTAATTTCAGGATCATTAGTATTCATTGAATATATTCCAATCGCAGAAACAATAATACCTATTTTTCTATAAACTTTATCTGTTATTTTTCTAGTTAATAAATCTATATCAACAGCACTCATAGATTCATCTACTTCGATATGGAAAGATGCAATTAATCTTTCAGGTCCATAATTATTAACTACTAAATCATAACAACCATTTACTTCATCAAAACCAGTTACTATTCTTTTAATTCTTAAAGCAATTTCTCTATCTACTCTTCTTCCTAAAATTAAACTAATAGTTTCTTTAATCATCATAAATCCACTTCTCATAATTACAAATGAAATAATAATTGCTAAATAACTTTCTAAACTAACACCTGTAAAAATAAATATTAATGCAGATATTAAAGTAGCTGTAGAAATAAGTGAATCTAAAAGTGCATCAATACCAGAATTAACTAATGATTCACTTTTAACTTTCTTACCTACTTTTCTATAATATAAACCTAAAATAATTTTAACTATAATTGAAATACTAACAAGTATTAAGGCTACATTACTATAACTTGGTAATTCTTTTCTTAATATAAATTGAACAGATTCAATTAAAGCAGTTATACCTGCATACATAATAATAATTGAAATAACTAAAGAAGCTAAATACTCAACCCTACCATGACCAAATGGATGTTCTTTATCAGGTTTCTTACCAGCAATCTTAGTTCCTATAATTGTAACTATTGAAGATACACAATCACTTAAATAATTTAGTGAGTCCATCATAATAGCAATTGAATTAGTTAAATAACCGACAATTGCTTTCATAATACTTAAAAATATATTAACTATAATTCCTATAATACTAGTTTTAATTATTACTTTTTCTCTATTTTTTTCCATTGAAATCTTTTACATCCTTCATTAAAGTATTCATTTGATTCATATATTTATTAATATATTCTTCATTAAATGCATTACCTATTTGTTGATAATTTTCTTTAATTTTTTTCCTATACTCTTTAGGATTCTTAATTGCTTCTTCACCACTTAAAGGTAAATCAACATACTTATTTAAATCCTTTTCATAATAACTAATATCACAAGCTTTTTTAAATTCTTCATTCTTAGTTAAATCTTCATTATTCATATAAACTCACCCTAATATAATTATATAAAAAAAAGGTTAAATAATTAACCTTTTTTTGGAACTTTATTTAATACTTTTACATTTTCATCATTTTTATTATTTAAATTAAGTAAATTATTAACTTCATAATTTTTAATTTTAACCATAGTATCATCCATAGATGCTAATAAATAACTATAATCTCTAAGCATTCTTCTAGATTCTTCACTACAATTATCATTCTTATAAATGATCTCATGTTCAAGAGATGACCAAGCATCCATAAGTACAGTTCTTACTTGAACTTCACATCTAACTGGAATAGTACCTGTTGAAAATTCAACTGGTACTTCTACAATTAAATGATGTGCTCTATATCCACTCTTTTTAGGAGACTTAATATAATCTTTTTCTTGAACTACATTAAAGTAAGGAGATTTCTTAATAGTATTAACCATTTCTTCAACATCTTCTAAATCTAAACAAATGATTCTTGCAGCTACTACATCTTTAATATTCTCTCTAATATTAGTCATATTAAATTCTTTATCTTGAGAAGCTAATTTTCTATCAATTGATTCAATAGATTTAATTCTATATTTAGTATTTTGAATATCAGAATTTAATCCACTCTTATCATATTCTTCACTAGCAATTTTAATATAACTAGATAATATATTTTGAGCACCTTCATAAATATATAAGTAATCTTTAAATTCTCTTAAATCTTTAGGTTTAATTTTTCTTTTAGGTACTTCTTCACATCTATTTGCTTCTCTGTGTCTAATAAGTCTCATTGAACTTTCTAGTGAAGATAAACTATAAGAAAATTTAAGAAGTTCATTAACAGATTCTTCACTACAATTTTTATTTTTATAAATAATCTCATGTTCAAGAGATGACCAAGCATCCATAAGTAAAGTTCTTAATTGTATTTCACATTTAACAGGTACTAATACATCACCAAGTGGAACATCAATTTCACAAATCATATGATATGATTTATAACCAGATTCTTTAGGCGTTTCTATGTAGTCTTTAACTTTTAAAACTCTTATACTAGGAATTTTATTAATCATTTCAACAACTCTATAAACATCATCTAAATCTAAACAAATAATTCTTGCTCCTACTATATCATTAATAGTATTAACACTTTCAGTAGTTAAATCTAATCCATCATTATTAAGTTTATTAATAATACTTCCTAAACTCTTAACTCTATATTTAATATTTTGAATATCACTATGAACTTTTTCTCTATCATATTCATTTTTAATATTATCAAGTTTAGTTTCTAATACTTCTTTAGCACGATTAAATATATTTAATGAATTATTATATGAATCAACTACATTTTCAGGTAAATCTAAATCATTTCCATAAATAATATTTTTAATACTCTCCATAGAAACACCCCCTTTCTTATGTGTCTAGATACTATAACACAATAAGGGATATTTTACAAATCTAGGTATAATAAAAGAATACTTATTAAAAGTATTCTTTTACAGTTTCTAACTTAAGTTTTAAATTCTTTAATGCAAGTGATCTTGCACTTAAATTATTTTTTTCTTCAGAAGTTATTTCTGCAAGAGTAAGTCCATTTGGTAATTCAAATATTTCATCAAAACCAAATCCATTGTTTCCTCTACATTCTTTAGAAATAAATCCATTAATTATTCCTTCACCAATATATTCATTTTCACCATCATAATAAACTATATTACATACTACTTGAGCACTTCTATCATTATGTTTATTAACTTCATTAATTAAATATTCATTACGCATTCTATCAGTTGCATCATCACCTAAAAATCTATGAGTTAATACTCCAGGAAATCCATCTAAACAATTAATGCATAATCCCGAATCATCTGCTAAAGTATCTATATTAGTTAAAGAATAAATTTCCTTAGCTTTCTTTCTAGCATTACCTATGAATGTATCACAATCTTCTAATACATCTACATCAATATTTTTATCTTTAAGTGAATATAAACTATATTCTGAAAATATACTTTTTATTTCTTCAATTTTACCTTTATTATTAGTTGCAATAATCATAACCAAACATCTCCTTTTAAAGGTTTAAATTTAAATTTTTTACTTGGTCTATAACCATTCTTTTCATTCGAATCATTATCTACTTCTTCACAATACTTAATTATTTTTTTTCTAAAATTAGACTTATCGACTTCAGTATCTTTTATAAGTTCATATACTTTTCTAACATCTTCTAAAGTAAAAGTATCACCAAGTAATTTAAATATAATATCTGTATTATCAATATTACTTCTTAACTTTTTATAACTTATTAATAAATTCATAAGTGTTCTTTTTAAATCCGATGAAGAAGTATCTATCTCATGAATGTATTCAATATTATTATTTTCTTCTACTTCAATAGTTTTATAACTATATTCATTATCTCCAAAAATAATTTTCTTATTATCATTAATACAAAATTCAATTAGATTATAATCTTTATTTAATTCATGAATACTATCTATATTAGTTAAACCTAAATAAATAATATCTATATCATTTTTATAATCCATTGCATATACTTGTTCTAAATGAAATTTATTATTACCAACTAATTTAGATAAGTTATCTCTAACTTGTTTTTTTAGATTAGAACCTTTAATTTTAATTGATGGTAATTCATTATTCTTATTAACAAGAACTTTTATTTTCTTAACATCATTTTTTCTAATATTATCATTTTTTTCGCTCTCTAATATGAACATACAACTTACTAGATTCATTTTCATAATACTTCAACTCCTCACCTATTTTATCAGAAACATTTAAAAGAAAATTAGAAAAATCTTTAAGATCTAGATATTTCAAATCACCATTACTTTTTCTTTTTAAACAATCTATATTATACCTTAATTTTTCTTCATTTATATTAGAATCTTTATAATTTAGAAGAATTGGTATTAATTCTTCTAAATCAATATTGAATCTACTTAATAAATCATTATTTAAATAATCATAATCTCTATATATTAATCCATCTATAAATATATTTCTTTTATACTTTTCACTTAAATATTCATCAAGGAAATGTCTATCTAATAATAAATGAGATAAATATCCTTTATTTAAATAACTATCTAAACTATGAGTTTTTACATAATAATTAATATCAGGTATTAAATAATATCCTTTTTCTATTTTATAATGACTATCATTTAAATCTATAATATCTGGAAGTAAGTTTCCTCTAATAAAATCACTACTATTATAATTTAAATTATCACTAACTCTTTTAGCTATAACCATATGAGCAACAATACTAGGCATAACATTACCTCCTTTAATTTATTTTTTTAATTAATTCTCTTACTTTTTTTACTTGTTCATCTTTTGATAAATTTGTACAATCTACTAAATATAATTTATCTTGAAGTAAATCATTTTGTTCCATATAAGTATATGTTTCTAAATATAATAAATTATATAAATATGTATATTTATCATATTCATCGATTATACTTCTTAAATTGATTCTTCTTTCTAATTCATCTTTATCATTGTTAACTAAAAATATTATACAATCATTTATAGTTTTAAGATATTCATTTAATTTATTTGCTCTATTTATTAATGAAATATTAAAATCCATTAACTTAGAAATATTTCTATCTCTATCTTTAATATTATATTCTTTTAAAGCTTCAATTACAGTTGTTTTTCCAACTGCATCAGTTCCTTCTAATACAATTTGTTTTATCATTTTATTCACCCTTTAAATTATTAATATAATCTACTATTTCATCTTCATTATTAATATATTTTATTTCTACATTTTTATCTAAATTTTTAGCAGTAATAATTGGAAACCAATATTCTCCTTCAACTTCATAACTAGTGATATTAGGATCACAAAATATAACTATTCTTTTATTATGAAATGCAGCATAAATAATTTCAGTAATTGATGCGATTGCAGAATACTTAGTTAAATTAGCAACTACTAAATCACATTTATCAATTTGTTTTAATTCTTCATTAACAACATTTTCACAAATAGTTTTTTTACTATCTTGTTTTTCGTAATAAAATCCACCAACATACATTACATTTTTATTATTCTTAAGTATAACTCCATCTGAAGCATATACAGTATCTTTTACATTACCAACTATCTTACTTCTAAGATCATCTTTTAACATATCAAGTACATTTGATTCATTAATAAGTTCATGTCTTACTTTATAAGTTCCTGAATAAAATAGTTTAATCATAATTATTCTCCTTTCATCATTATTTTTTTCCAATTAATATAAGAACCAATTGCCATAAAAGTCCAAATAACATTTAAAGCAAAAAGATATAAAGCTTGATTTGGTAAGATGAAATATTCAATTGAATAGAATATGTCATTTACAAACCAAATAATCCAAGTATCTATTTTCTTTTTCATCATGTAATAAGTAGCAATTAAACTTGATACAGTAGTAAATGAATCTAAAAGTGGTAATGGATCATCAGTGTTTTTAAGTACACAAGTTAATCCATAAGTTCCTAAAGCCATTAATAATAAATATATTATTCTTTCTTTATTACTTGCTTTAGTAATCTTACTTGAATCTTTATTATTCCACATAATATAACCAATTACTCCAAGTATTAAATAAAAACTATTATTAGCTATATCTCCATACAAACGATTTAATATTGAAAATACAATTAAGAAAAGCATTTGCAAAATATAAAAGATCCAATTACTTCTTTTATTTAACATTGCAAGTAAACCTTGAATAAGTCCGAATACTGTTGCTCCTATTTCAAATATCATATCTATCATCTCCTTACATATAGTATATTATACCATATGTAATAATATGTCAATATAAATATGGTATTTTTCACCATAAGTTAATATAAAAAAGAAAAACTAGTAGATTTCTACTAGTTTACTCTTATATCACCTGTATTATTTTTAATAGTACAAGTATATTCTGAATATCTATCATTATTATTTACTTTTGTATCTCCTACTTTTGATGAAACTTCAACATAAGCACCAGTTAATGATTTAATTTTAATATCTCCTGTTTTATGTTCTATTTTAGAATCACCCTTAAGATCTGCATTATCAATTTTAATATCTCCTGTTTTACCTTCAATATCAAAAATATTATTAACATTCTTAACAGTTATATCTCCAGTATTAGTTTTAATAAATAATGTATTAACAGCATCAATATTAACATCTCCAGTTGAATGCTTTTTAATTTGAATTGTATCAGCTGATTCAATATCAATATCACCAGTTCCTAATTCTTCAACTATTACTGATTTAACATTCTTAATAGTTAAATCACCAACAGTATTATTAATAGTAGGTTCTAAATTTTCAAATGAATCAATTGTTATGTCTCCTACTTTTGCATCTACATTAAATTTACCATCATAAGATTTTGGTAATTTAATAACTACTCTTGTATTATTTCCTAAAGAAAATAATGTTACTGTAGAAGTATAATTAACATGAACATTTAATTTACCTTCATTTTCTTCAATACTATAATCTAGATTTTTATTTGAATAAATTTCTACTAGTACTGAATCAGTATCAGATTCTTTAACTATTAAATCTATTGCTTTAGTATCCACATTAATTTCATTTATTGATTCAAATTCTTTTGATTCAACTAATTTAGTATTACCAAATGATATACCAAAATTATCCCAACTAAAATTTGATCTTAATAAATAAATGAAACCACCTATCATTAAAACTACTACAATTGTTAAAAATATAATAAGTATTTGTATTCCTGTTTTATTCATTGTTGTCTTCCTTATCTAATTCTTTTAAGTTAAATAATAATTTGATTATTTCATCAACTACTCCTAAGATTAAGAAAATAATCCAAGTAATATGCCATGCCATTGTAGCAAATGATACAAGTAAATAAATAATTACTCCGATTGTATCGACAATACTAATAACTTGTTTACAAATAGTATTCTTTTTAGTTTCTTTTTTATCACTAGATTCTTTACTATAATAAATACCATTATAAATAAGTAATCCAGTTCCACATGCTATAAAAGCAAAGAATATAGATAAACCAATTATTGGTTGATCAAATTGTGCAGCACATAAACATAAAGCTAGTACGGCAAATATGTATAACATAACAGCTACTGCAATGTTTCTAGCAAAATTAGATTTAACATTATCTTGTTTTGCTTCTTTAATATTAGAGTTACCTGTTAATAGCTCATCACTTGTAATTCCAAAATATTCACATAATGGAATAATCTTATCAAAGTCTGGAGTTGATTGATCAGTCTCCCATTTTGATATAGTTTGTCTTGATACATCAAGTTCATTTGCAAGTTCTTCTTGCGAAATATTTTTGTCCCTTCTTAATTTGTACAATCTTTCTCCGATTGTCATAATATCCACCTCTTTCATGTCTCTCATTTTAGTAAAATTATCGGTTGCGTTCTATATAGTTGCGTTGGAAATTTGTCAACTACACTTAACATTTAATATTATAACATTTAAAAAAGCGATTTAATATCGCTTTTAATAGTTAAATATCATTAACAATTCTTCTTTTAAATCACTAAAGTCAAATAGTACTAAAATAAGTATATTTATTACTGATAAAAGTAATGCTGCATGTGCCACATAATAGAAATCTATTATATGAAAGAATATTAAAATCATAGGTACAAATGATAACACTACATTCGCAATCAATATTCCTAAATATTTCTTTATATGTTTTCTTTTAATTATAAATGTAACAACATCATTAAATAATAATTCAACTATACATAGAATTGGAATTACTAAATTAACAATATATTTTGATTTAGTAAATATATACCAGATAATTAAAAGTATCATTAAAAGCATTCCATATCTACCAAGAAGTTTAAATATATCTTTATAACTTCTAAATATATAAATAACAGTTATACAATTAGTCATTACTCCTAAAAATACATAAATACTCCAAGTAAATGATTTATCTAATTCATAATTAATATATCCACAAATTAAACAAACTATTAATGATACTAATACTAATAGTCTTAATCCAAAATTAAACTTTCTTTTTATTTTTGGATAAATAGTATTAGTACATTTACTTTTAAGTTTATTAGAACATACTGGACAATACTTTGAAGGAGTATTAACATTAACTCCACAATTAATACACTTCATAATTACACTCCATTAGAAATAACATTTATTTCTACTCCATAGTTTTGTAATTCTTCGACTAAATAATTCAAAACATTATTTCTCATGAATCTTGAAGAACATACAATACATAAATCATCTTTATATGAAGATACAACAAATTGTAATTCTTCACTACTAATCATTAATGCAACTGATTTAACATGTTCATCTACTTTATCACTAAATTCTAATCTACCCATATTAGATACATGCGTAGTATTTAACCTATGAGTAAATTTATCTATGATTGATAAACCAATATTTTTTAATACTAATGGAATAGCTCTAATAACTACATTACTTACTAAACTATACATTTGATTAGTTCTCTTAATAATATTTTCTTTAGTTAGTTGCATCTTTAATTGTTCATCTACAGCTTTAATAATTGTATCTATATCATCTACTTCACCAGTAAAAGTATAATCAACATAAACAAGCCCAAAAAAGTTTTTAGTAGTCTTAGAATAATAGAAACTTCTTAAATCTACTGGAACTGCAATTCTAATAGTTTTATTTCTATCTTTATACTTCATTGTTTTTAATATTGATCTAATTATTAAAGATACTAAAAATGTAGTCATACTTACCTTAGAATCTTTAGAAGCTTTAATTATCTTTTTAGTATCCATATGCATTTCTACAAAACGCATACCATGTCTTTTAATTCTTTTACCTGTAAAGTTAAATGTTTTAAATTTCTTACCTTTTGGAGATTTACACTTCTTATAATATTTTTCATAAGAGTCTTCTTCTCTTTCTAGAACAGATGCTTTAAACATTGGTTTTACTTTTACTTTATATTTTAGTGAAATATAATTTTCTACTAAAGAAGTAAAGAATTCTAAAGTACCTCTACCATCTGAAATAATATGAGACACTTCTAAGTTAATTCTATTCTTATAATAAGATACTCTATAAAGACATCCATCTTTATAAGAATCTATTCTAAAACAAACTGGTAAGTTTTCTTCATGTACTTCTGGTACATCTTCTTCCTCTTCTAAGTAATACCAAAATAATCCCATTTTTAATGAAACATTAAATGATGGAAATGATTCTTTTGTATTCTTAAGTGCTTGCTTTAATATTTCTTCATCAATAAGATCATCTAATGTAATTGCAAATCTAAAAACATCAGGATTAGGTTTAGTATATGTAGAAGCAAAGAATGTACCTACATTATCTAATTTATGAAAATTCATATTACTCTCCTATATTGATTAATTTTTCGTCTATTAGACTATCAATATATTCTATTATATCATCTTTAGAGTATTTAAACCCACCTTTTATCCATTCCATACATGCAATATATATACCACCTATGTAAAATGATGCTAAAAATTCATTAGGAATCTTACCTTCCTTATGATTTTTAGTTTTATTTTTTAAATCTTCTTTTAAAGTAGTATAAATCATATCCATAGCAATTGAGTTTCTATTATTAATTAAAGAAGCTACATATATATCTTTATTATTATCTATTTCATCTAAAAGAATTCTAATAACATCCATATAATATTCTTTAGTATCATCAGTTAGTTCTTTTTTGCTTAATTCACCTAATAAATTATTTTTCATATCAGATATTAAATTATCAAATAAAGTGAACTTATCATCAAAGTGTGAATAGAATGTTGATCTATTAATTAAAGCTCTTTCACATATTTCAGATACTTTAATTTCTTCAAATGTTTTTTCACTCATTAAAGATATAAATGCTTCATATATACTTTTCTTTGTTTTTATTATTCTTAAATCTATTTTTTCCATATAAATCACATAAATGTTATAGCACTTATCATACACTATGTAAAGTTAATAAACACTCTGTTGATTATTTATTAAACACTTTTAAACACTTTGTTGCTTAAAATACTTATAAATTTAAACTGTAGTTAAAGAAACTTTGAATCTATTATATAGTTCTTTTTGGAACGGAGGAATTATGAAAAAATTATCTAAGTGGATAACAAATAATAGTTTACTTATTATTATCATATCTTTATTATTACTTATTCCATCAATAATCGGATATGTACATACTAAAGTAAATTATGACCTACTTGTATACTTACCAGAAAATATAGATACAATTAAGGGTCAAAATATAATGACAGATGAATTTGGAGTTGGTGCTTTTGCATTTGTCACTGCTGATTATAAAAATAATACTGAAATAAAAGCACTAGAAAATGAAATAAAGAAAATAGATACAGTTAATAAAGTTATATCTATCGAAGATATCACTGATGTATCTGTCCCACTTGATATGTTACCAAGTGAGGTATTAGATAAAGTAAAAAAAGATAATACATTACTAATACTTGTTACATTTGATAATGGTACTTCATCAGAAGAAACTATTAATGCTATTAAAGAATTAAGAGTTGTTGTTAAGGATGCTAATAAAGTATGTGGTATGACAACAATGGTTCTAGATACTATGGAACTATCAAATAAAGAAATCGTAGCATATGTAATACTAGCAGTACTTTTGGTACTAGTAGTTTTATATTTTGCAACAGACTCTTACTTAGTGCCACCACTA
>JAEEGL014847832.1_pt1 | contig 12037 bp, 6 predicted proteins | sample 9134231 | NCBI WGS metagenome assembly JAEEGL01 (sample SAMN16246548, study PRJNA631951) | gut metagenome | biome: gut microbiome; feature: rumen; material: fiber-attached | host: Bos | place: Iran: Karaj | collected 2018-10
TAACGACAGGTGAAGCTGCCCCAGGTATTTCGGCCATAACAGATATACTCACCGGCTCCGATTTTAACTATTATGAGATCTATAGATGCAAACTCGTGGATGCTCCTACAGATCTTAAGTTCTATAACAACGCCGAGTGTATATATAAAACTGTTTCAAATGAATACTGTGATAAGGATGTCGAAAGCAGTACTGCCTATAGATACGCCGCAAAGGTATATGATAAGGCAGGTAATTTCAGCTGGACAAAGATAGTTGAAGGAGTAGCAAAGAATGCAGATGTTGAAGCACCTGTAATAAATGTCGAAACAGTTAAAACAGCAGCCGCAGGAAAGCCTGTACAGTTTGATGCCGGAGGCTGCTCTGATAATGTAAAGATAACAGAATATAAATGGATAATAGATGGTGATACTAAAAATCCTGTATATGGAGTAAGACCGGAAGTTTCATTCACCAGTTCCGGAAAACATAAGGTTGAACTAATCATTAAGGATGCGGCGGGAAATACATCTGAAGCAGATATCTCTGTAACTGTAATGGACCTGATAAATGCCGGAATAGTAGATGTGGTAGTCACAGACATGAATGGTACACCTATACCTTATGCCTATGTATTTGTGCAAAAAGGCAGTGATGCTGATAAGACCATGATGACTGATGGAGCAGGACATCTGTTACTCGTATATCCATCAGGCTCATATACCATAGCAGCATTCAAGGATGGTTATCTTCCTGAAGAAACTACCATCAAGGTTGAAAAGATGGGAATAGCTGAATGCCAGATACCTCTTTCATCTGGAGAACTCATAAAAGGTGAACTTACTATGGAACGTATGAGTATCCAGGAGATAGTAGATTCTGGAGTAGATCTTAGTGATCCTGCGAATCTTAATACCTATACATTCAAGACGACCATGTTCTTTGAAAAGACTCCTGTTCCTGTAGTTATAGAGGATATCCCGGGAAGAGAAGGCATGATCGACAATATCGATGATGTAAAACCGGGCGGAGGAGATTCTGAAAATCAAAGCTATTATAAACCTGATCCGGGCGGAGTAGGTATCTCCGCATCGTATATAGAAGTTCCCGTAGCAGGATCAGATGATCCGATCCCTGTACTTGCGATACTTACAACGACACAGAGCATATCCTGGCTCAAGACCATGTATTCAGCAAGTCTTACTGTAATGAACATGGCAGAAAGCAAATATGTTAGAGAAGGCTCCGAAGTAGAAATATCATTACCTGACGGAGTCAGTCTTGCTGCGCTTTCTTCAGGAAAACAGGAGAAGAAAGTATCCCTTGGAAATATAGCAGGTCAGGAACAGAGATCAGTGAACTGGATACTTAAGGGAGACAGATCAGGAAAATATGATATAGAAGCGAACTTCTCAGGTATCCTTACCAAATTCAATGTCCCTGTAAGTAAGACCTTTAAGGCTAATACAGAAATGTCTGTAGAGGATACAGATATCTGGATAACTGTAATGCCTGAAAAGAGCCTGTATCTTGATGAATCCTACTACGTTCACTTTGCCATAACAAATGCAGGAAAGGAACCACTGTATAACTTTAAGACCAGTATAGGCGATTACAGACTTCCTGCAGATAAGGACTATGTATATATACTGGATAAGAATAATGAAGAGATAGAAGAATCCATCATCACAGGTGGTGGTCTTAATCTAAGACTGCCAGTAAATGATCAGCTTGTATCCATACCTGTGCTAAACGGCTCTGATTCCATAACCATTCCAACCTTAATGCCAGGACAGACACTTTACGGAACCTGGAAGATAGGAGAAACGGATGCAGGTGGTTCAGGCATAGAAAACATGGGCTACGGCTTTGAAGGTGATCCGGAGCGTGATTATTATAAGCTGGTAGATACACTTGTTGAAGTAATAGAAGGAGAGAACCTTGGAGTAACAGTACAGGTAGCTCCTATACCTAGCCATGCCACAAAGGTAATAAGAGGAGTGGCAAGAGGCGAGGATATAGTCGTAAAGAGTGGTGATCCTGTAGATATGACAAGTGGAGCCTTTACGGACTCTATAGACATCGTAAGCCTTCAGGGTAAGAATACCCTTAAGTATTCGCTAAGCTATGATTCCATAACAGCCGGCATGAAATGTGGTGATACAGATCTATCTCACATAACCAATCCATATGGTACCGGCTGGACGGGAGATTTCAGTTCCTTCATAAAGGAAGAATCAGGCCTTCTTAAGTACTATATAAATCCTTACTGCTATATAGCCTATATATCGAAGGATGCATATGAAGGAAAGATACATGGAACAGTAGAAACAGATCCGGCATCAGCAACAGATGCAGAAGAAATAGATACAAAAACAAACGATACCTCTGATAAAACAATCAATCTCACAGCTGGTGAGACCGTCGGAGATATAGAATACGCTCCAGTAACACATGGCATGGAAGGCTGCAGCCTGGTAAGACATGAGGATGGAACATATACCCTTACATCCGCCGCAGGACAGAGCTTTGATTATGATGAGTCAGGAAGACTTGTAAAAATCATCATGGTAGATGGCAGTGTTACAACACTAACACATGAAGACAATACAACAATCATAAGAGATGAATTCTCAGGCAATACCATAATCCTCACCTATAACGAGGATGGAAAACTGTCCTCAGTGTCTGATGGCGGTGAAAGGATTACAAAGCTTTACTATACAGGTGATGACCTTACCATGCTTGAAGATGCATTAGGCCAGAGGACTGAATTCGTATATGATACTTATCACCATATAACAGCAGAGAAGAATGATATCGGAGAAACTTTCATATCAAACGAGTATGATACTGAAGGAAGAGTGACTCTTCAGACAGATTCCTATGGAAAACAGTTAGAGTTTACCTACGAGGATCAGGAAAACGGTAATCTTTCCATATCAGCTACAACTATATCTGATGGCTATGATGATGTTACCAAGACAGTTGTCTCTGATATAAATGAAAGAGTATTAAAGACAACAGATGAATCAGGAAATACGGAAGTCTATTCCTACGACGAAGATGGTAATCTTGTATCCCGTGTAAATGCCTATGGTAATGAAACAAGGTTTTCTTATGACGAAAAAGGAAGACTTGTCTCTTCAGAAGGGCTTCCTGAAGAAACCTATGAGATCTTTTACGATGATAATGGCAACGTTACATCTGTGAGTGGAATGGCAAATGGAACTTCGGATGTATCAACCTATACTTATGATGATAATAATAACCTTGCATCTGCTGATGTGTTCGGAGCTGTTACAACTTATTCCTATGATACAGATAACGTAGTCACATCAGAAACAAGAGAAGGCAAGGGAACAAAACAGTATAAGACAGATAAGGGAAGACTTACCGCATCTATAGATGAACTGGGCAAGGAAACTAAGTATAACTACGACACTGCAGGAAACCTTACTAAGATAACAGGACCAATGGGAAATTCGATTTCCTGTACTTATAATGCCCTTAACCAGAAGATATCTGAGACAGATGCCCTTGGTAATACAACTTATTATACCTACGATGACTATAATAATGTAACATCCATAACAGATGCACTCGGAAATAAGACGGAATTTATCTATGATACAGCAGGCAGCCTTATAAAGACTGTAAGACCTGATGGCACGGAGATAAAACATATCTATGACATGTCCGGAAACGTGATAAAGGATATTTATCCTGATGGCAGCGAGGTCTCCTACACATACAGTGCAACTGGAGATCTGCTTAAGATAACATATCCGGATGACAGTACTGAGGAATTCACCTATGACTCATGCCATAACCTTATCTCAGCTAAGGATCAGAAGGGTAATGTTACAACCTATTCAGTAAATAAAGCCCTTGAGCAGACAGATAAGGTGACAGACTGCTATGGTAATACTGTCTCTTATAGCTTTAACAGTGATAACAGGCTCGAAAAGTCAGTATCATCCCTTGGCGGAAGAGATGAATATACCTATGATACAGCAGGAAGGGTAACAAGCATTACAGATGCTTTAGGCAATAAGACTGAATATATCTATAACGTATGGGGAGAACTTGTTTCGGAGATAGATTCAAAAGGCAATAAAACAGAGTATCTCTATGATGCAGCCGGTAACTGCATAGAAAAGAAACTCCCTACAGGACTTACTTTAAGATATACCTATGACGATAACTATAACCTTATTTCAGTAGAAACAGAAATCAACAGCTCGAGCAGAAATAATATAGCGCAGAATAACAAACTGAAGATCAAGGAATCCTATACCTATGATGCCATGGGAAATGTCCTTACATACAAAGACGCCATGGAAAGAGTCACAAGGTATAGTTATGATGCATTAAACCGCCTTAAGGAAGAAAAGGGTCCTGATGGTATTTCTATCAAATATACCTATGACAGCCTTGGTAATGTAATAAAGATAGAAAAATCAACCGGTGAAACAGCTGAGTTTAAGTACGATGTGATGGGCAGAGTCATTAAGGCCACATCAACCGGAGCAGATATATCAAATACAAAAACCTATGATTATTCCTACGACATCATGGGAAGAACAACCTCTGTAACAGACCCTATGGACCTTGTGACGGAGAATACTTATGATGCACTCGGCAATGTAACATCCGTAAAGGATGCCATGGGCGGTATCACAGAGTATACCTATGATAAGACATCAAAGCTCCTTTCAGAGACAAATGCTATAGGAAGCAGGATATCCTATAACTATGACGAGTCCGGAATACTCATATCACAGGTAAACGCAAGAGGACAGAAGACCGAATATACTTACGATGAGTATAAACGCCTCATCTCCTTAAAGGACGAAGCAGGAGAGATAAGCTACACTTATGATAATGACAGCAATCTCATAAAAGTTTCAGATGAAACAGGCTCTATAGAGAGGACTTTTGATAAGTATGGAAGAGTAGAATCGGTAACTGACTGTAATGGAAGGACTGTAGGCTATTCCTATGATGAAATAGGAAACCTGGTCGCTCTAACCTATCCGGGTGGAGAGATAGTAAGATATGAATATAATCCTGATCTCTCCCTCAAGGCTGTAATAGACAGCGAAGGAAGAAGAACTGCCTATACCTACGATAAAGCCGGAAGATTAATAAAAACAGAGAAACCGGATGGTTCAGTAGATTCAGTTACCTATAATAACAGGGGCCTGGTTGAAACAGAGATAGAAACCGGTCCTGACGGCGAAGTACTTACAAGCTATACTTATACATATGACGGCTTTGGAAATATCATCTCCATAAAAGACAATGTAACTGATGAAGGAGATGTAGATTATCTTAAAGAAGCAGGAACAGTAGGAAGAGTAGACAAAGAAGAAGAATCCTCTGAAACTACAGAAACTAAAGAAAAGATAACCATAACTACAAATACAGTCACAACTGCTACATCCACCATGGAGTATGACAGTGCCAACCGCCTTGTAAAGTATAACGGAAAAGAAGTACTTTACGATGAAGACGGCAACATGACCTATGGCCCTCTGGATGGTAAGATGACAGAGCTTAAGTATGACTGCCGTAACAGACTGATACAGGCAGGAGACGTGAGCTATACTTATGATGCAGAAAATGTAAGGATTAAAGCTGAAACATCTGAATATATAGAAGAGTACGTAACAGACAGAGAGGCATCTCTTCCTAGAACTATTCAGATAATCAGAAAAAAAGCTGATCCAACTAATAGATCAGACACAGATTCCAATAAGAACAACAACACTGACAATTCAAACACCAAAACTGCCGAAGAAACAACAAACTACTATTACGGTATAGCACTGATATATGAAGTATCAGCATCAGATAAAAACGATGACAGCCTTCGTATATACCACTATGACCATCTTGGCAGTACAAGGAAGATGACAGACAGGGAAGGAAAGGTTCTATATAGCTTTATCTATGGAACCTATGGAGAACTCCTGTCTATTCGTGATGTCCAGAATTCAAAAGATAATTCAGACGATACATCTATTAGTTTTATCAATGAAAAACATCCGATAAGATTCCTGTATAACGGAGCTCTTGGCGTAATAACAGATGATAATGGTCTTTATTACATGAGACAGCGTTATTATAATTCAGATATAAAACGCTTCATCAATCAGGATGTACTTACAGGAGATATCTCAAACAGCCAGAGCCTTAATAGATATGCATATGTACAGGGCAATCCTGTAAACTACAATGACCCGTTTGGATTATCGCCTAGACAGATACTTGCTCCATATGCTGCAGTAGCTCATGATATCCTGAATATACTCAGTATCATACCTGGTCCTGTGGGTTGTATATCAGGAATGCTCAATGCAACGATATATATGATCCAGGGTGATGCAAAGATGGCAACCAGGTGTATGCTCCAGGCTGCACTGACAGGTATTGCTCTTCCTGGAGGTGGGCTTGTTGTAGGTACCATGTGCAGTTATTCAAGGGCTGCCCAGGCTGTGGTAGGAGTTGCTACCATGGGTGCAGGTATGTATACTGCCGCCACTTCTCTGTATGAATTCTACAAGAACCTGAATGCGCTCTCCGAAGAAATATATAAACAAGATAAAGACTGGGGCAAGATATTCCACTACTTCAGTAATACAGTAAACAGTGGTGCAGGTGTTATCTATGGTGCCAATGCAGTATATGGCGGGGCAACCGTACTTAATGCACAGTGCTTTGTTGCCGGAACTATAGTCAAAACAGAAGACGGTGACAAAAACATAGAAGATATCAAACCAGGCGACAAGGTATATTCCTGCAACACTGATACAGGCGAAACAGGACTTAAGGAAGTAAAGAAAGTCTTTATTAATGAGATAGATGAACTGCAACATCTGACTGTATCGAAAACTGAAGAACAGACTGATACAAACAGTATAGAAAAAGAAATAACCATCGACTGCACACCAGGACATAGATTCTATGTTGTGGACTATGGCTTCAAGAGAGCAGAAGACCTGAAGGTTGGCGACAAAGTTAAACTGTTTGATGGTACGATCTACGAAGTTACATCCAACAAATACGAAAAACTAGAAGAACCAGTCAAAGTATACAACTTCGAAGTAGAAGACTGGCATACGTACTATGTATCTGATATAGGCATTCTTGTACATAATCAGACTAATGGCTGTGGAGTGACCACAGAAAAAACTAATACAGAAGAAAGCCGATTAAAAACTGAGGCTACAGAGACTAGAAAGGGTGGAAGTAATGGAGTATATGAAAAAGCTCCATATCATGGAAAAAATAATAGTGGAAGAAAAAATAAAGCACCAATGAACGGTCAAGAAGCTTTGGATAATTCGGTGCCGATTGGGTCAAATACAACTAGAAGAATAGGGATTAGTGAAGGTGAAATAGTTGTTTTAGATGAAACAAATCCTGGTATATTTCATGGTCATGTTCGTTCATGGGATGAATTATCGGAAGCTATGAAAGCAGCGTTAAGAAAATCAGGTAAAGTAAATAAAAAAGGAAGAATAATAAATGATGATTAATAAGATTAGCTTGAATAACTTTGATTTGTCAATTATTTATGAGGATGAAATGGATTATTATACTGATGTTCAAATCGTATTATCCACTGATAGGATGAAAGAAATAATATATGACGATAACATTTTACATTTAAAAAATATTGTTATGTCATCTAAAACAAGAATATTTAATATTTCTGATATGATCGAGGAAGATAAACTAGGAATACATTTAAATGATTTTTATTTCAATCAGTATCAAGAAACAAATATATATGATTTAAAATATGATGAAATGGGCGAGTGGGTAGGGATGAAATACTGTATAGATGTAGGGAAAGAAAATGCGGTATGGCTGTACAGATTCCATGACCAAATATATTTAAAGATAACTCCTGTTTTTCATATCACTGTTAAAAATGCTAATATGAAATATCAAAAGTTTCGTAAACAGTATAGAGATGTATTTAAAACAACTGTTTCTAGAGAGGACTTGTATACAATTGAAAAAAAAATATTAGAAATGTATCAGCAATTGTAATGTATTTGCCATGTATAGCATAGCAAAAGAATAAAAAGATTAATATGAAATAACACATGATATTTTTTGAGTTTTTACTGCTCGTCACATCTATTAAGACCAGCTATGGAAAGTCAAGTGAAAAATTAAAAACTGGTCCTAAACCCAAGGGAACTAGTCCTCATAATTTGAAGATAGAAGAAGTAGCTAGTCAGGTCAAAGATGGTGAAATTATTGCAGGGGGAGGAAGAGGGTATCCACCTGAGGCAAAAATACCTATCATATACATGGATTATATGAGGAAGGAGACAATCTCATATTTGGATATAAAGATATGAATTCAAAGAATCTACTTTCTAGATTAGAAGAAGATTACTATGTGGATGCACAAATTGATTCTATCAATCAACTATATGCTGATTTTAAAAAGAAAATTCAAATAAATCAATTAGAGGAATATCTGTATCAAATTGGAAATATTGATATTGTAATTGTATATGGTCATTCAATGAGTTTAGTGGATTATGAGTATTTTGTTATAATTAATGAATTGTTATCTCCATCCGAATGGAATGTATCTTATCATGGTGAAAATGACTTAGTACTCTTTAATGTACGCCAATATTCATTTTTTGAAAAAATAAAAATGTTTCAACTTTAGTATTATTATGAGTCGGTATATTAAGAGTCGGTATATTAAGAGTCAGATAATCCTTCGTGTTTCTTAATTACCATTGTAATCAGGGGAAATAACATTACAGATTATACTTTATAATGATTATAGGAATAAGAAAGGGATGAAAATATGGAAAAAATAAGTTTAATAACATCGGTATGTGCTTTAATTATAACAGTTTTGAACATTATATCTATGTTTAATAAGGGGTTAGAAAATAATGATAAAACACGAGAAGATAAGTATTTTAGTTTGCTTCTTGTAAAGTATATGAATGAACGTCATAATGCAAGTTCTGTCTTGGACTTCATAAAAAAGTATAATTCAGATTTATATGATAACTATATTCCGCCATATATAAGAGTTATTTATGAGTCTGACCAGGATAATATAAACGAATTATTAAAGAACAAATCAAAGGAATCTGAGCAGATAAAAAAAGAGGACCTGTTACATCATGCATTAGTTATAGATTATTTTAATCTTTATGAGAATGATAAGAAACTCATAAGAAATTTTTCACGAGTTACAGATAAATTAATGAATTTTCTGTATTTACTATTAGCTTTTTATTTTCTGGCTGGCACGATTGTATTTTTTGTTCTCTCAGTGGTTGAAATAATAGGAAAAAACTATTTAGGTAGCGTAGTTCTTATTAGTGTTATGCTGTTATTTATATTGTTTTTTGTATTTATATACCGGCAGATAGATTTTAATAGTGATATGTATAGCATAAGTAAGAAGTATATAAAGAAAAAGGTGGAATCTATAGAAAAAGAGTATAATAAAATAAGTGATAGAAACTATTTATCCTAGTTTATCATTCGATCGGAGTGACTGATAAAGATTAAATATGACATATAAAGGTTATATTATTACAAGCATCCGTTTTGGACGGTGATTAGTATTAGTGTTGAACACAGAAAATAAATATTTGTTATACAGGGGAACAGATATTTTATTATTAAGCAGATTCTTACTATTCGTTTTATAAAAAGAATCTGCTTTTTATATATAAATAAATTATTATTTAGTAAGTGTCAAACCATACGCTCCCCATTAATATATGCCGCTGATTAGCAGCGGGGTTACCGACATACATATGGTAGTTCGGTGCCAACGTCATCAGCGAATCCTACTTTGTAATGCATATATTTCCTTTGAATTTTATGGTGAGTCGGAGCTGCCTATCCGGTGTGATGAGTGCAACTTTTTTGGACAAGCAGAACCACCTGGTTATGCGATACAGTGTAGTTACTTGCTCTAAGCCATAGAATACACGCATTGATGCATTTATAGATATTATTTGTGACAAGATACAGAAGGAATACTTTTTTATAGAAATGGTTTATTACAGATAAACATCATATTTTGACAGGTTGATATAATAATAATTTTTGATGATACAATCTGAAAATAGGGGGTATTAATACCGATGAAGAAAGTAAAGAATAAAATAGGGATGTCTCCAAAGGAACATAGAAGAAAAAAATAGGCAACTAAAGACGAAACTGTGACATATAAGGAAGAAGCTAAAAAGTTAAAGGGTTGTATGGTAATAAAATAGTTAGAAAACATCAAATTATAGAGGATTAATAATATGAAACTATTAAGAACAATAATAATTTTCACCATGTTAATTGGACTTTTGGAACTATCAGTTAAAGCTGATACTTCGCTCAAGAGTAAAACAGTTTATGCAAATGCAATCAAGTAGTAAACAAACTAGTCAAAGCAACAGCAAAATATTACGCAAATGTTGCTTGTCCACTATTCACTTATCAACCTAAGGTAGGGAAAGGCGTTAAATCCTTAGGGAAGAGTAAGGATAAAATGTAGTAATATACATTTTTTGACACTATTGTCATTTGTGTAAATTTAGATACGACTAGTACAGATTCATACGATATGTGATACACAGAGGTATGAATCTGTTTTAGTTATGTATTAAATAAAAGAAGAGAAGATTCGGTGAGAAAGATAGCGGAACACATCAAGAAGGCGATAGCATTAACTTTAGTTTTAGGTATGGTGCTTGAGTATACTCTGGGAGAAGTATATGCGAGGGATATTTACAACGGCGTAGATAAAACTATAAATATAAACACAGATGTAGGCTCAAATTATGCTAATAACAACATAGACCTTAATTACACGGAAACTGATTCATGGAATAACTTTGTTAATGCCAATGTGACTCTTAACAATACTTCATCCGATGATTTTAGTATATGGTCTGTAGTTCTTAAAATAGATATAGTGTAGGACAGGCAAGCACGGAAGATGGAAAAAGCATATTCATATATTCTGAAGAAGGGGATATTACTCTAAATGGTAGCAATATTAATTTGGATGCTGTTCTATATGCTCCCAAGGGTACGGTATATGTATATGCAAGGAGAAGTATTTATATGATAAGTTTGTATAATACTGTGAGTGAATTAGGTATAACAATGCTCTGACTTTAGGTAATTTAGGTATTTACTATATATCAAAATATAAAGAAAAGATGCAAATGAGGGATGTTTTATTCTGCATTCAATAGCGTACTACGAAGGTGGACAAGTTGTATTTTTGGATGACTCAGTTTATGATACCCTGAATTACAGACTTACAACTGAAGAAGGATACAAAATATATCTGAATAAAAAGCAAGGTACTCATTATTTACCGTATACTATGAAAGAGCGGATTTAACTGTAAGTAGCGTAGCCACCGCGTAAGCGGTTTGGTACAATAAGTAATATTCAAACCAAAGAAATAAATGGGTATGGGTAATCTTTCTTTTGTGTTTTAACTCAAACTTAACTCGATTTTAACTCGACAAAATAGTTCTGCAGAGTTATAATTGAGTTAAATCTGAATTAAGAAGGGAGTTAAAGATGCGAACAATTCCGTATAAAGAGGATTTGATCACTGAATTTAAAAGTGATTTAAAGAGATATCCGGATAATAACTTAATAGATGAAATTGTTGGTATGGCAAATACCAAAGGTGGAAATTTATATTTGGGTGTAGAAGACGACGGGCAGATAACAGGGGTAAACAAAATACACAAAGATGCAATAGGCGTAACAGCTCTTGTGGCTAATAATACTGTGCCGTCTGTGTCTGTACGTGCGGAGATAATTACAGAAGAGGAAAAAGATATACTTAAGATCGAAATACCGATCAGCAGGACGGTGGTCTCCACAAGGTCGGGAAAGATGTTAAAGCGAAGATTGAAGGTCGATGGGACTCCTGAAGTTATCCCAATGTTTTCGTACGAAATAGTTACAAGATTGTCAGAATTAGCATTACTGGACTTTTCTGCCGGACCGTTGGCAGGAGCTTCTA
>JAEEGL015059501.1_pt1 | contig 12037 bp, 7 predicted proteins | sample 9134231 | NCBI WGS metagenome assembly JAEEGL01 (sample SAMN16246548, study PRJNA631951) | gut metagenome | biome: gut microbiome; feature: rumen; material: fiber-attached | host: Bos | place: Iran: Karaj | collected 2018-10
CCAGAATCATAGCTAACATTTCATTCTGAGCCATACAATGGTCCCCCTATATATGATGTTTGTAGAAATACCTTACTATCTATGATATAATGTGCACGGACTTTTATCAAGCACGAAAGGAGTACTAAAATAGTGCTTTCTGTAATTATTCCAGCTTACAACGAGGAGCAGATGATCCCCAAGACCGTATCTGTTATCGACGGTATATTGAAGGATGCGGCCATAGATCATGAGCTTCTTTTTATAAATGACGGATCTAAGGACAATACCTGGCCTGAGATAGAGGAAGCAGCCAAGGGCAATCCCAATGTCAGAGGCATTTGTTTTTCAAGGAATTTTGGAAAAGAGTCTGCGATCTTTGCCGGGATTGCTGAGGCAAAGGGAGACTGCTGCGTCGTAATCGACTGCGACCTTCAACACCCGCCGGAAAAGATTGTTGAGATGTACAGGCTCTGGGAACAGGGCTATGAGATTGTTGAGGGCGTCAAGACCAGCAGGGGAAAAGAGAGCGGTTTCCACAAGTTCGCCGCAAAGAGCTTTTATGATATCATGTCCAACGCAGTGGGATTTGATATGTCGAGAGCATCTGACTTCAAGCTCCTGGACAGGAAGGCTATTAACGTTCTTCTGAACATGAATGAAAAGAATGCGTTCTTCAGGGCACTGTCTTCATGGATAGGCTTTAAATCCACTGAGGTTGAGTATGACGTGAGGGAGAGGGAAGCAGGCACTTCCAAGTGGAGCACCAAAGCTCTTATCAAATATGCACTCACCAATATTACGTCATTTACATCTGCGCCTATGCAGCTGGTGACAATACTTGGCATCATTGTTTTTATTGTCGGCCTTGCAACCAGTATTGAGGCTCTGGTGAGATTCGTTCAGGGCACGGCTCAGGCCGGATTTACCACGGTTATTATTCTCCAGTGCTTCACGGGATCGTTTATCATGTTCGGGCTGGGAATTATCGGATTCTACATTTCAAAGATTTACGATGAGGTCAAGGGAAGACCGAAGTACATAATAGATAAGATGGTTTGATGTGCGGCTTGTCATCATCGGAATCCAAAAAAAATATGTTTAATTAATCGTTTTTAAGAGGTACAATATAAGTAAGTGGGAGTTTGTCTTTCCAGCATGTGAAAGGAGAATTTTATGCTTGCTACGTTGATACCTCTTTTTGATGACAAAATGTTTGTTTGCGCATATTCTGTTTTTGCCCGGAAGGAAAACCTCTTTTTAAATCCGGCTCTTATGGCAGGTGCCAGATTCGACGGCGCCGGTACGGTTCATGAACTTGAGGTTGTAAGCAACATGGGTGTTGCGACCCTCTCCGGCGGAAAAGAAGTATTCGTTCCGGTAAACCAGTTCTCAATATTTGCGGAGATATCTCTCCAGTGTACAGTGCCGGCTGACAAGGTGGTTCTTCTTATGGACAACACAATCCAGCCCACTGATGAATTTGTTAAAAGAGTTCGCGAACTGAAGGAACAGGGCTACAAGATGGCCATCAGAAAGTTGCCCATCAGCAGCTTTGAACCCTATAAGCACATCCTCGAAAAGTGCGACTATATTCTTTTGGATCATGTCAAGATCGATATTTCCAAAGCTAAGATATATTTCAAAAAACAGTATCCAAACATCAAGCTCTGTGCGGTCAATGTGGATACCAAGGAAGACTATGACAAACTGGTAAGCCAGGGTGGCTACGACCTCTACGAGGGAAGCTTCTTCAGAATGCCCGTCACGAAGTCTCAGACCGAGGTAAGCCCTCTGAAGGTCAACTACATCGAGCTTCTTAACGTGGTCAACGCTCCCGACTATGATCTGACGGATGCAGCAGATGTCATCGGAAAAGACCCTGCCCTTGTGATATCTCTTTTGGAGATAGTAAACAGGATGGCTCTTAATTCTGAGATCACCTCTATCCGCCATGCGGCAGCCATGCTTGGCCAGAAGGAACTCAAGAGATGGATCAACACAGCTGTGACAAAAGAGCTGTGTGCAGATAAGCCCACTGAGATCATAAGGCTCGTTATGATCAGGGCAAAATTCGCAGAGAACATAGCAAAGGAATTCGACCTTGCAATGCAGGCTCCTGAGCTGTTCATCATGGGACTGTTCTCTGCTCTTGATATCATGCTCGGCAAGACTATGGAAGAAGCGCTTCAGATGGTTCAGGTATCCAAGAACGTCAGGGAAGCTCTTCTTGAGAATAAGGGAGAATTTGCGAAGGTACTGCAGTTTATGAGATGCTACGAGGATGCAGACTGGACCGAGGTTTCCAGACTTCTTGTCATCGACGACATGGATATGGACAACATCTACAATGCATATCTTGGTGCACTGAGATGGTATCGCGACCTTATTCCCGCATAACCATAAATTCCAGGCCATGAGGGTTTTTTATGAATGTTGCAGAAGGTATAGGAAGTGTCATTACCTTTAATCTTGCTGCAGTGATAATAGGACTGACATGTCTTTTCTACACACTTGTCACCCGCAGAAAGAAGAGATTAAAGAACATATTATTTATTGCAACTCTCATAATTGTCATTATCAACGCACTTACGGTAATCGGCGGAGAGATGATTCATACCAGTGAACTTGCTTTCGGAAGTAAGTTCATTGGTATTAATGTGCTTCAGTTTATCTACTATTTTACCCATTATGCCATTGCGCCTTTTTTTGCGCTTTATATTATTCTTGTCTGCAATGTGTCTTATCGCTTCCCGGATAGGGCACGTTTCTTTATCGTCCTGCCTTTCTACCTGCTGGAAATGCTGGTTCTGCTTAATCCACTTACTCACTTTGTTTACAGCTATGATCAGGAACTGGTTCTTCACCGAAAGGCCGGTGTTGCCATCGCTTATGTTGAGGCGGGATTCTACATTCTGTTTGCACTGGTAGCTCTTTTCCTGTATTGGAATACACTTAACGGCCTGAAGAAGATTGCACTTGTCTACTTCATCGTCATTGTCATTGTCGGAACTCTGGTCCAGATGGTATTCATCGACGTCAAGTGCGAGCTGATGTGCGAGGCCATAGGCCTTATGGGTATCATGATCGTTTTGGAGAACGACGACGACAGGCTGGATATGCCAACGGGGGCTTACAACCGAAACGCCTTTTCCAAGGATGTGTCCAGCTATTTAAAGTACGGCAGGCACTTCTGCATCATCTGCGTAAGACTTACAAACGCAGATGTTTACAGGAAGATAACGGGGTATGAGCCCTTCGAAAAGATGCTTACTGAGATGGTCGGATTTTTCTGCGAGCAGTGGAACAGGATCGATGTGTACAGATCATCTTCCGACAGCTTTATGATACTGTGTCCGGATGCGGATTATGAATATTCCAAGGTGACGGCGGGAAACATCTACGACAGATTTGCGGAGGCCTGGTCTTTAGGTGACAACAAGGTAATGCTCAAGGCCAACGTACTTCTTGCAGAATGCCCTCAGCAATTCTCGTCACTTGATCAGTTGTTTCTTTTGTCTGACTCCGTTGTGGACGAGGTGGAAGACAGAGTTATGTGCCAGAACGACCTTGACTTCCTGCTGAGAAGAGGAGAGGTCGAGAAGGCGGTTAAAAGAGGTATCGCAGACTCCGGCTTTATGGTCTGCTACGAGCCTATCTACACCAAGGAAGACAGAACGATCTGCGCCGCCATGGCAACGCTTCGCTTTAATGACAGAGTGCTGGGCGATATAGATCCTTCGGAGTTCATGCCCATCGCCGAGCAGACCGGTATGATCGAGGAGCTGGGATGGTTTACCATGGACGAAGCCCTGTACTTCCTGGGCGGCGGTATCGTAGAAGAGATGGGACTTGAGTTTATTGAGATAGCCATCTCCTCGGTGCAGCTAATCAAGTCGGATTTCATCTCAAGGACCAGGAGCCTTCTTTCAAAGCACGGCGTAAGACCTTCACAGATAGTCTTTGATATAACCGAGTCCGATGCGGCTTCCGATCAGGAAGTCCTCGTGAGCGTAATGAAAGAGCTGGATGGCGACGGCATAAGATTCTTTATGGACGAGTACGGCACCGGTTTCTTTAACATGCAGTCAGCGTCCTCTATGATATTCGAGGGCGTCAAGATGGATACCAACCTGCTTGGCAGGGTGGGAGAGCAGTCCCAGAGCAGGATCATCCTTGAGAACAGGCTCAAGATGATGAACCAGATGGGAAAGAGAGTTTTCCTGGATCATGTGGATACCCAGGATCTGTTTGATATTGCAACGCCCATAAGGGCAGATTACATAAAGGGACTTTACTTCTCCGAGGCGGTAAGCAAGAACGAGTTCATCGCTATCCTGAGGGCTACCGAGATCGCCAGGATGGAGGAGAGAAGGGCGAAGGCCGCCAACGACGCCAAGAGTAACTTCCTGGCCAACATGTCCCATGAGATCAGAACCCCTATCAATGCGGTTCTTGGAATGAACGAAGTCATCCTCAGAGAGTGTAAGGATGAAAAGATACTTGAGTACGCCCAGAACATTGAAGGCGCGGGCAGAACTCTTTTGTCACTTATCAATGACATCCTGGATTTCTCCAAGATCGAGTCCGGCAGTATGGAGATCAACGAGGCAGAGTACGACTTAAGCTCTGTCCTTAATGACGTGTTCAATATGGTCCACCTGAGGGCGGAGTCCAAGGCTCTGAAGCTCATGATGGACGTCGACGACAGCCTGCCCACCATTCTCTACGGCGATGAGATGCGCATAAGGCAGATCATGGTGAACATCGTCAACAACGCCATCAAGTACACACAGAAGGGCTCGGTCACACTCAAGATCGAGGGAACAATGCAGTTTGAAGACGTGATCACGCTGAAGATCGACGTCATCGACACAGGAATCGGAATCAAGAAAGACGACATCTACAAGCTCTTTGACAAGTTCAAGAGACTCGACATAGATAAGAACAAGACCGTTGAAGGAAGCGGTCTGGGCCTTGCTATCACCAATTCGCTTCTGGAACTCATGGGAGGCAGCATAACCGTTGAAAGTGAGTACGGCAAGGGCTCCACATTTACGGTGATCCTTCCTCAGAAGATCGTAAACGACAAGCCTATCGGCGACTTCAAGAGCAGGCTTTCCGAGAGCCTCAAGGACAGGAAGAAGTACAAAGAGAAGTTCACAGCACCGCAGGCTCTGATCCTTGTGGTGGATGATACTCCGATGAACCACGTGGTCATAAGAGAGCTCTTAAAGCCCACGGAGATCAAGGTGGAGAGCGCAAGAAGCGGCGCCGAGTGTCTCGAGAAGCAGCATGAAAAGAAATATGACCTCATCTTCCTTGATTACCGCATGCCCGGTCTTGACGGCATAGAGACCCTCGAGGAGATGAAGAAGGATACGGAGAGTCCCAACAAGAAGACGCCGGTCATCGTCCTTACTGCCAACGCGATTTCAGGAGCTAGGGAGAACTTCTTAAGAGAAGGCTTCGATGACTACCTCAGTAAGCCCATTGAGAGTGACCATCTGGAGAAAACACTCATCCAGTATCTTCCCAAGGAAAAGGTTCATCTGTCCAGAGCTGATGTTCCCGAGGTCAAGGAAAAGAAAACCACAGCTTCGGAGGATTATCCCGTATGGCTTCAGGACCTCGACAGGATAGACGTGGGAGAGGGCCTCAAGAACTGCGGAAGCGTGGACAGCTATATCAGCATCATGAAGGTGTTCTATGAATCCGTACCGATGACTGAGAACAACCTCACAACTGCTTATGAGGATAAGAACATCAAGGACTACACCAGTTATGTTCACTCATTGAAGAGCACCAGCAGGACCATCGGGGCACAAGAGCTCTCGAAGCTGGCAGAAATGCTTGAAGCAGCCGGAAATGCCGGTGACGTCGAAACTATCGATGAGTACCATGACGAGCTGATGAACCTTTACTCGATAATTACCTACAGTCTCTCCCAGGTGCCTGAGATCGCCGGCAAGGAAGAGAAGGAAGAAGACGAAAAACCCAAGGAAGCAATAACTCCTTCTCAGATGAAGGATGCATATCAGACCATAATAGAGGTCAGCAAGACGCTTGACTATGACACCCTCACCTTTATTCTTGATTCACTCAAGAAGTACAGCCTTAAGGATGAGGATGCCAAGATCATGAGAAGAATAGGAGAAATGGCCTATAAGCTTCAGTGGGACGAGATTGGAAATCTCGCGGGCGAGGGCCTGAAGGGGGTAGAGTGATAAATGCTATTCAATAAGAAGATTGTATTGGTGAGAAATGAAGAGACATTTCTTGTAAATGCCATCAAGAACACGCTGGAGGGAGCGAAGTTCGTGGTGCAGGACTCCACGTACTCTGTTGCCGAACTCAGTAAGTGCGTGGATGATGCTACTCTGATCCTGTTGTACACCGACCAGGATTTTGAAGAGCACCAGGACGCCATAGTATATTTCAAGGACCTGTGTGAAGAAGAGAATGTTATCCTCATGGTTATCGGCGATAAGGATGCATTTGACCTGGTCTACAAGTACGTGCCAAAGGAGGATGTGGCTTTTGAAATTCCAAGGCCTCTTGACATGTCGGATCTTCTTCAGAAGGTGATGATAGCCACTGATGATGAATATGAGCATCAGAGGAGAAAGTGCATCCTGGTGGTGGATGATGACCTGACTTATCTTCAGATGGTAAGGGAGTGGTTAAAGGACACCTACAGGGTTGGCATGGCTAACTCCGGAACACAGGCCATTGCGTGGCTTGCCAAGAACAGAGCGGATCTTATTCTTCTCGACTACGACATGCCTGTTCTGGATGGACCGAAGGTGCTTGAGATGCTAAAGAGTGAATCCTTCTCAAGTTCAACTCCTGTCATGTTCCTTACAGGAAAGAACGACAGAAAGAGTGTGACTGATGTCATCTCACTAAAGCCTGCGGATTATCTTTTAAAGAGCATTACCAAGGACAAGCTCCTTGCAACCTTAAATAACTTCTTCAGACAAAGGAAGATTCAATGAACGGAACCAGCACAATAGGCGGCCTGTCCTTCAGGATCGCTGCTGCACTAATCTGCATAACCTGTATATTCTATATGGCTGTGATGCGGGGCCAGAGCAAAAAGCGTCTTCGCAGCCGGCTTTTTGTTGCCATGATGGGGATAATCCTGATAGACAGCTGCACCGGATTTGTGTCGACCATGGCTGTCAACTCAGGAATGCCATATCTTGCAAGGCTGATCATTTCATACCTCTGCAAGATGACTTATTACACGACCCACATTGCGCTGATTCCTGTGTTCTGCATGTATATCATAGTTGTGTGCGATGTGCTCCATAAGTTTGGGAAGGTCAAGCTCTTTATTTTCTTCCTGCCTTTTATGGTACTGGAGCTGGTGACCTTAACGAACCCCTTTACGAGTTATATCTTTTCCGTTGATCAGGAACTGGTTTACAGCAGAAGTCCGGGGCTTTACGTTGCTTACATTGTGTGCTTTATATACGTGGTCTTTTGTCTCTACCTTCTTACCCGCTTCTGGAAGAGCATGAACAACATTCAGAAATTTGCGATGTTTTATTTCCTGATGCTGTCCACTATAGGCGTTGTTGTACAGATGATCTTCCCTATGATCGTATGCGAGCTTCTTGCAGAGGCCCTTGGTCTTATGGGCGTCATGATCCTTATCGAGAGAGATGAGTACAGGGTGGACTATAAGACCCACGCCAACAACAGGACTGCGCTGGTTCATGACCTGGGAGCGCTCTTTGCGGTTCAGAGAGAGTTTTATGTAATCTGTGTCAGGGTAATAAATGATGGGCTGTACAGAAGAGTCGTAGGTTATGAGGGATATGATGACCTCATGACTGAGATTGCCGAATTTCTGATGGATATAGATTATAACTATGACGCCTACAGAACGGTGGGTGGAAATTTCTTTTTGTTGTGCCCGGATATCAGCGAGGAGAGAGTGAACTTTATACTGGAGCTCATTCAGGAGAGGTTTACCAAGAGCTTTAAGGCTGGTGGCGGACTGAACAATGTTCTGGCCAGGATACTGTGTGCCAAGTGTCCGGAGGAACTCTCCGATCCTGGAGATATCCTGCTTCTTGCAGAGACTGAGATATCGGACAACAACAAGGTGGTCTTCAAGGGAGAAGATCTTGGATTCCTTCTAAGAAAGATCGACATTGAGAAGGTCATCGTAAGAGGTATGGCGGAAGAGAACTTCCTTGTTAAGTATCAGCCTGTTTATGACAAATACTCTTATTCAATTCATTCTGCTGAAGCCTTCCTGACATTGAAAGATAAGGAACTGGGCGAAATAGATTTCAATGAGTTCATGACAGTGGCTGAGGAGACGGGCTTTGCTCCTGAGCTGGAGTACAGGATGATCGAGTCTGTCTGCAAATTTATCAGGGACGGAATTGCCCACAGCGAACTGGGCATATCTACGCTGGTGATCCACATCATGTCGGTGCAGGTAATCACCCAGGAACTTGTTACTCATGTAAAGAACTGTATTGAGAAATATGTCATTGATCCTTCGCTTCTGGTGTTTGACATAAGCGACACCATAGTTATGCAGGCCCAGGATGTTATGAACTATATTCTTGATGAGTTCAAGTCTATGGGCATCAGGTTTGTTCTGGTCAACTACAACGCAGGAGTACTGGGACTTGGAAGCGATATCCTGGACAAGTTCGACGGCGTGGCCATCAACCTCAACAGACTGCATCAGGCGGACGAAGCGGACCAGGCGGACATCATTTTAAAGAACAGGACTGCGATGATAAATCAACTTGGAAAGATGGTAATCCTCTCGGGTATCGATACCAAGGAGATCTATGAGGAGGCCAGCAAGGCGATGGGCGATCTGATCGTCGGTGATTACCTCTGCGGTGTTATTTCAAAGAATGAGCTTCAGACGAAGTTCTGGAATCTGGAGACTCTGGATCTGGATGAGTGAGTGAGACAGCTTGTAAAATCTCCCTTCGGTGGAAGAAATTTCTTTTGCCGGAGGGTATTTTTATGCAAAAAGATAGTATAATACTAAAAATGATTCTAATTGGATTGGAGAAGGGTATGAAACAGACATCACTTGAAGAGGTTAAGAGGATAGCTGCGGCAGGGGATTACAAGCTTATTCCTGTCATCAGACAGATACTGTCGGACGTGGCGACACCGGTGCAGGTCATGAGGAAGCTGCAGATGGTCAGCGATCACTGCTTCCTTTTAGAGAGCGTGGAGGATTCAAGGCAGTGGGGGAGATATTCGTTCCTTGGATATAATCCCACAATGCAGATTTCCAGTAAGGGCAGGGAGATGACCGTGACCGATGAAGAGGGGAAGGTAAGCAGGTTTGAGACCGGAAATCCCAGTGATTATATCAGGGAGCTGGTTGAGAAACATAAGTCTCCGAAGCTTGCGGATGCGCCCACTTTTACCGGGGGACTGGTGGGGTATTTTTCTTATGACTATATGCAGTATGCGGAGCCATCGCTGCATTTTAATGCAAAAAATGAATATGATTTCAGCGATATGGATCTGATGCTGTTTGAAAATCTGATTTGTTTTGATAATTTGAGGCAGAAGATATTGCTGATCTCTAACTTAAGGGTGCCGGGAGATGGTGCTGCGGATGGAGATACCACTGCCGGTGGAGATAGCTCTATTGCGAAAGCATATGAGGATGCAGTGGCCAGGCTTGATGAGATGGAACAGCTCATATTGTGTGGCGAGACGAAAGAGATTCAGAAGGGCCGGCTTCTTGGGGGGATCCAGCCTGTCTTTTCCAAGGAAGAGTTCTGTGAGAAGGTTGAGAAGGTTAAGCACCATATCTTTGAGGGCGATATCTTCCAGCTGGTATTATCGAATCCCATGGAGGCGGACTTTGAGGGAAGTCTCTTTGATACCTATAGGATATTGAGGACTACAAACCCTTCGCCGTACATGTTCTATTTCTCCGGCGATACTGAGATTGCGGGTGCGTCGCCTGAGACTCTGGTAAAGGTTGAGAACGGCGAGATCAGGACATTCCCGCTGGCCGGAACGAGGCCGAGAGGCGCAACGCTGGAAGAGGATCTGGCGCTTGAAAAAGAGCTTCTTGCTGACGAGAAGGAGAGGGCAGAGCACAACATGCTCGTGGACCTTGGAAGAAACGATCTGGGCAAGCTCTGCGAGTTCGGAACTGTGGAAGTTGAGAAGTACATGTCCATCGAGAGATATTCGCATGTAATGCACATCGGATCTTCGGTTAAGGGCAGGCTCAGGGCCGACAAAAGTGCGATCGATGCCATCGATGCTGTGCTTCCTGCGGGGACGCTTTCAGGCGCACCCAAGATCAGAGCGTGCGAATTGATCGATGAGCTTGAGGGAATCAAGAGGGGAATATACGGAGGAGCCATAGGATACGTGGACTTCACCGGAAACCTGGATACCTGTATCGCTATACGTCTTGCATATAAGAAGAACGGCAAGGTCTTTGTCAGAAGCGGAGCCGGCCTGGTGGCTGATTCCGTGCCGGAGAACGAGTTTATCGAGTCCGTAAACAAGGCAAAGGCAGTAGTGAATGCAATTAAGGAGGCCTGCGATGATACTGATAATAGATAATTACGACAGCTTTACCTATAACCTCTATCAGCTGATAGGCTCCATAGAACCGGATATGAAGGTTGTCAGAAACGATGCTGTGACGATAGAAGATATCCGAGAAATGAATCCTGCGGCGATAGTTCTTTCGCCCGGCCCCGGAAAGCCCTCGGACGCGGGAATCTGTGAAGAGGTGGTAGAAGAACTTGGATCCACAATTCCGATCCTTGGCGTGTGTCTGGGACATCAGGCGATTTGCGAAGCCTACGGCGGAACTGTTTCACATGCAAAAAAACTGATGCATGGAAAGCAGTCGGTCGCAAAAGTGGATAATACGTCAGCTCTTTTCTATGGTCTCGCAGAGACGGCTAAGGTTGCCAGGTATCATTCGCTGGCGCTTAAGGAAGAGACGCTGCCGGAGTGCCTTAAGGTCATCGCTACCGCGGATGACGGCGAGATCATGGCTGTTCAGCATGTGGAGTATCCCGTGTTTGGACTGCAGTTCCACCCTGAATCGATCATGACTCCTGATGGGTATGCCATGCTGGAGAATTTTATTAGCTTTAGGTGATTGAGTTTGTGGCATTCTATAGGCGGAATCCCTCTGATCGGACGCCTTAAGTGGAGTTGATAATAATATGTCGGTATTACGTATATTATTTGCTGCTGCATAAGTGTTTTGAGAAACGTGGCAGTAGGGCTTGAGTTTCTATACTGCCGGAATCAAGAAAATGCATTTTTGTAAGTAGCCTCACATGTAAATGTGAGGCTTTTTAAATTGACGAGCGCGGGCACTTACTGCTTTGTTTCAATTGATCCATGTGAGTGTACAGGATTATAGATCAGGTTTTGTTTTATCGAATATTATAGACCCGGAAGCATTTGAGGCAGTAAAATAGATATATCGATATCCGTGAATGCTTATGAAGGGGGATTATCATATGACAATTTATGTTGACGTAAACGCAAAGCATGATGGAAACGGAAGCAAGGAACTGCCCTTTAGAAGTATAGGACAGGCTGCCCAAATTGCGATGCCCGGTGACGAGGTATTGGTAGCTCCCGGAACCTACAGAGAGTATGTGGATCCCATCAATGCCGGAACAGAGGAAAAACGTATAGTTTATAAGAGTGAGAAGCCTCTCGGCGCGATAATAACAGGAGCAGAGAAGGTGACCGGCTGGGAACAGTTTAAGGGCGATGTATGGGTTTCAAAGGTAAGGAACAGCATCTTTGGCGAGTATAATCCCTATACCACGTTTGTTTACGGCGACTGGTATTTTGCGATCCCCAATAAGCACACGGGATGTGTCTGGTTTAATGACGAGGCGCTCTATGAGGCGACAAGCATTGATGAGTGTATCGAGGCCAAGGTCTATGAATACTCATGGATTCCCGAGAAATCCAAGAGGAAGTGGTTCGTCGAGCAGAGTGCGAATGGTGAAGAGACAATATTCTATGCTAATTTCGGCGGCGCAGATCCCAACAAGGA
>JAEEGL017072748.1_pt1 | contig 12037 bp, 11 predicted proteins | sample 9134231 | NCBI WGS metagenome assembly JAEEGL01 (sample SAMN16246548, study PRJNA631951) | gut metagenome | biome: gut microbiome; feature: rumen; material: fiber-attached | host: Bos | place: Iran: Karaj | collected 2018-10
AAAAAACCCTGTCCGAACAGAACAGTCATTACTTGCACAATAGCGTTTTTTCCCGACCCTGAAAAATTCTCCATCCTTCACGATTCCGGTATCCGGGTCCGCATAGACAAACTTTACGGCCTTACTCTTGGTTGTGATCTTTCCTGCGGCATCCAGATATACCCATCCGCTCTGGCGGACAAAATTTTCATTAAAGACAAAAGATCTGCCGGAATAATTTGTAGATTCAGAGTTAAACTTAATCAGTCCCGTGCCAGACAGTGCCTTCCCGTTTTTGTCAACAAACCGGTACCCTTTTCCTGCCTTATCGTATATCCAGCTGTCTTTTACCTGATACGGATCATAATAGTATTTGTCAGTTCCCTTATCCACCCAGCCGGTAAGAACATCTCCGGCCGAATTGATGGCCATATCATCAATCTCTTTAAAGGGAATCTCATCTCCGACAACGAGCAGTCCGTTATCATCAAAATAACGGTATTTCTTGTCTATGATCCATAAACCTTTTGCCGGCTGATTCGTTGCGGTATCATAATAATAAACATCCGCACCTTTCTCGGCCAGGGCAAGCGCCTTTTTACCGGTTTCAAGGATCTTTAAGCCGTCGGCAGCCACCCATCCGCTGACCTGCTTGCCCTTCATCCATGCATAGGTTTTGGCAGATGACAGGCCGTCAATAGCAACCGGGATGGTGATCGTTTTTTCTTCACATTCTTTTCCGTCTTTTTCAGCGACCACTTTTCCGACAAGTTCGCAGACACCGCCGGCCGTGCGCTTGAATTTGACTGTAGCTTTTCCGTCATTCAGGGGCGAAGTAGGAGGATCATCGTCATCAACAATTTCTCCGACTGTCGGCTCTTCCCATTTAATGTAACCGTTAACCCCTGCATCCGTCGTGATCGAGATTTCCATCTCTCCATTATCCGCTGCCCCGCTGATCTTGGAAGGATTCGCCGTAATCTTTTTGATCTTTTCAAGTTCATTAACAGTGACATCAAGTTCTTCCTTAGCATCCGGATATACCGTGCTCTTCACCGCCAATTTAGCGCTTCCTGCCTTTTTAGCCGTAAGAATGCCAGCCGCATCTACCGTAAATACTTTTGTATCACTGCTTTTAAAGGTCACATTCTGGTTAGGCGCATCTCCATAACCGGAAGCGTATACCGCTACTTTCAGATACTTTTTTTGACCGGCAACGCATTTGATCTCCGATATATCATCATCCGTCTCACGATCGAAAACTATGATCTTATCATACGAAGGTCTAAATTTCTCTATGTATACCTTTGCGGGAGGAGACATGAAATTCACGGAGCCTTCCTTCTCGATGAGGCTGCCTTCCGGGAGTTCAAATTCCGGTGTGGCATATGCAATGTAGTACCATGTATCCTCTTCCAGGGGGGCATGGGCAAACTCATCAAATGTGGCAATGCCGCTTTCAAAGTCCGCTGATTCCCAATCAGCAAAACCGGTATCTTTTTTAAAGATGTATACTCTGTCTGAATTTTGCGCCGCAGCTTCTCTCGTTACGGTAATGGAACGTTCCTCAGCCTTCGCTGCCGCCGTAGCCTCAATCTGTCCCGGTGCCGGAAAGACATTAAGCTGAAGCATGTTTGTCCCGTAAGGCTTCCCGTCTTTTGTCTCAGCATAAAGATACCAGGTTCCTGCATCAAGCGTATTTTCCACTTCATAGAGGCTGATGCTGTTATCTTTTAGGAATGTTTCTTCGTAACTGTCCGGAAGACCTTTCGGATCCGTCACATATTTACAACCTAAATATACCGGATTTGTTTTTTTATCACTCCTCGACGCATAGAGACGGATCTCCCCTATCTTATCGGCATCCCCGGGTGCGAACTCGAAGGTAACGCACCCGTCCCCAAGATATCCGATATCGCCTTTATAGTTATCATAAAAATACCCATCGCCGAGTTTCTCTTCTTCAAGTTCCCCGGCTTCCGCAACTTCTTCTGTGATCTCCTCTTCCGTTATCTCCTGATCATCGGCCGTCTCTTCCGCATCTTCTGCGAGCGCCTCCTGATCATCGATCGTCTCTTCGGTATCCTCTGAGACCGCATCCGGATCTTCTGTGTCCTCCTCCGGTGCTGCCGTTTCTTCCTCTTCGAGAATCTGCACTTCCTCCTCGAACTCCTGCGCGGCGTCATTTCCTTCCGCGATTTCCTCAGATGCCGCATCAACTGTCACATCCGAAACTACCGCCTGTTCGCCTGCCTCCTGTGCAAAGACAGGCATGGACGGTACAAAAGTACCCGCAAGCATGCAGCAAAGGAGCAACCATGAAACCAGTTTCTTACCCATATTCTTTCTTCCTTTCCATAAGAATTTCATTCTGCCGTGCCGGTTATGCCAAAAGGACACTTCCGCAGAGTTTCATTCATTATAGTCGGTTCATTCCCCTGCCACTACCTACGAAAGGCTAAAGTTTGTAAAGAAACTGAAAATGAGTTCCGGGGCTCATGTAAAAGCCATAGCCGGAACTCATTAATCTGCAGTGTTTCTTACCTGTCTATCTACGGAAGTCTATTTTTACAGATCGCATCCCATTCTTCCTGCGTTACTCCCAATTGCATCATTGCCACTTTCGGATCCAACAGATTCTGCCGGACCAGAGATACGAGCATTTCTTCCCTTCCATAAATGCGTTCTTCTTCACGGATCAGCACTTCCCGCCTCTCAAATGTCATGTCGATCGTCATGGCTTTTAATACCTCCGCTCGTCTTTGCTTCAAAAAGTCCGCCAGAATATCATGCTCGATACTATGGATTAGCATAGATTCTTAAAAATACGCTGACAGAAATGTCGATCATTTGATTTATATGTGACCGTGCACGGAATCATCCATGCACAATGTGTGAATTTATGCTTGTATCAAATGTAACACAGTTCAAAAGAGGTTGCTATAGATCTTTTCAATAAAGCGTAGAAAGGTGGCAGCAAAAAGGCTCCCGGTTTCCCGGGAGCCCCATTTTCTGATCTTGCAAAGGATCAATCCTGTACGTAAGGCATGATCGCAACGTGTCTTGCTCTCTTCACAGCAACCGTCAGCGCTCTCTGGTGCTTTGCGCAGTTGCCCGTGATCCTTCTCGGTAAGATCTTACCTCTTTCGGACACGTACTTCTTCAAGGTATTTGCATCCTTGTAATCGATCTCTTTTTCCTTACCGCAGAACACGCAGACTTTCTTTCTTCTGCGGATCCCGCCTCTTCTTCTCATCGGAGAATCGCTTCTCTCGCCATCACCCTGGGGTTTATTATATGCCATTTCCATACCTCCTAACTCAATCAATCCGAATCCGGGTCTCAGCCGAACGGTAATTCCTCTTCGATCCCGTCAGGGATGTTCATGAAACCGTCACCTGGCTCAGCCTTTTGCTGCTCGTCCTGCCTCTCAACAGGTGCAAACGCTGCATCGTTTCCGGATGCATTCTTGCTCTCGGCAAATTCCTGCTCTTCCACCACAACATCCGTCGTATAGACCTTCTGACCGTCCTTGTTGGTATAACTTCCGGTCTGAATGCGGCCTGTGAGCGCAATCTTGGTACCCTTTTTCAGATATTTCTCCGCAAACTCACCGTTTCTGCCGAATGCCACACAGTTGATAAAATCGGCGGTCTGCTCGTCACCGTTATTGTTGTTTCTTCTGCCTCTTCTGTCCACCGCAAGTGTGTATCTTGCGATCGCCATGCTGTTTTCTCCCGAAGAATATCTGACATCGGGATCTCTTGTTAAACGACCCATTAAAATGACTTTGTTCATAGTTTACTCACTTTCTATCAGGCGTCCTGCTTAACAACCAAAAATCTCATGACGTTTTCCATAATGCGGATCCTGTTTTCGATCTCGCGGGGCGCTTCCGTGGGTGCATCGAACTGAACGAAGTAGTAAAAGCCTTCTTTCATTTTCTGCACCTCGTACGCGAGTTTCTTTCTGCCCCACTCGTCGACGTTCGTGACCGTGCCGCCGAACCGGGTGATGTAACCCTGGATCTTTTCGAGCAGGCCCGCTCTCTCTTCGTCTTCGATCTTAGCATTAAGAACAACGCACAATTCGTATTTGTTCATGCTGTACCTCCTTTTGGTCTTTCGGCCCCGGCTCGTACCGGAGCAAGGTCTGTCATGCATCGAAGATGCACGACTTTTGTCATATACCGAAGGTGTATGACTTTAGTGTATCACGAATAAAAATGATACCATATTCAAAACGGTAATTCAAGGACTTTTTACAGGGAAATCCCCTGTTTTTTTGCCAGTTCCGTGAAGACCTCTCCGATCTTTTCCTGAATCAGGAGCATATCTCCTTTTGTGCGGACGGAAAGCGCATCCCTGTTGATGATCACCAGATATTTTCCGGAGAAGTAATTGATATAGGAAGCGGCGGGGTAAACCGTTAAGGACGTCCCGCCGATGATCAGCATATCGGCCCTTGCGATCGCATCGACCGACATCGATACCGCCTCATCGGGAAGGCCTTCTTCATATAAGGTAATGTCCGGCCTGATCATGCCGCCGCATTCGCAGTGGGGGATCGCTTCTCCTGATTCAAAAATGTAATCCTCCGGGAAGGTTTTTCCGCATTTTAAACAGTAATTGCGGAGCGCGCTTCCGTGGATCTCATAGACCTTTTTACTGCCGGCCTTCTGGTGCAGTCCGTCAATGTTCTGCGTGACCACCGCATCCAGTTTTCCTGTCTTTTCAAGCGCCGCAAGATATTTATGCGCATTGTTGGGTTCGATCTTTCTCGTATCCATCTTCTGTCTGTGGAACTCAAAATAGACTTCCGGTTCGTTCATCAGACAGCTGTGGCTTAACAGATATTCCGGACGGTATTTGTCAAACCGCACGTCATGCTGGTTGTAAAGTCCGTCCTTGCTCCGGAAATCCGGCACACCGCTTTCCGTGGAAACGCCTGCGCCGCCGAAAAATACGATCCGTTTCGAATCTTCCACCCATTGATACAGTTTTTCGAGTTTTTCTGCGTCCATAACACCTTCCCCTTTCTTACACTCGCTTTATGCTTCTACGCCGATCTGCATTTCTCCTTTTGCGACTTTGACACCGTCCTGATTGGTCATCACAAACTTGACCTGTATGATTTTTACGGCATCGCTTTTATCAGAAACCGTTCCGGCGATCTGAAGCGTGTCGCCGATATAGACCGGCTTACGCAGCTTGATCTCGACCGAATGGATCAGGCTGTGCTCTCCCGGCAGGTACATGCCGGCCAGCGTAGACAAAAAAGAAGCACTCAGCATCCCGAAAACAACACGGGAAGGATGCCCCTTTCTGGCAGCATACGCATCATCCGCATGCAGGGGATTGAGGTCCCCCGTGATCTTACGGAACTGATCCTGCATGTCCTGTGTGATCGTGACTAAAAACTGCTCTTCCTGTCCGATCCGGATCTCTTCATAAGTATAGTGATTCATGCCCTGTCCATCTTCCTCTTGATCAGATCGATCATTTCGCCGACATTCTCTAGCTTGTTCACTTCCTTGATGTCGAACTTCATCGAGAACTCTTTCTCCATGGAAACGATCAGGGAAATATGCTCGAGGGAATCCCAGTCCTCGATCTCATCCGAATTGGTCTTGTCGCTGATGATCAGTTCCTCATCATCAAAAACATCCCTGAAGATCTCCTGCACTTTTTGGAATATCTCTTCTCTGCTCATCTGAATGGATCCACCTTTTTATTCCGTTTCAACCTGCACCAGCAGGCCTGCGTTTTTCAGTTTGTCAAGGACCGGAATGATCTCCCTGACAGGCTTTTCGATCAATTCCGACAGCCTGATCAGATCGTTGCTTCCGTCCGCGTAAGCGCAGACATCCTTGATGATCAGGGTCTCCTGATAGGTTTCTTTCGAACTCATCGTGGGAACCAGACCGTATTTTCCAAGCTTTGGCTCGCCGATCGTCGTGATCCTTAAGGTCTCGTTGTGCTCGAGCGCTTCGATGCACTGGACCATGACGTCATAACTGCCTGCAAGGCCGTCCGGTGAAATGATATCCAGATTATCCGCGCTGGTATGGTATTCCGGATACACATGATATTTGGACCGGCAGAAGCAGACCATCGGAAGATCCGCGCCGGGCGCCTGATACTGCCGCTCATCGGAACCCCTGGCCAGATAGGAATAATCCTTGTAATCCGGCGCATGATGCTTAAGGACCGCCTGCAGCACCCTGTCGGCAAGCGTATCCGCATATTTGCTGTGCACCAGGGAATAGGTCCGGTCATCCCCGACACAGGTTAAGTTGAACGCTGCGATCACGTTCTTCTGAAGCGCCTCAAGGTTTTTGCTCATATAGGCGAGCGCGCCGATCGTCTCCGGCGCAAGGACCAGACGGTATGTATACTTGCGCTTTTGCATCGCCTGAATGTATTTTGCAAGCTGCACAAGAAGCGCGGGCCCGGAACATTCGTTGTTGGCCATCGAGGGATGGCAGATATAACTGGATAAGAAGATCTCTTCTTCCGTTTCCCCGGGAATGATCAGCTCTCCGTAAGTTAAACTGCCGTCCGTAAGAGAAGAACGGATCAGCGCATGATAAGTTCCGTCAGGCAAAGCATCCCGCATATTCTGCGTCATGCAGAATCCCCAGCGTTCCTTATAATAGGAGGTCACATAGGGGATCAGATCCGGCTGGTCCTTCAGGGAATACAGATGTTCCTCGAGTTCTTCCCTGGAAAGATCCGTATCAACCGGCGTCGAATAGCCGAGAAGATGGAGGTTGTTGTCCGCCATGTCCACGACCTTTGCTCCGTCGGGCCCTGTCAGATAAGCTTCCGTGACATTCCATTCCTCCGGGATCGTCCAGTCGAAGACTTCCGTTCCGCTTTGGACTTCAAACAGCTTCATTTCGGGGATCCTTTTACGGATCAGCGCAAAGGATTCCCTCACGCCGTTCCCCGTAATGCTTCTGCAGATCGGAAACAGTTCCCTGCAGAGTGCAAACATTTCCCGTCCTTCTTCAGGATAGCGGGTATTGTCCTGCCCGATATAGGTGCAGAGTTTTCTGGAACGGTTATGCAAAATGTCCTCTGCAATGATCGGAAACGCGCCCTGCAATTCGATCAGTTTGTATTCCAGCCCGTTAATGAAAAACCGCTGCATGACGCCCTGTTCTTCGAATTCGGGCTCATAGGCGTAAATGACATTTTCAACGTCAAGGTCAAGATCCCTGACGTTCATCGCATATTTCGCCTTTCTCGTCACATGATCTTCACCCGTATAGTCCGCGCTAAATTCCTTCAGATACCGGTAAGGCACCGGTCCCACCGTTTCCTCCACATAGTGGACGAACACGAACGAATGCTGCAGATCCTTGTCGATGAAAAGATTCCTGAAACCGTTGTTCACCATATAGGCGAACGGGGAATCCTTGCCGAAAGAGCTGTAGTTATCCATCGCGCACATCTCTTCCTGCCCTTTTCCCCAGACAGCAAAGGAATAGATCGGATGTTTCGTTCTCTTAAAATCATCCCGTTTTAAGGCCAGTTTTCCCAAAGATCCCGTTTTCCCGGGCGTCTTGTAATGATCGTAGGCCTCGCCTTTACAGAATCCCCAGTTAAAAGTCGGAAAGACCAGTGTCCCCTCGGGGCCGATGATCCGGATCATGGAATCGATCAGGATCTGCAGATCGGTCTCATCCCCGTTTTGGATCAGATCGTACAGAAGCTGTTTCACGTCCGAAGTCACATATACGCGGTCGCCTTCCTTCAGACGAAGGTGGGACGCCAAGTCTTTCAGTGGAATATAACTCATTTTCCGTCCTCTATTGTACCGTTACACCCTTTGTGGCGATCTCAAGTGCCTTGATCTTCACCATTTCTTTGACCGTATACCCTACGCCATGCGTTTCCACGGATGAATCGTATGCATCGGCCGAGCCGTCCTGCTCCGTCAGATAAGCCTTGTAGTCATCTGCGCTGACCGTGACCCCTTCGTTCTCCAAGATCGCCTGATAGACAAGATCCGCTTTCTCTTTGTCCTTGCAGCTCTCGTCCAGTTTTTCGTCATATTCGCTTTCGGACATGCCGACATAGGATTCAAACGAATCATACATGTTGTATCCGTAATAGTTCAGATACATCTCGTTCATGTATTCATAGCCATGCTCATCATCATATTTCTGCGTGGCTTTTAAATTCTTCAGGTATGCCTTCGGATAGGAGGAAACCGTGCTGTTCTCAAGCAGATAGTTCTCCACCCAGTTCTTTAAGTTCTCTTCATAGTGGCTGTCTTTTAAATACTGTCTGTATTCCTCAACGGTGGAGGCATGTTCGGAAAGGTTCTCGGCCACAAACTCATCCGTGAACTCCGGCTTTTCGTAAATGCCGTCAATGTTTACGGTGAAGACCGCATCCTTGCCGTTCAGTTCGTCCTTGCCGTAATCCTCGGGGAAAGTCACCTCCACGGTCACCTCATCGCCCACGCCGTGTCCGATCAGCTGCTGTTCAAAATCATCCACATAGCTTCCGGATCCGATCGTTAAGTCTGTCGGCGTTCCGTTCGTGCTGCCGCCGTCAAAAGCAACGCCGTCCACCGTTCCCACATACTCGATGGAAACCTTGTCGCCGTCCTTGATCTTTTCCGTCGTTTCCTCGTTCAGCACCTGATGGTTTTCAAGTTCATTCTCGATGTCCTGCTCCACAAGATCGTCCGTATACTCAATCTCGGAAAGCGGTGCCGTATAGCTGTGATATTCCGGCAAAGTCACGAGCGATTTTGCGCTGACGCCCTTGATGAATCCGTTGTCATCAAGCTGTGCGCTGTAGTCGCTGCTGGCTTTGACGGTATTCGTCTTCTTGTAAATGTAGCTGCCGACTCCGAAGCCGATCCCGCCGATGATGGCGACAAGGATCACGATCCCGACGATACGCAGGATCAGCGACTCTCTTTTGACGGCCGCCTGCTTTTTGGCGCGGTCGAGTTTGCGCTGTTTGCTCATGCTTAAATTTTCTGTTGCAACTTCTTCTTTTTTCTTCATGGTTCCAGATCCGTTTCTTTCTTTATTATTTGCCGTCCGCGATCAGCATCCGACATTCTTCCCTATTGTAGCAAAAAAGGAAGTTCTTTTGAACTCCCTTTTTATGAAAAATCTGTGTATTCTTTGTCCGGCATCAGGAATGCGGCTGATTTTTCTGTTCCTCATCGTACTGATACGGATAGTTGACCCCGTCATCATCCTTGATCCCGAAGCGTTCCGCTTCGGCTTTGCGGTTCCACAGGAAGCTGAACCGCAGTTCTTTGCCTTTTCTGATCCGTTTCAGATTTCCGATATGTCTGTAAACGATGCAGAAAGCAGAGATCCCAAGGATCACGCCGTACCAGACATCCTGTTTCAGGACCGCATACAAAACGGCAAACAGCACAGAACAGGTGATCGGCGCAAAGCAGATATAATCCGTTACAAACGCGATAAAGAGCGCAAAGATCAGCAGGATCAGAAACAGTCTGTAATCCAGCGCCAGGATCGACCCGCCAAGCGTTGCCAGCCCCTTTCCGCCACGGAATCCCATATAGAACGGAAAGATGTGTCCGAGAATGACGGCCGTTGCGGCGATCACACCCGTATAACGGAACTCCGGATAAAGCGCCAGAGCGCCCCGGACCACGAGAAACGCCTTCAGGATATCCACCACGGCTACCACTGCCCCGATCTTCTTGCCCATCATGATGATCACATTCGATGCGCCGGCATTTCCCGATCCGTGTTCCCTGATGTCAAAGCCTTTGCGTTTGGACAGGAAATACGAAAGGTTCATGCTGCCGATCAGATAGGACGCTATAAAAACTGTACCGACAATGATCGCTATGTTCATACGATTCTCCTTATGCTTTGCATTATAACCTAAAATACGCCATTATTCAATAAATACGGGCGCAAAAATCCCCCGGGCCATTCGCATGATCCGGGGGATTTTTATCCTTGTCTTAAGAACCGTTTTTGATGGATCAGTTCTTGGTCGCGTGCATGAAGTATTTCATACCGAATACAGTTGCATAGATATTCGATACATTGGACTTCTGCATGTAAACGTCGTTGTAGTAGTAGATCGGGATGATCGCGCCCGTATCCATCAGCATATCTTCCGCTTTGTGCATGGTCTCCACACGTTTTGCAAGATCGGTATCATAACGGATCTCGTTGATCATGTTATTGTACTCATCCCACTTCGGAGAAGAGGAAACCGGTGTGCCCTTACCAAGCTGTGCGTCGTTGTTACCGGAATCGGAAGTGAAGATCTCAAGCATGTTGATCGGGTCATTGTAGTCAGCAACCCAGCCTTCACGTGCAACCGTGAAGTTACCGTTCTTACGATCCTCTAAGAATACGTTCCAGTCTTCGGTCTTGATCTCGATGTTGATGCCGAGTGCGCCGAAGTCCTGCTGAATGGATTCTGCGATCTTCACATGACCTGTACCGTCGTTTGTCAGATAAGTCATGTTGATGGCAGGATCGATCGCATATGTGCCGTCACCGTTGTCCGTGAAGCTGTAGCCTGCGGATTCTAACAGAGCTTTTGCATCTTCTACCATATCTGCGCCGGTCTTCTCAGCATCATAGTAGGAAACGCCTGCCTTGAACTCGCCGCCGTTACCGTCGGACATGCCTGCAGGGATAAATGCATCCGCTGCCTGCTGGCCGGTCTGGCCGATATTCTCAACGATGAACTGTCTGTCGATCAGGTAGCTCATAGCCTTACGCATGTTCGCTGCTTCTTCTTCGGTCTTTCCGTCAAACATCGGATCGTTTACGTTGAAGCATACATAGTAAGTACCTAACTGCGGAAGGATACCGAATTCCGGATTGATCCCGTTTAAGGAAGCGATCTCGTCATTGGGAACGGTATCGATATAATCTACGTCGCCGCTGTTGTATGCAGCATAGATCGCTGTATCATCTGCGCTGAGCATGAAGTGCAGCTCATCCATGGTTACGTTTGCTGCATCATGGTAGTTCGGGTTCTTTACATATACCATGCTCTCGTCATGGTTCCACTCTTTCAGCGTGTAAGCGCCGTTGCAGACAAAGCCTGCTTCCTGTGCCCATTTGCCCGGTACGTCGCCGTCCGGATTTGCTGCCTCAACGCTAGCCTGATGAACCGGGAAGAAGGTCGGGAATGCAAGCAGATCGTTGAAGTACGGGCAGGGAGCCTGCAGCTGCATGACCAGTGTGTGATCATCCGGAGCTTCTACTGCAAGGGTTCCGTCTGATTTTGCTACGAATACATCGAACAGGTACGCATAGTCAGCTGCGGTCTGTTCGTCGATGACACGGTTCCAGCTGTAGATGAAATCCTGCGCTGTCAGCGGATCGCCGTTGCTCCAAACGCTGTCGATCATCTTAACCGTGTAGGTTGTGCCGTCTGCGGATACTTCCGGCATACCATCTGCCAGATCCGGGATCAGTTCGCCGTTCTCATTATAGGTGTACAGTCCTGCAAAAGAATTGACCGCAAGGCAACCGCCGTCTACGGAAGAATTCAGTGCGGGATCCAGGTAATCCGGCTCGGAAGCCAGATTGATGCGCAGAATATTGGTATCTGCGTTTGTTACGGTTGCTTCCGCCGCATCCGCTGCGGGAGCTGCTTCTTCTGTTGCGCCCTGCTCAGCAACTTCTTCCGGAGCAGGTGCTGCCGGTGCGCTGCCGCAGGCTGCAAGGCTGACTACCATTGCCGCTGCAAGCAGAGCAGACAATAATTTCTTTTTCATAACGTTTTCCTCCATGTTAGAAATAGAATAACTGTGTATGTGTAACCTTTATCAGGGTAACACCGTATCATTTGTTCCAGCAAGCGCAGAAATGTCCGTTGCCGCGATCTTTAAGCGGCGGCATTTCCGCTGCACACTGTTCTGTCGCATACCGGCATCTGGTCCTGAACGGACAGCCGCTCGGCATCTTTAAGGGGGAGGGTACATCCCCTTCCAGAACGATACGCTGGCTCTTTCTGGCCGTTTCCGGATCCGGGATCGGAACAGCCGACAGCAGGCTTAAGGTGTAGGGATGAAC
>JAEEGL011692163.1_pt1 | contig 12036 bp, 12 predicted proteins | sample 9134231 | NCBI WGS metagenome assembly JAEEGL01 (sample SAMN16246548, study PRJNA631951) | gut metagenome | biome: gut microbiome; feature: rumen; material: fiber-attached | host: Bos | place: Iran: Karaj | collected 2018-10
AATGGCGGGAGGATCTGGCATCGCAGGTGGATCTGTCGGTGAAGACGGATATTCAGGCCTACGATATCGACCCGGACGTGATCATGGCGGCGCGGGACAACGCGCGCCTGGCCGGGGTGGATCATCTGATCCATTTCCAGGTGCGGGACGTAAAAGACTTAAGCCACAGCAAGAAATACGGCTTTCTGATCACGAATCCGCCCTACGGCGAGCGGCTGGAGGACAAGGCGGCGCTGCCGGCCCTGTATAAAACGCTGGGCGAGCGCTTTAAAGCCCTGGATGCCTGGTCGGCCTACGTAATCAGCTCCTACAGCGGCGTGGAAGAGGCCTTCGGCCGCAAGGCGGACAAAAACCGCAAGATCTACAACGGGATGCTGAAAACGTATTTTTACGAATTCCGGGGGCCGAAGCCTCCGCGCAGGGAGAAGCATGAAGAAACTGATCTTAGCCAGTCATAACGCGGGAAAAGTGCGGGAGCTAAAGGAGCTGCTGGAAGGCGAGCCTGTGGAGGTCCTGAGCCTGAAGGATATCGGCTGGACCGAGGAGATCGTGGAAGACGGCGACAGCTTCAAGGCAAACGCCCTGATCAAGGCGCGCCGCGTTTTTGAAGCGACGGGTGAAGCCATCCTGGCAGACGATTCCGGCCTGGAGATCGAAGCCCTGGATGGCGCGCCGGGTGTCTATTCCGCCCGCTATATGGGCGAGGAGACCTCGTACGAGTTCAAGTGCGATGCGATCCTGCGCCTGCTGGAGCGGGTGCCGGAGAGCCGGCGCGGCGCGGATTACCGCTGCGTGGCAGCGTTTATCCGTCCCGGACGGTGGAAAAAGGCAGTGGTTAAAACCGCGGAGGGCCGCGTGGACGGGCGCGTCGCATATGAGCAGGCCGGCCGCTACGGCTTCGGCTACGATCCGATCTTTTATCTGCCCGAAGAGGGCTGTACCATGGCGGAACTGTCGGACGAAATCAAGAACAATATCAGCCACCGGGGGCGGGCGATTCACGCCATCCTCCCGGAGATCCGGAAATGGCTGAAACAATAGAAAAGGGGGTAATGACTCATGCGCACAGAATTTTACATCCCGTCATCTGACGAGAGAACCGCACTGCATTGCTATATCTGGAAGCCTGAGGGCGAAGTGACCGCCGTTGTCCAGCTTGTGCACGGCATGGAGGAATATATCGGCCGCTACGACGAATTCGCGAATTTCCTGACGGATAACGGATACGCGGTCATCGGCCACGACCACCTGGGTCACGGTCAGTCCGTCGCGACGCCGGAGGATATGGGATACTTTGCGAAGGAAAAGGGCTATCAGTGCCTGCTCCGCGATATGCACAGCGTCACGCTCCGGGCCAAGAAGGAGTTCCCGGACAAGCCGGTTTTCATGCTGGGCCACAGCATGGGTTCCTTCTTTGCAAGACGGTATATTACGATCTATCCCCGCGAGCTGTCCGGTCTGATTTTAAGCGGGACCGGCCAGATGCCTTACCTTGCGGTCCATGCCGGTAAGCGCACGGCGAAGCTGATTGCACGAACGAAGGGCGATCACTACCGCAGCCCGCTGGTGGAGAAAATGGCTCTCGGCTCCTACGGCACGCTGGACCAGTGGCTCTGCACGCGCAAGGAGGTCGTGGATGCCTACAAGGCGGATCCGCTCTGCGGCCAGCCCTTCACGGTGAACGGCTTTGCCAATTTCTTCCAGCTGCTGGAGCAGCTGGCGCTGGAAAAGGATAAGGATAAGATTCCGAAGGATCTGCCGATCCTGCTGATCGCGGGCATGAAGGACCCGGTCGGCAACAAGACCAAAGGCGTGCTTAAATGCTACAATCGCTATAAGGCCATGTACATGACCGACGTGGATCTGATTTTCTACAAGGACGACATGCACGAGATCTTAAACGAGACGGACCGCGAGGATGTTTATAACGACATTCTGCACTTCCTGGATACGAAAGCAGGCCGCGAATGACGATCCGAGAGCAGACCGAAGCGATTGAAGAGAAGATCTTAAGCCCGTATGCGGCGCTGAGCAAAAATTCGCTGGGCCGCGATCGGGAGGATGAGCCCTGCCCGTTAAGAACCTGCTATCAGCAGGACCGTGACCGGATCCTGCACTGCAAGGCGTTCCGGCGGCTGAAGAATAAAACGCAGGTTTTCCTGGCTCCGGCCGGCGCGCATTACCGTACGCGGCTGACGCATACACTCGAAGTGCAGCAGATCTCGCGCACCGTGGCCCGGGCGCTGCGGCTGAATGAAGATCTGACCGAGGCGATCGCGCTGGGGCACGATCTCGGTCATACGCCGTTCGGCCACGCGGGCGAGCGGGTCTTAAACGAGCTCTGTCCGGAAGGCTTTTCGCACTATGAGCAGGGGCTGCGCGTCGTGGAGCGTCTGGAGAAGGACGGCAAGGGCCTGAACCTGACCAAGGAGGTCCGCGACGGGATTTTCCAGCACCGTATCGACGGCAAACCGATGACCATGGAAGGCAAGGTCGTGCAGCTCTGCGACAAGATCGCCTACCTGAACCATGACATTGACGATGCGATGCGGGCCGGGCTTTTGAGCGAGGACATGCTCCCGCGCGAATACACCGCGGTGCTGGGGCATTCCGTCCGGGAAAGACTGGACACGATGGTCCACGGGATCATCGATTACAGCCTGGAGAAGCCGCAGGTGGAGATGGCGCCGCGCATTAAAGAGGCGGTGACCGGGATGCGGAATTTCATGTTTTCGCATATCTATCTGCACAGCGCCGCCAAGGCCGAAGAAGGCAAGGCGCAGGATCTGCTGCGCAGCCTGTACGGATACTATATTGTGCACGATCAGGATCTGCCCCGCGAAAACGTGGAGGCGGTCTGGATCTACGGGGAATCCTGGAGCCGCGCGGTCTGCGATTACATTGCCGGCATGACGGACGAGTACGCCATTGCGCGCTACAAGGAGCTTTTTATTCCCCAGCCGTGGAAATATTGAAGCGATACAAGTCGCCCCTGCCCTGTCACCTGCGGTGACATCCCTCCCCCGCGTCCGGGGGAGGGCAAGATTGTTTATGCCGTATTATCCCGAAGAACTGATTGAAGAAGTCCGCAGCCGCAACGATATCGTCGCGGTCGTCGGCAGCCGGGTCAAACTCACGCGGAAGGGCGCCAATTACTTTGGCTGCTGTCCCTTCCACAACGAGAAGACCCCTTCTTTCAGTGTGTCTCCGGGCAAGCAGATGTATTACTGCTTCGGCTGCGGCGCCGGCGGAAACGTCCTGACCTTCCTGATGAACTACGAGAACATCGGCTTCCAGGAGGCCCTGACCGAGCTGGCCGGGCGTGCCGGAATTACGCTGCCGCAGCGTGAAATGACGGACGATGAGCGGGAGCGGGACAGCCTCCGGGCCCGTCTTTTGGCCATGAACAGCGAGGCGGCGAAGTACTATTACTATTTGCTCCGCCAGCCGGCCGGCCGCGAAGGTCTGGCTTATTTCGAGCGACGCGGCTTAAGCCGCGAAACGATGCGCCGCTTCGGGCTGGGTTATGCGGCGAACAGCTACGACGGCCTGTACCGTTACTTGAAGAGCAAGGGCTTCACCGACGAAGAGCTGCGCAGCAGCGGCCTCGTCCGCTTCAGCGAGCAGAAAGGGGCGCGCGACTATTTCCGGGACCGCGACATGTTCCCGATCATGGACCGCAGCAGCCGTGTGATCGGCTTCGGCGGGCGCATTTTGGGCTCCGGGGAACCCAAATATCTGAATTCCCCGGAAACGCCGCTTTTTGATAAGGGACGCAACCTGTACGGCCTGCATCTGGCCCGGTCCAGCCGCCGGGAGTATTTCCTGCTCTGCGAAGGCTATATGGACGTGATCTCCATGCATCAGGCCGGATTCGACTGCGCGGTGGCCTCGCTCGGGACCTCTCTGACCGCCGGCCATGCGCAACTGTTTAAGCGTCTGGGCAAGCCGGTCATCCTCTGCTACGACAGCGATACCGCCGGCGTCAAGGCCGCCATGCGGGCGATTCCGATTCTTCGGGAGGCGGGGATCGACAGCCGTGTGCTGAACATGCGGCCCTATAAAGATCCGGACGAGTTCATCGTTCATGAAGGCGCGGAGGCGTTTGAGAAGCGGATCGCGGAGGCGGAGAATTTCTTCCTGTTTGAATCCGATGTCTGGAAGAGCGGCTTCAATCTGCAGAACCCGGCCGAGCTTACGGCCTTCCACCGCAAGCTGGCCGAGGAGCTTACCGTCTTCACCGAGACGATGGAGCGGGAGAACTATCTGAAGGCTGTCTGTGAGCGGCACGGGATCTCGGCGGAGCACATGCGCGGCCTCGTGAACGGAGTCGGCAACCGCCGCTATTCTGCCGAGATCGTTGCACCGGACCTGGATGAACTGACGCAGGAATCGTTAAGCCGCGCCGGCAAGGGGCAGACCGGGCTGACGACGGCGGCCGAGATCATTCTCTGTTGGGCCGCTACGGGCAATGCGCCGGCCGAGCGGGTGGCGGAGCTGATCCGCGAGGAGGATATGCCGGAACCGCTGTACCGCGAGATCTACCGGCAGATCTTACAGGAAAAGCGGACCCGGGGCAGTGTGATCCCGGCGGCGCTGATCAACCGGTTTGTAGAGGATGAAAAGGGAAGCAAGCTTGTGGCCGCCGTCTTCAGCAAAACACTGAAAGATGAGATGCTGCCTGCGGAAAAGAGCAGGCTTTTGAGCGAAAACTGGCAGAGACTGCGCCGGGAAGCTCTGAAAACGGCACTGCGGAGCGAAGGCCTTCCGGCTGCGCAGCTGCAGCAGCTGGTCCGGGAGCTCGCGGCGGTCCCTTCCCTGAAAATAGAAGAATATGACCTGTAGAAAGGATGACGAACCATGAGTGATATCAGTCTGGAACAAATTTTATCGACCTGCGATCACACCCTGCTGAAGCAGGAGTCCACCTGGGAGCAGATCCGCGCGCTCTGCGATGACGGAATCGCCTATCACACGGCTTCGGTCTGCATTCCGGCCGCTTTTGTGCGTCAGGCCAAGGAATATGTGGGCGAGCGCCTCGCGGTATGCACGGTCATCGGCTTCCCTAACGGCTATTCGACGACAGCTGTCAAGGTTTTTGAGACGACCGACGCGATTGCGAACGGCGCGGACGAGATCGATATGGTGATCAATATCGGCTGGGTGAAGGAAGGCCGCTACAGCGACGTGCTGGACGAGATCAGGGCCGTGAAGGAAGCCTGCCGCGGACGGATCCTGAAGGTGATCGTCGAGACCTGTCTGCTGACGAAGGAAGAGAAGATCGAGATGTGCCGCGTCGTGACGAAGTCCGGGGCGGATTTCATCAAGACCTCCACCGGCTTTTCGACGGGCGGCGCGACGCGCGAAGACGTGGAGCTGTTCGCGGAGAATGTTGGCCCGAAGGTGCAGATCAAGGCGGCCGGCGGGATCGCGGATCTGAAGGATGCGGAGGATTTCATTAAGCTCGGCGCGTCCCGGCTGGGAACCTCGCGGCTGGTGAAGATCGCGAAGGAGCAGGCATGACGGACCGGAAACTGTATGCGGAAGCGCTGAAGGCACGGGAGAATTCTTACTGCCCGTATTCGAACTTCGCGACCGGCGCCGCGCTGCTGGCAAAGAGCGGCAAAGTGTATCGGGGCTGCAACGTTGAGAATGCCGCGTACGGCCCGACCAACTGCGCCGAGCGGACGGCCTTTTTCAAGGCGGTCAGCGAAGGAGAACGCGAGTTTGAAGCGATCGCGGTCTGCGGTGCTGTGCAGGGACAGGTGCCGGATAAGGCCTGCCCGCCCTGCGGCGTCTGCCGTCAGGTCATGAGCGAGTTCTGCGACGGGAATTTCCGGATCATCCTGTATGATCCCGAAAAAGGAACGAAGGCGTATACGCTGGACGAGATTCTGCCGCAGCGCTTCGATTTAGGAGAATACAAATAATCACCTCCCCTCGGCAGGGGAGGTGCCTGCGAAGCAGGCGGAGGGGTTTTACCCCCCAGTCGGCCTGGCGGCCGACCGCCCCCTTAAGAAGGGGGCTAAAGGGCGACAGGAGGAATACTTCATATGCGAATGGTAGACATCATCGGAAAAAAGAAAAACGGCGGCAGTCTGACGCCTGACGAACTGCGCTTTTTCATTGACGGCGTTGTGGACGGCAGCATTCCGGACTATCAGATCAGCGCCTTCTGCATGGCGGTCCTGTTTCGCGGCATGAACGATGACGAGATCGCCTGCCTGACGGACCTGATGGCCCGCTCCGGCGATATGATTGATCTGGCTGAATTCGGCGATCTTTCCGTGGACAAGCATTCGACCGGCGGCGTCGGCGACAAGACGACACTGATCCTGGCCCCGCTCACTGCTGCCTGCGGAGCGGTCGTGGCCAAGATGTCCGGCCGCGGTCTCGGCCATACGGGCGGCACGGTGGACAAGCTCGAATCGATCCCGGGTTATAAGACCGAGCTGAGCGAGGAGGCCTTCCGTGAGGTCTCGCGCCGCGTCGGCGTCTGCGTGATCGGACAGAGCGGCGAACTGGCGCCTGCCGACAAGAAGCTTTACGCGCTGCGCGACGTGACGGCGACCGTGGATTCCATTCCGCTGATCGTCTCGAGCGTCATGTCCAAAAAGCTGGCGGCCGGGGCACATTCCATTGTCCTGGATGTGACTGTCGGCAGCGGTGCTTTCATGAAAACCGTGGATGACGCGGTCGCTCTGGCTGAAAAGATGGTCACGATCGGCCGGGCCTGCGGCCGGAATATGGCCGCCCTGATCACGGATATGAGCGAACCGCTGGGCCGTGCGGTGGGCAATTCGCTGGAGGTGCAGGAGGCCATTGCCGTGCTGAAAGGCCATGTGGGCGGCGACCTGAAGGAGGTCTGCCTGGCCCTGGCAGGAGAGATGCTCTCCCTGTCGCTGAAACTGTCGCCGGAGGAAGGCCGCCGTCTGGCAGAGGAGACGCTGGAGAGCGGTGCGGCCTACCGCAAGTTCTGTGAATGGATCGCAGCGCAGGGCGGAGATGCACGCTACGCCGAGGAGCCGGAGCACTTCCCCGCCGCGCGATACTCTCTGGATGTCATGGCGCCGGAAGACGGTTATCTGGCAGCGATGGATACCGAAGCGATCGGCAACGTCGCCTGCAGCCTAGGGGCCGGACGCCGGACCAAGGCCGACAAAATCGATATGGCCGCCGGAATCGTTCTCTGCGCCAAGATCGGCGATCCCGTGGAAAAAGGAGAGCCGCTCGCGACGCTTTATTCGGAACGGGAGGAGACGCTGGCGCCCGCCGCTGCGGCGTATTTGAAGGCACTGACCTTTAGTTCCGCTGCGGTCCCGAAGCCTACGCTGATCCATCGGATCATCCACTGAGTCCCCGAAAAAGCCGGAACACCGGTTTTCTGCTGACAGAAAAAAAGAAAGCATTGACGAAAGGAAGCGAAATGACTGCGTTTAAAGCTTTTTTGAAAAAGAAGGATATTGAAATTTCCCTGAAGCGCTACGGGATCGATGCGCTCGGCGCCATGGCGCAGGGCCTGTTCTGTTCTCTGCTGATCGGCACCATCATCAACACGCTCGGGACCCAGCTTGGCCTGACCTTCCTCACGAGTACGGTCGCGAAAGTGGGCGACGCAGAATACACGGTGGGCGGCATTGCTTCCGCGATGAGCGGACCGGCTATGGCTGTGGCTATCGGCTATGCCTTAAAATGTCCCCCGCTGGTCCTGTTTTCGATGATCTCGGTCGGCTTCGCAGCCAACGCGCTGGGCGGCGCGGGCGGCCCGCTCGCAGTCCTTTTTATCGCGATCCTTTCGGCAGAATGCGGCAAGGCGGTATCCAAGGAGACTAAGGTCGATATCCTGGTCACACCGCTCGTGACGATCGGGATCGGCGTGTTTCTTTCCTGGCTGATCGCCCCGCCTATCGGGAAAGCCGCAATGTGGCTCGGCAATCTGATCATGTGGGCGACAGAGTTACAGCCTTTCCTGATGGGCATCCTGGTCTCGGTACTGGTCGGCATGGCGCTGACCCTGCCGATCTCCTCGGCTGCGATCTGTGCGGCGCTGGGCCTTACGGGGCTGGCGGGCGGGGCGGCTGTGGCAGGCTGCTCGGCACAGATGATCGGCTTCGCTGTCATTTCGTTTAAAGAAAACCGCTGGGGCGGCCTGATCTCTCAGGGCATCGGCACCTCCATGCTGCAGATGGGCAATATCGTGAAAAACCCGCGCATCTGGATCGCTCCGACGCTTGCTTCGGCCTTCACGGGCCCGATCGCGACCTGCCTTTTCAAGCTGAAAATGAACGGGGCGCCGGTCTCCTCGGGCATGGGCACCTGCGGTCTGGTCGGACAGATCGGTGTCTATACCGGCTGGGTAAACGACGTGGCATCCGGCGCCAAGGAAGCAATCACCTCCTTCGACTGGCTGGGCCTGATCCTGATCTCCTTTGTACTGCCGGCTATCCTGTCTCTGGTTTTCCATAAGCTGGTCAGGGGCCTGGGCTGGGTCCAGGACGGCGACATGAAGCTGTAAAGCGGGAACCGGACAGTGTGTCGACGGATAAAATGCGAATAATTCGCAAATTGTATTGACAAAGCTTTTAATATGATCTATCTTAAATTGCGACTGAGTCGCAATTTTTGATTGCGGAAAATCTGTCAGGAGGCAGCTATGGCAGCTTATCAGACAAAACAGAGAAAAACACTTCTGGACTATCTCGCTCAGCATCCGGATGAGAGCCTGTCTGCGGCAGCGATCGCCCAGGCACTTCCCGGTGAGACGATCAGCCTCAGCGCGGTCTACCGAAACCTGTCTGCTCTGGAAGAAGAGGGGAAGGTGCGGCGGGTCAGCCGGAACGGCAGCCGCGAGGTTTATTATCAGTATACGGATTTGCAGGAGTGCCGTACGCATCTGCACCTTTTGTGCAAGAGCTGCGGCGCGACAACTCATATGGATCCGGAGGATTCCACTTTTCTGATCCGTTTGCTGGCACGGCACGAGCAGTTTGCAGTAGATACCGTGGATACGGTCCTGTACGGGACCTGCGAGGCCTGCCAGATCAAAGAAAGGATGAAGGCGAATCATGAAAATAAAGCATAGAGCCCGTTCAGGGGGACTTCGCCTGGCCTCCCTTCTGGCCGTTCTCGTGCTGAGCCTCAGCCTGCTTAGCGGCTGCGGAAGCGGACAGACAGATAAAAAAGAATACACGGTCGTGACCACCATTTTCCCGATCTACGACTGGGTGAGGCAGATCGTCGGTGAGGCGGAAGGCGTGAAGATTGTTCTGCTGGAGAAATCCGGCGCGGATATGCACAGCTATCAGCCGACTGCCGACGACATGGTTCAGATTGCCGGCTGCGACCTGTTCATCTGCGTAGGCGGCGAATCGGACGTCTGGGTCGGGAATGCGCTGAAGAGCGCCTCCAATCCGAAGCGGAAGGTTATCAGCCTGATGGAGAATCTGGGGCGCGCCGCCAGGGAAGAGACGCCGATCGAAGGCGTGCAGGCAGGAAAGGCTGCCGGTGCCGATGGCGAAAAGGAGTACGATGAACACGTCTGGCTTTCTCTGCGAAACGCGCAGCGCTTCTGCAGCGATATCCGGGAGGCTCTTGCGGCAATGGATCCGGCGAACCGGGAAACCTATACCGCCTGCGCGCAGTCTTATCAGACAAAGCTGCAGCAGATGGATGAACGTTTTGCCGCAGGCGTCGAGCCGTACAAGGACCGGGCCTTCGTTTTCGGCGACCGCTTTCCTTTCCGCTATCTGATGGACGATTACGGCTTCCGGTACTATGCGGCTTTTTCCGGCTGCTCGGCCGAGGTCAGCGCCAGCTTTGAGACTGTCATTTTTCTGGCGAAGAAGATTGATGAACTGGGGCTCCGCGTGATCCTTCAGACCGAGAACGCGCCTCAGGGGCTGGCCGAGACGATCCGCCAGAACACGGCCGGCAAGGATCAGGAGATCCTGACCTTAAACTCGATGCAGGCTGTGACGGAAGCCGAAATAGCGAACGGCGCAACGTATCTGGAGTTTATGCAGAGTAATATATCGGTGCTGTGGCAGGTGCTTACAAAATGAAACTGAAGCGGAGACGGGAAACAGATGCCCAGTTATCCTGTAAAGATTTGTGTCTGGGGTATGACGGACGTGAAATCGTCCATAAACTGAATTTTTCGGTCCGTAAGGGCGATTATCTGTGCATTGTCGGTGAGAACGGATCCGGCAAGACCACGCTGATGAAAACGCTGTTGGGCCTGCAGCCGCCCATGTACGGAAGTGTGGAAACGGGAGCCGGCCTGGAAAAGAATGAGATCGGCTATCTGCCGCAGCAGACGCTGGTCCAGCGCGACTTTCCCGCGTCGGTCTGGGAAATTGTGATATCCGGCTGTCAGAGCCGCATGGGCCTGCGGCCTTTTTACGGCCCGGCCGAGAAAAAGATTGCGCAGGCGGCCATCGATCGCCTGCATCTGACGGCGCTGGCCAGAAGCTGCTACCGGGATCTGTCCGGCGGGCAGCAGCAGCGCGTCCTGCTGGCGCGGGCGCTCTGTGCCACGCGCAGGCTCCTGCTTTTAGATGAGCCGGTGGCCGGCCTGGATCCGATCGTGACGCAGGATATGTATCAGATCATTGAGGAACTGAACCGGAAGGACGGGATCACGGTTATTATGGTTACACACGATATCGCGGCGGCGATGAAATACGCGACGCATATTCTGCATATCGGCGGAACCGTCTTTTTCGGCACGAAAGAAGAGTATATGACCAGTGCGGCGTTTACGAGTCTGCAGGGAGGAGCCGGCCGTGAATGATCTGACGGTATTTGAAAAACTCAGTCTGTATCTCAGTTATCCCTTTGTACGCTATGCCCTGATCGTAGGCGTGCTCATCGCGCTCTGTTCTTCGCTGTTCGGCGTCACGCTGGTCTTAAAGCGCTTCTCGTTTATCGGGGACGGCCTTTCTCATGTGGCCTTCGGCGCGATGGCCATTGCCACGGTGCTGAAGCTGAACAATGAGATGCCGCTGGTCCTGCTGCTCACGATCCTCAGTGCGATCCTGCTGCTGCGCACCGGCCGGAACGCGAAGATCAAAGGGGATGCGGCGATAGCCATGATCTCCGTCGGCGCGCTGGCGATCGGCTATCTGCTGATGTACGTTTTCCCCCAGGGCGGCAACGTCGCAGGGGATGTCTGCTCGACTTTGTTCGGTGCGACTTCGATCCTGACGCTGACAGAAACCGAGGTCTGGCTCTGCGCGGTTTTGTCTCTGCTGGTCGTGGGACTGTTCGTTTTCTTCTACAACAAGGTCTTTGCTGTGACCTTCGATGAAAACTTCCTGCGGGCGACCGGCGCGAATGCTTCGCTCTACAACCTGCTGACGGCTATCGTCGTCGCGGTGATCATCGTCCTGGCCATGAATCTCGTGGGCTCACTGCTGATCTCGGCACTCGTGATCTTCCCGGCGCTCTCCGCGATGCGGGTCTACAAAAGCTTCCGCTCGGTCACCGTCTGCTCGGCGGTCCTGTCTGTCGTCTGTGCGTTGTTGGGGCTGCTGATCGCCATCGTGGCCGGCTCCCCGGTCGGTTCCACGATCGTAGCCGTGAACATTGCCGCCTTCGCGGTTTTCGCCCTGATCGGAAAGCTGAAAGAGCGGGGATAGAACATCTGTCATATCAGTGAAAACACAAAAGAAACGGGAGCCTCAAGGCTCCCATTCGGTAAAGGTATAGGTCAGTCCGTTCTCTTCTTGGAGTTCGGACTCTTTTGTTTTGTGCCAACCGGCAGCGTTGAGGTCGGGGAAGAAGACGCTCGGCCGGATGGGCGGCTCCTCGTTCACCTGTGTGACCAGGCAGCTGCCGCAGTAGGGCAGGAGCTTTTTGTAGATCTCACCGCCGCCAATCACGAAGGGATCCGTTTCGCCCAGCGCCTCCAGCAGATCCAGCAGCTCCGCGATGCTGTGGCAGACATAAAAAACGTTTGCCGAAAAGGCCGGGTCCCGGGTCCGCACGATATTCCGCCGCTTCGGCAGGGGCCGGCCGCCGGGCAGGGACTGAAGG
>JAEEGL011886080.1_pt1 | contig 12036 bp, 10 predicted proteins | sample 9134231 | NCBI WGS metagenome assembly JAEEGL01 (sample SAMN16246548, study PRJNA631951) | gut metagenome | biome: gut microbiome; feature: rumen; material: fiber-attached | host: Bos | place: Iran: Karaj | collected 2018-10
AACTGTGCGGCAGCATAGAGGGTAATATCGATATAGCCGGGAAGCTTAAGGTTTCCGGTATCATAAAAGGGAATACCAAAGCCGGTGAGATCTATGCCGACGGAGCGGAGATAAACGGTGATATCAGCTGCAGCGGCAGTGTAAAAGTCGGGCAGAGTACCATAATCATCGGGAATATCAGCGGCAGCAGCGCCGTGATAGCCGGTGCGGTAAAGGGAAATATAGACGTTCAGGGACCGGTCATACTTGATTCGGTTGCCATCGTGATGGGCGATATCCGCTCACAGTCGCTGCAGATAAGTAATGGCGCTGCGGTGGAAGGAATGTGTTCACAGATCTATTCCCCTATAACCCCGTCCGATTTCTTCGGCAGCTTCGATAAATAAAAACTACAGGAAGGTAAAGAACCATGCGTATTTTATTAAAACTGAGCGGTGAGCGTTTATCGGACGAAAACAGAGCGTATGATGACGCAGTGATCGGAGGCCTGGCAGAACAGGTTAAGAAGCTTCTTACTGACGGCAACGAAGTGGGCATCGTGATAGGAGGCGGCAATTACTGGCGCGGACGCAGCAGCATAGGCATAGACCGTCCCAAGTCGGACCAGATCGGTATGCTCGCTACGGTCATGAACTGTATCTATGTTTCGGAGGCATTCAGGACAAAGGGCTTATCCACCAGGATATTCACTCCTTTTCTCTGCTCTACTTTTACGGAGCTGTTTTCCAAAGATGCGGCAGTAGCAGCGATGAAAGACAAGTCTGTTGTATTCTTCGCAGGAGGTACCGGGCATCCTTTCTTTTCAACCGATACCGGAGTGGTACTCAGGGCTATTGAGACCGCAGCTGACGGAGTATTCATGGGCAAGGCTATCGACGGTGTATATGACAGCGACCCGGCGAAGAATCCCGCAGCTAAGAAATATGATCAGATAAGCATAGATGATGTTATAGCACAGAATCTTCAGGTGGTGGATATGACAGCTTCCATCATGGCAAGGGACAATAAAATGCCCATCTGGGTATTCGATCTGAGAGAGGAAGATTCCATAATCAAGGCTGTAAGCGGTAATTTTAACGGTACACGCATTACAGTGTAGAATAAAAAGCACGGATGCACCGGCGTGTCATCCAAAGCGAAGGATCTTTGCAATACATTAAACAGATATTAAAAGAGGAGGTTACACAAATGGACGAGAGGATCAAGGCATACGACGAAAAGATGCAGAAGGCGTTTGACTTTCTGACCACCGATCTGTCAACTATAAGGGCAGGGCGTGCCAATCCGCATGTTCTGGATAAGATCCGTGTGGATTATTACGGTACCCCTTCACCCATGCAGCAGGTTGCCAATGTGAGCGTACCCGAACCCCGTATGCTGCAGATAGCACCCTGGGATAAGAGCCTTATAAAGGATATTGAAAAGGCTATTTTAGCTTCCGATGTAGGTATCACTCCTTCAAACGACGGAACAGTGATCCGTCTGGTATTCCCCGAACTTACCGAGGAACGCAGAAAGGATCTGGCAAAGGAAGTAAAGAAGAAAGGCGAAGAAGGCAAGGTAGCGGTACGTAACATCCGCCGTGACGGAAATGAAGCTTTCAAGAAGCTTGCAAAGACCGAGATCTCCGAGGACGAGATAAAGGATCTTGAGGATCAGCTGCAGAAGATAACCGATAAGTATATCAAGGAGATCGACAAGGCAGTAGAAGAAAAGTCACAGGAAATCATGAAGGTATGAGTGAAAAGTCTGTACCTAAACATCTGGCGGTGATACTTGACGGCAACGGCAGGTGGGCTAAGAAACGGGGCCTTCCCCGCAGTGCCGGCCATATCCAGGGTGCCAGAAATGTTGAAGATATGTGCGAATGGGCGTGGAATCACGGCATAGAGTATTTTACGGTCTATGCCTTTTCCACAGAGAACTGGGCACGTCCTGCCGATGAAGTGAAGACTCTTATGAAGCTCCTGCGAGATTATATGGTGGGAGCCGTTAAGCGTGCCAATGCCAATAACATGAAGGTACGCGTAATCGGCGACAAGGCAGGACTGGATAAAGATATCCAAGACAGTATTGCCGCGCTGGAAGAGGCAACGAAGGATAACGACGGTCTTAAGTTCACCATCGCTATCAATTACGGCAGCAGGGACGAGATACGACGTGCTGTTAACAAGTTATGTGAACAAGCAATCGCCGGTGAGATCAAAGCAGACGATATCACCGAGGAGATGATAGCGCAGCAGCTGGATACGGCACCCTATCCGGATCCGGACCTTCTGGTACGTACCAGCGGCGAGCAGCGTATATCAAATTATCTCTTATGGCAGTGTGCATATTCGGAGTTTTATTTCACCGATGTGGCATGGCCGGACTTTAAAGAAGCTGAACTGGAGAAAGCCATCGAGGCCTATGCGGCCAGAGACAGGCGTTATGGTAAGGTATGAGTGATCGCAAAGGCTCTAATATGTTGACACGCGTGATCAGCGGTGTCGCGGTAGCCGTTATCATGCTTGGTATAGTGTGGTTCGGAGGCGCTGTTACCGCGATCGGTCTCGCACTCATAAGCTGCATAGCATATTCGGAAATGATAAGCGCCACCGGCGTACGCATGGATCAGGCCAAGGGGCCCTGTATCTTTGAAGTGGTCGGTACAGGTGTTATCATCATTTATTATGCAATGATCTTTTTTGAAGTATCCACTACTTATCTTATGCTTATGGTGGTACTTTATGTAGTTGTGCTGATGCTCATTTTTGTCTTTACTTTCCCCTCTTACAGGGCTTCACAGGTTATGCGCAGTTACTTCTCTTTTGTCTATGCGCCGGTTATGCTCTCTTTTGTACTGATGACCAGACAGTTAAGCGTCAGTCAGGGCGAAGGGATCTATAACGTGGGATTCTTTTCTGTATGGATGACTTTCATTTCGGCATGGGGCTCTGATACCTGTGCATACTTTACGGGAGTCCTCTTCGGAAAACACAAGATAACACCGCGCTTAAGCCCTAAGAAATCGGTAGAGGGCTGCATAGGCGGCGTGGTCGGGGCGGGACTACTGGGCCTTGTTTACGGAGTGGTGCTTAAGAATCTGGGAAGACTGCCTGAAGGCGATCTGTGGGCTTATCCTCTTCTGGGGGTCTGCGGAAGTGTCGTCGGACAGATAGGCGATCTTGCAGCATCCGCCATTAAGAGGAATTTCGGGATAAAGGATTACGGAAATATCATACCCGGGCACGGCGGGATCATGGACAGGTTCGACAGCGTGATCTTTACGGCACCGCTCATCTATCTGTTAACACTTATCGTATTGGGAAAATAAAAAGATGAAAAGACTGGTTATTTTAGGCTCTACGGGATCGATCGGTACACAGAGTCTTGATATCGCAAGAGAGTATAAAGATGAATTTGAGATAGTGGCGTTGGCAGCAGGACACAATCACCGTCTCATGGAGGAACAGATCCGGGAGTTTAAGCCGCGCTACGCAGTAATGTGGGATGAAGAAGCGGCAGAGGCATTAAAGTCTTCTGTTGCGGATACGGATGTTAAAGTCTTATGCGGGATGGACGGCCTTATAGAGATAGCTTCTCTGCCCGATTATGATATACTGCTCACCGCAGTAGTGGGAATGATAGGCATACGTCCTACTATAGCCGGTATAAAGGCAGGAAAGACCATAGCGCTTGCAAATAAGGAGACACTGGTCTGTGCGGGACATATAATAATCCCGCTGGCTGCAAAGATGGGAGTATCCATATTGCCTGTGGATTCGGAACACAGTGCGATATTCCAGTCCTTAAACGGCGAGCCTAAGGGAAAGATAAAGCATATCTGGCTCACTTGCTCCGGTGGTCCTTTCAGGGGCAAAAAGACAGAGGAGCTTAAAAATGTGACGGCAGCGGATGCCCTTAAGCATCCTAACTGGTCAATGGGAAAGAAGATAACCATAGATTCCGCTACCATGGTCAATAAAGGCCTTGAGGTGATGGAAGCAAGGTGGCTTTTTAATGTTGATTATGACAGGATAAAGGTTCTTATACATCCCCAATCCATAGTGCATTCAATGGTGGAATACGTGGACGGCGCAGTGATAGCGCAGCTGGGCGTACCCGATATGCGCCTGCCCATCCAGTATGCGCTGTTCTATCCCGACAGGAAGAGTGCGGATGCGGCACGTCCCAGAGCGGATTTTTACAAGCTTAAGTCACTTGATTTTGATGAGCCGGATACGGAGACATTTAAGGCTCTGCCGCTGGCAGTAAAGGTAGGCAGGGCAGGAGGTATACTTCCTACCGTCTATAATGCGGCTAATGAGGAGGCGGTTGCGGCTTTTCTTGCCGGAAAGATCGGCTTTTTGGATATTTGTGACATGATAAGCGCGGCTGTAGAAGCCGGCAAAAATATAAATGATCCGGATGTGGAGCAGATACTGGAAGCTGAAAGAGCTGCCAGGGAACTGGTCCGCAGCAAGATCACCTGAGGTAGGCATATGCATTCACCGGTTTTAACTATAGTTTCTTTTATACTGATATTCACTGTCGTAGTAGTCAGCCACGAGTTCGGGCATTATCTCATAGCACGCTTAAACGGCATAAAGGTTAACGAGTTCTCCATAGGTATGGGACCCGCATTGTTTAAAAAGAAAGGGAAGATGACTACATTTGTCATCCGTCTTCTTCCCATAGGCGGAGCCTGCATTTTTGAGGGCGAGGACGGCGTAGTAAGTGTTCCTTCGGAAGAAGAGGAGAAAGATGAGAACGCGGAGATAAAGAGATCGCTGGAGGCAAAGAATTTTAACGATGCACCTGTCTGGAGCAGGATAGCATCGGTATTTGCAGGCCCCATATTTAATATCATACTGGCATATCTTCTGGCGTTATTTATCGTATGGTTCTGCGGTGCTGATCTTACCACCGTGGGCAGTGTTATGGAAGGATATCCTGCAGAGGCAGCCGGTATAGAAGCAGGCGATGTTATAACCAAGATCAACGGCCACTCCACTCATCTGTGGCGTGAGGTAATGGTATATTCGTATATGAACGACGGACAGGAGATGAAGATCGAGTATCTGCGCGGTGGTCAGAAATATACCACAACGCTTACGCCCAAGTATTCGGAGGAAGAGGGCAGGCGTTTCATAGGCTTTGCCGGCGGTGCGGATTATATCAAGTGCAACAATATCAGCGTATTTAAATACAGCTGGTTCGAAGTAAGATACTGGCTGGTCGCCACTGTACAGAGCCTTAAATATATGGTGACCGGACATGCAAAGTTAGATGATCTGGCCGGCCCGGTAGGTGTGGCCAACATAATAGATGATACTATCGAGGAGACTGCTCCGATGGGGGCGTTCACGGTACTGCTCAATATGATGAACATAGCGGTGCTGCTGTCCGTAAACCTGGGTGTGCTGAACCTTTTGCCCATTCCGGCTCTTGACGGCGGCCGTCTGCTTTTCCTCTTTTTCGAGGCTGTCAGCGGGCGTAAGCTTCCTCCGGAGAAGGAGGGCATAGTACATCTGATAGGATTTGTCCTGCTCATGATCCTTATGATAGCGGTACTCTTTAACGACATAGGCAGATTTTTCAGGTAGGTGATCAGTTCCCTGCCTTAATCTTATGGAGGCATTATGGACATCAACAGCGTTATAGAAGAATATGACAGTATGTTCGGTGCAAAGGAACCACGTGAGATCCTTTCGTACCTTATGCAGAAGATCGACATGGCAAGGGAAGAAAAAGATGTGGCCTCTGAGATAATCCTTCTTAACGAGACCATTGGCTTCTGCCGTGATGCCTTCTTTAAAGAGGAGGGGGTGCGTTATGCCAGAGAGCTGGAGCGTCTTATGCATGAGCTGGATTTTGAGGGCAGGATCGAATATGCGACCACTATGCTCAATCTGGCCAATGCTTACAGGGGCTTTGGTATGTACGATGAATCCTCAAAGCGCTATGATGTATGCGAGGAACTGTACTTAAAGATGCTCCCGGAAGGAGATTTCCTTTTTGCCGGGCTGTATAATAACAGAGGCCTGCTCCATCAGGAGATGCAGGACTGGGATCAGGCTATAGATGATTTCAGAAAGGCCCTGGCCATAGCGGATAAGTATCCGGATAAAGAGATAGAACAGGCGACGACCAGAGCCAATCTGGCGACTGCGATGATAGAGTCTTCGCCGGAGGCAAGGGCAGAAGCTGAGAACTGGCTGCAGGAAGCCATAGATATCTTTGAACGTGACGGCGGTACCGATTTTCATTACAGCGCGGCGCTTTCGGCGCTTGGTGCATTGTATTTCCATAAAAAAGATTATATAGCGGCAGCAGCCTGCTTTAAGAAGGCTATGGACCAGCTGTATTCCGGCACCGGCGCCAGCGATTCATATATGCGTGTAAAGGATAATTACGAGCTTTCCATGCGTCTGGCCGGAGAACAGGCAGAGGCGGCTCCGGATGAGCGCAGTTCTTTTGAACGCAGCCGCTTCTTTTTTGAGGAGTATCTGCTCCCGGCGATAGAGCGCAGTATTCCCGATGCACTGGGCTGCATAGCGGTAGGCTATGCCGGAGAGGGAAGCGAGCATTTCGGCTATGATGATGAGTATTCGAAAGACCATGATTATGCCCCCGGCTGCTGTGTATGGCTGCCTTCGGTGCGTGCGGATAAATACATGGAGAAGCTCAAAAAAATATATAATGAAGCTTTTATAGCGGCTTTTGGCGGGGAACCCGATCTTACCATGGCCCGTCAGGGTGTTATGGAGATAGATGCTTACTTTGAGCGCCTGACAGGCATACCGCGTATCACCATGCTGTATTATGCAAAGGGGCTTGAAGGCCGGCTTAAGAACATGGACGATGAAGAGCTCGCCGGCGTTGCAGCTGCGGTTAACGGCCGCATGTTTATGGATGCGGACGGCACCATGACCAGGCTTCGCAGATATTTTACGGAAGAGATGCCGGAGGATTTCAGACGAAAGAAGCTGGCTAATCTCACGCATCTGTTCTCACAGGCAGGGCAGTATAATTACTTAAGATCCTTAAAGCGCGGAGACTATGTGACTGCAGGGCTTTATGAGGCCAGAGCGGTACAGACCATGCTGCAGATAGCATTTTATCTAAACCGCAGATTTCCGCCTTATCTTAAGCTTTTGTGCAGGGGAGCAGCGGATCTGCTGATACTGCCGGAGCTTTCGGATATAGCGCGCGCTATCGCAGATATGCCTTCCGGCCGTGAATCCCGTATAGAGAACGGTACGGATAATAAAGCACTCAGCTTTGATATAGTAGCATCACTTATACTCGATGAGATGAAGACGCAGGGACTGATCGTCCGCTACGATAAAAACGAGCCGTTTGCGGACCGCTATATAGCAGAGATAGCAGGCCTTGTAAAACCGGGGCCGGTGATGATCAACCGCGATGACCTTATAGAGAGCATAATAAGGCTGGAATGGGATCAGTTTGATAAGACTGTCAATGAGGGTGGCAGGGCGGACTGTCAGGACAACTGGCATACCTTCCACATCATGCGCAAGAGCCAGTATATGGCCTGGCCGGATCAGCTGCTCATGTCCTTTTTAAGTGATCTGAAAGAAGCGCAGTTAAACGGCCGTAACCTGATCACGGAAAAATACGGACGTATGATGAGTTCTACGGCACCTGAGCGTTATGAAGAAATAAAGAAACACTTCCCGGTACTTGATGAGGAGCGTATTAAGATACAGGAACAGATAATCGCCATTCAGATAGGCTGGATGGAAGAATTTGCCGTTAAATATCCAAAGATGGCAGGTAATGCCAGGATAATACATACATCCGAAGATACAGCTTATAACACTTCATACGAGACATATCTTCGCGGAGAGATAAGTACTTATTCGGCGGAAACGCTGGTGGCATACGGCAGATTTATAGCACAGCTGGTAACAGAGGGACGCAATCTGGCTAAGGAGATAATGGGTAATACCGCATCGCTTATGGGATATAAGGACCTTGATGATGCCGAATCCCGCATCTGAAAATAAGAGGTCAAAGCTTCTGCCTTAAGCCGGACGCTTCAGTCGCAGGCGCTGCAGACAACCATCAGGATACCGTTCTTTACGTTGACATATGCTTCTTCAGCTGCCCATTCGTTACTTACGCCCAGGGGAAATGAGTTTGTCAGTGTGATATCCTCGCATTCATATTCCGTACCTTTAATGCTGACACCTTCGCAGCGGTCGGAAAGGGAGAATACGGAAAGCGAAGATGAAGGCTTTTTAGCTATCTTTATATTGCCGCCGTTTAATACATACGCATCTGTGTCTTTTCCAAGCATACGCACGGCAGCGCCGTTAGAGACCAGAAAAGCGGCGGTCTGTATATTGGCGAGGGTATGATCAAGGCGGCCGCCGAAAGCGCAGCAGATGGCTATGTTACTGTATCCGCGTTTTATGGCTTCACGTGCAGCCAGCATGGTATCGGTATCATCCTTATGTGACGGAAACTGCTTATACGGGATGTCTTTATCCGGCAGTGGGCAGGAATCGAAATCGCCTATTACCATATCGATCGCTATATTCATCCGCCTTGCATACTCCCATCCGCGGTCACAGGCTATCACACATTCCGCACATTTAAGTTCCTTTGGGATATCGGCATATTCGCCTCCGGATATCAATAAACACAAGCCTTTCATACTGTTCATCCTTCATTAATGATATAACGTTATCTATGATATAACTTCATAACAAAACAATCAATTATATTTTAAACAAGCCTTTATATTTATATATATCATATGATATAATCTTATATAGTCGCAGAAGGTTATCAGCCGGGGATTTGATATGTCAAAAGGACTCATTTTTACCAACGAAAACTGTGTGGGATGCAATAAGTGCATCAACGTATGCAGCGCAATGGGGGCATGTATCTCAACTGAAGCGGATGAGAATGGGAAGTCGAGGATCAATGTTGATCCGGCCCGCTGCGTAGGATGCGGGGCCTGCTTTGATGTGTGCGAGCATGAGGCCCGCGAATTCAACGATGATACCGAGGCTTTTCTGGCTGATCTGGCCGCGGGAAAAGAGATCTCACTTCTTATAGCACCTGCGTTCATGGCTAATTATCCTGATGAATATGGGCGCGTACTGGGAGGACTGAAAGTCCTGGGGGTACGGCATTTCATAAATGTGGCGTTTGGTGCGGATATCACCACCTGGGGATATATACGGTATATTCAGGAGAACGGTTTTACAGGCGGGATATCACAGCCTTGTCCCGCAGTAGTCACTTATATCGAGAAGTATCTTCCGAAGCTTATTCCCAGTCTGTTTCCTGTCCAGAGTCCTCTTATGTGTGCAGCGATCTATGCCAGAAAGGAAATGGGGATCACTGACCGTTTCGCATTCTTAAGTCCCTGCATAGCTAAGAAGCTGGAGATAGAGGATCCGGAGAATACGGGCCTGGTCAATTATAATGTGACTTTTAGGCATCTGATGAAGATAGTCAGGGAACGCTCTCTGTATGCTGATCCGGTAAAGGATGAGGTTGAATACGGACTGGGTTCGATCTATCCCATGCCCGGCGGCTTAAAAGACCATGTCAGATGGTTCCTGGGCGATGGAGCTTTCGTACGTCAGATGGAAGGCGAGCGCCATATGTACGAGTATCTCAGGGCACATGCACAGAGCATTGCTGAAAAGGAGATACCTTTCCTCTTTATTGATGCACTTAACTGCGAGAACGGCTGCCTTTGCGGAACTGCTGTTGATCCTGAACTTTCATCATCCGATAAGGCCTTGTTTAATCTCTTAAAGATCCGTGAAAGTATCAAAAAGGACAGCGGGGATTCATCCCTGTCACGTGAACTTACGCCGTCGCAGCGTCTGAAGGCCCTTAATGAACAGTTTGCAGAGCTTGATCTTAAGGACTATATGCGCCATTACCATGATCTTTCTTCAGGCTGTGCGGTACGTATTCCGGATATAGATGAGAGGGAGCAGATATTCCAATCCATGGGTAAAGATTCGGTCGAATCACGCAGGATCAACTGTTCTTCCTGCGGTTATAATACCTGCATGGATATGGCGACAGCGATATTCAACGGCTTCAATCACAGGGATAACTGTATACATTATCTGAAAAACACAGTGGAGATCGAGCAGCAGAATCTGATCTACCAGGCGCAGCATGACAGGCTTCTGGATATTTTCAACCGTCATTATGCAATGGACTTTCTTAAAAAAGCAGAAGATTCGGGAAAATGGGACGGTGCAACCTATGTCATGGCCGATATCGAAGGCTTTAAGGGAATAAATGCTACTTACGGACATGAAATGGCCGATGAGATCTTAAAGAAAGTGGCGCATGGACTTAAGCTTCTGTCGCTTGAAAACCGCTGGCTGTTATCGCGTTACGGCGGGGATCAGTTCCTGATAATGCTTGAGGAAAAGTTAACGGAGGATCACCCGGCGATCGAAAGTATCAGGAAGGTTTTTGAAGAACCTTACGTATCGGGAAACGTGGTAGTTGAGCTGTCTGCGAGCATTGGCGTGGCAAATGTCGATCCGGCGCTCAGTGTAGAGGCTAATATCGATAATGCCGAAGAGGCTATGTTTGTGGCCAAGGGGATAGGACATAACATGACTGTTTTTTACAGCGATATCCTCAGGAAAAAAGCGGCAGAAGAAAAGCAGATACGCGACAGTATACGTGATGCCTTTGATAATGACGGTTTCTATATGGTTTACCAGCCTAAAGTTGATGTACGCGCGCTTAAGGTCTGCGGTTTTGAAGCACTGGTGCGTATGAAACGATCAGGCATATTCCCGGGGGAGTTTATACCTGTTGCGGAAAGGTACGGATGGATATGGAGAATAGGCCGTATCACAACAGAGAAGGTGGTACGCCAGCTTGCAAAATGGCGTGATGAAGGTTTTACGCTTTATCCGGTATCGATCAATTTTTCCAGCAATCAGATCAGCGATCTGGGATACGTGGATTTCCTTAAGGAGCTGCTTGAGAAATATGATATACCTTCACATTATGTTGAGATAGAGATAACCGAAGGCCTGTTCTTAGACCGCTCGGCAAAGACCGAGGAGCTGTTCAAAGGTTTTGAAGAGCTTGGTATACGCATGCTGATGGATGATTTCGGTACAGGTTATTCTTCACTGGGATATCTTACATATATCCCGGTGGATGTTATCAAGCTGGATAAGTCTTTAGTGGACAATTATCTGGTAGAGGGCAAAGATGCCTTTATAGATGACGTTATAAGGCTCACGCACGATCTGAACAAGACCATGACTATCGAAGGTGTGGAGCAGGAATGGCAGTACAGCCGGTTAAAGCAGTTCGGCGCCGATTCTATACAGGGTTATTATTTCAGCAGGCCCCTGCCGGCGGATGAAGCTATACGTTTTAGGCCGGGTATATCTGAATAAAGGAAAAACTATCTAAGGATAAAGCAGAAATGAAAAAAGAAGAAAAGACTAATGTGATGAGAGTACTGGATGGCAAAAAGATAAGTTATCAGAGCCATTCTTACGAGCCGGATGCAACTATGAGCGGGGAAGAGATAGCCGCGATACTTGGGGAGGATCCGGATAATGTTTTTAAGACACTGGTGACACAGGGAAAAAGCGGAGCATATTATGTATTCGTAGTACCTGTCAGGGCGGAACTGGATCTTAAGAAGGCTGCTAAAGCATCGGGAGAGAAGTCTATCGCGATGATTAAGCAAAAGGAACTCCTTCCGCTGACAGGCTATGTTCACGGCGGGTGCTCACCTGTCGGTATGAAGAAGCAGTTCCCTACCTTCATTCATGAGACCGCATCCGTTCTTGAGAAGATATTTGTAAGCGCCGGAAAGGTAGGTTTCCAGATAGAATTATCACCTTCCGACCTTATCAGCGTAGCCGGCTGCGTAGTTGCCGATATTATCTGCTGATGGGTACAAGAGATGGGTACAGGGGATGGTGGGTACAGGGGACGGGCAGGTGGGTACAGGGGACGGTTCTCTGTGTTCATGCAGTTCAATGAACACAGAGAACCGTCCCC
>JAEEGL012267872.1_pt1 | contig 12036 bp, 15 predicted proteins | sample 9134231 | NCBI WGS metagenome assembly JAEEGL01 (sample SAMN16246548, study PRJNA631951) | gut metagenome | biome: gut microbiome; feature: rumen; material: fiber-attached | host: Bos | place: Iran: Karaj | collected 2018-10
CCGCGGGCAGGAAAGCAATGGTAATGCCGCTGTCGGTCTTGATAAAGAGGTTCTGACTGTTCCCGTTGCCGTTCGTGAGAACGGATGCTGTCTTAAACTTCCTTACCATGGCCTTTGCAGGGGTTTTTACTTCCTGCTGGGCAGGAGCCTGGGCCTGTACGGGCGGCGGCGCCGGTATGTCCTGCGTTGTCGGCGCTTCCTGTACAGGAGCAGGGGAGGGCTGAGAGACAACCTGTGCCGGTTCTTCGATGACAGGCGCGTCTGGTGCATAAGGCTTGTTAGATCTGTATGTATCCTTCATCTTTTCCATTGTGTATTTGGATTTCATGTAGTCACTCTCAAGCCAGTGCCAGCGGTAGCACATGATCGTGAGATCGTCAAAGGACGCTGTCACACGGATCGTCTTTGTCGGCTTTGCTCCGGACACCTTGATGAAAGCCCCGGTTGAGTTCTTCGTGGCGGGGTACTCAACTGCGGTGAATACCACATCGCCTTTCTGTGCGGGGGCTATGGTGAACTGTCTGCTTATGCATTTACCGTTATATTCTTTTCCGCCGAGAGGGGAGAAGTAAACGGTCTCCGCATAAGGCTTGTTGTTTGCCTGAGCGTCTGCTCTGGCCTTCAGAATGGCGTTTTTGAGGGCGCCTTTTGTGATAAGGGGGATGAAGATGGCTCCGAAGTAATCTGCGTCGAGGAAGCAGTCTATGCTCATATCTGACGCATTCTCCTTGTTGACGAAGGAGAGTTCCATCTTCCCGATGTCAAGCGCCTGCTTGACCTTGAGGAATGACTTCTGGTTGTAGAAAGCTGAAAGAACATTGTTATCTGCCATTTCTTTGCTCCTTTTCTTGCGCTTTCGCGCCTCTTTCGCTTGCCGTCACCGGCCTCGTAATTTGACTTAAAATGTTGTTTGTTTACAGCATTATTATACTTTAGGTGTTATATTTATTTCAAGGTTTCATAACGGAATATTTGTAGAGCTTTAGTTTTGCTGAGTTCTTGATGATGCCGTTTGCCGACAGAAACGCGTCGGCGTCTTTGTCGTAGATCCCCCAGGCGTACGACTTGCTTTCTTTATGGCTTATGAAGACAGGGGATCCGTGCATCTTCGGTAACTGGTCCTGTGAAACGGGCTTGAACAGGCTGTCGTCTGATGTGCGTCCAAAGATGTAGTCCATGGATACTCCGTAATAGTCGGCGATGGCTTCAAGGGTTTCCGCTGAAGGAAGTTTCAGTCCAAGCTCCCAGGAGGAGAGTGCGGATATGGAGATGTTGTCTTCGCAGTGGAGGACTGAGTTCTTCAGGAACTTGCAATACTCCTTCTGGGTCATATCCCCGTTCTGTCGGAGCGTCTTAATTCTGCGTGCGATCTTTTTACGTGTCGTAATCATAATAAGCCTCCTTTCAGATTTTCAGATGTTATGTAAATGAGATTATGTAAACTCACTACGCTTATAAGATAACAGTTGATACACTTTTCGTCAAGTTTTCATTTAATATTTTTGTAATAATTATGTAAAGCAATCTTAAAACCCCTTGTAAACAGGGCGTTTCAGCGAAGAAAAAATATATGACACTCTTTAAGATTTCAAGGACCGGATTTGTGTTTTAACACCTTTGGACGTATAATAATTGCATACAAAGTACATATTTGAAATTAAATTGGCAGTCGCAGAGAGCGTCTGCCTTTTTATATGTTCTGCGAAAGGCGCAGGGAAAGGGGTGAGCCATGGGTAAGACCATAGAACCCGGCTGTGTATACGCGCTTGCCGGAGTAACCAACATGATAATCCGCGTGATCCGCAAGGAATCGCATAACGGTAATACTTATGCCAGGTTCGTCATCATAGGCGTTGATGGCAGAGAACAGGCCGATGCGAATGGATTTACGTTTGCCGCAAGGATCATCCTTCAGGACGGCAGCGGAACAGAGATCGGTGTCTTCAGCACGGCAGCAGGAGAGGCGATGATCAGCCCCCTGTACGAGCTTGAAGACGTGCACAAGATAGCCTAAGAAAGGAGGGCGCGATGAGAGTATTTATTGACATGGACGGAACCGTTGCGGAATGGATCCCGGACGGTGATTACCATTTAAAAGGATACTTCAGTTCTCTGAAAACAAACGGGAACGTGGTAAAGGCAGTAAATCTCCTGATCAGAGCCGGAATACAGGTATATATCCTGTCATGCGCTGAAGGGGAGAGGGTCCGCGAAGAAAAAATGGAATGGCTTCGCAGGTTTCTGCCAAACATCCCGGAAGAAAACATTATCTTTACAGATGCCGGGAAGAAAGCAGAGTTTGTAGGGGAAGTAAAAGAGTCTGACATCCTTCTGGATGACTACAGCAAGAATTTGCTGGAGTGGCCGGGGAAGGGTATAAAACTCTTAAACCAGGTAAATGGCGCAGGTAAGAAGTGGAGAGGGTCACGTGTATCGATGTATGACGACCCCCGGAAGATAGCTCTTCGAATAGCGTCTTTCGCCTGAAAAGCATTTGTTAACAATTTAATACGATATGCCATGGCGTGTCGTTCTGCATAGTGCAGGCGGCATTTTTTGCGTGGCAGGAAAGGGACAGGTAAACAATATGAAGAAAAATTTGTGTGAGGATTGCATGTACTGCACGAAGTGGAGAGAGCGCAGGGAGTGCAAGAGAGGACAGAAGAGGGTTCCCATCGAGCAGCTTGAAAGCTGCCCCGCGGGGTTCTTCGCCACAAAGGAGGACATTGAGGACTATGAGTGGCTGAACGAGGAGATGGAACACGTTGACGTAGACAAGATCCTCGGATTTATCCTCGACCCGTTCACTAATACCCACGGGCAAGCCCGCGGGATTGGCTAAGACCGAAAGGTTTTGATCAATAGCCGGAGGAAGTATCCGACGTTAGTGAGCAGAGCCATGATACACCAGTAACAACGCCGCCACATCTGACCCCAAGGTATGTGCTCCGGATAGGTGTACCGAGGCTATGGGAACAGTAGTACCGTAAGGAAGTGCTTTACAGGCGGTAGCCTTACGGATCAAACGAAGGGAGGGCATAAGGGATGCTCATATATATAATAAGCAAGTCCGGGCATCCCCTGATGCCCACCGAAAGGATAAACCATGTACGGAGGTTACTCGATAAGGGAAAAGCCCGGATAGTATCAAAAGAACCGTATACGGTACAGCTGAAATACGATACGGATGAAGTAACGCAGCCACTGCACGGTGGCATAGATCCCGGCAGGACAAATATCGGCGAAGCCGTAGTCAACGACAAAGGTGAAGTGGTTTATAAAGCTCATGTCACCACAAGGAATAAAGATATCCCTGAACTAATGGAAAACCGCAAAAAACACCGCCAGGCATCACGCCGGGGCGAAAGGCTCCGCCGTAAGAGACGGGCAAAGGAAAACGGCACGGTTAAGGAGTTTAAGAACGGCAGGATCATCCCCGGTTGTGAAAAACCGACCATGCTCAGGGACATCATCAACACGGAAAGCCGGTTTGCCAATAGGAAAAGACCCCGGGGCTGGTTAACGCCAACAACAAGGCAGCTTGTCCAGACCCACGTAAATATGGTCAGAAAAATATGTGCTATTCTCCCGGTCACAGACTGGACAATGGAATACAACAAGTTCGCATTCATGGAACTTGAGGACGGCAACATCCGTGGAGTGGATTATCAGAACGGCAGGCTTAAGGATTTCTCGAATAAGAAAGCATACATATACAGCCTCCAAAACGGCAAGTGCGCCTGTTGCGGCAGACCGATAGAACACTACCATCACTTGGTACCACGCAGCAAAGGCGGTTCTGATACACCCGAAAACCTCACGGGGCTATGCAAAAGCTGCCATGACAAAGTGCATTCGGGAGACATCAGCCTTAAAGAACAGGGACTTAAGAAAAAGTACAATGCCATAAGCGTCTTAAACCAGGCTGTGCCATATATAGCGGAAGAACTTATAAGTATGTTCGGAGACCATGTAAGCTTCTGTTCCGGATACGAGACATCGCTTATAAGGGAAAACCTCTCTATAAGCAAAGACCATCCGGAGGATGCGGTATGTATATCTCTGTACGGTTCAGGGGCTGAAAAACTTACAGACAGAGCAGAAACATATGAAGTACAGCAGTTCAGGCGCCACGACCGGGCAAGGGTCAAAGCACAAAAGGAACGTACCTATTACCTTAACGGTAAAAAGGTATGTAAGAACAGACACAAACGTACCGACCAGAAAGAAGATTCGCTGGCTGAGTTCAGACAAAATAATCCGTCTGATGTAGGAAGACTAACTGTAAAGAAAAGCACACGCTCGTATAACGATACCGAACGCGATCTTCCCGGAATGGAAGTTATTTATAACGGTAAAAGATACATCGCCCAGGGCAAACATAACAAAAGATATACCCTTTATGGACTCAAAGGCGCAGGCGTATCGTACAAAGATTATATGATCGTACGTAAGAACCAGGGATTGGTGTATATGTAAAGAGGCTTCCTCCCACGGGCAAGCCCGTGGGTTTCCGCCTACAACAACCGAAAGGAGTTTATTTATGACTAAGCTGATGGCTGACTTTGCGAAGTATCCTGAGTCGATGTCATCGTCAGCGTCATAAGGAAAGGCAGGTGCGATATGGATTGTTCAAAGTGCAACGACTGCCTGTACTGCCGGAAATGGCGCGAGCGCCGGATATGCAGGAAAGGCAAAAAGGGACTTCCGATAAGCGAACTTGACTCTTGCCCTGCGGGCTTTTTTGCTACAAAGGAGCAGGAGAGGGAGTTTGAAAAGAATGGGAAGGTTGACGATGAAAAGATCATATCGCGCCTTCTCTGGAGTCAGACATCCCAGTTCCAGAAATATGAGAAAAAGTTTGGGGTTAGCCTTATAATGGGCAATTACAAACAAAAAGAAAGAATTCTCTATGGAGGATACAGGTTTGCTTGACGCACTTAAGACCCCCGGATTGCTTTTGCAATCCGAGGGTTTTTCTTTGTCAGCCAAAAGTGACATCTTTCTTTTTTATTACTTTTTTCATTGTTTCAGGTGCTACGGTGTAGAAATTATAGGTGTCTTTATTCTTTATTAGTTCATCCCTGCAACTAAAACAGTCTGTATCGGCGTTGTATATTCCCCAGCATGGTTTTTTCTTTGCTTTTGTAAATTCCAGGTAAACTGGTTTTCCGTCAAATTCTTTTAGAGACTCGTAGGGAATGCTGATCTCGCCTTCCTGAGCTATTTGTGGCGCAATACCGTGTTCATTTTCTGATTCCCTGCCAAACATAAAATCCATGGATAGCCCGTAATAATTTGCGATGGCTTCAAGAACTTCTACGGGAGGCAGTTTCAGTCCTAATTCCCAGGAGGAAAGGGCAGAGAGCGAAACGTGCCTTGCACCGGAGGGTATTATGTTGTAGTTTAATTCGTTGCAAAAATCTTTTTGGGTGTATGGTTTTCCGTTTTCGTTAATTTGTTCCTGTCTTATCCTTTTAAGTCTTTTAGCAATCCTGACACGGGTCTTGTTAAGCCTTTTTCTATTTATCTCATCAACTGTTTTTCTTTGTCCTTTTGGCATCGTTTTGTCCTCCCTTGCGTTCATAAATAAACCTGCGAACCCTTAAAAGTTGGGGCTATAGATTCTATAAAGTGGTGAAAACGAAAAAAGGATAGCACAATAAATATAATATTTCAACGGGAAATAATGTTCGATTCGGGGATAATTTCAGAGGCAAAACAATTCGTACAAAAGTTGTTAAGCAACCCAAATTTGGGTTCCTGTTGCATTTTTGGTTTGGAAATGGTATCGTGTTAAGGCACTTATTGGAAGGGGCGCTTCCAGATAGTTGCAGCAAAGGCTTTCCCAACCGGAAAGCCTTTGCTGCATTATCCGATGGCTTTGTTTACGGCTTCCATGACGCGTTCTGCCTGGAACGGTTTTACAATGAAGTCTTTAGCGCCGGATTGTATAGCGTCGATGACCATTGCCTGTTGTCCCATGGCGGAACACATAATGATCTTCGCGTCCGGGTTTGCGCCGCGGATCGCTTTTAGGGCTTCCAATCCGTCCATTTCCGGCATCGTTATGTCCATCGTGGTCAGATCTGGTTCGAGATTCGAATGAAGTTCGATAGCCTCTTTGCCGTTGCAGTCTTCGCCAACGACTTCGTGGCCGCCTTTTGTCAGTATGTCCTTGACCATCATTCTCATAAAAGCTGCATCGTCGCATATAAGTATTCTTGCCATATTAATCCTCCAAAAAAATTATCAGCCACCGGGCCCGCCTCCGCAGGCCGTGGCTGATCTCTGGTATTGATGATCTATACAGTATTATTATAAGCCCATATCTGAAGGAATGCAAATATACGCCCATAATCGTTATATTCAGGCTTTTTGCATAAAACTTGTCGTATAATGTGATTTATGCGACAAGTTTGACATATGCCCTTCTTCCTGCTATAATCTGTTAATAAGTCAATTTTTGAGGGGTGTGAAATTATGTCGGATTATAAAAAAGAATATAATGATAAAATATTAGAAAAAGCCAGGGCTATATATTCGGAATTTCCTGATTACTGTTTGGGATTTTTCAGCAATAAAAAGACCCCGTTGACTCAATATTCATATGCAATGCAACTCAAAGTCTTTTTCGATTATCTTCATGACCACAATTGGAGATTTGATAAACCATACAAAGAATATGAGGCATTGGATTTTGCAAGTCTGACATTTATAGATGCTGACCACTTTGCCAACAGCATAGCAAGTCTTAAGCCATCCACGCAGCGCCATTACCGCTCTACTCTGCTTTCTTTCTTCAATTATCTTATAGGACGTAAATATATAACGGTAAATCCCTTTTTGGCGGGGGGCGAAGTAGAGTCTGATCCGGATGCTGATAGTGACATCCATGATCTCTCTCACGATGAACAGCTTGAATTTTTGGATACGGTAAGTTCCGGACAGGGATTGTCGAATCATCAATTAGCTTATCACGACAGAAATATGGAAAGAAACATTGCTATCTGCTATCTGTTTTTAACTACAGGTATAAGGATTTCAGAACTTGTCGGCATTGATATTAATGATCTTCATTTAAATTCAAATTCTGTTACAGTTGCCCGTAAGGGAAAGAAATACAAGCCTGACATCGTATATATGAGCGATACGGCAACGGCTGCGATCAGAGAATACTTAACAGTACGTAAACAGATATATAAACCGGAACCTGAGGAATCTGCTCTTTTCCTGTCCGAGGGGCGGCGTACAAAAGATGAAGACGGAATATTTCATTCACAAACTGGAAAAAGAATATCCGTCAGAGCAGTGGAACGGTTAGTTAAGAGATATATAGAACAGTCGGTCCCGGAAAAAATGGGTGAAATATCGCCCCATAAACTTCGCACTTCATTTGCTATGACGATGCTCAAAGCAACGGATAACGATCTGTTATCAGTTGCCGAGATGCTTAACCATAAGGGCCTTGGAACTGTGAGAAAGTATGTTAAAGCAACAGACGAGACAAGAAAAAAGTTAAGAAACTCAACTGGATTGTAAAGGCTGTCGCCATACTATTTTTTTTAGTTCCATTATTGTGCAGGCAAATAGCAGTCCTTTTACAAGGAAATTAATATGCCCAACAGAAATTGCTGAAGCCTGAGATGTATTGACAGTCCGCATAGTCCATACGTTTTCGGTACTCCGGATAATTGTTGCATTTATATCTGTATCTTCTTCGCGTTCAAAAGTAAGTTGTATTTCCGAGCCAATAGGCAGACACTGAAGTTCGTGACGTATACGAGAATTATCTCTCGACAAAAGTGCAGATATAAGATTGTCGGTAGAAACGCTAAATGATTTGTTCTGCATTATTGGTCTTTCTTTGGAAAGGCAACTATCCAATCCTTTATCCTTTCTATATCCGCATCTTCTTCATATATCTTAAGAATTATATCCTTTGTAAGATCAAGACTAAATATCCCCATAATGGATTTCGCATCTACAATATAATTCCCCGAGATAAGATCGCATCTACAGGGATACTTGACTATCTGTTCTACAAACGCACGAATCTTGTCTACCGTATCAAGTTTTACAGATAATTCCGTGAATCCGTTATAAATTGTGTTTCTGGGAATCTGTCTCGTTCGGAACGTATTATCTTTTATTAGTTCCAGTATAAAATTTGTATCCTTTATTTTCCAAGTTTTCAGCAATTCATGCATGTGCCGTTCACTTATAGCAATGGTGTGCAGATAAAAGGTATTATGATTTGACACGAGATGATATGCGCAGGAAAGGGTAAAAGGTAAAAGAAAAACCTTAACCTTAGGATCCTTATCTTTTCTTGTAATAAGAATGTTTTGTCTGTCATCTAAAAAAAAATTTAGCATGTTATTGATATTTGTTACAGTGTCTACATCCGATTTATTATTTATGCCGGTTATAAGAATGTTGACATGAGCTTCTTCGGCCATAAGGCCTCCGCTATGCGGCAGCAGACGAGGCGATTTTAAATCGAGAACGTATCTGATAAGCATATCCATAAAACAAACCCTTTCTTGTTTTTTGTTTTTTAACTAAAATATCTCATTTTTCCATTACTGGAAGATTTGGTGTGTGTGTCTTTTTTACTTTTCCCACCTTCGGGTGTTTTTTCACGACCCACTTTCACTGCTGCAGTAAATGTAGTTTCTTTTGCGGTAAAATCTTCTAGCAGAGCTTTTATAGCACATTTGGAAATGTGCAGATATTTTGAAGTAAGAGCATCTTCCCCAGCTTCAAAGATTTGCTTATCGAGCCAGTCTATCGCATTTGCCAGGTCGACCATTGTATAATTGGTCCCGTTCATAACAAATCGAATGGTATTAGTTTCCGGTTCGTAAACTCCCTTTATGCCTCCGACTTCCGCATGGATTTCCGTTACATCTTCGCCATCGAAAGCCGCTTTTAGTTGATATACCAGATCTGTCCTATTCATTATCCTCCCCCGCATCCGACTTAGAACGAAAATCCTTTGTCTTCCCTTTTTTCCTTTGGCTTAAATGCTGCTTCACATTCCTCAAGCTCATTACGGATAGCACCAAACATCTTTTGAACCTGTTCTTCCGTATATTCATATGAATTACGTGAAGAGAGTTTACTGAGGGATTGTAATCCGGACAGGACTTTGTTGATACGAGCCGGGGCAAGCCGCAGAAATCTGTCTGCCTTGCTTTCGTTTGCTGAGATTTCCTGATTGATATTTACATTGTTCTCGTCTAACATGGTTTTGAATCCTCCCGTTTTTTTGTGCAACTTGTCTGTTTAGATATTATGATGCGCACCATTTATTACACCAATCCTCTATTCCTTTCGATGCATCTGTCTTTGTCACGATGATCTCGGGCAAATCGTAGGAATGATGCTGCTCAATGGTCTTTATGGTGTTAAGGGAAGAACAGACAGCTTCAACCTCATACTCTTCCACTTCTTTGATCTCGCTTTCCCATGCGTATACAGATTTACATTTGCGGATATGTACTGATACGGCGGAGTGAGATATAACGAGGACTTTGGCAAGAGCCCTGGCTTTATCAAGTTTATCTGTGGTTGTTCGGATCAGGTACATAAGCTTGTTTCCTTTCTGAAAAAATAATCAATCGCTTTGAGAATTATACGCTAAAAGCGTATTTATTGCAATTGTGAGGCAAATGACAAGATTGTTTTGCTCCTCCTACGCAAAAGAGATATTTTCGGAGTCTGGCATATATCTTTTTGTCTATGTCACCGGTTTCAGCCAATCTGTCCATAATGCCCAGAGCCTCAGGTACACTAAATGCATTTCTGTACGGCCTTGGTTCGCTAAGCGCAACATACACGTCTGCAACTTTTACTATTTCGGTCATTTCGTCTGGAATACCTATTCCATACCCTCTTCCGTCTCGGGTACGATGATGAGACAGGATCATCATTATCGTATGATTTGACACGAATGATCCTGTCATTTTGGCACTGATAAACGGATGTTTATAGAGCCGTTCATAATCTTTTTTCGAAAGATCCTCTTTTTTAAAAAGAGCTTGTGGCAACTCTATTTCCCCTACGTCGTGGAGAAGTGCAGCTGTAATTACATCTTCTCTGTCGGCACCGTATATATTCATGTCGTCAAGAAGAAGTTCAGAAACACAGGCGGTTCCGACGGCATGTTGCCAGATCGAGGTATCGTATTTATGAAGTTTGTTCAGTAGTTCTCTGATATTTCTGTTCATTAAGACATTTTGCATGTCAGATGTTCCGTAAAAAAAGATGTTATGTCCATATTCTGTCTTCATAATAATGACCCTTCACATTTCATAGGCAGAAACCGGTGTTTTTAGGTCGTGCGAAATATAATAGTTGAAAACCCTCTCAACTTTAAGAGAAAAATGCGTCATAAAATTTTTAGCGGGGAAACCCACAGGCTTGCCTGTGGGTATTAGTGAGTTCATCTATCCCCATCTTTGTAAGTCCGTTGTCAGGGTCAAACCAGTATGTCTTACCGCTTATTGTTGCCCATCCGGATGCGGCAGTACCACTTTCGTATATGTAGGCGAAGTTCTTTCCGATCTTGTACCAGCCAGGAGTTTTTACAAGCCTGCCCTTCTTGTCATAGAAGAAGTAGTATCTTCCGTCTTCGCCCGGGGTCATGTTCTCTGTAACTTCATCTGACGGGACTTCGGCAAGGCTGTTTGACGCAAGATCGCCATTTTTCCTGAGCATATAACTGACACCCTTGGCGTCTGTATAGCGCCCGGTACTTGCTGTATTGGCGGATAACGTATCATCTGAGTAGTAAAGCAGATACTTTCTACCATTTACTGTTTTCCACACGCCGTCGCCACCCTTTGCGGGCTTTGCTGAAGACAGTACCTGCAGACCGTTTTTGTACAGATACAGCTTTCCATCCATATCCTTTGTCCCGTTAAGGAGAGCCCCATCAGTATCCAGTTCGTAAGTCACGGAAGCACCTTTCGGGCCCGGTGCCTGGACATGACCCTCCTCAATACCGCAGACTTTGCCGTTCTGGTCAACGAAATACTTGCGCTTGTTGAACGTGACGAACTTATTACCGGTCTGGAGTACACCGTTATTTGCATACAGATATGTATTTCCGTCAGGCTCAGTGACAAGTCCCTTCATCATCTCACCCGCAGGACTTGATCCGGGATCGAGGTAATAGGTCTTACCCTTTATACTCTGTCTTCCGGTTGCAAAACTGCCTGTTGTATCTGCGTAATACCTGACCTTATTCACCGTTACCCACTTATCTGTCTGGACAGCACCGGCAGTGTTTGCAAAGTGCGTGGTGTTTTCGCTTAAGGTATTACCGCTCAGAGTGAAGAGACCTGTTCTTACAACCCCGTTATCCTTTGCAAAGTACAGTTTTCCGTTGATATTGACCCAACCGGGTTGTACTACGGCGCACCCATCATGACCAGTCTCGTCAACCTTTACCGCGTACTTCTTCTTATTCACGGTGGCGACACTGTCTTTGCGTATACAGGCTCCCTTAACAAACACATAGGTCACGCCGTCTATCTCACGGATACCGGAGGATGAAGCTCCTGTATCAGGATCAAAGTAGTACGTACCCTTAATACCGCCCTTGTTATCCGGGACATCCTTCCAGCCGGTATATACGGTATTGTCATCGTTATACCAGAAGACGTCACAGCCCACCTTTGTAAGCCCGGACTTTTTAGAAGTTACAGCCTGTCCGTTCTTATCAGCGGGAACAAGTTCACCGTCCACAGGGACAGCACCGACATACAGGCGTCCCGTTTCAGGATCGAAGCGATACAGAGTCTTACCCTTCTTGCCTTCAAGTTCAATTTCGTCCGCTTCTGCATGGCCGTCTGTATAGATGTAATATCTGTATCCGTTAAGAGTGAAAAATCCCTCTTTCTTGGGTATATACAGTTTCCCGTTCTTGAAGCAGTACAACTTTGCATCGGCAGAAACAGATGATGCATCACAGGAAGTGTCTGACAGATCAGCGGCAAATACACCACTCTGCAAGATACCTTCATC
>JAEEGL013147189.1_pt1 | contig 12036 bp, 8 predicted proteins | sample 9134231 | NCBI WGS metagenome assembly JAEEGL01 (sample SAMN16246548, study PRJNA631951) | gut metagenome | biome: gut microbiome; feature: rumen; material: fiber-attached | host: Bos | place: Iran: Karaj | collected 2018-10
CCGCCACACTCAGCCAGAATAGGCATGCCCTTTTCTGCTGCGTCACGAATACTCTGCATCATGGTAGTGTTTTCTGACAGTTCCTTCGCATATAGCTCGGGATATCCACCTCCGATAATGATTCTTGATACGTCAGGTATTTCCTTATCATGAAGTGGTGAAAAGGGTACTAGCTCAGCTCCCATTTCCTGAAGGAGTTCCAGATTATCATCGTAGTAGAAGCAAAAGGCTTCGTCGCGGGCGATGCCTACTCTGATCCTGTCTGTGCCTGAAAAAGGGACCTTATCAGCATCATATTCATTCAGTTCATCCGCACTCTCTGCAATTTTCAGAAGGCATTCGAAATTGAGGCTCTCCTCTAGCTTGTCCGCCACCTTGTCGATCATCTCAAGAAGCCCATCTACCTCAGCCGGCATAACCAGTCCCAGGTGTCTGCTCTCAAGTTTCACATCCTTCATCGGAGGCAGGAAACCGATCAGGGGTACACCGGTCTCACTCATAATGATGTCTGATATTTGCTGAGCAATCTTCGCAGATGTATTATTCAGGATGACTCCTTTTATCATCTTTTCATCGCCGTATTCACAGAAGCCTTTTACCATGGGAATAATGGAATTACTCATTCCACGTCCGTTTATCACCAGTATTGCAGGTGTTCCTGTTTTGCAGCAGATATCATAGGATGAGAATTCTGAAGAGGTGACAAAGGCGCCATCATAGAATCCCATCACTCCTTCAAGTACACCGAAATCACGCCCCTGAGCACCTTTAATCAATGAACCACTAACCCCGTCCCCCTGTGCCAAAAACAGATCAAGGTTTCTGGAGGGAATACCCAGAACCGATCTGTGAAACATCGGATCTATGTAGTCAGGACCACACTTATATGACACAGGGTTAAAGCCATGTCTCTCAAGTATTCTCAAAAGGGCACAGGTAATAAGCGTCTTCCCGCTTCCGCTGGAAGGTGCACATACCATAAGCCGCTTAAATGATATCGCGTTACCCATGTTTCACCTCCCTCTGTAAGGAGATGATGTAAACAGGATTTATGGCGTCAGCCATGTGATATTTTCCGACCTTCTTAAATCTGGTTACTCCCACCTGAATGATATCCGGTTCTATATCATCAAAATCTCCGACACATTTCATCACCTCTGTAAAGGTCTCAACTGTGACGCAGTTTATCACTATACGTGCCTCATTATTCATCTCGAAGATCAGCTTCAATATGTCCGCCATGTTCCCTCCACTGCCACCGATGAAAACATGACTTGGAATCGGAAGTTCACCGAGGGCTTCCGGTGCGGTTCCTGTGGTGATCTCCAAATTTGTAATTCCGAATTTTTCTTTATTCTGCTTCAGCAGTGAAACGGCTTCCTCGTTTTTCTCTATGGAGTAGACCTTAATATCCGGTGATTGAAGAGCAGCCTCAACAGACACCGATCCTGTCCCTGCACCGATGTCATATAACACTGCATTTCTTGTGAGCTTCAGTTTCCTGATTGAAAGAGCACGTATCTCCTCCTTTGTCATCGGAGTCTTCCCACGGATGAAAGCATCATCGGATAGTCCTCTCAGCGCGCTGCTATACTTGGCGTTCTGATTGTGTACATATATAATGCATTTCCCCTGAAGTTTAGCCGGTTCACTGATACATGAGCTGTACTCCATCACCTTTTCATCAACGGTTCCAAGCTCGTAGCCGATGACAATCCTGTCCGCAAATCTACTCAGTTCTTTACATATTGAGTCTGCGTGAGAAGGACCGGATGGCAGAATTATCAGGTTCTCATTTTCGAATGCATAGCCCACTACATTACATTCTCTTCCATGGGCACTTACAATAGTCGCATCCTCAAGGCTGATTCCAAGAGCTCTTGCAAAAAGTGTTACCGATGAGATACCCGAAATTGTATCTACTCTGTACCCTTTCTTACGGAATAACTCAGCTGCCTTCTTAGCTCCGCTGCACAGACTTATATCTCCGGAAAACAGAACAACAGGGTTTGTATAATTCGAATTCTCCTCAAGATATGAGAATATTTCGTCCCCCTGATACATAGGGACTTTCGGCGCAGTTTCCTTATTCACTCTTGAAACAACTGTCTCAGCTCCAAATAAAACATCTGCTTTTTCCAGAGCACTTATGAGTTCGTTCGTATAATAGCGTTCATCCCCGGGACCTATCCCCGCAAGGACTATACTTTTATTATTCTGTGGAGATAAACTCTTATCAGATCCACTCTCTATTTCAAAAGTATCCTCAAGATATTCAATGACATCATTAAGACTGTAAGCCTCTCTATCGCCATTTTGCTTCTCAGGATTTCTTACAACAACAGCTTTCACCAGACACTCAGCTGCTGCCTCAAGCTTCTCATCGAAGCCTCCGGTCTCCCCACTCTCCTTTGTCAGGATCACAGTAGCACCCACCTCTTTTATCAGAGCCACATTCATCTGTTTGGAAAACGGCCCCTGCATGGCAATTATCTGTTTTCCTTTTAGACCGGCAGCTGTACACTTGCGGATACTATCCTCGTTAGGAAGAACCCTTGCATACACACGGCCTATATCTGAAAGTCCTCCTGTAATCCGGTCCAGGTCACGACTTCCTGTTAGGAGCAGGATCACACCATCCGTCTTATTTAACTGCGCAATTGCATCATCTATGCTATCCACGAATACTGCCATGTCCTTTGCAGCATATGAGGTGTCTGTGTTTCTGGCAAGGCGCAGGTATTTAGTGCCTGTCATTTCACAGGCCTTCTTTATCTGTGCAGATGCAGCAGTCGCAAAGGGATGAGTTGAGTCAATCACCACAGAGAACTCTCCATTCCTCAGAACCTCTGCGATATCATCAGCGTCTCTCCTGCCTACCAGAAGATCACTCTCCCCATTCTCTTTAAGGATTTCTTCCCCATATTCAGTTGCCACACTCACCACATGCGAAATCCTGACTTTTCTGAGATAATCACTCAGTTCTCTCCCTTCAGTCGTTCCGCCGAAAACAAGTACCTTACCGCTCACTTTCATAGCCTCTTTTCGTCACCATCATGTCTTCTATTTTCTCAGTTGATGAGTTACCAATAAAAACCGTGGAAAACATATCCGCCTGCGCTGTCTTCAGTTCAGACAGTGTCATAACCTCTTTGCTCTCTCCGTCTCTGCCTATATTTCGGGCAATACCGCACACCCTGTCTTCCGGTAATATCTCGAGCAAAACCTCACATGCATGGGAGAGGTATCCGCTCCTGCTCTTACTCTCAGGGTTATAGAGAACTATTGCCATATCGGCATCTGCCGCAGCACGGAGTCTTTTATCAATCAGCTCCATGGGTGTGAGTCTGTCACTCAGACTTATCAGGCAAAAATCGTGTATGAGTGGCGCTCCCAAAAGTGCTGCCCCCGAAAGAGCAGCTGTGACTCCCGGAACAACCTCAACCGATACCCCCTGGAAATCCTGAGCAGACTTAAACGCCAGTCCTGCCATACCATACACGCCGGCATCGCCGCTGCAGATAAGTGCGGTTTCATTTCCCTCCGCTGCCTTTTCAAGTGCCATTCTGACTCTTTTTTCCTCACCCATCATAGGTGTGCTGATATATTCCTTATCTTCAAAATAGGGTCTTACCAGGTCACAATAAACGGTGTAGCCTGCTATAACATCACAGCCCTTGAGAACATTCTGCGCTCTCACCGTCATTTCATCGTGCCTTCCTGGTCCGATACCCACTATCCACAACTTCTTATTATTCATTCTCTTCCTGTCCTAAATATATTCCAATCGCAATTGTCATTCCGTCTCTGGCTGTCTTTTTTACAAGGAGTTTTTCCGCACCATAAGCCATTACAGACCGTTCACAAATATTGTCAGCGCCTGTCACATCCAGGGCAAAATCCGATTTCTCAAAGTCGCCCTCCTGTTTCATAAGTTCTTCTGCGGAGTAGGTCATGAAGGGTATTCTCAGCTTACCAGCCAATCTGTTCAGTCCCTCCTCATCTTTCTTTAAATCTATGGAAGTAAGGACTCTGAGGGCTCTTGGATCGATATTATTCTCCTCAAGTATCTCTGTCAGAAATTGATAAAGCTTCTCAAATTCTTTTCCTCTCCTGCATCCCATTCCGATAACTATGCACCTGGGTATCAGGGAAAGCCCTTCCTTATGCTTTCGCGGTGAAACAGTAAAAACAGCATCCTCTCCTGCAAGGAGCTTTGCTGTAAACTCCTTCGCCATTTTGATATCACTTATTTCCAGATTGTTCCTCTTCGCAAATACATCAACTGCAAACTCGCCCCTTAAATCCGTTGCCGTGGTGATAACAGGAACCGCGCTGATCAGCTCTGCCATTTCTCTTGCAGCATCGATTGCTCCACCTATATGACCTGATAAAATAGGTACGACGAAGGTGCCCTGTTCGTCTATGACTATCACCCCGGGATCAGTGGTTTTGTCCTTGACAAAGGGTGCTATCGCTCTGACCGCTATCGCTATCGCGCCTATATATATCAGGATATTTCCGGTTTTGAAATTAGCCAAAGTCCAATCCCCAAGACTGGTAACCTGTTCTGTCTGAGATATCTGCTGCTTTGCTTCAGAATCAGAAGCCTTCCCGCTGAGCTTGTCACACAGGTCTGTCATCAGCTTTTGTCCATCCTCAGTAAAGCATATGAACTTATACTTTCCGGTCTCAATTTTTACCATACATCTTTTCCTTCAGCTTCCTGATCACCGCAGCGTAATTATCACGCTCATGTGGAAATACACAGTCCTTACAGTTCTTGGCTCCCTTTTCCGTGTAGGTGTATGTTCCTCCGCAATCCTCCATGTCATACAAAGGGCAGTAACAGAACATACAACTGAACCTGTCATCCGACAATTCATGACATGGATAATATTCACATTCTCTATTTACGAAATAGGAGGAGTGGCGCCTCTTGTCATCCGATATATTTACATTTCTCGATGAAGGTATTTGGGAATTATCTTCCGTTTTCTCATCAGATGACGGGACGATATTACTTTCCAGCTGGCTTCTCACTCTCTCATACATACTATCCGACATTTCATAGAGATCACGAATCAGACTACTCTGCAGAACTTCATAGGGCTCCTTACACGAAACACTTCCATCATTACTTACGAGCAGCACTCTGTTTGATATCTGAAGAGCAAGCTCAAGCTCATGTAAGGACATGATGATCGTCACACCATCAGCAGCTAAGTGTCTGATTACATCCATGAGTTCCAGACGATATCTGATATCGAGATATGAGGTGGGCTCATCCATTATCAAATATTCAGGATCCTGACATATGGCTCTCGCTATAAGAACCCTCTGCTTCTGACCATCGCTCAGATCCCCAAAGGGCTTGTCTGAAAGCGACCTTATCTTCATCAGTTTGCACGCGTTGTCGGCTGCTTTATAATCACTGTCAGAGAAAATTCCGAACCCGTCACTGTAAGGAAGTCTTCCTGACAACACCACATCCATTGCTGTCATATGCTCCGGCTTAACCCTGTCAGTATTCACAATAGACATTTTCTTAGCCAGCTCCTTAAGGGAGATATTTTTAATGTCTTCATCACCTATATAAACTGAGCCTCCAAGACTTTTAAGTTCTCCGGATATGCTTTTTAGGAGAGTAGACTTACCCCCTCCGTTCGGACCGATAAGTGATATGATCTCTCCCTTTCCTATATCAAGACTCACATCCCTGACTATTATTTTTTTATGATATCCTGCGCATAAGCCTTCAATTCTCATGATTTCTATGCCTCCTGATTATCATAAAAATAACTATTGGAGCTCCGAAAAGCGAGGTTACGGCCGATATGTTCAGCTCTGTGGGTGCAAATATCATCCTCGCTATCAGATCACTTATAAGGCAGAACACAGCTCCTGAAATGAATGAAGCCGGTATCAGGATGACCGGTTTTGATGACTTAAGTGTCTCCCTCATAAGAAAGGGCACGGCGATTCCGATAAATGAAACCGGTCCCGCAAATGCAGTGACACAGGCTGACAGTATACTTGAAAGAAGTATGATCAGGATCCTGCACAGTTTGATATTCACCCCTACGCTTCTGGCATAAGCTTCTCCAAGTCTGAAAGCATCCAGGCTCTTACCCATAAGCATCACGAAAAACATGGTAACACATACTATCACGATGCAGTACAGCGCACCCTCCATATCCGCTCCGGAAAAGCTTCCCTGAGACCAGCTATGAAGGTTGACTATGTCAGAATCATCTGCAAATGCTATAAGAAAATCCGTAACAGCACTGCATATATATCCGATCATGATGCCTGCTGCAAGAAGCGCAGCCATGTTCTTCACATGCTTTGAGATCAGAATGATAAAACCGGTTGCCATCAGTGCTCCAACAAATGCCGAAAGCACCAGCATATATCCCTTAGTAGAGCCTCTTCCTCCTGCCACAAAAATAAGTAACAACGCGACCATCATTTTCGCCCCGGAGGAAACTCCAAGTATATAAGGTCCCGCTATAGGATTGGCGAAATAGGTCTGAAGCAGGAAGCCTGCTACCGCAAGTGCACCTCCCAGCACAAAGGTCATGATTGTTCTGGGAAGCCTTATATTCAAAATGATATTCCTTATCTTCTCATCCCCGCCACCGGAGAACAGGATGTCAAATACTGTTCCTACATCTGTACGGACATTCCCCACCCAGAGATTGACAATAAGTGAAGTCATCAGTAATGCTATTAGAATTATAAAAACCGTTATGATCCGGCTATCATGCTTTTTCCGCATCAAAATCCGTCCCTTTTCGATATTCTGTAGTAAAATCAGGTGCATACAGCCTCGATTTCTCATATCCCGACTGTGCAACTGCATCCCCCACAATTATGAGAGCTGTTTTATGTATTCCATTCGCCTTTACATTTTCATCGAGGGTGTACAGAGTACATACGAATTTCTTTTCTTCCTCCCAGGTAGCTTTATAAACCACACCGCAGGGAGTATCACCTGCCACACCTGCATTTAGCAGACGCTCCTGTAGCCTCTTCGTATCACCTGATGACAGGAAAAAGACCATTGTGGCACCATGTGATGCCAGTGCCTCAACAGATTCCTTCTCAGGCACGGGAGTCCTGCCCTCCATACGGGTAATGATCACACTCTGGCTGATTCCGGGAAGTGTATATTCAAGGCCCAGTGCCGCAGCAGCTCCGCAAAAAGAGCTAACCCCCGGAACTATCTCATACTTTATTTCATTCTCATCCAGGATGTCCATCTGTTCACGAATGGCCCCGTAAATACTCGGGTCACCGGTGTGAAGACGTACTGTGTCTTTTCCCTCACTCTCGGCCTTTTTGATTGTCTCTATGACTTCATCCAGATTTAAATCCTTACTGTCGTGAATCTCACAACCATCCTGTGCATAATCAAGGAGTTTGGGATTAACAAGCGATCCAGCGTATATTATTACATCTGCCTGTTCCAAAAGTTCTTTTCCTCTGAGCGTTATAAGGTCCGGTGCTCCCGGTCCCGCTCCAACAAAATGTACCATTATAAAAAGATTCCTTTTCTTAGTATGAATTAGTGTTACAGCAAATCAGATTTCTGCTACCCATTTATACGCATTCTGGATGCAGTAATTCACAGCTCAGCAGCCCATTTATGTGCATTCTCTGTAGCCACAAGCTCAGTGTTTTCATTTGCAAACACTATTATCTCAATCCGCATACCGCCATCGGACCAGCTTTCCATGTTTTCCTTAATCCGTTTTACCATCTCTGAGAAAACAGGCTCTCCCAGTCCTGCCTCTTTGATGATCCTGACTGCTTCATCCGTCATTACACAATCCGCAATACGTTCCAACAGTTTCTGATAATCGTTATCATAATCTACCGTACTTCCAGTACCTTGTACTGAATAATCGGATCCTCTGCTAATCACATATTCTGTAATCTCACTCAGTATTTCCATCCTGTGGTCGCCATACATGGAGTGTGTGTTTTTGATTCCTCCTGCCACCTTCACAAGCTTACCTATATGTCCGGCAAACAGCATTTTCTTAAAGCCTGCTTCTGATGCTATTTGGACCGTATCATATACGAAGTTGGAACTCATCACCGCCAGGTCTTTCTCCATGCCGTACTTTTCATGCAGAAAGTCCAGGCCGTAATTTCCGGGAGCAGCGATAAGAATATTCCTACCCTCTGCCGTTCTGACACTTATCTCGGTTCTGATAGTTTCAACAAGTGCACTGTCACTCATGGGCTCAACGATTCCTGTTGTACCAAGGATTGATATCCCACCTACAATTCCCAGCTTAGGATTGAAGGTCCTCTTCGCAAGTTCCTCTCCGCCGGGCACAGATATATTGACCTTGACCCCGCTACCGGACATATCATAGTTCTTTAAGACCTCTTCAATATTCTCCTTTATCATCCTTCGGGGAACTGAGTTTATAGCCGCCTCTCCGATCGGCTGATCCAGTCCCGGCTTTGTAACTCTGCCTACTCCGTCCCCGCCATCTATGAAGATCTCCTCATCCTCTGTGAATGAAACAGTAGCCACAATCCTTGAACCTGTGGTGACATCCGGATCATCTCCGCCATCCTTGATAACTGCACAGGACACTGATTCCGTATCCGCAGCTCTTTCTATATCTATAATCTCCGCATAATAGGGGATCCCCTTGGGCGTCTGAATACTCACATTGTGAATATCTTCTCCGGTGATCAGCATGGTCAGCGCAGCCTTTGTCGCCGCTGCTGCACAGCTTCCGGTGGTGAACCCGCTTCTCAGTTTATTGTCCATGTTGTAAAGAAGGGAATTGCAGATAGCTGCCGCCACGGTGCTTCCACCCTTTCTGCCTCTGTTGACTATGTAGGGAACATTGCTTTCCATGATCAGTTCCTTTGCCTCAACAACATTAACAAATCCAACGGGAACGCCTATTATCAAAAGCGGTTTGATCCTGTTTTCTTTCATCAGCTCATATAGTCTGATGAGGGCCGTAGGAGCATTCCCTATAGCGAAAATAAGCGGAGCCTGAAGCTCTGCCGCCTTATCCATACTCACATATGCCCTGGTGACACCCTTCTCTTTTGCCTCTGCGGCTACGTCTTCATCTGCCATGAAGCAGTGGACCTCTCCGCCGTATTTCTCCAGTGTCTTCTTACTGATACCGCTTAATGCCATATTGGTATCAGTTACAATATGAGCACCTGCACGTATCGCATCTTTTGCTTTAGTGATAACATCTTTTGAAAAGCACAAGGTATCCGCATACTCAAAATCTGCAGTAGTATGTATTACTCTCTGAACAGTAGGAAGCAGTTCCTCCGGAACCTCTTTTCCCATCTCATCCAGTTCGGTTTTTATTATCCTGAAGCTCTCCTTTTCAATATCAGAGGGCTGTATATGTCTGATGTTCATATCGCTCCTAAACCATAGACTTTATAACTAATCTCACGATAGTAAGCACTTACCAATAAGCATTTCGAAGACTATGATTGTTTACCTAATACCAATTGCTTCATAAATAAGCTTCCAGTCAAGGCTCTCTCTGAGTACATCTGCCAGTCTGTTCAGTTCCTTATCCTGATGTACGGAAGCGGGCTCTAAATCCGGTATGTTTGAATCAAGGCCCTTTCTTTTCAGGAGTGTCTTAATAAGCTTCCCCGTAAACTCAGGAGAATCAAATATTCCATGAATGTATGTACCGAGAACGGTACCCTCTGTGATCACCGGAAAAATTTCCCTGTCTGAGTATGTCTCCCCCATGTGTATCTCATATCCGCTGACCTCTGTACCGGACAGCGGTGAATACAATCCTTCCAGTTCTCCGATAACACCGCTCACCTGTCTCAGATTCTTGCCGGTTTCAAATTCTGTATCCACCGGCAGAAGTCCAAGTCCCTTCTGTTCACCTCCGCCTTCACTTCCTGAGGTATCCCTTACACTTCTTCCAAGGATCTGGAATCCTCCGCAGATTCCTATTACAGGTACACCCTTTACCGCTAATTCCTTCACTTTATCTGTTAAACCAGACTTGTCCATCCATCTAAGATCATCCAGTGTATTCTTTGTTCCCGGAATGATCACAATATCCGATCCCTCAAGTCCCACGCTGCTATCCACATAGCTCAGTGCCACCTTGGGTGCTGATTCCAGAATAGTAAAGTCGGTGTAATTACTTATGAAAGGCAGCCTTATCACAGAGATCCTGAGACAGTCTCCTAAAGACTCCTTCTCCTTATCCGAACGTTTCTTATTTATCTTCAGTCTCTCTGATACACTGTCCTCTTCATCGAGATCCAGCGGCACATATGGAACAATACCCGCAAAAGGGATGTCACAATAGGGCTTGAACATAGAAAGCCCCGGCTCCAATAGAGAAACATCTCCCCTGAACTTATTTATGATCAGCCCCTTTACTCTGTCCCTCTCCTCTTTGGACATAAGATTGATCGTTCCAAGGAGCTGGGCAAAAACTCCTCCGGGGTCTATGTTACCTGCAAGCAAAACAGGCGCATCCAGTATTTCCGCCAGCCCCATATTGACAATATCATTCTCTCTCAGATTGATCTCAACAGGGCTACCTGCCCCTTCGATCACAATGATATCTGTATCTTTGGCAAGTCTGTCGTAAGCTTTTTTTATATCAGGGATAAGGCTTGTTTTCATCTTAAAATAATCAGCCGCCCTCATGTTCCCGATAGGTAATCCGTTGACTATGACCTGTGATGTGGTATCTCCCATCGGTTTTAAAAGGATTGGATTCATATCAGAGGATGGCTCTATTCCGGATGCAGCCGCCTGAAGCGCCTGTGCTCTTCCAATCTCCCTGCCATCCTTTGTCACAAAGGAATTCAATGCCATGTTCTGCGACTTGAAAGGTGCAGTCCTGTATCCATCCTGAGACAGAACTCTCAGAATACCGGCAGTCAATATGCTCTTACCTGCTCCGGACATTGTGCCCTGGATCATCAGATTCTTTGCCAATTTCTCTCACCTCTCGCGTGTTTAAAACGTCTATTTCAACTTATGGAAAAACTCTGTTTCTTCTTTATTTCCTGATATTATTTGATAAAGATTCTCAATTACCGTTCCTGTTTTATCTGCATACTGATACAACGATTTGTCAGTGTACCAGACCTGCCCTTCACGATACGCCTTAAAATCCATGAAGGTCTCACTCACCTGTGACAGCTCCTCAAGTGACTTCGGAGCATCCTCAATCGTAGCATTATAGATAAGAATATCTGCTGTATCCCCATAGTCATAAAATGCTTCCATACTTATTGTTACCTGAGCAGTCGCCTTCTCATCATCCTCTGCGTTTGGTGCAAGATAGGTTCCTCCTGCCATTTCTACCATTTTGGAAAAATAGTCATTTTTCTTTCTGGTCACTATCTGGTTATTTGAATTTACAGAGAAGATTGCCACAGTTTTACCGGATATATCACTGTTCTTCAAAGCATCCGTAAGAGAGTTTTGTGCTTCAAAGGCTTCGTTTGCCTCCTTCTCTCTCCCGGTCAGAACTCCGTATGCCTTCACCCACTCGCACCTGCCAAGAGGCTGCGTTTCATAACTCGATCTGTCTATAAAAACGGGTATGCCTATCTTTTCTATTTTCTCCTGCACCTTGGGCACATGAAGTATCATGGTGTTCTCAATCGCAAGGTTTATATCCTTCATCACCATGGTCTCATAATCCGGTGCACTGTATTTACCGCCGTATATGAGCGTTCCACTATCCATTGCATCCCTGGCAGTATCTATATACCAGTCATCCCGTTCTATACCTGAGAGCACTATGTTCTCTACTGCTCCTATGGCATCAAACTGACACATAGCTCCTGAAGCAGCGAGATATATCCTGTCCAGTGGCTGTTCAAGAATTATGATGTCAGAGGATATGCTTTCGGGACTCTCTACCCCCTCGGGAATTATCAGATAAGTCCTGCCATCATCCACACTTACTGCGTTAATCCCATTGCTATACCTATGAATAGCAAAGCACTCAGCGTAGGTGTTTACATCTGTGGATA
>JAEEGL013260668.1_pt1 | contig 12036 bp, 10 predicted proteins | sample 9134231 | NCBI WGS metagenome assembly JAEEGL01 (sample SAMN16246548, study PRJNA631951) | gut metagenome | biome: gut microbiome; feature: rumen; material: fiber-attached | host: Bos | place: Iran: Karaj | collected 2018-10
ACATCCGGCGCAAGATCCAGAAGCTCGAAGAGGAGCTCGAGGCCGTGCGCAAGGTGCGCAGCACCCAGCGCCGCCGACGCGAGAAAAACGCCATGCCGGTCGTGGCCCTGGTCGGCTATACCAACGCCGGCAAGTCCACGCTCTTAAACTGCCTCACCGGCTCGGACATCCCGGCCAACGACCGCCTCTTCGACACCCTGGACACCACCACCCGGCGGCTTCGCATCGACGAGACGACCGAAGTGCTGCTGTCCGACACGGTCGGCTTCATCCGGAAACTCCCCACCCACCTGATCGAGGCCTTCAAGGCCACGCTCGAGGAGCTGCGCTATGCTGACGTGCTGCTGCACGTGATCGACATCTCCAACCCCGAATGGGAGGCGCAGGCCCGGGTGGTGGACGAGCTGATCCGCCAGCTCGGCGCGGAATCGACGCCCTGCCTGCGCGTGTTCAACAAGTGCGACGCCTATATCGGCATCCTGCCGCACGGCGAAGATCTGGTGTGCCTGTCGGCCAAGAGCGGCGAGGGCGCGGACGTTCTGGTGCGCAAGCTCTCGGAGATGCTGGACCGGGGCAAGCGCCGCGTGACGCTGCTGCTGCCCTATGACAGCGCCGGGCTCGTGGATCTGCTCAGCCGCGAGGGCGCCGTGCAGCGCCTGGATTACACCGAGGCCGGCATCGAATGCGAGGCCGTCGTCGGGCCGGAGCTTTTCGGCCGGGTCAAAAAATTCATCCCGGGCTACGAAGAGTCGCGGGATGAATGGGAAGAATAAAATCTTGAAAGAGGGAAGGCTTTGCCTTCCCTCTTTCTGCGCTTGTTACAGCAGCTTGTTGATCTCGTCCTCGATCTTCTTCGCCGTGTCGGCGGGGAGGATCTTTTTGCTGACGACCAGATCGAAGATCTCGCCGCAGCTCTTCTTGTTAAACAGCTTGATGGGGTACTTCAACAGGTTGGGCGCGAGTTCCTTGACGACCGCCGCGGTTTTGGGATTATCAAAGCACTCTTTTACGGTCAGGTTTCTGAAAGTCATGGTTGTATCCTCCTTAAAAAAATAATGTCTTATTTCAAAGTTGCCAGCACGGCCTCGGCGCAGCGCAGCCCGTCCACAGCGGCTGAGGTGATGCCGCCGGCATAGCCTGCGCCCTCGCCGCAGGGGTAAAGTCCGCGGATCGGCGCCTCGCAGTCCTCCCCGCGCAGGATGCGCACCGGGGAGGAAGATCGCGTTTCCGGCGCGGTCAGCACCGCGTCGGGCGCATCAAAGCCCCGCAGCTTTTTGCCGAGGGCAGGGATCGCCTGCTCCAGGACACTTGTGATACGCGCGGGCAGCACCTCGTGCAGGTCGCACCAGACGACGCCGGGCCGGTAGCTCGGCCTGACGGTGCCGGGTCCTTCGCTCGGCCGTCCGGCCAGAAAATCCCCGGCCAGCTGCGCGGGCGCACGGTAATCTCCGCCGCCGCAGGCGTAGGCTGCTCTTTCTATGCGCCGCTGCCAGCGCATACCAGCGAAAACATCGTCGTCGGGGAAATCCTCGGGATGGAGCGTCACCAGCAGCGCCGCATTGGCGTTTTCGCCGTCGCGCTTGGAATAGCTCATGCCGTTGGTGACCACGCCGCCCGTCTCCGAGGCCGCGGCAAAGACCTCGCCGCCGGGGCACATGCAGAAGGTATAGGCGCTCGTGCCGTCCGGAAGATGCGCGTTCAGGGCATAATCCGCCGCCGGGAGATTTCCGCGCGAGCGGCCGTACTGCGCCAGGTCGACGGTCTCCTGCCTGTGCTCGATGCGCACGCCCATCGAAAAGGCCTTGGCTTCCATCGCAAGGCCCTGTTCATGCAGGGCGAGAAAGGTATCTCGCGCCGAGTGGCCGATGGCGAGGATCAATCGCTCGCAGGGCAGCTCATACAGTCCCTCCGGGCCGCGCACCTCCACGCCGGCCACGGCGCCGTCGCGCAGGACCAGGCGCTCCGCGCGGCTGCCGAAGCGGATCTCGCCGCCGTGGGCGAGGACGGTTTTTCGGAAATTCTGCACCACGTCCACCAGCACGTCGGTGCCAATGTGGGGCTTGGCGTCGTAGACCACGCTCTCCGGCGCGCCGTGCAGGAAAAACTGACGCAGCACGAAGGAGATGCGCCTGTCGTGCGTGCCGGTATTCAGCTTGCCGTCGGAAAAAGTCCCGGCGCCGCCCTCGCCGAACTGCACGTTGTTTTCCGGGTCGAGCGGGCCTCCCGCGCGGAAGGCCTCGACCGCCGCTTTGCGCTTCATTGCATCCTGCCCGCGCTCGAGCACGATGGGCCTGGCCCCGGCAAGCGAGAGCAGCAGCGCCGCAAACATGCCCGCCGGGCCGAAGCCCACCACCACGGGCCGCTTCTCCGGCGCGCAAATGCGCGGGATCTCATAGACAGGCTCCTCATAGGGCAGCACGTCGCGGTCACGAAGCCGCGCGACCAGGCGCGCTTCGTCTCCGCGCATAGAAAGCGCCAGCGAACAGACATAGAAAATTTCCGGCTTTTTGCGCGCGTCCAGCGAGCGCTTGACGAGCTTCCAATCGAGGATCTCCGCCGGGTCGATGCGCAGCTTTTTTGCCGCGAGCTTCGGCAGACGCTCGGGCGCTTCGTCCGGCCGCAGCTTCAGGTTGCGGACGAGGATCATGGCAGCAGCCTCCCGGCGAGGCGGCCGCTGGCCCAGGCCCACTGCAGGTTATAGCCGCCGCAGTCGCCGTCGACGTCCAGCAATTCGCCGCAGACGTAGAGCCCGGGCACCAAGCGGCTCTGCATGGTCTCCGGATCGAAATCCGCCGTGCGCAGTCCGCCCGCGGTGACCTGGGCGTTATCGAAGCCCTCGGTGCCGCGCAGCGGCAGACGGAAATTCTTGCAGGCCTCCGTCACGCGCGAAAGCTCCCTGTCGTTGAGCGCTCCGACCGTCTTTTTCGTATCGACGCCGCTGTAGCGCAGGATCATCTTGCCGAGCCGGTTGTGCACGAGACCGGTCAGCAGTTCGGCCGCCTCCAGCTCGGGCAGGCTCTCGCGCCGCTGGATCAGCAGGGCGCGCAGCTGCGTTTGCGTATAGTCGCGCAGGAAGTCGAGCTGCAGCACGAGCCCTTCGCCGCCGGTGGATACTTCGCGGCTGAGCTCGAAGGCCGCCGGCCCGGACACGCCGCGCTCGGTAAACTGCACTTCACCCTGCGCTTCGCCGAGGCAGTCCTTCTCTCGCAGCAGGCGCAGGGAAGCATCCGCCCGCACGCCCTTGAGCGCGCGCGGATAGTCCGGCTCGGTGACAAGCTGCACCAGTGAGGGATAGAGCTTCGTGCGCTTATGGCCGAGCGGCGCAAGCAGCTCATAGCCGTCCGTCACGCCGCCGAGTTTTTTCCCGGCCGCGCCGCCGCAGGCGACGAGCAACTTGTCAGCAAAGAGAGTTTCTTCATCCGTTCGAATGGAAAAGCCGCCTTTTTCCCGGCGGATCTCCCGCGCGGGGGCGGCGCAGCGCAGCACCACGCCGCGCTGGGCGAGCTGAAAGCGCAGCACGTCCAGCACGCTGGAGGCGGAGTCCGACAAGGGATAGACCCGGCCGCTGTCCTCCGTTACGGTCAGCAGACCGAAGGAGCGAAACAGTGCCAGCGTTTCCGTCGGCGGCAGCTGCCGCAGGGCGGGGCGCACGAAATCCGGCTGTTCGCCGTGGTAATGGACGGCCGTCGCGCCGATGTTCGTCAGATTGCAGCGTCCGTTGCCGGTGGCCAGGAGCTTCCGGCCGACGCGCTGCTGCCGCTCAAGAAGCACGACGTGATTGTTTGGATCTTCCGCGGCGGTCAGGGCGGCCATCATGCCGGCCGCGCCCCCGCCGATAACGAGTACGGTCTGCATGGCTCAGCCCCGGTAAAGCAGGTCGTGCGCCACCGGCGTATAGAAGCGGCGGGCGACCTCCTCCGCGTCCTTCGTCTGGCCGAGGATCCACATGATCTTGGCCAGGGCGGCTTCGGTCGTCATGTCGTAGGCCTCCAGCACGCGGCGGTTGCTCTTGAGCCGGTGGCCGACCTCATAGACCGAGAGGTCGGAGCCCTCGTTCTGCACCTGGGTAGTCATGACAAGAAACTTGCCCTCTTCGGTATAGCGGCGCACCGTCTCGAACAGGCGGTCGTCGTCATAGCTCGGCAGGCCGCCCACGCCGAAGCACTCGATCACCAGCGCATCCTTGCGCTGCAGCAGGAAGTCGAGCAGCTCGTAATCCGTGCCCGGGATCATCTTGACCAGGCCGACCTTTGTGTTCAGCTTATCGTAAAAGCGCGGCACGGGCCGATACTCCGGCTCGATATAGCACATCATCCGACCGTCGTGGAGGTTTGCCAGCTCGGGGTAATTGATGCTCGAAAAGGCGGCAAAGCTCTTGGAACAGGTCTTGCGGGCGCGGGTGCCGAGGATGACGCGGCCGCTGAACACGATGCTCACGCCGTGGATGTTGTTCGAGCAGGCGCAGGTAAAGGCGTCCAGCAGATTCAGCTTCGAGTCGGTCGAATCATAGTTGATGGGCTTCTGCGCACCGGTGAGCACGATCGGCTTCTGCGAACCCTGCACCATGTAGCTCAGCGCAGCGGCAGTGTAGGCCATGGTGTCGGTGCCGTGGGCAATGACAAAGCCGTCGTAGTCGTCGTATCGGTCGCGCAGCACGCGCGTGACCGCCTGCCAGTGGGCGGGCGTGATGTTGGTGCTGTCGATGCTGAAGAGGGACAGGCAGTCCACCTCGCACAGCTGGGAGACCGCCGGTACATAGCGCAGCAGCTGCTGCGGACTCAGTTCCGGGGTCAGGCCGTCGGGACTCATCTCGGAGGCAATCGTGCCGCCGGTGCCGAGCAACAGGATCTTTTTCATGTCAATATCCTCCTATGGCTTTTCATCCGCAGGGGAAAAGAGAAGCGGTTCTCCGTCGGGCGCCGCAAGCCGCAGCGACCCGCCCTCCTGTACGACGGGGGAAACGGCGCCGCCGTTCCAGCGAATCTCGCCGCGATCGGCGTCATAGCGCCCGGCGGTCACAGTCGGCGCAGGAAGCAGCTCATCGCAGAGGGCGGCCGCGAACTCGTTCGGGTCGGCGCCCAGCGCCTCCGCCAACGCAAGGCCGCCAAGCGGCTGGCCGTCTTCCTGCTCCTGCAGCTCGCGCAGGCAGGCGGCGAGCGCCTCGCGCAGCGTTTCGGCGCAGGCGCGGTCGTCGCGCGTGAGCGTGCAGCCGCCCTCCGCGCCGATCTCCAATCTCCGCTCGGCCAGCAGCGGCGCCGGCAGCCAGGGCCGCAGGTCAAAGCCCAGCGCAGCGGACACTTCGCCGCCGATATCGACCGGGCTTGTCCAGCTCCCCCGGAGAACAGGGTTTGGATCACTCTGCGCCGTGCTTTCCGGCGCCGCGGCCGGTGCGGGAGCAGAAGATGGGGCGGCAGACGAGCAGGCGCAGAGTCCGAGAAGTATGATCAACAGGGTCAGCGCGCAAAAAGCGCGGATTCGGGAGCAGAAACGCAAGAAAATCGCCTCCGTCCTCATTATACTTTGGACGGAGGCGAAAATCAAGAAATCTGCGAAATTCAAACAGGCCGGTCAGCCGGCGGTGGAACTGTCAACGAGAACCTTGCAGGTCGCGGTGTAGCCGTCGAGTTCGGCGTAGATCTCGACGAAGTTCACGCCGGCAGGCAGCGGGCCGAAGCACTCCAGGATCATCTGGTCGGGATAGGCGGCGCTGGGCGTGAAGACGAGGATCTTTTCGGCCTGCTCATCCATCGACCAGACCACGTCGGAGGCTTTGCCTCCCTTGAGGGGCGCCGCGGCCAGACGGGTCTCATAACCCGGGGAGATGGTGATGCTGTCGACGTGGTAATCGCCGCGGGCACGGCGGATCTCCACCGTCTGATCTTCGGAGGGCTTGTAGACCGAGGTGATGCCGCCCTCGCCGGGAAGCACGTGGACGGTGATCGTGGCGGTGGCGCCGTAGAGCGTGGCGCTGATCTTCGCGCCGCCCGCGCCGTCCGGCAGGACGCTGACGCCCTTCAGGGAGGCCCGGTAGGGATCGGTCTCGCTGGCGGTCAGCTCGAAGGAATCCTCACAGACCGGGTCGACCGTCCAGGTGACCTCCCCGGCGACGCCGCCGGGCGTGGCGACGATGGACAGCGGCAGGGTCTCGCCGACTCTCATCGTGCAGTCGTTGTCCGCGATCGGCTCGCCCATGTAATAGATCGCCAGGCTCTCCACCGTGGGGGTGGGCGCAGGCGTCGGCTCCGGAGTCGGTTCCGGGGTGACCTCGACTTCCTGCACGGGCTCGGCGGAGGCTTCGGGCTGTTCCTTGGCGCCGCAGGCGGCCAGCGACAGAAGCGTGACCAGGCACAGCGCCAGACACAGCAGCCGGAGCCGGAGGGCGCCGGATGAATGTTTCATAGCAAATACTCCTTTCCATATGCTGATATCATCATATTTGTGAAGTTCTTTGCTATTTTACCGTATAACTGTGTAAAACGCAAGCGAAAAAGGTCGAAAGTGGCGGTTCTGAACAAAAATTAAGGCTTTTTTCCAGTAAATGTGGGGAATTAGTGACCTAAGCGTTGCGGCGCGTTTGCAAAAATGTGACGAATGGAGGCTGTCAGAGGATTTTCATCGCGCTGAAATTGTCTTCCTGCAGGCGGAGTCCCGCGCGGAAAAGCTGATTGACCGTCCACCAGCTGACGCCGGCGAGATTGTATTCCCGCACCAGATCGAGCCGCGCCTGTACGCTGCGGACGTCCTCATACCAGACCGCGCTGCGCTGTCCGGAGGCGTCGGTATAGGTGAACCAGGGCGCCTGGGCGGTCGCGTCATAGCGAAGCTCCGCGCCGACGGAGACGGCGAGGTTTTGCGCGGCGGCGTTGGAGATGACTGTAGCCGCGTCGCCCTGCCGCCAGGGAAGGCGCCAGCGGTAGCCATAGTTGGAAAGCCCCAGCAGGATACTGCCCACAGGCATCTGGGTCACGGCGTAGTCCAGCACGCGGCGGATGCGGTTGACCGGCGACACCGCCTGCGGCGCGGAATAGGTATAGCCCCATTCATAGGTCATCAGCACCACCCAGTCGGCCCAGCGGCCATGCGCGGCATAGTCGTGGGCGGTGTACAGCAGGCCCTCCTGGTCGGCGCTCTCCTTGGGCGCGATGGCCGTCGTCAGATACCAGCCGCGCTCGTGCAGCAGCCCGGACAGGCGGCGCAGGAACTGGTTGTAGCTCTCCCGGTCGAAGGGATAGACGTATTCGATGTTCAGGTTGACCCCGGCGTAGCGCCGGCGGGACAGGGCGGCAAAGATGTTCTCAACGGCGGCGTCCTGCACGGCCTGGTCGGTGAAGACCGCGTGGGCGATGTCGCTGGAAAAGCCGCCGCTCTCGCTGAGGTTCGTCACGGTCAGGAAAGGCGCGACGTTTTGCGCCAGCGCCGCTTCGACGAGGCGGCCGTCGTCAATGGCCACCAGCTCGCCGTCGAGCGTCAGACGGTTGGAAAAAGGACAGAGAAAGCTCAGGTACGGCAGCGTTTCATTCAGCGTGGCGTCGGAGATGCCCGGGTAGGCATAGGCGTTGACCAGGATCTCCTGCCGGTTCGGTCGCTCCGCACCGGGCACGAGCAGGGCCATGTTCGGCACCAGGCGGGAAGGGTCGCCCAGCTGGTTGAGATAGGCCAGATTGTCCGCGGTCGTACCGGTCCGCCGGGCGATACCATAGAGCGTGTCTCCGGGTTTTACGATATAGATGTCCATCGTTGTCCTCCTTTTGCTTCTTTTTTCATATATATTCGGCGAAAGGAGGGAATTGACCGCGAACAGGCCGTGTGGTAGAATAAATTCAGAAAAAGAAGGGGGACGCCGATGATGGACGAAATCAAAGAACAGTTCCGGGCACTCCGGGAGAAGGCCGAGCGCCGCCTGCGCGAGGAGCCCGAAGCGCAGCAGCTCATTGCGCTGCAAAGCGCGAAGGGCGAAAAGTATACCGTTCCCGTGCGCGACTGGACGGATCCGGCGCCGGAGGAAGCCCTCCTGCAAACCTTGCGCGACAGCGGCGGTACGGAGATCAAGCTGCTCGTCTGCCTCTGGCGGGACGGCTTCTGTCTCGATCTGCCGAGCATGCGCTTTCGCCGGGCGCTGATGGCGCTGGATGAACGCAACGCAGACACGTTCATCCTCATGAACGGCGAAGACGCCGACGGCAGGCCGGCCCTGACCGCGATCCGTCTCGGCAAAACACTGGGGTAAAAATCGGAAAAGGCACAAAAAACCGCGCCGCACGGTGCGGTTTTTTCTTTGCATTTAATATGGGATGTGCTACAATGATTTTATACGATTTTTTCGGATGGCAGAGACGCCGCCGATAGACGAATGTGAAAGGAGATCAAGCATGATCGATCCCAAAACCAAGCGCAGCGAGGTTCCCGAGGAGCTGACCTGGAACCTGAAGGACATGTTCGAAAGCGACGAGGCCTGGATGGCCGAGTACGAAAGCCTCAAGGAGATGCCGCAGCAGATCGCCGCCTTCCAGGGCCGCCTGGGCGAAAGCGCCGAGACGCTGCTGGAGTATCTGAAGGCGCAGGACGCGCTGGAGCTTCGCCTGGCGCCTTTCTACGGCTACGCCAGCTGCAAGAACGACCAGGATCAGGCGGACGCCCGCTATCAGGACATGCGCGGCAAGGCCATGAGCTGCCTCATCGCCATTTCCAGCGCCGCCGCCTTCGCCACGCCCGAGATCATGGCCATCGACGAGGATAAGCTGAACCTCTTCTATATCGCCCAGCCGGAGCTGGAGACCTACCGCCGCGTGCTCTACCAGATCCGCCGCCGCGCTGCGCACATCCTCTCTCCCGCAGAGGAAAAGCTGCTGGCCGGCGCCGGCGAGATGGCCGACGCGCCGGAGAACATCGGCAGCGTCTTCCGCAACGCCGATCTCAAGTTCCCCGCGGTCGAGGACAGCAAGGGCGAAAAGCACGCTCTCACCGGCGGCAGCTACGGGCCCCTAATGGAGAGCGAGGACCGCGTGCTGCGCCGCAACGCCTTCGAAGCGCTCTACGGCCGCATCGACGAGTATAAAAATACCATCGCCGCCACGCTCGACGCCCAGTTCAAGCAGCTGCGCTTCTTTGCCGGCGCGCGCAAATACGGCAGTACGATCGAGGCCAGCCTCGACCGCACCGAGGTGCCCGTCGAGGTCTACACGAACCTCATCGAGGCCGTGCACGGCAACCTGGACAAGATGTACCGCTACGTCCGCCTGCGCAAAAAGCTGCTCGGCGTGGACGAGCTGCACATGTACGACGTCTACACCCCCATCGTGGCCGACGCTGCGCAGAAGATCGACTTCGAGCAGGCCAAGACCACCGTGCTCGAGGCCCTGAGCGTGCTGGGCGAGGACTACACCGATCTGCTCAAGGAAGGCTTCAACAATCGCTGGATCGACGTGTATGAGAACGAGGGCAAGCGCGGCGGCGCCTATTCCTCCGGCAATTCCCGCCCGCACCCCTATGTGCTTTTGAACCACAAGGACACGCTCGACAGCATGTTCACCCTGGCGCACGAGATGGGCCACGCCCTGCACAGCTACCACAGCTGCAAGTACCAGCCCGTCTGCACCAGCGACTATGTGATCTTCGTGGCCGAGGTGGCCTCCACCTGCAACGAAGTGCTGCTGATGCGGCACCTGCTCTCGAAGACCACGGACAAAAAGGAACGGGGCTATCTCATCAACCACTTCCTCGATTCCTTCAAGGGCACGCTCTACCGCCAGACCATGTTCGCCGAGTTCGAACTGATGATGGGCCGCATGGCCGAGGCGGGCGAGACCCTGACCGCCGAGGCGCTGAACGAGAAATACGGCGAGCTCAACAGGCTCTACTTCGGGCCCGATATGATCTCCGACCCGCAGATCTCGCTCGAGTGGGCGCGCATCCCTCATTTCTTCTACAACTACTATGTTTTCCAGTACGCCACAGGCTTCTCGGCCGCCGTCGCCATCGCCAACCGCATCCTCTCCGAGGGCGCGCCGGCCGTGGCCGACTACAAAAAGTTCCTCTCCGGCGGCTGCAGCACCGACCCGATCTCCCTGCTGAAGATCGCGGGCGTGGACATGTCCTCGCCGGAGCCGGTCAATTCCGCCCTGCAGCTCTTCGGCGAGCTGCTCGACGAGATGGAGAAGCTGGGCTGACAGGGCGCGCTCCGCATGGGCGGAGAAAGGAAAAAGCGGCATGACCGAATACCGGATCCCCTCCGGCGAGGGCGAAGCGGAGCTGACGGAAAAGCGTTCCCGCTTTCTGGGCCATGTGCGCCCGGTCGAGAGCGAAGAGGAGGCCCGCGCCTTCGTCGCGGAGATGAAAAAGAAATATTACGACGCGCGGCACAACTGCTGGTGCTATCTGATCCGCGGCGGCCCGGAGCGCTACTCCGACGACGGGGAGCCGCAGGGCACGGCCGGCATCCCGATGCTGGAGGTCTTTCGCCGCGAGGGCGTGACCAACGCCGTCTGTGTGGTGACCCGCTATTTCGGCGGGGTGCTGCTCGGCACCGGCGGGCTGCTGCGCGCCTATACCCAGAGCGCAAAGGACGCGCTGGACGCGGCCGGGATCTCCGACGTGCGGCGCTGGCTGGAGGCCGAGCTCCCGGCGCCCTACGCGATGCTGGAGCGCCTCAGGCAGGAGACGGCGGCCGCCGGCGGCGCGGTGACCGAGGTGGACTACGGCGCGCAGGTGACGCTGAAGCTCCTGCTGCCGGAGGAGACCGCCGAGGCCTACCGGGAGCGGGTGTACGAGCTGAGCGCGGGGAGCCTGTCCGTCCGGATCACGGGAGAGAGCTTCCGCGCCGCGCCGCGCGAAAGGAAAAAACGCTGAAAAAACGAAAAAAGCCCCGGAAGATCGAAAACCGATCTTCCGGGGCTTTTCTGTTTCCTTATTCGAAGTCCTCGCGAGGCTCCTCATAGCCGGGGATATAGGCCTTGACGCGGCCGAAAAGCTCCGGCCCGACGACGGCCTCGCACTCGATGCCGGTCTCGGTGTAATCCAGGCGCTGTACGGCGCCCTCGCGGCTGAGCATGTCCACGAGCCCGGCGGCCGAATAGGGGAGCAGCAGCGTCACGCGGCGGCGGCCCCGGTCGAGCATCTCCGAAAGTCTGGCGATCAGCGCGTCCGTGCCCTCGCCGCTTTTGGCCGACACGCAGACCAGATCGTCTCCGTGGGGCAGGATGCCGAGATAGGCGTCGCACTTGTTGAACACGCGCAGGCAGGGGGTCTTCTCGGCGCCGAGCTGGCGGATCAGCTCGTCCACGACGCGCGCCTGCGTCTCCCACTCGGGATTGGACAGGTCGATCACATGCAGCAGCACGTCGGCGTAGCGCAGCTCCTCCAGCGTGGCCTTGAAGGCTTCGATCAGGTGCGTGGGCAGCTTGCGGATAAAGCCGACCGTGTCGGACAGCAGCACCTCGGTCGTGTCGTCGACGCGAAGACGGCGGGTGGTGGTGTCCAGGGTGTCGAAAAGGCGGTCGTTGGCCGGGATGTCCGAGCCGGTGAGGCGGTTGAGCAGCGTGGATTTGCCGGCGTTGGTATAGCCGACCAGCGCGACGACGGGCACCGCGTTCTTCTCACGGCGGCGGCGCTGTGTGCTGCGGACCTTGCGCACCGCGGCCAGCTCCTCCTCCAGCTTCTGGATCTTGCGGCGGATATGACGGCGGTCGGTCTCCAACTGAGTCTCGCCGGGGCCGCGGGTGCCGATCGGGGAGGAGCCGCCGGAGGCGGTCTGCCGCACCAGGTGCGTCCACATGCCGGTCAGGCGCGGCAGCAGATATTTATACTGCGCCAGCTCCACCTGCAGCTGACCCTCGCGCGTCCGGGCGCGCTGGGCGAAGATGTCGAGGATCAGACCGCTGCGGTCGAGCACCTTGACGCCCAGCTCCTCGCTCAGCACGCGCATCTGCGAGGGCGTCAGCTCGTTGTCGAACATGGCCAGGTCGCATTCGTTGGCTTCGATGAGATCCTTGAGCTCGCGCACCTTGCCGTCGCCGATGAAGCTGCGGGGGTCGGGCGAGG
>JAEEGL013818172.1_pt1 | contig 12036 bp, 8 predicted proteins | sample 9134231 | NCBI WGS metagenome assembly JAEEGL01 (sample SAMN16246548, study PRJNA631951) | gut metagenome | biome: gut microbiome; feature: rumen; material: fiber-attached | host: Bos | place: Iran: Karaj | collected 2018-10
ATGCGTAAATCTGTGCGCAGCAGGCGGTTTACAAACAGATACCATCCGTCCACATCCTGTATCTCATCCAGCAGCAGATAGGGGACATCCGAGCCGTAAAGCTGATAGATGCAGGAGAGCACAGTGTTCAGATCTTCCGTCTTCAACTCAGCCAGACGGTCATCGTCGAAGTTGACATAAGCATAGCTGACGCCTCGATCCAAAAGCACTTTGTGGCAGAGCGTGGACTTGCCACTCCGGCGCACGCCTATCACCACTTGAGCCATCTTTGTGCTAAACTCAAAAAGCGACTCCTCTTTGCGCGTCACCCATTTCTGCGGCTTATAGCCCTTGATCTCCTCCCGTTGCTCTGCAAGGACTTGCAGTATTACTTTTTCATCTACCATTTGGTCTGATATTTATTGTTCTGATGCAAAGGTACATATAATTCCACAAATACGCTAAAATGCGCAGAACTATTTTGCGAAATACGCTAAAATGCACGAAAAACCTTCGCGAAATACGCTAAAATGCACAAAAAAGGAACGGAAGGCGATGCTGTAGGCCCTGTCGTGCCTGAGGTGGAAGGTTGTCGATGCCATTGTGCTGTGATATTTTTGTGGGGAATTGATGGAAATCTGAAGAAAAAGTTGTGGGGATTGTAGATTTTTTCCAAAAAAAAATGTGGGGATTGGAATAATTTGAGAATTACATGCGCCGTTACCTTACGACGACATGGGAAGTGGTGGAGTGAAACTCTAAATTTTCAATTGTCAACATCCGCCCGAGGCGAGCGCCGCAACAAGCTCGCTTGATTGTGGCCGAGCCGAGCAGGATGTCTATGTAACAAAGTTACATGAATTATCAATTAGAGTGAATTTCGGGCAACCGTTATTCGCATTTTTTTGTCAAAATGCTCATTTTGCGTCAAATTCAATATGGCTCACTACGTTGTGTGACCATCTGTCCGGTGTCTCCTGGGTACGTCGGTGCTATAGTGAACGTTATCGCGGTGCTGTAAATTGCCTTCGGTTACACCTCGGCCCCATTTGCTAGCGCAAAAGGAGGTGACGGTCCATTTTTTTTGAAAAAAATGGCCACAAAGTCGAATGATTTTTGTAAATTTGGGGCGGAAAAAGGAATTTAATACCAGATATGGCAAAGAAAAATAATACGGCCGAGCTTGGTTTTGAGGATAAGATATGGAAGGCGGCAGACCTGCTGCGCGGCTCCATCGATGCTGCGGAGTATAAGAATGTTGTCCTTGGACTCATCTTTCTCAAATACATCTCCGACTGCTTCGAGGTGAAGCATCAGCAGCTGGTGGATGAGGGCGACGGTTTCGAGGAAGATAAAGACGAATACACCTCCGAGAATATCTTCTATGTGCCTGCCGATGCGCGCTGGAGCGTCATCTCCGCTGCGGCACACACTCCCGAGATTGGCAAAGTCATCGACAACGCCATGATGGAGATTGAGAAGGAGAACGACCGTCTCAAAGGCATCCTGCCGAAAAACTTCGCCCGTCCCGAGCTCGACAAACGACGCCTGGGCGATGTGGTGGACCTCTTCACCAACACCATTGAGCTGGGCAAGCGCGAGGAGAACAAAGACCTCCTGGGGCGCACCTACGAATACTGTCTCGCCAAGTTTGCTTCTCTCGAAGGTAAGAATGCCGGCGAATTCTATACGCCGAGCTGCATCGTGCGCACCATCGTCGCCGTATTGGAGCCCTACAAGGGACGCTGCTACGACCCCGCAATGGGTTCGGGCGGTATGTTTGTGCAGAGCGCCGACTTTGTGCGCCACCATCAGGGTGACATCAAGAATCTCTCCATCTTCGGACAGGAGATCAACGCCAACACGCGCAAGATGGCGATGATGAACCTCGCCATTCGCGGCATCGAAGCCAATCTTGGCGACAGGAATGCCGACACCTTCTTCGACGACCAGCATCCCACACTGAAGGCCGACTTCGTGATGGCCAATCCGCCGTTCAACATGAGCGATTGGGGCGCCGACAAGCTTCAGGACGATGTGCGCTGGCGCTATGGCATCCCGCCTCAGGGCAACGCCAACTTTGCCTGGCTGGAGCACATGATCAGCCATCTCTCGCCCTCGGGCCGCATCGGTATGGTGTTGGCCAACGGCTCGCTGAGCAGTCAGACGGGCGGCGAAGGTGAGATACGCAAAAACATCCTTCAGGCCGACCTCGTGGAGGGCATTGTGGCGCTTCCGTCGCAGCTTTTTTACTCGACGGGCATTCCTGTCTGCCTGTGGTTCCTGAGTCGTCAGAAGCCGCAACCGGGCAAGACGGTCTTCATTGATGCGCGTAATATGGGCACTATGGTGTCGCGTAAGTTGCGAGAGCTCACAGAGGATGATATTCAGCACATTGCAGACACCTTCAAGGCCTATCGCAACGGCACGCTGGAGGACGAGAAGGGCTACTGCGCCGTGAAGACGATTGACGACATCGCCGCTCAGGACTTCATCCTCACTCCAGGTCGCTATGTGGGCATTGCAGAGCAGGAAGACGACGGCGAGCCCTTTGAAAAGAAGATGTCGCGCCTCACTTCGGAGTTGAGCGACCTCTTTAAGGAGAGTCATCGCCTGGAGGAGGAGATCAAGAAGCAACTGAAAACAATAGGATTTGAAGTCTAACGACCTTAATGACTCTAACGACCTTAACGACCCTAACGACCTTAAGGACCCTAAAGACTTTAACCCCAAAGAAAAAGGAGAATCAACAATGCCAGAGAAACTCATCCGCCCTTCGGGCAACTACCGCAAGCTGCTGTCTTATCAGAAGACGGAAGTCATCTACGAGATGACCTTCTACTTTTGCCAGAAGTACTTGCAGAAGGGCGACCGCACCATAGACCAGATGGTGCAGGCTGCTCGCTCTGGCAAGCAGAACATCATTGAGGGCTGTGCCGCTTCGGCCACTTCGGCCAAGACGGAGATCAAGCTGGTCAATGTGGCGAAGGCGAGCCTTCAGGAGCTGTTGGAGGACTATATCGACTATCTGCGAACACGCGGCCATCGTCAGTGGGAAGAGGGTAGTGTGGAGTGGGAAGCGATGCGTAAGTTGGGCAAGGAGCACAACGATGCACCTTTCTTCATGGAGCTGTGTGAAACGCGCCCGCCAGAGACGATTGCCAATATGGCTATTATCCTCATCAATCAGGCGGACTATCTGCTGTTCAGGCAGTTGGAGCGCCTGGAGAAGGATTTTGTGACTCAGGGCGGCTTCTCCGAGCGTATGATGAGAGTGAGAAAAGAGAAGAGAGGATTTTGATAAATAATTAAAGACTCGAAGGACTCTAAAGACCTTAAGGATACAAAGAAGAATGGAAAAGTGGAAGGCGTGTCTATCGTGGCTCAATGAATGTGCAGGACTATTTGCCTTGCTTGCTCTTGTTGCAGCAATCGCTATGCCGCTATTTATCTTTTGGCTGCAGAAGAGAAGCGAACGTAAAGCTTTGCAGGACGAATATGATGCGCGGAAGGATCTCGAACAATTCCCAATGAATGTAGAGGATAGAAACGATTTCGTCAGGAAACAACTGCTCGCAAAATGGTTGAAGAAGTAATATGGAAGAGTGGAAAGAATATGAGGAGGAAAAATTAGGCAACTATATACTTGATATAGCTGCAGGTCCCTTTGGTTCAAATCTTAAAGTCGAATGCTTTGTTCCTGATGGATTTCCTATTATTGATGGAGCTAACTTGAGAGGTTTCAAGGTTACTGATAATGTTACTAAGTTTGTAACGGAAGAAAAAGCAAGAAGCCTTCATCGCTCTATTGCAAAACGTAACGATGTTGTTGTAACAATCAGCGGAAATGTTGGTCAAATATCCTATATTCCAGCAGATTCTGCATACGAAGAGTATCTTGTTTCTCAGAGGCAGTTTAGAGCAACATTTGACATAAACAAGGTCAACATTCCTTATTTGGTTTATTATTTCCATACCAAGGAAGGTCAGCATAAAATACTATCGTTCGCAAATCAAACGGGAGTGCCCGCCTTAGCGCAACCGCTAAAGAATTTCAAAAACATAGATATTGTTCTTCCTCCAATTGATATTCAAAAACGTATTGCCTCCATCCTGTCTTCCCTCGACGACAAAATCGAAAACAATCGCCGCATCAATGAGAACCTGGAGCAGCAGGCACAGGCGCTGTTTAAGTCTTGGTTTGTAGATTTTGAGCCCTTCAAAGATGGTGAGTTTGTGGAGTCTGATCTAGGAATGATTCCGACGGGGTGGAGAGTGGAACAATTCAAAGATATTTGTGAAAATATTACGGATGGAGTCCACAACTCGATTAAGGATGATTTAAGTGGAAATTATTACTTGTTAAGCTGCAAGAATATCAAGGGAGGATTTGTTACCATCGGGGAAAGTGAAAGAAAGATTAATAAAGAAACGTTTGAAAAATTACGTAAAAGGACGAGGTTACAAAAGGGTGATATATTGTTATCTTCTGTAGGAACTGTTGGAGAAATGGTTTTGCTAAATGAACCTCCATACAATTATGAGTTTCAAAGAAGTGTTGCAATTATCAAACCAAATACAAATCTAATATCTTCACATTTTCTATATTATGCAATGAAAGCCCAGAGAGACGAAATAATTCATTCTGCACATGGGGCTGTTCAACAGTGTTTGTTTATCTCGGATGTGGCTAATTTTAAAACAATATATCCCACCCATGAGATAATGCAGTCCTTTACAAATATTGTAATTGGATTACATGATAAGATTTCACAAAACCAAAGAGAATCCCGTCGTCTTGCTTCTCTTCGCGATACACTCCTTCCAAAGCTGATGTCGGGCGAATTGAAAGTTGATGAAATAAACCTTTGACCACTATGTCAGAATACGACGAAGACCACTACGAGCAAACGCTCATCGAGCTGTTCAGCGAACGGCTGGGCTACGAATGCCAGAGCGGCTACGACATACAGAGCAGCTTTGACGATAAGGACTACTACTGCCCCGTATATCGCGAACGACTGCAGACGATGCTCCGACAGCTCAACCCGAAGCTGCCGCAGACGGCCCTCGACGAAGCGGAGCGCAAACTGCTCCACATCGAAGCCGGCAACATGGTGCAGAACAACGAGCTCTTCATGGACTATCTGCAACACGGCATAGAGGTGACCTTCCACAACGGCAAAGAGCTCCGCAACGACATCGTCTATCTGGCAGACTACAAGAACGTTGATCGCAACGACTTCCTGCTCGTCAACCAATGGACCTATGTGGAGAAATCCAAGAAGAGAGCCGACCTGATTCTCTTCCTCAACGGACTGCCCGTAGTGCTGATGGAGCTCAAATCGCCCTCACGCGAAGAGACAGACGCCAGTGCCGCATATCGTCAGCTGAAGAACTACATGATGGAGATTCCCTCGATGTTCACCTACAATGTGTTCTGCGTGATGAGCGATATGACGGAGTCCAAAGCAGGCACCATCACCTCGAGCGAAGACCGCTACATGCAATGGAAGTCGAAAGACGGCGTGTATGAGAGCACAGAGGTGGTGGACTACGACGTGTTCTTCGAAGGCATGTTCCGCAAAGAGCGCCTTCTGGACATCATCAAAAACTTTGTCTGCTACTGCAAGGACGAAAGCAAAGATTATAAGATACTCGCCGGATACCATCAATATTTCGCCGTCAACAAAGCCATACAGCGCACACGAAATGCTGTGGCGGGCGACGGCAAGATCGGCGTCTTCTGGCACACACAGGGTTCGGGCAAGAGCCTCTCGATGGTGTTCTACGCCCATCTGTTGCAGGCTGCTGTGTCGCAACCTACCGTCGTTGTCATTACCGACCGCAACGACCTCGACAACCAGCTCTACAGCCAGTTTGCCAAATGCAAAGATTTCCTGCGTCAGGTGCCCGTGCAGGCCACCACGCGAGATCATCTGCGTCAGTTGCTGGACGGACGCGTAGCCGGAGGCATCATCTTCACCACGATGCAGAAGTTCGAGGACTACGACGCTCCGCTCTCCGAGCGCAGCAACATCATCGTGATGAGCGACGAAGCGCATCGCGGACAATACGGCTTCGAAGAAAAGGTGAATCCCGTGACGGGAAAGGTGAGCATCGGTTCTGCGCGACTGATTCACGACTCGCTGCCTCACGCCTCGTTTATCGGCTTCACGGGAACGCCCGTTGCGCTGAAAGACCGCAACACCATTGAGGTCTTCGGCGACTGCATCGACGTCTATGATATGACGCAGAGTGTGCTCGACCACGCAACGGTGCCCGTCTACTACGAAAGCCGTGTGGTCAACCTCAACCTCGACAACAAGACGCTGCAGCTCATCGACAAAGAATATGCGAAGCTGGCAGACGAAGGCGCCGACGCCCTGCAGCTGGAGAAGAGCAAACAGGAACTCTCTCATCTGGAGGAGCTCCTGGGAGCGGACTCCACCATCGACTCGCTCGTGCGCGACATTCTCCACCACTACGAAGACTATCGCGAGCAGGAGTTGACGGGCAAGGCCATGATAGTGGCCTACAGCCGGTCGATTGCCATCAAGATATACAAGAAGCTGCTGGAGCTGCGCCCCTTGTGGACGGAGAAGGTGAAGTGCGTGATGACGGGTGGCAACAACGACCCCGAAGAGTGGCACGACATCATCGGCAACAAGCAATACAAGCAGGAGCTGGCCAAGAAGTTCAAGGACGATGACGACCCGATGAAGATAGCCATTGTGGTGGATATGTGGCTCACGGGCTTCGATGTGCCCTCAATGGCGACGATGTATGTCTACAAGCCCATGAGCGGCCATAATCTGATGCAGGCTATCGCGCGCGTCAACCGTGTGTTCAAAGGCAAGAGCGGCGGTCTTGTGGTGGACTATATCGGCATCGCTCAGGCGCTGAAGGAAGCCATGAAGTTCTATTCGACCAACGACCGCAAGAAGTTCGGCGACCCCGACATCAAGACCACCGCACTGAAGAAGTTCCAGGAAGAGCTCGAAATCTGTCGCGACCTTCTCCACGACCTTAAAGACCTTAAAGACCTTAAAGACCCTAAGGACTCTAAGGACTCTAAAGACCTTAAAGCCCTTAAAGCCACTAAAGTCCTCGAGGTTTTCCGAGAGGGCTCCAACCTCCAGCGCGCAGAGCTCATCAAGGGCGCCACAAACTATCTGCTCGCTGTCGGCAGGCAGAAGCAGAAGGAGGATTTCCTGAAGCACGCTGCGCTGCTCCACCAGAGCATCACGCTGTGTCGCAGCCTTTTGACCGACGCCCAGCGTTGGGAGAGTGCTTTCTTTGAGACGGTGCGCGTGATGCTCTCCAGGATTGGCGGCAAAGGTCCCGTCACGAAGAAGGAGATTGACCGTCGCATCCGCGAGCTGTTGAAACAGAGTGTGAAGAGCGCCGGCGTGATTCCGCTTTTCGGAGCACACGGTGAGGAATTCTCGCTCAACGATCCCGCCTTCCTCGAAGAGCTGGCCAAGATGAAAGAGAAGAATCTCTCCGTGATGATTCTCGAAAATCTGCTGAAAGACAAGGTGAAGAGCCTGCAGCACAAGAATCTTGTGATGAGTGAGCAGTTCTCGGAGATGCTCAACCGCGCGCTGAGCAACTACCTCAAGGGCATGTTGACCAACGAGGAGGTGATTCAGGAGCTGTTGAGATTGGCAGAGCAAATCCGCAACTCCGAACAGCAGGGCAACGAGCTCGGGCTGACGGATGAGGAGAAGGCGTTCTACGACGCTCTCACGCGTCCGCAGGCCGTAAAGGATATTTATGAGAACGACGAGTTGGTGGAGATGACGCGCGAGCTGACCGAGATGCTGCGCAAGAATCGCACCATCGACTGGCAGCGCAAGGAATCGGCTCGTGCCGGAATGCGCAAGCTGGTGAAGCGCCTCTTGAAGAAGTATCACTATCCTCCCGAAGAGGCAGACTACGCCCTTGATATTGTCTTGAAGCAATGTGAGGAATGGAGCGACAATGAGGACTATGTTGTAGCAGAATCAAGCGCTCCCATCGTGAAGCTCTATCCTGAAATGGAGGAGACTCTGCCTCAAGCGGCGGAAGAGGAGGATGAATAAAGGTAAACAGTATGAAATACGCTACTAAACTGAATGAATATTTTAGTGGAGATAAAACTCTGTTTTTGATTCCACTGTATCAACGTAATTATGCTTGGCAGCGGAAGCATTGCGAACGTCTGTTCGAAGACTTGGAAAAAATCCACAAGAACAACACTTATAGTCATTTCTTTGGCAGTATTGTAACTGTCAAGGCTTCTGAACATGAAGATGATTTGCTAATAATCGATGGCCAACAACGTATCACAACAATTTCGCTGCTCATCTTGGCAGCTATAAAATGTGTGAAAGACGGAACGATGTCATGCGAGCTGGGCGAGGAATTTATAAATGACCAAAAGAATAAGTACTTGATGGCCAAATATAGGAAGTGCGACCGCAAGATAAAACTGCGTCCTATAGACAATGATATCAAGGCTTATGATGCGCTATTTGATGATGGAGTTCCTGCAACGAGTACAGATACGGGATCAGGAATTACAGGAAACTTTCAGCTTTTCTGTACTTTGATCACGGCTTCTTCAATGACATTTGAAGAGTTAATAGAGGCAATTGAGCGTTTGACAGTGATAGATATTCGCTTGGATAGTAACGACAACCCTCAGTTGATTTTTGAAAGTTTGAATTCTTGTGGAAAAGACCTAGAGGAAGCCGATAAGGTGAGAAACTACTTGCTGATGTCGTTGAACTCAGAAGAACAGGAAGACTACTACAGAAAGTATTGGAGTAAGATAGAAGCGAATACGGATTATGACCCAACAATGTTTATCCGTGACTATCTTACTGTGAAAAATAAGACTATCAGTAGTATATCTGAACTCTATTTTGATTTCAAGCGTTATGACGAGGAGAATAACACTCCAAGGGAAGAGCTCTTGAATGATATGCTGAAATACTCTAAATTCTACAACGAGGCATCTAAGGGCGAAGGATATACAGAGCGGATAAATAGAAAATTCAAGCAATTGAGCAACATTGGCTCTATGGTTTGTATGCCTTTCTATTTGTCTTTCTTGGATTACGCTCAGGAGAACAATTTTAGTGAGGATATAATTTATAATGTCCTCGATACCATTGAGAATTATTGGGCGAGACGTATTGTATGTGGTTATCCTGCTAACGTGATGGCAAAGTCGTTTGCTTTATTGCAAAGTGATATATTGCGAATTGTCAGACAGCATGAGAGAAGACAGGTCGCACTCACTGCGAGCTACGACGACTTGTTGAAATACATTCTGTTGCGCAAACAAGGTACTGCAAAATTCCCAACAGATACGGAATTGAAGGATAGTTTTCCCAAGAGGCAGATATATCGAATCCCATTGGATTATCGTTGTTTCCTGTTTGAAAGAATGGAGAATCTGGACAACAAAGAGACCAATGACTCTATTGTAAAGAAAATAAAAGAGGGAACATACTCCTTTGAGCACATTATGCCCCAAAGCTTGAACGCGATTTGGAAAGAGGAGCTTGGAAGCGAGTATGAGCGAATACATGAAGAATATATTCATACATTTGCAAATCTAACACTGACCGGATACAACTCCAATTATGGCAACCACTCTTTCCAAGAAAAGAAGGACGGATATACAGATCGAAAAGGCAACAGGATATATGGATTCAAAGACTCCACATTCAAACTAAGTAACAACCTTAAAACTGTAGATCGTTGGACAGAAGACGAGATAAAGGCTCGTGGCAACCTGCTGCTAAATAATTTTATGTATCTTTGGCCAATGATCACCACATCATATACTCCTCTAGAAAAAGAATCCGACGTGATATCTTTTGATGATGATGATATTGAGGTTACAAATCGTCATATTCAAGCCTATATCTATAGGGGAGAGAAACACGTGGTCGCGTCTTGGAAGGATATGATGGTAGAAGTCTGTAAGTTGGTCTATGCAGAAAAGCCGACAGCTGTTGCATATCTGTGTTCTAAGGATAGTTGGTTTCACAACTATGATTATAAGAAACACTCCAAGATTGCGGAAAATTGTTATGTGTGGTCATCTGCGAGTGCAAAATCTATCTGCTATATTTTAGGTATGCTATTTGCAGAAACAGGAATCCCTAAATCGCAGTTGGAGTTTGATCTGGTCCCATTGAAAGACAACTCTGTTGATGAAGATGAGATGATGGAAGAAGTGGAGTCTGTAAATTAGTACGACCCGTTTATGGGAACGACCAACAACGATATCGCCGCCTTCGCAGAAAAATATATCGACTTCTTCGAGAACGTGTGGCCCGACAACATACGGGCACGGTACATGATCTTCGACGATATGGAGTTCCCGAGGAAATGTGAGGCGTTCGGCTTCGAGATGGACTGCGGGAAGTCGCTCACGGATGTCTATGGGCATGAAGTGTTCTGCTCCGCCAGGTCGCTCTTGAAAATCATTCATGAGCTTGACGACATCAAGGTAGTCGGGTCGGCCATATTCTCACAATGGCGATTCTATAACCACTGGTCATACGGAGGGCCGAGCGACGATATGGTGCAATGGTTCATCATGATGTTTCGACACCTGAAAGCGTTGGCGTCAGCTCCACCGAAGACCTCCACTGTCCGACAGCATATCGTCTTCCTGACAGGAGCGGGCGTCAGCGTGGAGAGCGGACTCAGCACCTTTCGTGGCAAAGGCGGGATGTGGACCAACAAAGAATGGGCCTATCTGGCCAGCACGGAAGCTCTATACAACGACACGCAGAGATGTCTGGATTTCTACAACATGAGGCGCAAACAACTTGCCGAAGTTGAGCCGAATGAAGCGCACCGCCTGATTGCCGCGCTGGAGAAAGAGTACGACGTCACCGTCATCACACAGAATGTGGACAACCTGCACGAGAGGGCGGGATCTACGCAGGTGATACATTTGCACGGAGAGCTCAGTAAGGTGTGCTCTATGGACAACCGTACGACCTGCGTGAAGGAATATCCGCTCACAACCCCCATCATGACGGGCGACAAAGCTGACGATGGCGCACAGCTGCGGCCGTACATCGTCATGTTCGGAGAATATGTTGACAGCATGGATGTTGCGACAAAATACGTGAAGAGGGCAGACATCTTTGTTGTTGTGGGAACGTCTCTGAAGGTTTATCCGGCAGCGAACTTCATCAACTACGCTCATCGGGAAGTGCCCAAATTCGTTATCGACCCAGGAGAGATGGAGCAATGCGAACGCCTGGGGTTCACGCATTTTAAGACCGGCGCTACAGAGGGGATGAAAAAGCTAGTAGAAGTGTTAAAGGAATTATAAAAAGAATATTTATTCCTTTATCTTCTCTTCAAGAATATACTCGACATGCGTGTAGCCATAAGAGGCTGTGCCGTCATCTACACCTTCGCCGTCAATAAAGAAGATCTTTAAATCCTTGTCCTCATCAAAGGCCCGACGCAACATCGACAGAGCCTTCGGGCGGTCAACTTCACAGCAAACAATCTTGCCGCAAATAATGGTGTTGGCCGACATCTTATTGCACACGCCGTCATGACCATTTGAGAAGAAGGTGAGAAGCTGCTCGTCCGTCAGGTCCTGAGCAGATAGGGCACCACATTGAAACAAATACGCCTCCTTACTGACGATGATGTGAGGCGGCTCCTCTTTGTGACGACTTCTGAAGATGTTCCAAAAACTCATATATATCGAATATCGGGAGCAAAAATAGTGATTTTTGAAATAAATTCTTTATCTTTGTCCCAACAAAACACCTAAACACTATGAAAAAACTAATCTTATTTATCGCAATTCTCTTTTGCTGCAGCACAGGCTATGCTCAAAATGCCGAAGTTAAAATAACCCCCGATGATGTTTACAGCGAGAAAGGCTTCGTCGTGCGCAAGGGCTCATTCAAGTTAGGGAAAGAGAAGCTAAAATTCAAGGGAATATATTCCCCAGACGGCACTGTGTGCGTCAAATGCTTGCCGCACGCGATAAACACGGACATTCTGGTTGTTGCTCCA
>JAEEGL014809721.1_pt1 | contig 12036 bp, 10 predicted proteins | sample 9134231 | NCBI WGS metagenome assembly JAEEGL01 (sample SAMN16246548, study PRJNA631951) | gut metagenome | biome: gut microbiome; feature: rumen; material: fiber-attached | host: Bos | place: Iran: Karaj | collected 2018-10
AAAGATATGTATCAAAGACCACCTTCGCATCCTCTAAGGTCATGCTTCTTATTATAAGATTTTCATTAGTGTAATAATTTTTCATGCAACGATTCTCACCTTATTAGTGAACCCAATACAAGGGTATTAATCCAAAACATTCAAAGAATGAATTGTATCAATCAAACAATGTTGGCGAGTCTGGATTTTCATGTGCATCAAAGCACATAAACACCTGTTCTCGTGTACATTTTTCGATAGCAAGATTACTGGGTATTTCATTTTTAGCGAAAAAGGCAGCCTCAGTTGTCTCTATGTTTTCTTCAAATTGTCCACTTTCTAATTTACACATGACAAATATTTTAACAACACCATAGGCATAATTTGTCACATTATGTTTCCGCCAGTCCTGGACAGCAATCAACTTCTCTGCTGTCACAACATACCCAGTTTCTTCTCTTACCTCTTTTTCCGTATTAGATGCGACAGACTGATCTACATCACACCAACCTCCAGGTAATGACCAAGTTCCATTACTTTCATGAACGAGAAGAATTTTGTCATCATTGAATACAGCAGCTCTTGTATCAACTTTAGGTGTCTGATAACCCGCTTCATTGCAAAAGAGGTCAAAGACTTTATTAACCGGAATATCTGTTTTTTCAGCGATCATTTCAGCCGCAATCTGCCTTAATTCTTCATAGCGTGCTTTATCATACTTATCTTTTCCGTATTGAAGCCCTGCTTGAGCTATACTTTGAATACGAATTGCAAAATCAAGCCATCTATCATTCATTGTTTTTCCCCATCAAGTCCCAACCTAGGGCATTCAATTAATCAAAAATTTGAATATCCACTAAGATATTTTCCCCACCCAATCAACCTAATTATTAAACATCCAACACAATCGCTCTTATACCAGACTCATTAATCTGTTTTTCAATTTGATTCTGCATATTTTTTACATCTGTAAAATTTGCACCTCTTTGCGTTGCCCGTTCCTTTAACAGTTCATCATCAATGTGAAGGTAAACGATTAAGTCACAATCAAGTAAAACTGTACCGAACATCGGTTTTCCTGCCTCGATGGACAGCTTGGTCCTGACAAGCTCGTCCATCTTCTTCCCTATCTCTGGTGTCCAAGGAACTTGATTTACATAATCTTCTTCTTCTTTGGAAAGCTTCGGGAAGATTTCTTTATCCATATCTAATCCATCAATTCCCTCATGCTCCAACAGATATGATTTCCCAGTACATGATGTTCCAAGGACACATATCCGCTTATCACGATTCATTTCAAAGATATGCCTTAATGTTTCTGTCGTTAATTTATTATATTCCTGCTGCATTAAATATCTCCTTCCCTTAATTGAGGTCAGAATAAATATATCTTGAGTGAATTTAATAAATAGAATTGATGCGAAATTACAAGTTTAATATATGCGTTTTTAATACTTTATTTCATGCGAAATTATAAATAGAGGCTTCCAGTTTAACTAAAAAAAATTTTCTCTAGTATAATCAATATGTTACAACAAAGGGGCTTAATTGGGGACACTCTTTTTTCTGGCAGCAGCTCTGGTATCAGGTTGCTGAATGCAGTTAGCAGAAAGCTGATTGCAGACTACTGCTAACAGCTTTCCGCTGGCTGATAAAGATTACCCGCGAAACGGGTGAAACAAAGGAGCGTTAGCGACTGGCGCTAGGCGGGTGGTGCCAAGCGAAAATCGCTTTAGCGATTGTAGCGATGGTACCCCCCGTACACGACGAACCACCCCACCGCACCGCGCAATAAATAAAGATGAGTGTCCTCAAAAGAAATACGGATTAATATAAGTATAATGATCCTATTAGATAATTATAATTTTACGGATTAGATTAGACTAAGATTAAAAAAACAGTATTCTATTATTATACTTCTTCGAAGTTATCAAGGGATTCCTTATACACTTTCACTTAATAACTTTAATTGAGGATACAAGAATGACTGATTTGGAGCATGATAATAAACAAAATGGTAGAGATGGAATTGATAGAACGAGCTTACTTCCATCTGATAATATCTCATTAGCTTGCTGCGAATTTTCTGAAAGAGTTGCTGAGAAAAAAAAGGAATTAGCATTGCTTAATGAAATTATAAAAACGTTAACATGTGATTATGGGAGATTGGTGAGTGCTCTCGCTGATAACGATGGGCTGTTATTCGGTTCTGATCCGAATGCCGCGTTTAAGAAAATAGAAGAAGCAATTAATACCCTAAAGGAAAAAGGAGTTAGTGATAAAGGTATATCGCTCATACTAAAAGAACTTCCAGAATATATAGCAGATGGAATTCAGCATGCGGCGCAGAATAATAACTTTACGCATATAATCAAGCTATCAGAACTTCTTGATCAATACGGATTTACTAAGGACGACATAGTAGGTGTTTTTGAAAAAACAGATCTCAAAAGATGGGGGGGATCGGATTTTATAAAATGCATAGAAGCAATCCTAGAGAAAGATATTGATTCCCTACAAAAGTTTACACAATTTTTAGGTAAAGGTGATTGTAATTTAAGACATGAACTCAAAGAAAATGTTTATTCATATTGCAGTGAGTTGATTGATGTGATGAAAGAAGATCCTTACAAAGCAATCGAAATAATCAGTTTACTTGAAAGAATTGGTTTATCAGAAAGCGCTAAAAGTGAAATATTCGAAAGGGCATTACATCGGGCAATTCATACTGGTGACAAAGATTTGATAAGTAAAATTATTGAGAATGAAGATATTAATCAATTATTACTAGACCATAGAGAATTCTTTTGGTTTAGTCTTGACGAAATTGTGACAAATATTAATAACTCACAAGCTTATGGTTTAACCAAAGATGATATAAGAGATTTCTTAAATACTGACCTCGGCAAAAAAGCCTTGAAAGCGAATTTTACATTGCTGCTTTCTCGATGTGAAGTGGAGCCGTGTGGCTTAGAAAAGATAATAGATATAAAGATATTCATGAAACAATTAGAGGAACTTGGCCTCGGCATAGATGACAAAAGAGAACTCTTTTTGAATAAAGAAGTATCAAAAGAAATAGGACAAACTATGGGTTTGTTGCTCATATTAAGTAGGCATTTTATAGGAATTGATATAATTGATAATTTTGTTGGTGTTCTTAAAGAGAATGGTTTGAGTAATAGTGATATAGGAAAGATCATTAAAGATAAAAAAGTATCAGAATATTTAAAAGAAACCATTAGAATACTAATTTCTTCAGAAAGAATATCCGATGTTGATAGGTTAGATAACATCTTAAAGCGTAATGACTTTAGTATCAAAGATGTAGGAAGGATCTTTAGAGATAAAAAAGTATCAGGAACATTAGAAGGAACCATTAGAATACTATTTATTGAAGGAAAAATATCCGATGTTAATAGGTTAGTTGACATCTTAAAGTGTAATGACTTTAGTAACAAAGATGTAGGAAGGATCTTTAAGAAACCAAAGATACTAGAGAAGATAAAGCATGCAATAGAGATAGCTAAATTACAGAAAAAATGGAAAGATGTTGAACTGGCAGTCAGTCTTTTAAGAGATAATGATTTTAGTGATGAGGAATGTAAAAAATATCAAGCAGCTGCATAAATTTTATAAAAAACTTAATTTGGGACACTCATTTTTTTGGCAGCAGCTCTGATATCAGATTGCTGAATGCAGACTACTGCTAACAGCTTTCCGCTGGCTGATAAACATTACCCGCGAAGCGGGTGATCATGTACGCCTGCATATATCACGCACGAAGTGTATATCATTCATTTTGTAAGAAACGAGAACTAATTTTGGACAATCAATAAAGAAAAAAATGAGTGTCCTAAATTTGGATAACTTTCAAACGGCAGGATCTATGGTCTTTCTGTATAATATCAATCTCATAACCAAGCTCCTGAAATAGGCTATCAATTTTTCCTAACCTGTCTGTTAGAGTCGTAATGTCCCCTTCGCCCAGCTCAAAAGATATTGCTGGTAGCTCTGTATCATATCTGGATTTGTATCGTCTTAACAATTCGGCAATCATTTTATCTGCTGTTAATTCAGAGTGTGTCGTATCAACATATTCAGATACTAAAAGTTCTTTTTCCACTTCTTGACTCTCGTATGCAATCAGATATGCAACAGGACTTCCATCACTACCAAGCATCTTAAACATCATGCTTTTCTTACCATCATAAGCACTAAGGATATAATTTGCATTTATCTTATTCTGTTTCTCTATAACTCGTTCAATAATATCCTCTCCGTGATAATCTCTTAACCCCAAAGCAGATATCGCTAGCGCATCAGTAGCCTCGATATCAGATATTGGACTATTATGAGTAACATAATGTTCTTGTAACTCCCCTTCTTCTCCTATAACCTTAAATAACATCTTATTTGGTTTATTAAAGCTAACCCTGTAACAAACTGTTCCCTTATTGTCGCTATAGCCATTTAGAGATGATGGCATAAAAGTGTTATTTATTAATTCAAAATCTTGAAAGGTTGGACTATAACCTGTCCCAACAATAAAAAAATCTTTTTCAAAGTTAGAACTATCTGCATACTTTGCTAAATACAGTCTAAAAAACTCCTTAGTTGCCGATGCAACAAGAGGTATATATTCATCATTGAAATAATTAGGTGCAATCTCAATATTATCACAGGTTAATACCTGTGGCTTTGAAAACTTATCAGGCGATATGGTCCTAACAATATTTGAAACATTATGATCCGATATACCTGTATCTATATCTGACGTAAGGATACTTTGCACAATTGGTTTATATGTTCCATCATCCATCATAAGTGCAATAGTCATCACAGCATCCGCTGGATTAAAAAGATACTCATTCATTTTACCAGTTCCAAGCGACGCACAACACGAAACTAGATTTCCAGATTCAGCACCTTTGGGATCGCTTTTCCTATGAATGGTAACCTTAAGCCGATGCTTCTTTATCTCCATTCCATATTCGTTATTATCTATCTCATCCCAAATCTTTTCTTGCAATTCTTCAGATATTGGCAAACTTTCATTGATGAGTTTTCGAAGTAGTTCATTTCTTTCATTTGCCTTTTCTAAGTCAGCTTCTACCTCATAGCTTTTCTCTAACAACATTGTAATCTTGTCATATAAAGCCACTGGGTTTTTTGCGCACCCCTTAATATTTTTTCTTCGCTCGCCAAGTGCTTCTTTTACAGCATCTTGAAGCGTTTTTGTCCTTACTTCAAACTCAATTCCATACGGTACAATTCTTTGGATCAGATCATAACTACCATTTACCAAAGCTTGTCTTAACTTTATTTCGCCTATTCCATACTTTGAATAATTACTAGGTCTTAACCCCTCAAAGCCCTTTACAATGAACGGATCTGTCCTGCTTAAAAACGCTGTTGGATTCTTCAAAAGATCCATAACGACATCGAGTTCGACCTTATTATCTTTCTTAAAAAGGAGCGCTTTAACAAAATCATACAATTCATGATTATCTTTTATCTGTCCTAGTGCCTCTATATATACTTTTTTACCGACAAACTCCTTTAACTTCATAAAGCTTTTTAAGCTTGCCCATGAAGCAACTATCGAAGTCTTATCACTAAAACTATCTACCAACTCAGATATCTCTGGAAGTTGATTTTTTAATCCTCTTGCTTCACATAAAAGCTTATCAAAATCTTCACTACGCAAAGAGCTAGATATATAACCCAAAAATGTATATGACGACCCGCTACCATAGTCACTTTTATCCTTAATCACCTGTTGAATGATATTGTTATAAAACATTCTTCGTGATTCAGAATCACTCCCAATAGCATCACATAGATCTAAAACATAGCTAAATCCTGAAAGTGCTTTTTGAATATCTTTTTCCTCTCTATCTATAAAACTAAGCACTGCTTCTAAACCAAACGCTTCTGTCCCTCTCTTTAGAACTGCTATATTCCATCTTTTATCAAACGCTTCTAATGAAGAAACTATCACTTCATCATTTAATTCAACCTCTCCATTCTCTTCAAAATTTTTCTGAAGTGCATACAGGCAATGCTTCCTTATAAGTGGTGTATCGTATTCACCTAGGGCAGAGCTTGTAATCAATTTTATTGAATCATTTTCCAATGCATGGGCGAAAAATGCGTTATCTATCGATTTGATAAGATCTTCTTCAGTCCTAATAGTGTCATTTCTAAAGCGCTCCATTAACTCTGATAAACGAACTAAGTTAATCTCTTTTCTAGATAGAGTGGAGCAAAATTTTATAGCACCTTTCTTATCACCATATTCTAAAAGTTTAGCTAGGGCATCTTGATGCCCCATCCTTATTATCTCGTTTGCATCATCTTTTATAAGATCGATTTTTTCCGTAAATTGAATTACTTCTTCTTCAGTAAAATCATCATCAACAATATTGTCTCTGATTGCTTCACTGAATCCACGCTTCAATGTTTCCCTAATTTTTTCACCTGGTACATTGTTGCTTTCAAAAAAATTAATAATGGCCTGTATTTTTTTTACAATGGAATCAGAAAAGATACCTCCTTGAAGATAGCATGAGATACCTTCCTTTGCTCCTTCAAGAATCTCGGGAGAATTTATAAATTCCTTGCCATAGTTCAACCTTTCAAGAAAGGTAACCATTTCTGATGCCTTTCCAGTTGCTCCAAACGACAAATAATCAGCTATTCTTTTTTTACAGGCCTCTAAAAAAACTCGAGATTCTTTAATGGCTTCTTTTAGCGGGCTACCCTCACTAAAAAGCATAATATCAATATCTTCTATTTTTCCATTAGCAACTAAACGGCAAACCTCATCAACCTTTTCTTTGAGCTCAATTCGAGCAGACTCCCCCTTTATGACCGAATTGTCATCCTCTAAACCTTTTAAGACTTTCTCCTCAAAATACGACATCCCTTTCTTCCAAGCTCCCTAGGTTTCCTTATTTCCTCTTATATAGAATCCCTCGGCTAATAATTTCGGTAGGTTAGCTATAAAACTTTAGCAATCGTAACCGTTCACTTCCACCCTTAGAGAGCCTGTGTAATTTGACGAATTTTTTGAAAAAATTGCTCGAAATCCGTCAAATTTCTGTTTTGAAACTTTATTCCAATCTTGAAGTGTGAACGGTTACTATCAATCCAGAAGTGAAATGAAGCTTCAAAGTGGAAAACACCAACTCTTTCAAGATGAGTAAAAGACAATAAAATTGGGGTGTCCCCTTTTATTCTTTTTTTAGTTTTTTCAGTAGATTAACCCCAACAAGCTACTTTTTTTGCACTTCTTGCATCTAAAGAGGTATGGAAGAACATAGTGACATAGATAATATCAACGGGCCTGAAGTAGCAGCTAGAATTTTAAATCACCTTCCGCGTGAAAAGAAAAGACGGCTATTAAAGGCTATTGCAAAAACAGACGTTACGCTATTTCAAGCAATTTCAAAAAACATTATTGATTTCGAGGATATAACATCAATTACTGATATCGGATTACAACGTTTAGTTCGCGAAGTTGACTATCACGATCTGCTTTTTGCTCTATCTACAGCCGATAACGAAATTCAAAACGCAATCTTGAAAAATATGTCTAGTACCAAAAGATCTATTGTCCTCGAAGATTTAAAAGATTTACCACAAGATCTCAGCGATGAAGAAGTTGATGATGCTAAGTACCGTATTACTGTCGTTATGGATAACTTACGCACGACTGGTGCAATATCAACTCGTTTAGAGAGTGAAGATGAGTATGTCTAGTAAATACCACTAAGGCATTTCTTTTTATAACTTTTAATCAAATAAAAAAATATCTTCCTGGCTTCGACGGTTAGCCACTTTGTCTAATTGTAGATGCTTGTAGCGGGTATCTTAAAGCAGGTTGCTGTATGCAGATAACGGGGATCAGGATTTACCCCCATCACCTGATTCCAGAATTCTGCCACCTGAAGCCAGCATTCAGCTAACTGCTAACGATGCAGCGGCTATAAAAATTTCGAACACTCAATAGATATTAAACTATCCTAACTGATCAAGCTCAGCCTCAATTAAACTAGCTTGTTCTGGATTAGTTTCATTAAAGCTTTCTAAAATAGAACGCACTGTTTCTCGCTCTTCCTCACTTTCAGCAACATGAGCAGCTGCCAGTGCTGCTGGAAGCCTTAAATATTGGGCATCTTTTGCCATCTTAGTTAAACCATCAAAAGCTTTTGCCCTTAACGAGTTATCATCCAATTCTGAACGTAAAACAAGCAACCCAGCCATTTCAGCAAAGATTTTACCATCACCGTAAAGTTTTTCAGAATCAGGAATTGCATTAAGTGCAGCAAGTGCACCTTCATAATCCTTTAACTCCCCTGTCCTAAGCTGATAAAGATTTTTATAAGCCAAAGCCAATGTATCATACGGTTTCCGTTCATGACTTAAAGCATTTAGCTTTTCCTCAATACCACTTTTTATCTTTGGAGTGATTTCTTTTAATTTTCCATCACTACCAATTAACTCAACAACTTCACGTCTTAATTCATTGAAATTATCAGCTGCTATTTGTTGTGCCTCACGAACCGATTTTGTATAGAATTGAAACCCTGTGTAGCAAACAACAACAACCAACAAAATATTAAGGATCGCATTTTGATGACGTTTTATGAACTTCGCCAATGGATCTTCAACGACCTTCTCTAATGGCTGACAACCAGGGCAACTGCATTCATCTACGATCTCTTCTTCCTGTTCGTTCTCTTTTCCCTCTCTCATCTTTTATCTCTCCATCTCAATATGTCACAACAAAAAAATTCGCCGTTTCAATCTACCAACGCGCTTCTGCTTTTAACACTACACAAGTGCGAAAGCTACTTAATCCATCAAACCTTAAACTTAAAATCATTCGGGTTAAGTTTTTCCAAAACTTCTTTCCAACGCCTCTTATCAATTCCACCTGAATTTGCATCAATGATACCACCATTAAAATCATCGTCTATTATAGTTCTTCTAGCCTGTCTTTCTTGCTGCTCTTTAACTATAACTTGAGCAATGATGCTAGCCTCTGCAATAACTTTTTTTACTACAAGAATTGGAGCGTGTGCCCTAAGTGCGATTGCAATCGCATCACTAGGACGGGCATCGAAAACAACAACTTTTTCACCTTTTAAGACCTCCATCTCTGCGTAGTACGTCGCATCACGGAGATCAGTAATCGTCACATGATGCACTTTGATATTTGCTTCTTGCATAATGCCACACATCAAATCGTGTGCTAACGGCCGTGTTAATGGTGCCCCTCTTACTACAGTTGCTATTGATGTAGCCTCACTTGGCCCAATCCAAATCGGTATATGCATCTTATCCTCTGCATCCCTCAATACTATAACGGGAACATGAGAGTTAGGATCTAAAGCCATACCTCCAACAAACATTTCGATAACTTCTTCTTCAGACATTAAGCTTCCTTCCAAAAATACATGAAAATTTTAATACAATAAAACTTGATTTAACAAGATAAAACACTACCCTTTAAGGTATGCTTACTAGCCTTTTCGATTTTTACCGTCAAAAGTTGCCCAATTTTTAAAGAATTATCGCTTTTCTGCAGGTTTACAACCACATTTTGTGAGTTACGCCCGTATAATAATTCGGGATTTTCCGCACTTGGCCCTTCCAGCAGAATCTCACACTCTTTTCCAACCCAAGATTGCAAGTACTCTTCAGTAATCTTCTCCTGTACTTCAATATAGCGATATAACCTCGAGAGCTTTTCTTCCTGCGATAGGTGTCCTTCCATTTCAACCGATGGAGTACCGGGACGGTCAGAATAAGCAAAAGAATAACTAAGACTAAAACGGACTTTCTTCAAAACTGCTAAAGTATCTTGAAACTCTTCCTCACTTTCACCTGGAAAGCCCACTATAACATCTGTCGTAAGGGCGACATCTGGCATCGCAGCCCGCATCTCCCCTGCCATTTCCAAAAAGCGCTCCTGTGTATAACCACGTCGCATCAACTTTAAGATTCTATCGTTACCAGATTGAAGTGGAATATGAAATTGATGACAGATCTTTGGATTTGAGGCCATATACTCAATCAACTTGCTTGTCATAAAGGTTGGATGCGGACTAGTAAAACGAATCCTCTCAACTCCATCAACCTCTGATACTAAATCCAAAAGTTCTGCAAAAGTCATCTTGATATCAAGACCGTACGAATTAACAGTTTGACCCAAAAGAACAACCTCTTTTACTCCTCCTTTTGCAAGGATCTCTACCTCTCTCTTAATCTCCAACGGATCTCGTGAAATCTCTCGTCCTCTTGTACTCGGCACAATGCAATAAGCACAATGTTTATTGCAACCTCTAGACACTGCGACAAAAGCGCTAACCCCTTCAACACCACCTAATCCAAGTGGTAGATCCTCCCACTCATCTCGCCAATCGAGTGCAACAGCAACCTTGTGAGTTCTCTTATACTCTTCTATTAACGCTGGAATTAGAGAAAGATTGTGCGTTCCAAAAACAAAATTGACATATCGCTGTGCCAGCTTTTTCCCAACTTGTTGAGCTACACACCCACCGACACCAATTAAAAGATCTGGTTTATTCTTTCTAAGTTCTGCCAGCTCCCCAAGATAGCTGTAAACCTTTTTCTCCGGTTTATCACGAACACTACATGTATTGAGAATTATCAATTCCGCAACGTTCAGATCGTCCGTTAATTCATATTCATCAGCCAATATACGAGCGATTTTCTGACTTTCATAGACATTCATCTGGCAGCCGAATGTCTTTATATACAACTTTTTTAATGACGCCACGACTTCTCCCTATCTATAGGAAATCACCTTAAACTCTGGTGTTAAATCCACTATTTCTGGGGAATTGTCAACTAAGACCTCAACATTTACCTGTTTTTCGCCGTCTGGAGGGATAACTACCCCTTTAAGCTCGATATCTTGGATATGTCGGGCGTTACCATTTTGATCAACAAATCCAAATGACAAAACAATCTCACTTACATCAGTTTCTGCGTTATTCTTCAATAATCCAGCAACATCTATATAATTGTGACACTCCTCATTTTCGTCACAACCGCTTCGCTTTCGCATTTTGAGCCCAACAACTGTTATAGCTTCCTCTTTTAAGTCAATATCACCCGCATCCCAAAATAACTCTAACTTATAATCTGTTGCGCTCCCAGCCTCAGAGCTGATAAAGGCTTCATAATCACCTATGGCGAGTAATCCTTCAGTCGTTTCATCAGCTAACAGCTCTGAAAGTGTAACTTTACGCCTTGCAACTTCAACTCCATTTTCAAGGGTAATTAGCACTACACCGACATGAGCGCTATCCCAAACTGCGTGGCAGGTAATATCCAAACTTAGAAGAAGTTCTTTACCATCAAAGGCTTCACTCTTAACCTTAACTGCGAAAGGTGCCTTTTGTTCTACCTTTTCAGGCACTAAATCGACGACCACATTACTGGACGACGAACATCCAATCAGAAAAAGTAACAATATTAGAGCTAAACGACACATCATTCAAACTATTCATCATCAGGAAAGGAGCTTTCTCTTGATTTAAGCCACCACTCCCTACTGTAAAACTCCCACTTTGTCTTTTCGATCTTTTCGTTCACAACAAAGAATGGAACATTATAGTATTTTATTCGAACCTCAACATCTGCCTTATAAGTATCATCATCGAATTCAACATACTCAATTTCAGCATCAACAATCTTTTCCTTGGATTTTGACTTACGAATTTCATTACGGACTCTCTCCCGAAACTCTTCATCATCTCTATCGATACACGCCATAGCAAGTGACATATCCGAATCTTTTATCGCCAAATTAAAAGCTCTGATTTTCTTTTGAAGAAGCTCCCTTCTAGAATCTGCTGTAGCTCCCATCTCTCTAAAGCCATTTATGATCGGCATAAAGATGCAACCCGTTGTGCTAAACACCAAGACTAAAACAAAAAAATAAGTTAGAAGCCTTTTCATTTCTTCTCCCCTTATCAATAACTATTTTTCATCAGCAAACATTTATCGGAACAATCT
>JAEEGL016625389.1_pt1 | contig 12036 bp, 9 predicted proteins | sample 9134231 | NCBI WGS metagenome assembly JAEEGL01 (sample SAMN16246548, study PRJNA631951) | gut metagenome | biome: gut microbiome; feature: rumen; material: fiber-attached | host: Bos | place: Iran: Karaj | collected 2018-10
CCGACAAATTCCTAATTTCTCATTCCTAATTCCTAATTTCTAATTTCTAATTCCTAATTTTCTCCCGACAAATTCCTAATTTCTCATTCCTCATTCCTAATTATATTTTGTCACGTTCCAGCTCTTTAGGAATGGGGGCGCAGATGCAGCGGCCGTCGGGAAGACGGAGCTGCCATGCATGGAGGGCCTGCCGCGGCAGACGTAGCTGACGGCGGTCGTCGTCGGTCAGCTCGCCATGGATGAATTTCAGGTAGAATTCGGGGTTGACGCCATAGAGTTTGTCGCCCACCACGGGATAGCCCAAGGAGGACAGGGTGGCGCGAATCTGATGGGTCCTTCCCGTGGCGAGGGTCGCCTGAACCAAAGAGATGCCGTCTCGCTGCTCTAAGCGGACAAAGTCCGTCTCAGCCCGTTCCACAGGCCATGACGGCGGCTGTAAGACACTGAAGGCACGACGTTTGCGTATTTCGCTGGCGGGATCCGCAAACAGCCAGCCGTTGGCGGTCATGTGCAGGGGAAAATTCCCTTCGACCCAAACAAGATAGACCTTTTGGGCCTGCCGCATCCATGAGGTGTATCGTTTTACGGCGGCGGGGGAGACAACGATGGGAACGATTCCAGAAGTCTCTCTGTCCAAACGACTTAGAAAATGAATGGCGGTAGGGGCGGGTTGTTGGCTCTTCAGCCATGCCCACAGGGTGTGGTTGAAGAAGCAGCCCGCCGGATGGCAGGGCAGGTTGCCGGATTTGTTGACCACCCACAGTTCGGCGTCCTGATGGAGCAGGGTGATGGAGAAGTCCACGGGCGGCTCTGGCCGAGGCAGGGGAAAGTAGTCCAGCCGGTCACCTGCATGCAGGCAAGTGATTGATTCCACCGTTTGCCCATTCAGCCGCAGCCGGCCATTGGAGATTTGTGTAACCCATTCATCATCAGTATGATATGTAAAACGGGAGGTGACAAAGTCCAACAGCGTCCGCCCATCCGCTTCGGGAGGAATCTGCAGGGTGACGCGGCGTTGCAGGGCAGGTTCCATGGTGGCGGTCACAGGCCTTTGACCCGCGGATAAAGCTCCACATAGCGGTGGTATAGGGCCTCCAGGGGCTGGCTCCAGGCGGCCACCGGCTCCACGGTCTCCCGCGTCATCAGCGGCGAGACGGATTGGAAGGCGTCGTCGGCGTCATGGAAAACGCCCACGCCAAGTCCGGCCTGCAGACAGGCTCCCAGACTGCTCATCTCATTGTAATGGAGAATCTCCAGCGGACGTTGCAGCAGCGTGGCCTTGATTTGGTTCCACAGGCGGCTGCGGCTTCCGCCGCCGGAGCAGACCAGCCGGCTGGGACGGAAGTCCAAATCCGCCTCCAGATGTTCCATGATTTGACGCCAGCCGCAGGCCACGCCCTCCAGAACGGCGCGGCAGAGGGCCTCGCGGCCGGTGTCCAGTCGGAAGCCCCAGATGACCCCTTTGGCGGCGGCGTCCCAATGGGGAGTCCTTTCTCCTAGAAGATAAGGGAGATAGACCAATCCGTCGCCGCCGGCGGGCGCGGCCTCCGCCCATGCGTTGAACTCCTCTACGCTGCAGTGGAGCAGCTCTTCGCAGCACCATTTCACGGAGGCGCCGGCGGTGGTCATGGTGCCGATGGCCAGCCATTGGCCGGGCAGCAGATGGCGCATGTTGCAGTAAATCGGGTTGTTGGAGGGGCGGTCGCCATTGACGATGAGGCAGTCCGTGCTGCCCATGGCGGCAAAGCTGTCCCCCGGCTTTCGCACGCCGGAGGCGAAGGCGGCCAGCACGCTGTCGCCGGCGGCGTTCAGCACGGGAAGCCCTTCGGGCAGACCGCATTGGCGGGCGACGGAAGGCAGCAAGGCGCCCGCCGGGGCCAACGGCTCCGCCAAGGTCGGCAGCGTTTCGCGGGAAATGTGGCAGGCGGACAGAATGTCGTCGCTCCAATGCCCCTCGTCGCCGCTGGCGCAAAGGGCGGAGAGGGAGGCGTTGGAGGCGTCCAATGAGAGGTTGCCAGTCAGACGCAGGGTGATGGCGGAGCCGACTTGGGCGTAGCAGGCGGTCTTCGCGGCGATTTCCGGCTCGTGGTCGCGGATCCAGAGGATGCCCGGCAGCACGCTGGTTCCGGGGGCGAGACGGTTGCCTGTGATGCGGCTGAGCCCTTCGCCGCCAAACATGGCGTTGACTGCGTCCACTTGGGCCTGGCTTCGTCCGTCGTTGTAGAGCAGGGCGTTTCGCAGGGCGTTGCCTTTGGCGTCCAACGGAACCAACGTGGGGAAGAACACGCTGATGCCCATGGCTTTCAAATTTTTACATTCATCTGGATATAAGGAACTAAGCTCTTTCAGAACGGTCAGAATCTTCTGCCATAGGTCCTCCATGTCCACTTCCGAACGGTCGGGAGTCGGCATGAGAAAATGCAGTGGGGCGCGGGTGCCGCCCACCACGCGGCCAGTCTCCGGATCGAACAGGGTGGTTTTGCAGGAGGAGGTTCCGATGTCGAGGCCAAGAAGCATGGCTATCTCCTTGATAATTAGGAATTAGGAATGAGGAATTAGGAATGAGGAATTAGGAATGAGGAATGAGGAATTAGGAATTTATCTAGAGCATCTAGAGCAAGCTACTTATTAGCAGTTTGAAATAGGAATGTACCTTACAATAACGCCACGATGGCACTTTGGCAATGCCTCAAGTGACCATAAGGGGTGTTAATTATCCACTATCCACAGAACACACAGAATAACCAGAAGCGTCAGCCGCATTCCGCGGCAGAACGCGAGTTCATTCCGTGGTGAGAATATGGATTTTAAGGAAATTGCACGATAAACCATGCAATAAATAATATAAATTGCACGATAGACAATGCAGTTTTTTATAAAATTGCATGATAGACCATGCAATTTGGCATTCATGCATTATAGTAAATGGCAATTTGAGGTGGGTTTGTCGTCATAGATGGGAGACGAGACAGATGGAGAGACTTATTGAGACATACAAGACCCTGTTGGACAGAGTTGGGACGGGGTTCATCCGCTATCTGCATGACCGAATCAATTGGAATACACGTCTGGTGGCTATTTTAGGCGCAAGAGGCGTCGGCAAGACAACATTGATTCTGCAGCACATCAAACAGCATGATGATGCATCGCAGTCACTTTACGTGCAGGCAGACGATTTCTATTTCACGCAGCATAGGCTTTATGATCTTGCCTTGGCATTCTATCAGCAGGGCGGGAAAAAACTGTATATTGATGAAATCCACAAATATCGAAACTGGTCATCAGAGATCAAGAACATCTACGATATGATTCCAGATTTGCAGATTGTCTACACCGGCTCCTCCATACTCGAACTTGAGCAGGGCGGCGCAGACTTGAGCAGACGCAAACTGGAGTATGTCCTTCATGGCCTCTCCCTGCGAGAATACATCAATATCTCGAAGGGTCTCAATCTGCCTGCGCATTCATTGACGGAGATCCTCAAGGGCGAGGTGGAGTTTCCTTTTGCGGAACTGCGTCCGCTTCAGCAATTTACAAACTACCTCAAAGCTGGGTACTATCCCTATTTTCAGGAAGACAACTATGAAATGCGACTGAACGGGGTCCTCAAACAGGTGATTGAGTTTGACATTCCGCAATTTGCGGATTTCAACGGGGCATCCATCCAGAAGCTTAAGAAGCTCCTTTTTGTTCTTGCCCAAAGCGTTCCTTTCAAGCCAAACTATTCGAAATTGGAGAGGGATTTGGACATTAGCCGCAATGCTTTGCCAAATTATATGCATCTTCTTGAGAAATCGGGACTTATAAGTTTGCTTCCTGTAAAGTCAAAAGGCCTGATGCAGCTGGAGAAGATCGAGAAGGTCTATCTGCAGAATCCCAATATTGCCTATGCGCTTTCATCAGACATGCCAGATAAAGGCGCTTTGCGAGAAAGCATTTTCTTTGCCTGGATGCGAGTGGAACATCAAATCACCGCCTCGTCGGTTTCAGACTTTGAGTCTGAAGGTCTTACATTTGAAATCGGCGGCAGGAACAAGGGGCGTCGCCAGCTAAATGGAATTGATCCGCAGAACGCCTATGTGGTGAAAGACGACATTGAACACGTCGCCTACCATAACATTCCGCTGTGGATGTTCGGATTCCTTTACTGATTTCGATACCGTTGCGCAAGACATGGGATGCAGGACGCGCAGACCGATGTCAATATGGCGTCTTGTTGTTTTTAAGTCGTTGCGCTTAAAGAAGATGCAGAATGAGGAAGCCGTTGCGAAAGAGTGAGGAGGAAGTCCCGATTGTCCGCGCAGAGGTATCTCATGGTGCCGCCCATGCGGTTGAAGGTCTTGCAGTAGCGCAGATAGTAGGCCGGGTTGTCCATGGGGGGCTCGCCGTCCTTGCTCCAGTCCCAGCTGCTTTTGGCCAAATCCACGATGACCATGTAGTGGTTGGTGATACGGCGGCCTTCCTGCAGCTCCAGATTCTGTGACATGGAAAGGGACTTCTCGAAAATCATGGGGGACATAACTGCCGAACCCACAGAGAGATAGACACCGCCCTCCAGATGTCGGACATTTTCCGCGAAGGTGAGGAAATCCCGTTCCGCCGCCCGTCCGATGGCCGCGCCGTCGTTCATGGGATGGGTGTAGATGATGTCGTGGCCGAACATGGGGTGGCTGGTGAAGGGGATTTTCAGCCGGAAGGCGTTGGCTTGCACACTATAGCGTTTGGTGGGGTGGGGGATGGCTAGCCAGCCGGGCTTCAAGTCGAATTGGCGAATCCGCTGCAGCAGGTCGGCGGCGGCGGCGGCCTGGCCGGGGTTGGTTTCAATATCTGTAACTACTTGGAGTTGAAGAACTTCTGTATCCGGAATCAGCAGCCCCTCCCGCTCAATCATGGCGCCGACGGATTCCCCATAGCCCATGCCCTCATAGGCGCCCACCACAATGGCCAGGTTGATGTAGTAGCCGGTTTCCTGCCACGTGCCGAATTCGCCGTTGTACACATTGGCTCGCACGTCCTCGCTGGACTGCCCCTGAAAGGCGAACTCCCAGTCGTGGATGATTCCCGCACCGTTGGTGGCCAGATGGGTCAGCCATCCCCGCTCCATCAGGTCGATGAGCACGGGCCCCAGCCCGTTTTTGATGGAATGGGCCCCGAAGGCCAGCATGACGGGACGGTGATTCCGTCTGGCGGCGCAAATCCGTTCAATGGTCTCCGCCATGATTGACGCGTCCGGAGCCTGATGGACGGGAGAGTCGGGCTCCAGATGGTCCCGCTCAATGAAAACCTTGTTCTTCCGTTGGCATAACGGCTTTAGATTCAAGGAGTTGCGATTAAATTGGGGAAAGGGCATGGATACACCTCGGGGCTTTTGGAGACCGCCGCCTTTCAGTTCCGTCGTTTGGAGTATTTGAGGGTCAGACCCAAGTCAATGGACACGAACAGAACGTTGAGAAGATAGACCACAAGAACCCATTTCCCACTATCGGACAACAACTTAAAGGCGATGCCGCACAAATAGCCCGTGAGAATCAGAACCAGAAAGGCCACGCTCTTGCCTGTGGTGTCCTTCACTTTCAGATCTTTGTAAATGGAAACTGGCCAGCTGATGCCGAAGCAAATCAGCATCAGCGCCTCAAAGATGTGCTTGATGTCCATGATGTTACCTAAACTAGTCGAACTCGCGTGGTTGGTCGCGAACGGTCAATTAATATACTCCATGTTCAGCGGAAGGAAAAAACCTACGTGAAGAATTAGGAATTTGGATTTCTTCGCGTCCCATGTTCCGTGTCCTGCATCCCGTGTCGGAGAATGTTGCGCTTCCTGAAATGTCGCAGCTTGCATTTTTGAGGGGAGAGGCCATAGTAGAGCGGTGGGCATCCTGCCATTGAGGCGGGATGCGGAAGTGGTGCGGTTGCCGGAAACAGTTCCGTTGGTTCATTAACGAAGAGGTTAGACATGAAGGTTGATTTCCACAAGAAGGCCCTGGCCTTGGTTGCGCAAATGACGATTGACGAGAAGATTAGCCAACTTCGTCATGATGCGCCGGCCATTGAGCGTTTGGGGATTCCCGCCTACAATTGGTGGAGCGAGGGGCTGCATGGCTATGCCCGCGCGGGCTGCGCCACCGTCTTCCCGCAGGCCATCGGCATGGCGGCCAGCTTCAACACCGACTTGATGGAGCAGGTGGGGGACGTGATTGCCACGGAGGGCCGGGCAAGACACCACGAGTATTTTCGTGAATTTGGAAAAACTGATGTCTATCAAGGACTTACCATCTTTTCGCCGAACATCAACATCTTCCGCGACCCGCGTTGGGGCAGGGGGCATGAGACCTATGGAGAGGATCCTTGTCTGACTGGCGAGATGGGAACCGCCTTCGTCAAGGGGCTTCAGGGGAACCATCCCGTTTATCATAAGACAGATGCGACGCTGAAGCACTATGCGGTGCACTCCGGCCCGGAGCGCCTCCGCCATGGCTTCGACGCGGTGGTCGGCGAAAAGGATTTGCGGGAGACCTACCTTGCGGCCTTCCGCACCTGCGTCCAAAAGGCGGCTCCCGCCTCCGTCATGGGGGCGTACAATCGAGTCAACGGCGAAGCCTGTTGCGCCAGTCCCACGCTGCTGCAGACCCATCTGCGGGACGAAATGGGCTTCAAGGGCTATGTGGTGTCCGACTGCGGCGCCGTGGCGGACATCAACAATGGCCATAAGCTGACCCAAAATGATGCGGAAAGCGCCGCCCTTGCCCTGAAGAACGGCTGCGATTTGAATTGTGGCTGGGCTTATCGTTCTCTGCCGGAAGCATTTAAAGACGGACTTGTGGATGAGGCCACCATCACCCGCGCCTGCATCCGCTTGTTTGAGGCACGGCTTCGGCTGGGCCTTTTCGCAAAGGACTGCCCCTATAGCCGCATCACGACGGATGTGGTCGAATGTCCCAAGCACCGTCGGCTGAACCGCAGAATGGCGACGGAAGGCGTGGTGCTGCTGAAGAACGACGGCATCCTGCCCCTCAGCCGCAAGCTGACGGTGGCGGTCATCGGCCCCAATGCGGATAGTCGTAACGTCTTGCTGGGCAACTACAACCCCATGCCTTCCAAATACTGCACCATCCTGCGTGGTATGCAGGAGGCGACCAAGGGGCAGGTCCTTTACGCCTTTGGCTGCTTCGTGGATGGCATGATGGACATGCGCGTGGGCACCCATTTGCCTAATCTGCGGGACGACGCCATCTGCGTGGCCAAACGGGCGGATGTCATCGTCATGGCCATGGGCATCACCCCCTCCATGGAGGGTGAAGAAGGGGAAGTGAACGATGACTGGAAGGGCGACCGGAAGAGCATCGATTTGCCGTCGGTGCAGCTGGAGCTGCTTCGGGAGCTGAAGAAGACCGGCAAGCCCATTGTCTGGCTGAACGTGTCCGGAAGCTGCGTCAATCTGTGCGAGGTGGATGCCAGCTGCAACGCCGTCCTGCAATGCTTCTATCCAGGGGCGGAGGGCGGCCGTGCCGTCGCGGACATCCTCTACGGCGCCGTCTCCCCAAGCGGCCATCTTCCTGTCACCTTCTACAAAGACACGGCGGAACTGCCTCCCTTCGAGGACTATGCCATGGCGGGCCGCACCTACCGCTATTTTCAGGGGACGCCGCTGTATCCGTTTGGCCACGGACTTTCTTATGCCAATGTCGCCTGCGAAAATCTGGCCGTGGTCCGCAAGGGGAAATCATGGAAAATCCAGCTGACGCTGAACAATGCCAGTCAGCTGGACAGCATGGAGCTGATTCAAGTCTACTTGCGGCCGGAGAAGCCGAAACCCTATGATCCGATTCGCAAATTGGTGACATTCAAGAAGATAAAGGTGAAAGCCGCCAGTCGCAGAGCCGTGACGATGGAGCTGCCGGAGGAGGCGTTCTGCTTCTTTGAGCCCAATGGCCATGAACTGCGGCGGAAGGATCCCATGGTGGTGGAGGTGAACGGACAACTCGCGGGAACGGTCTGCGATGGCTGATGAGGCCATTCCGCAGATTCCCTTATACAATATATATAATATGGGGATGCAAATTGTTTAATTGTTTTTAGGTAAACCATGTCCATAGAAAAGCTCATTCCCTTTGTGTTGCGCTCCGGCCAGCTGGAAGTCGGTCGGGAGCGTCTGCTTCAGGTTCGAAAACATCTTGCGGGGCTTCTGGTGACGGAGGACATCAGCGAGAACAGTCTTCGCAAGCTGATGCGGGATTTCAGCTGCCCCATCTACTGCCGCTACACCATCGACGACATGGAGCGGATGTTCCAGCTGAGGGGGACGAAACTGGTGGGGCTGCGCCATTCCTCCCTCACCAATCAGATTCTCAGCGAGCTGAAGCCATGGCGGCTGAAGAACGGCGCCTACGAGATCCCTCCTCATGCCAAAGTGGCGGTGCTGGGCATCTCCGGCATCGGAAAGCATCATGCCAACTGGTGGGCCATGGAGGGCGCCACCCTCTGCGGCTTCTTGGGCAGCTCGCCCGAAAGCGTGGAGCGGGCGGCGGCGGAGCTGCAGCGGCTGTACAATCGGTCATGCACGGGCTACACAAATCTTCAGACGCTTCTGGAGACGGAACAGCCGGACATCGTGGATGTGTGTCTGCCCCCCGCCATGCATGAGGCCGCCGTCAGAACCGCGCTGGAGGCCGGTTGCCATGTTCTGTGCGAAAAGCCCTTTGTCTACGTGCGTGGTATGGCGGAAGAGGCGATTCTGACCCAGGCCCGAAATCTGGAAGGTCTTGCGAGACAGAAACATCGGCTGCTCGGCGTGGCTTCCCAATATGTCATGGCGGCGAAGGCCTGTCTGAATCTGCTTCCCGAAGGGGCGATGCCTCCCAAACGCATGGATTTGACTCTGGCCGCTCCGCTGAAGGACAAGATTCCCGATGCGTTGGACACATGGACGGATTTGGCCCCCCATCTGCTCGCCGTCATTCAGGTGGCCCTGCCGGGGGCTCAGCCGGATTGGCAAAGCCTAAAGTGGGACTGGCATGGATGTTACGCCAGCGCCAAGTTCACCTGCATTCACGGTGACGGACAGGGGGGAACCCGTTGCCGCATCGTTACGGAACACACGGACAATCCGCCGGTGAACATTCGACGACTGGGCTTCGGAGACCATGTCTATGATATTGAAGGACAGAAGGATGAGGCTGGCGTCTTCCAAATGTGCATTCATGGTTCCGACGGCCAGGCCGTTCAAAGCGAAGACATGCTGCGGCTGCTGATCCGCGGCTTCCTTCATCAGCGGGTGGAGATGCCCGCGCCCATGGCCGTTCAGAATCTGGAGTGGATGCTTCACGTCATGAAAAAGACGCAGAATATTGATTGTTAGGAAGTTATAATTATTTCCACAGAATACACGGAATAAACAGAAGCGTCCTGCCGCTCACGAGCGGCAGGACGTGGTTCTTTTATCTTCTGTGTCTTCTGTGGATTTGAGAGGAATTCATATCACGGGCGGCAATCCGCGGTTCTTTTATGCCCTTTGAAAAGAATTAATCCGCGTTCTGCCGCGGAACGCGGCGGAATGCTTCTGTGTTTTCTGTGTTTTCTGTGGATTTAAGAGGCATTTTTACAGCCACGGGAAGGCGTTGGGGGGCAGGGGGGAGTCAAAGCAGGCGAGACATTCCAGAAGATGGGCCTCAGAAGATGCGGTAAATACCGGAATGCCATGGATTTGCGGATAATCGGCCACATATCGGAGGCAAAGCTGCGCGGGCGTCAGTCCCGTTTGCTCCGAGAGCGCGGAAAGATGTTTGGCCATCATGACAAATGGCTTGTTTTCAAGGAGTTGGCCATGTTTTTCCACAAAGGCGTCCGTCCCGTACATGGAAAATAGTCCATTCGCCAGAGAGGAACAGGCCATCACCGTCTTCCGCGTTTGGCGATGATAGTCCGCGAAGTCCTTGCCCCAAATCAGCAGCGAGGGATCCCGTGGCGGCGGCAGCAGCCCCACCGTGGGATTCAGCGTGATCTGATCCACCTGGAAGCCTTCATGGCCGTCCGCCTCCGCAATGGCATCCGCCGCCTCCATGCGGGGGACGCTCCAATTGGAGCAGCCATAGTAGCGGATTTTGCCTTGGCGGACTGCCAGCTGGGCGGCCTCAATTAATTCGCCAACGTCCGTGTTCACATCATCTCGATGGAACAGATACAGGTCGATGCAGTCCGTTTTCAGGTCGGTCAGTGACCCTTCCAGATCCTCCATGAAACATTTGGCGGAGACCCGGGGGGCCATGGTCTTCAAATCGAAGTGGCAGCATTTGGAGCAGAGGATGAAGTCCTTGCGTTTCCCTGTGCGCTGCAAATAGTTGCCAATGATGCGCTCGCTGAGGTGCTTCTCCGGAGGAATCCAGTCGGAGTAGACTCTGGCGGTGTCGATGAAGTTGCCTCCATGGTCCAGAAAGATGTCCAGAAGACGGCATGCAACCGCTTCCGTGCATTTGCCGAGGCCAATGAACGCCTGCCCATAGCAGAGCCGGGAGACGGTGCAGTCTGTCAATCCAAGTTGAACCTTGTCCATGTCTGCTGTCCTTGAAGCGTGATGTAAATGATATTGCTTTTATGATATGTTATTGAATTCACTATATGGGCTTGCATGGCGTGGGAAACGGACTCCGCCACCGTGCTGTCCGTTCATAATTGTACAATGCCTTTGGCAAAAAACAAGAGGCGGCGAGACGTTTTTGCAATATTTTTAGGCATGGATTTTTGAAAACGTTGCGATCTTGAGGGGCAAAGTCATGATTCAAGAAGATCTTGCGAAAAAAGAACCTGTTCAATTTGCATTGTCGGATTATATGATTAATGTATAGACGTTGTGCGTTGCAGGACGTCCTCCTCCTTTACGGACTGCAACAGCACGGTAGCGGGGGAATGATTCGTCATTCCCCCGTGTTTTTGTGCCGTGGGACACGGGACACATTTGCCTAACCCCTTTTGTTTTATAAAAAAACGCGAAGGGCCACGCCAGCGGCCATTCGCCTCTGGGTTCTTCCGTGGATTCCTTCTTCCGATTTTTCCATGCTGATAGCTTGCAAAATCTTCAACTGGCATTAACTTTATAGCGTCAATGGCATTTATGTGTCATGGGCCTGTTCTCGGGGATAAGCACTGGAGCAGCAACATAACTAATTGCGTTTCAGGGATTTGCAACTTTTATAGGTCTCCAGGCGTTATGGTGGAGGCATACGGCAGTTTTGCGTCAATGCCATGAACGAAGAACATTACGGATTCAATTTCAACGAGGGCATTTGCCAGCCCGCTGATGATGAAATTGTCCGTGTCGTCTATACCCATCCGAACCGTGAGGGCCGCCTTTACGACTATTGCAAGGCCCATGGCATTGTCTGCTATCTGCCCCTGAAAAGAGTCTGGAAGCCCATGGCGCAAAGCCATGGAGGCAAGGTCTACCAGTACCCCAAGGAAGTGCTGCGGCCCATGTTCCCGAACTACATGTTCGTCCGAATGGCCGCCGAACAGCGCACGCTGCTCTTCAGCTCCAATGCCGTCATCCGAATCCTGCGGGACACGGAACAGAATCAGGCTCGGCTTCTGAACGAGATTCGCATCGTCCATCAGATTGAAACCATCGCGATGACGGAAGAAGTGTCATTTAACGCCGAAGTCCAGGAAGGCAGCCGATTTCTTGTGGAGTCCGGGCCTTGGCAGGGCATCTACGGCTGGCTCAAGAAGAAGAAAAAGACCTTTGTGTGGCAGGTGGAGCTCGAATGTGTCAACACCATCGTGCAGGCGACCATCGACCCCTCCAAATGCAAAATGATCCCAGCGTAATTTAGAATTAGGAATGAGGAATTAGGAATTTTTCATGAATAATTAGGAATTAGGAATTAGGAATTTTTCATGAATAATTAGGAATGAGGAATGAGGAATTAGGAATTTTTCATGAATAATTAGGAATGTTACTATTCAGAACCTATCCATAAAGCAATATTCATGGTCATAATTCGGCCCCGTTGGGGCCGTAAAATCAGAGGAGGCACATTCACCC
>JAEEGL011204728.1_pt1 | contig 12035 bp, 9 predicted proteins | sample 9134231 | NCBI WGS metagenome assembly JAEEGL01 (sample SAMN16246548, study PRJNA631951) | gut metagenome | biome: gut microbiome; feature: rumen; material: fiber-attached | host: Bos | place: Iran: Karaj | collected 2018-10
ATAACGAGCCCTTCACCCTTGGATATCTGCCAGACCTTCTTAAATATTTCCTCGGCTCTTGTGAGCTGCTTGTCTTTCCCGAACACAAACTGTTTACCGTCTTTTACGGCGCACTTAAGAAGCAGGGTATCCGGAAATTCCTTAACCGTATCTTCGAAATATTTCACAGGTTTCTCATAAAGATACAGAGCCGCATTCGAGAAACCAAGCTTGTCGAAATTGTTTATCACACGTTCCAGGGTAATATTTTCCTCATCGTTATAGTCCATTGTTTCAGCAAGATATTCCTGAACCTTATTACGTTCGAAGTCACGTTTCCTTCTCTGGTCGATACGGCTTACCGCCAATGCCAGCATTGCCCTGTCCTTCATCTTTGAAAACAGTTTACTGTTCCTGTCCTTAACATCACCTTTTTTGACAGCAGCATTCATGCTTTCCTGAAGAGTGTCGATACTTTTGACATATTTGGTAACATCCGTATAATCCATTGCATTATTTTCAAAGAAAATATCAATAAGGCGGCACACCTCATCATATTCCTTATCAATAACCTTCTTTTTCTTGATCGAACCGAGTATTCTTGATATTATCCCGCAGTACAGCTTTTTCAGATCTATGGCTTTGTTGTCCATGATCTCATATCTGTATCTGTAGAAGGTATCATCAAACAGTTTCGTGATGAATTCCTCATCACCCGACAATAATTCCTTAACGCTGTAATTGAAAGTATTGTAATCCATGGATCCACGGCCAAACAGGCACGTTGGTATTGTAACAGAACTTACTTTTTCTCCGTTCATCTTCTTAAGCAGAAGATTGAGCGCATTCTGTCCCAGAGTGGCAGCATCCGATCCTATGGAAGCAAGCGGAGGAACCATCTCAAGTGCCAGCCTGGTATTGTCGAAACCAAATACCGTAATATCCTTACCCGGAGTAAGGTTTCTTTTCTTCATGACATCATACAGACCGACAGCTACAAGATCGTTAACACAGAAGACAGCCTGTACATCCGGATTGTTGTCAAGGAGTTTTGCAGCTGCATCTGCCGACTTGGAAGTCATGTCTGTCGGCTCATACTGAACGTTCTCGAATTCAAGATACTTTGACCTTAAATACTTAACAAAAAGCCTCTTTCTCTTCTGGGCATCCGCGTTGTCCTCTCTTCCACCCAGCATACACAGCTTCGTAAAACCCTTTTCCTCCGTAAGGAAATCCATCGCCTCCGTGATACCAAGCTTGTCATCATAATTGATGGTCAGTTCATCAGGGTCGTCGCAGGCAATAAATACCTTGGGGACACCGGGATACCTGTCGAACTTCTTATCCTTCATATTGGGTAGTGCCACAATAAGCCCGTCAAACCTGCACTTCTCCTCCATAAGGAAGATCGAATTGTACACAACCTTATAAAGATGCTGCTTATCATCATTCAGCTCGGTATCTATATCCTGTCTGCCGGTGATCACAACAAGATCTATATCATCCCTGTTATAGATCGCATATGAAACACTGTGAATTATCTCTTTCGGAAAATCAAAAAAAACATCCTCGATCACGAGTCCGATCGTTTTCTTACCATCCATGTTACACATCCTATCCTTAACTTAATCCAGTATTCCCGCCGCATCCTTCATAAGCTCAATTATCGGAAGATGCTGCGGACATACTCTCTCACACTGGCCGCAGCCGATGCAGTCCGAAGCCTTTCCGCTTCTCTGTATAAGACCGTTGTAGAAGTTCTTCGATCTCCAGTCATCCGGATAACGGCGAAGAGTGTTTATTGTCCGGAACACATCCGGAATGCTTATCTTCATAGGGCATCCGTCACAGCAGTACTTGCATGCCGTACAGCCTATCTGAGGAGTAGCAAGTACTTCCTCCGTAACCTTGTTGACAAGCTTGAATTCCTCATTCGATAAAGGTTCGAAATCGGCAAATGTCCTGATATTATCATCCATCTGTTCTTCATTGGACATACCCGACAGTATTGTCATTACGCCCGGGAGCGAACCGACAAATCTGAGTGCCCATGAAGCTACAGAAGCATCCGGCCTTACAGCCTTGAACTGTGAATTAATCTCTTCACCAAGATCGGCAAGCATTCCGCCCCTTACCGGTTCCATGACGATGATCGGAATATTGCGCTCCTTAAGTATCTCATAGAGCCTTTCCGAACGTACTACAGGATTCGTCCTGTCAAGATAGTTGAGCTGTATCTGAACGAATTCAACCTCGGGATGCCTGTCAAGGACTTCCGTAAGCAGCTCGGGACTTCCGTGATAGGAGAAACCGAAATGCTTTATCTTACCCTCTTCCCTGCGCTTAAGGCACCAGTTCCAACAGTCATATTTCTCATATGTGTCATGATTTGAACCATCCTCTATCGAATGAAGCAGATAGAAATCAAAGTAATCCACATCCGCTCTTTCAAGCTGTTCGTTGAAAACCCTCTCAACATCCTCCTTCTTCCTTAACTCCCATGCCGGAAGCTTGGTAGCAAGCATGAAACTGTCACGGGGATAACGCCGGACCAATGCCTCCCTTGCCGCAACCTCCGACTTGCCTCCGTGATACACGTATGCCGTGTCAAAATAATTCATACCTGCCTTCATGTATTTATCGACCATACGGCTCACATGAGCAATATCAACCGATCCATTTACCTCCGGCAGCCTCATAAGACCGAAGCCGAGCTTCGGCATCTTTCCCAAATCAACAGACATACACCTCTCCTTTCATCTCCCCCATATATCCATCAGCGTCACATCGGAATTAGCATGTTTATAATCTGCATTCTGCCAGATAATATTATATCACAAGCAGCCCGTCTTATATACCTTGAAATAAAAAAATCATTATGTTATCATTTTATAAAGTTTTTATATACATAAGAGATACTTTTTATGATAAACCGAGGAGGTAACCGGATATGGGAGAAATTCAGGAATCAGGCGAAATGTATCTTGAGACAATACTGGTCCTCGGCAAAGAACAGCCCATTGTGCGTTCGATTGATGTTGCAGGGCATATGGGTTATTCCAAGCCAAGTGTAAGCCGGGCAATGGGTATATTGAAATCTCACGGATATATTGTGGTCGAGGAAGACGGCAATCTTAAGCTGACCGACACGGGACGTGCCATAGCCGAGAAAATATATGAGCGTCACACAGTTCTGTCCGAATGTCTCATGCGGATAGGTGTAAGCGAGAAAAATGCGATCGATGACGCGTGTCGCGTTGAACACATAATAAGTGATGAAACCTTTGAAGCGATCAAGCGGGTCACATCATCCAAAAGAAAGAAGGGATCCTGACGATCCCTTCTTCTGTTTTATCAATGCCCTTTGTGTTTCTCATAAAAGGCTTCAAATTCTTCACGTGAATTTCTGAACGATTCCAGAAGCTTGGGAGAAAATACACCGGCTTCTCCTCTTATAATCATATTGAACGCTTCCTCTGTCGAATATGCCGCCCTGTATACACTTTCGGTAACAAGAGCATCATAAACGTCGGCAACCGATTCACACTGAGCGGAGATCGGTATCGCATCTCCCTTTAATCCGTCCGGATATCCCCTTCCATCATATCTTTCATGATGATAACGGCATATTTCATAACATATCCTTGCATAATCCTCATCCCAGATACCACTTATATTGTTAACAATGTCCGCTCCCCTGATAGTATGACTCTTCATGAACTCGAATTCATCATTTGTCAGCTTACCGGGCTTGTTAAGTATCGAATCCGGTATCGCGATCTTACCGATATCGTGAAGTGCACTTGCAGATACTATTACCGAGACCTTTTCTTCATCAAGCCCCGTCTCCGGATAATCCTTAAGCATCCTCTTCGCGATTATTTCCGTATATCCCTTGATCCTGTTGATATGATCGCCGCTCTCAAGGCTTCGTCCCTCAACAACTGTCGCAAGAATATCTACGATGTTCTGCTTGCTCTTGGCAAGTGCCGCCTGCTGCATCTTAAGCAGCTTGAACTGCTTGTTCATCGTAACGCTCTGCGATTCTACCTTCTGTTCAAGGCCTCTCTTGAATATGAACAGGGTAGTCAGATTGTTTACCCTGCGTCTGACGATCTCGGCCACAAACGGTTTATGAACAAAGTCATACACTCCTATCTGAGTCGATCTGTGCTCAAGCTCGGCCGCACCTCTCTCATTGATGAACAGGATAGGCATCCGTCCAAGCAGACCCATCTTGTCCATTATCTGCAGGAAACCGTTCCCGTCCATATCGGTCATTGTGAATCGGTATATAACCGTCGCAATTTCCTTACCTTCCTCTTCAAGGATCCTCATAACCTCGTCTATGTTAGAAGCAGTCTCAATCTCGTATGTTCCTTTAAGTATACCCTTAAGCTCCTGAATGTTGGCCACTTCATGATCGGCAATAAGTATCTTCTCCATACATTCCCCTTACTCTCTTATTTGTCTGTTCAACCCATAAATACAACTCATTAATGCAACTGATATCCCGTCTCAGATATCAAGCATCTTTGTTCCGTTCTCATCCTCCATAATGATGATCCCGACCTGTCTCCTTGATGCGATCCATTTCTTTCCGTTAACTTCAACAACAGTACCTTCATTAACTCCGCCCCTCATTACCACTCTGGCATTCTTGGACTGCTCAATCTTTTCATTGATCACCTTAAGCTCTTCTTCGAGCTTCTTTATGTTTTCCTTCTTTGCGATACGTGCACTGTCAATCTTCTTAAACATCTCTATTTCCGCATGCACTTCACGCGGATACAGTGCTTCAAGCTCGGAATATGCGGTAGCCAGTGAATCAAGCTCCTTCTCTATCTTCTTGATCTGATTGGTAATGATTATCTGTTTCTTGATGGTCTCATTGCTTACTCCGACCTTAAGTATCGCCTTAACTCCCGTTTCATTTCCAACCTCATTTACAGCAATCTCCTGTTCTGCATAGACATATCCGCCGATCAGGGACCCGTGTCTTCCGGATATCTCGAGCTTACCGTTACACTCAACTTCGCTCTTAAGGATATAACTTACCTTGATATTTCCTCCGGCCTTGGCCTTTACATTTTCGAAAAAGCTTCCTTCTATATTGCCTCCGGCCTTTATCATTCCTCTGTGCTGCGCATTTACACCCTTACGGATAATGATATTCCCACCCGCTTCAAGAGTGGCACCTTCCACGAAACCGTCAATGATAAGATCATCCTTGGCAACTATCGTACATCCGTTTCCGACATCTCCGGTTACATAGATGTTTCCGTCAAACCTTGTATCACCCATGTATGCTGTTACATCTCCCAGTGTAAGGAGATTGGACACGGTAAGCTTACTTCCTTCAAGCTCAACGATACCGTCCACATTGGCTACATATGTCTGTTTATCCTGCTCGACATAAAAACCCTTACCGGTGAGTATGCTCTGCTCCTTGCCCCTTATCGGCGGGAATTCCTGCCCAAATACCGTGTAGCCGACGGAGCCAAGCTGTGCCGGATGATAGTATGCCAGCTTCTGCCCCCTCTTGACCTGTTCGAACCAGTCAATATCCTTATAATCAAGGCTGCCGTCATCCAGTATCTTGGGTTCTCGTTTCAGCTCGGTCCTGAAGAAGAACTCATAATATCCGTCTTCTCCGGGTTCGGATTTACACCCCTGCGCGATAACCAGAGGCTGGTTACCGGCATTATCCGTGAGGATCATGTTTATAACATCTTCTTTGATCCCCTTGACTATTCCCCTTTCCTCGAGTGCGTTCCTGATAACGCTCCTTGTTATTCCAACCCTCTTTCCGGTAAGCTGGAAATAGGCAGTCATCTGATCGGGTGTGACCTTTATTTCAAAGTTGTTGTAGGCGATCGCCTTGCCTTCACCTACACCCTGCGGCTTCTCATCAATAATGCCCGCTGCAAGATACGCCCTTTTAACCGCCATATCGGTTGCCGGATACATAAGACTGGAATATCTCGAAACATCCAGTCCATCCTCAAGCCCCAACCGTATCTCGCGCATCTGCTGCCAGTCATACAACGGGTTCAGATACATCCGGTAATTAACCTGATGCTCCATACCTCTTCTGATCTCACGCATCTGACGCCATTCGTAATCAAGTCCCGCGTAATCCTTAACGCTGACCCCGCTTTCAAGCCCGACTCGTATCTGTTCTATCGAGCTTCCTCTTAATTCATTATTTATATATGGTTTTACATTGATCTTTTTTTCAAGACAGATGCGGATCTGTTCCAGCTGCTCCTCATCATAACCTTCTTCAATATAAGGAGCTATATCCACACCTGATTTGATCGATTTGCGTAGTTCACGAAGTGTTCCTGCCGGCAGACTCAGATATTTCGAAAGGTTTATACCCTCCTTGAGTGCCAGCCTTATCTGTCTCATTGTATCGAAAGGAACCTTGGGGTATGCGTACAGCCTTACATTCAGTTTGTCCTCAAGCCCCAGCCTTATCTCCTCCATCTGGAACCAGTCAAAGTCCTTCCTTGCATACAGCCCGACAGGAACCTCGTTCATAAGTCCCAGCCTTATTTCCTTCATCTGCAATGCAAAGAAACCCTTGTCCTCATATGGCTCAATATCAAGCCCGTCCTCCAGGCCGAGCTTTATCTCTTCCACCTGGTCCCTGGTGAAACCCTGATTTAAATACTGCTGCTGTTCCTGCCTTGTCATGTGCTTCCCCCTTTAATCCCCCGACAATCCTCATTTCATGACACACCCTGCTATTTGTCATAAGGGGTACCGTAGCCTTATGACGGTTCTCAGCTTTCATAATCTGCTTTACACTACCCTTGAAGCAGAGTCCGTTCCATTACATATAACAAATTTCTGATGAAATTCCCTATTCTGTTTCCATATGGACAATCCCCCGATTTATCCATGTGGATATTCAGATACATTATAACATAATTCTGCGCATCAATAAATAGCACTTTTATATTATATCGGTATACTCTGTTTTTTCTTTACATTGAAGAAATAAGCATATTATAATACTGTTAATAAATGACCAAAGGAGCTCGTAAATACAATGATCAGAGAAATAACCAAAAGAATACAAGTTATAGCGGCAATATGTATCCTTATAACGTCAGCCATGCTGATAACATCATGCGGCAGTAACAGTGCATCACCGGACAGTCCGGCTGCTGCTGTGAGCGCTAAACCTGAAGCAAACGAGCCCGCGGCCGATGAGCCTTCGGAAAGTGAACCTGCGGCCGAAGAGCCTGTTATCGTCGTTAACTCCGATGATGAAAATGATAATATTGTCCCTGAAGCCGAACAGGAAAATGATACATCAAAAGAGAATGATGACTCTTCATCTGATACCACCGAAGAAACTCTGCCTCCCGCAGCTTCAAATGCGGAAACTGTTTATAAAGGGGAAAAAGATCATGTGGATGTTGTATGGCTGGGTGACTCACTTACACAGGGTTCACTCGGATGGGACAATAACAACAAGGACAATCCGCAGGCTCCGTGGAGGGTACTGGCAGACATTTCCGGATGGAATGTCACGGGTGCAGGTTACTTCGGCTACAAAACCGATGAGATCTTCTGGTCATATACCGAATTCGGCGGAGTTAAAGACCCTTCAAGCATATATGTATTCTGGGTAGGTTCCAATGACTTCGCCCAGTCCGTTGATAATATAGTTCCTGTCATGGATTCGATAGACCATTTCCTGGAAATTGACGGACTGAAAAAATACCTGGTACTTGGAACAACAAACCGCGGCGATATGGATCCCAATGCCTACAAAGGGATAAATGAACATTTCGAGAAAAAATACGGTGACAATTACCTGGATATAATGCCTTATGTGGAATACGGCCCCGACAACATCCACCTTACCGAGAATTCGTCAAGGGCCGTTGCCGAAGCCGTATACAACAAGCTGAAAGAACTGTATTAATCTTTATCTGTCCGCATACATTTTTTCATAGTAATTCTGATACTCACCCGATATTATAGGTGCCCACCACGATTCATTGTCGAGATACCAGCGGATGGTCTTTTTGATACCGTCAGCGAACTTAGTCTCCGGAAGCCATCCGAGCTCACTGTGGATCTTGGTGGGATCGATTGCATAACGCATATCATGCCCCTTACGATCCGTAACATAGGTTATAAGACTCTCCGGCTTGCTAAGCTCCTTGCATATAAGCTTAACTATATCGATATTCTTCATTTCATTGTGTCCGCCGATATTATACACCTCACCGACACGTCCATTGTGTATAACAAGGTCTATTGCCTTGCAGTGATCCTCAACATACAGCCAGTCCCTTACATTTATTCCTTCACCGTATACCGGAAGCGGCTTGTCATGAAGCGCATTTATTATCATAAGAGGAATGAGCTTCTCCGGAAAATGATACGGACCGTAATTGTTTGAGCAGCGGCTTATAGTCACAGGCAGACCATAAGTCCTGTGATATGCAAGTACCAGAAGATCTGCTCCGGCCTTGGACGAGCTGTAGGGACTGCTGGTATGTATAGGTGTCTCCTCCGTAAAGAAAAGATCGGGACGGTCCAGCGGAAGATCGCCGTAAACCTCATCCGTTGAAACCTGATGGTAACGCTTGATCCCGTACTTCCTGCAGGCATCCATAAGGACGGATGTACCTATGATATTCGTATCAAGAAATACCTGCGGGTTCTCGATGGAACGGTCCACATGACTCTCAGCCGCGAAGTTAACCACCATATCAGGCTTCTCTTCTTCAAACAGCTTATATACAGCCTCCCTGTCGGTAATGCTCTCCTTGACAAACCTGAAATTCGGATTGTCCATAACGGGTTCGAGGGTGGAAAGATTGCCGGCATATGTAAGACAGTCCAGACATATTATCCTGTAATCCGGGTACTTGTCCAACATATGAAATACGAAATTGCTTCCTATAAAACCTGCTCCACCTGTAACTATGATCGTCATAATAATCTCCTTTAAACTTTAATATTTAATATATGAAACAGACTATGCATTGTCTGTCTGCATCCTCCTGTCGTACTCGATCAGCTTCCTCATCCCTTCAACCGCTATCCTCACAGCTGCGGTTATATCCTCACTCATAGCCTGATCAAGCCCGGCCTTCTCACGCTCCTGATTCCAAATAACATGGAAGCATGAACCTGCCCTGCATCCACGCGAAGACGCTATAACAAAAAGTGCGGCGGATTCCATTTCCGATGCCTTGACTCCCAGCCTTTTCCAGGCTTCCCACTTACTCAGCAGTTCGTCGGCGACAGGCATACTCTCGGGTGAATGCTGTCCGTAAAATGAATCCTTACACTGCACGACTCCGACATGACAGGTCTTTCCTTCTTCATCAGCCGCTTCCTTAAGCTTATTAACTATATCATGATCAGCCACTGCCGGGAACTCAATGGGAGCATATTCCAATGAAGTGTGTTCATACCTTATCGCACCCGTTGCTATGACAATATCGCCGGACTGTACATTAAGCTCGATGCCTCCGCATGTACCGCAACGGATAAAGGTATCGGCACCGATATGATGCAGCTCCTCTACCGCAATAGCTGTTGACGGTCCGCCGATACCGGTTGAACACACACTGACCTTCTCTCCGTTTAAATAACCGGTATAAATATTGTATTCCCTGTTGTACGCAACCTGTTTTGCATCATCAAAAAATGATGCAACCACTTCGCATCTTCCGGGATCACCTACAAGTATCACATATCTTCCCACATCGCCTTTAACACATTTGATATGGAATTCCCTGTCCAATTCCTGCATAGTTCCCTCACTTTCCTGCTGTGATCACTACTGCTCTTCTTTATAAGCAACGTCAATGACTCCATCACTTATCGCCGCGTCATTTGCCGAATACTTACCTATGTTTTTTATTGTAATTATATACAAAGCTATGATAAATATAAAGAAAACAAGTACCAGCCACCCGTTGTCCCTCATGAGACAATAGTCATAGAAACCGTGGATCACAACCGGGATCCACAGACTTTTTTTCAGAAAACCTTTTACACCTCGTTTGTCACCACCAGTCTCACACAGCTTGGCGCATCCATAGTAATATCCCATATATACAGCGAAAACGGCATGACCGGGAACGGATGTCAATGCCCTGAGTATTGCGTTTCCCATACCGTTTGCCAGTACATATTCGATATTTTCAATTATGGCAAATCCCATTCCGACACTTACCGCATATACTATGGCATCAAAGGTATAATTGAACTCCTCATTTTTCCATGTAAACTTCTTTAATACAAAATATTTAACGCCTTCCTCGATCAGTGCCGTGCAAATAAAGGCGTCCCAAAAAACGTACACTTTATCACTGAGCGCAAACATGTCGTTAAATCCATCCAGAATGACTCCCGCGATAATCTCCAGTATCAGCACGGGAATAACGGAAACAGCTCCCGCAATGAGCAGTTTTCTGATAAGAGCCGCCGGCTCCCTCTCAATTTTGTCCTGCCTGTAAATCTTATATACGATAAAGGCACCGGGTGCAATGGCAAGAACCAGTAAAGTCGACATGATACTCTGAAATCCTCCTATTAAAGAACAGTCATCTTTCACCTGTCAATACAACACAGGTTATTACACTGATTACAATCGACCACTATCATACCACAGTATCGGCAAAATCACAAATCCCGCATTTATGCCTTTCCGGCTCCGTAATCAAAAGCATCCTTAAGACCATCCGTCACAAGGTTACATGCAAGCATGAGCGCAACCAGTATTATCATGCACGGAAAAAGCTTATAGGGATGCAGGAGGCAGTTCTCAAATCCATCCGAGATCAGGCTTCCCAGAGAGCAGCCTCCAAGCGGAAGCCCCAACCCTACAAAGCTCAAAAATGTTTCCAGAAAGATCGCGTCCGGAATCGTTACCATTATCTGCGTGATCAGTGTACCTACTATATTCGGAAGCATTTCCCTGAAGAGTATAAACATATTACCTGCCCCGAGCGTCCTTGCGGCAAGTACGAATTCCTGTTCCTTAAGTCGCAGCACCTGAGCTCTGGCAACCATACTCATTTCCATCCAGCCTGTCAGTATCAGAGCGAAAATGATAGCACCTATACCCGGCTTCATAATAAGCATAAGTATCGTTACGATCACCAACGTCGGAATGCTTCCGAATATATCAACTATCTGCTGCATTATAAAATCTGTCCTTCCACCGATAAATCCGGAAATCATGCCGTAATTCATGCCTATTATAAGATCCGTCAGGCCGGCCGCAAGTGCAATAAAAAGGGATACACGAAGTCCCTGAAAGCATCTCGAAAACAGATCTCGTCCAAGACTGTCCGTACCGAAATAATAATATGTATCGTTAAGCCCAAGCTCTTCATACCGGTTTTGTCTTATTTTACCTGCTGTACCAAAGAGGTACTCGGTACCCGAAGCAATACCCGGTATCTTCGGCGCCATATCCGCATGGTCAAGATTTTGATCCGAGTAATCATATCCGGATATATGCGATCCTATCACCGCCATAAGGATTAAGAGAAGAAGCAGGATAAGTCCGACTATATTGGACTTTTTGGAACAAAACCTTTTCACAACAGATTTAAGAAAACTGTCGCCAGCAAAAACGGTATCTATCTCCATATCCTCTTCTCTTTTAACAAATTGGAAATCTTTCTCTGTCCACTGATCCATCAAACCCAACCTCCTGTGACTAATTTACCTGCCCCGCAATACGGATCCTCGGATCCAATATACCGTACAGAATATCCAGCGCCAGCCTTGCGACTACATAGATCCCCGCAAACACGAAGCTCAAGGCGATCACCACATTATAATCATTTGCTGAAATCGCACTGGATAAAAGAAATCCGATCCCCGGTATAGAAAAGATACTTTCCGTTACAAGCGATCCTGTAAGAAGGCCAACCAACAGCATTGCCATCACTGTGATAACTCCCAGAAGAGAATTTCTGATCACATATTTAAGCAGCAGATCCTTAGTCATGATACCCTGACTTTTGGCAAACAGAACATAATCAGACTTAAGCACCGTC
>JAEEGL013031343.1_pt1 | contig 12035 bp, 4 predicted proteins | sample 9134231 | NCBI WGS metagenome assembly JAEEGL01 (sample SAMN16246548, study PRJNA631951) | gut metagenome | biome: gut microbiome; feature: rumen; material: fiber-attached | host: Bos | place: Iran: Karaj | collected 2018-10
GGCATTGTAGGACCCTGGGGAGAGATGCATTCTTCGGACTACGAAAAACCCGAATATATTCGTCCTATATTGCAGACGTACCTTGACAATCTACCTGAAAGCATTTCTGTTTTGGTACGTGCTCCGCGCTATATCTGCATGATGGCCAATCAAGACATTCTGAGAACGCTCTCAGTGCTACCTTTCACAGACAAGAACATGCGGCAATTAGGCATGTTCAACGACGGATATTTAGGCACTAAAGAGGATTATGGAACTTGGGGTACTGAGATTACAAGAGAAAGAGCTTGTCGAATGCTTAACACGTTCCACACTCATCCTTACGGAGGAGAGATTGCGCATGTTGACCGTCAATGGCTTGATGAACACTTTGAAATTTTCAATCCTGAAGGATGGAATCTAATACAGGAATTCTACATGACTCATCTTTCGTATCTGCGTAACATAAATGAAAAGGGACACACGATAGCAGATTTCCTCAATAACGAACTTGTTTTTGATATCCCCACTTACCATTTTCCAGAGATGCCTGATTTGAGTGAATATCAAGGCGAAAGTATCGGGCTTTTTATGCTGCACCATATGGGCTATCGATTTGTAATACGCAATCTGTTGGCTCCGAACATATTGTGTTCCGGGAAAGAAGTAACCATGGAGCTATCTTTTGAAAACACAGGATTTGGCATGCTGACGCTACCTTCACAAGCAGAACTTATCTTTCATAATGATGGTGAAAAACTAATTGTACCTGTAAAATTGCCTCTTGACTTGAAAGGAGGTGAGTCACGTCAGTTATCACTTCATTTCCGTGTGCCAGAGGGGCTTGGAAATGATACTTGTCATATATATCTTCGAACTTGGGTTCCCCTAAAAAAAGATATTCGTCCCATCCCATCAACACGACTTATTCGCTTTGCAAATAAGGGCATGTGGGACAATACTATGCAAGCTAATTCTCTTGGTACTTTCCAAGTGAGGTAGCTAAAACATATACATTTTTTCCATCTATAGAATGTGAGACACTATTTTCAAGATTTCCATGACAATCCAAATAAGAAAAGACATTAGGCAATATCCATAAAAAGCTAATAGGAATATGAAAAATATAAGGAATATATTTACCTTTCTTGCAAGTGCTATTTTACTAATGACCTGCTCTGAGTTAAATATCGGTTCTGTGGATTACAAGGATGCCAGTGTCCCTGTTGAGAAACGCGTGGAAGCCCTTCTTAGCCAGATGTCCATAGAAGAAAAACTAGCACAACTTAATCAATTGAATTTAACCGACTTGTTGACAGATGGAGAGTTGGATGTAAACAAGTTGAAGGAATTCATTGGTATACATGGCTATGGTTCAGTCCAAGGCATTAATCTCTCAGGTATGCAAGCCGCTAAGTTATACAATGAAGTACAACGGTATTGTATAGAAAAGACACGACTAGGTATTCCTATATTCATTACTACAGAGTCTCTCCATGGTTCTGTTCAAGATAATTCCACGATCTTTCCTCAAAGTATAGCAATTGGTGCTACTTTCGACCCTGATCTTTCCTATCGCATGACCCAGGCAATATCCAAAGAGTTGATTGCAGAAGGTGTAAATCAAACCTTGTGTCCCGTTGTGGATGTGACTCGCGATGCGCGATGGGGACGGACGGAAGAAACATTTGGCGAGGATCCATTCTTGAATGGATGTATGGGAATAGCTGAAGTAAGAGGCTATTTGGAAAACGGCATCAATCCAGTGCTGAAACATTATGGCCCTGGTGCGGAGCCAGAAGGCGGACTCAATCTGGCTTCGGTGAGTTGTAGTCAGCGAGACTTGTTGGACATTCATTTGAAGCCCTTCGAAATGATAGTTCGTGAGACAGAAATACGTTCACTGATGAGTTCTTATGATTCATGGAACAGAATTCCTAATTCTGCATCACATTATCTTCTTACAGAACTTCTCCGAGAAGAATGGGGATTCGACGGATATGTATATAGCGATTGGGGAGCTGTAAGTATGTTGCACTATTTCCAACATGTTGCATCCTCAGAAAAAGAAGCAGCAAAAATGGCTCTTACAGCAGGTTTAGACTTTGAGGCTTCTTCTGGTTGTTATAAAAAGTTGGGACAAATGATAGAGGATGGTGTTATAGAAGAAAAATTTGTAAATCTCGCTGTGAGACGCATCCTGAAGGTTAAGTTTGAACTTGGATTATTTGATAATCCCTATAGGAACGAAGGCTATCCTGATGTGATACATGGCCATGAGCATCAGATTTTAGCAAGACAGATAGCTGACGAATCCATCGTATTGCTGAAAAACGAGGGAGGAAGACTTCCTTTGTCTGTAGACAACATTCATTCAATAGCAGTAATAGGACCCAATGCTGATCAGGTACAATTTGGTGACTATTCTTGGAGCCGTAGCAATGAAGATGGCATTACGCCACTGGAAGGTTTACGACGTTTGCTCGGCGATCAGTTTTCATTGAACTATGCGAAAGGCTGTAATCTGACAACGAATGACAAAAGTGGTTTCCAAGAGGCCCTTCAAGCCTGCCGTAAAAGTGATATTACAGTTCTTTTCTTGGGAACTGCCAGTGCTTCCCTAGCACGTGATTACTCCAATGTAACGTCAGGAGAAGGATTCGATCAAAATGCATTGGAACTGACAGGTGTTCAAGAGGAGCTGATGAAGGCACTTTTCTCTACAGGCAAGCCCGTCATTTTAGTTCTTGTTACAGGAAAACCCATTTGTGTCCCATGGGCCAATGAGCATCTGCCTGCAATAGTGGCACAATGGTACGGTGGCGAAAAAGCAGGAGATGCTATAGCTGCTATGCTGTTCGGAGAAACGAATCCTTGTGGAAAAACACCAATCTCGTGGGCCCACAGTACTGGCAACCTTCCCTGTTTTTACAATTATCTTCCCACCGATCGAGGATTCTATCATCAGCCGGGAACCCTTAACAATCCAGGGCGAGACTATGTGTTTTCTACACCTAAACCTCTGTGGAGTTTCGGACATGGGCTGAGTTATACTACATTTGAGTACGGTGAAGCACTTTTGTCAACAAATGAATTGAATGACCAAGACACCCTTACAATAACCATACCCATTACTAACACTGGTGTGTTGAATGGCAAGGAAGTCGTGCAGCTTTATATTCACAAAGAGGCTTCTCAACTTGTTACTCCTGTTATGCAATTGAAAGGTTTTTGCAAGGTTTCTGTTCCTGCTGGACAGACTCGTACCGCGACTATCCATTTGCCTATCAAGTATCTTACGGTTACAGGCAAAGATATGAAGCAAACGGTTGAACCAGGGAATTATGAACTTCTCATTGGTTCTTCGTCAACAGATATTCGCGTACATTCCTACATTACGGTTGGAAATGCCCATATTGTTGTAGAAAAGAAAGAGGTGGAGTTGGTAAGGGTTACACCCGATGGTGATACTATCCGATAAGAAAAGCTAAGATGAAAAATAGATTTCTCGAAATTGTTTTATTAGGAGCCTCATGCTTTACCTTGATATCTGTGAAGGCGCAAAATATGAAAGAACTCGTTATCAACGAGATTCAAGTTGCTAATATTGACCAATTTGTAGATCCAAGTTTCAATTACGGAGGATGGATTGAACTTTACAATCCTTCATCTACACCTCTGGAACTATATGGATGTTGGGTTAGTGATGATATTGGGAATCTGAAGAAGGTTCACATCACTCAATCTATGATTGTTCCTGCACATGGATTCCATAATTTATGGTTTGGACATCATGACAAGTATTGCCCAAGTCAGATAGACATGGAGTTAGATGTCGACGGAGGAATTATTTATCTGAGTGATGCCGATGGTAACCTTATTCAAAGCCAGGAATATCCTCCTGCAATATGCCGCACCAGTTGGACACGTAAAACAGATGGCAACGAAGAATGGGGATATACAGACTCTCCCACCCCCGTAGCGTCAAATGGTAAACAATCACTCTGCGAATTACGTCTTGAATCACCTAAAGTTGAAATAGAAAGTTCCTGTTTCAAGGACAAATTTGCCTTCTTTGTACCAATTCCTAAAGGTGCTACACTCCGTTATACAACAGATGGAACAACACCAACAATGACAAAAGGATTGACGAGTAAGACAGGGGTCTTTATTGTCAGTGATAATACCATTATGCGGTTTGCACTCTTTCAGAAAGGATTCCTGCGCGGCCCTGTTGTTACTCGCACATTTATAAAGGAAGACAAATCTTTTGGATTGCCCATTATGTCTATCGTCACAGATCCCGCCAACCTTTACAGCAAAGAACTAGGTATTTTTGTAAAAGGCATTAACGGAAGACCAGGACGAGGACAAAAAGAAAACTACAATTGGAACATGGATTGGGATCGCCCTATCAACTTTGAACTGATGACAGAAAAAGGTTATTCCGTACTGAATCAAGAAGCGGAAATGTACCGATGTGGAGGATGGAGCCGTTCGTGGACACCTTTCTGCTACAAAGTTCATGCTGCCAAGCAATATGAGGGAGATAATTTTTTTGATTATGCCGTATTCCCAGACAAACCTTTCAATCGGTACAAAACTCTTCAAATCCGCAATGGAGGAACTGTGTCATCAAATGGCAGAGTAAAGGATGCATTCCTTCAGAAACTGGTGCTTACAAGTGGACTGAACATTGATGCACAAGATTATCAGCCAGTACTTCAATATATCAATGGAGTTTATCATGGAGTGATCAATGTTAGGGAACCAAGCAACAAACAATTCGTTTATGCTAATTATGGCTTGGATGAAGAAGAAATAGACATGTACGAAATAGATGCAGACTCTGGCTATGTTCAAAAATGTGGTACCCGTGACGCTTTTGAACGTTGGTATGAACTGAGTCAGAGAGCTGAAGAAGATGACATATATGCTGAGATTGAAAACCTTGTAGATATCGATGAATATGCCAACTACATGGCTGTGGAGTTCTATTTAGGTAATACGGATTGGCCACAGAACAATGTGAAGGCATGGCGACCAAATATAGAAAATGGCAAGTTTCGTTATGTGCTCTTCGATTTAGACTTCAGTTTCTCTACTTTCAACTCTTTCAGCGCCTTCGAAGGACGGCGAATGAATACTTTCAATGAACTATTTGGGGAAAATCAAAGCAGAATCAGGCAAGAGATAAAAGCTGTGACAATATTCGTCAATATGTTGAAAAATGAAAAATTTCGCAAATATTTCATAGATGCATTCTGTCTGGTGGCAGGCTCTGTTTTTGAGACATCTCGCTGTGAGAAACTTATAAATGATATGCTCACGCGTGTATATCCCATGCAAATTTTGAAGGAGGATGCATATGGGAAAAACATATCGCCAATTGAAGAAGCCAACGAAGTTCTGTCCCATCTTAAATGTCGTGCTCCTGAAATGTACAATGTCCTTGAGAAATATTCGCGCTTCCAACTCAGTGGGGAAGAGGCTCAATCCATCATCATCAGCAGCAATTTGCAGGAAGCACAGTTGAGAATAAACAATCAGCCCATACCTACAGGTTATTTTGACGGGAAGCTTTACCAACCCATCACAATGATGGCGGAAGCACCTGCAGGCTACCATTTCGATGGATGGTTCAATGATGCTGACATATGTCTTGGAAAAAATCCTGAAATCCAGTTGCCAAAAGGAGAAATAAAGATCACAGCTCGTTTTAATCTAAATGAAGATTCTTGTTTTTCTCGTTGTCCAATTGTGATAAATGAAGTTAGTGCAAGCAATAGTATTTACGTGAATGATTATTCAAAAAAAAGAGACTGGATAGAACTTTACAATTGTACATCTAAGGAAATCGATTTAGCTGGCATGTATCTCTCTGATGATGCTAGTCAACCCCAAAAATACGAAATCTCTGATGAAGGAACCGGAGTGAGTACAATGATACCTGCTCACGGTTTCAAGATAATATGGTGCGACAAAAATACACCCATAAGCCAGCTACATGCTTCGTTTAAGTTATCAAATGAAGAAAATTCCATCATAATGCTTTCTTCTTCAGACATGAGCTGGACAGACACGTTTGAGTATAATGTTCACGATGGAATGCAAACAATAGGACGCTACCCTGATGGCACAGACAAGGTTTACTTAATGACACGACCTACCATAGGGAACTCTAATCGGATGAACACGTATTCTCATTCTAAAAAATCTATTTCATCGTTTGCTTCAACCTTGCCATTGATTTCCCATGCAAGCGGTTTAAGCCTGACCACAAGAGAAGGATTCATTTTGATAAAGAGCGAGGAATCCAAACAAGTAGTTCTTTCTATTTACACCAATGACGGTAAATTGAAGGAAAAAAGAGACATTGACATAGAAGACAAACATGCAAAATATCCTATATCACATTTGATGAAGGGTCTATATATCATAGAAGTTAAAGATTCTCAGAAGAATTGTTGTGCAATAAAAATTGTCAGAAAATGAAAAGAAAAGAGGTCATCACACTATTTTTGTTCTGGATGCTTTTTCTCAATGCAAACATTATATTGGCAGATGAATCTGTTCCTCCGCAAATAGATGGCATCTATCAAATTAAAACAGCAGATGAACTTCTCTGGTTTGCAGAACAAGTGAGTATCAAAGGTAATCAGTACATAAAATGCCTGCTTCTCAACGATATTGATATGGAAGGAAGAGAATGGATTCCCATCGGAAATACACCCGAGAAGAACTCCTTTTGGGGCCATTTTGATGGCGGCGGTCATACGATTAAAGGTCTTCACATAAATTCATTTCTGAAAGGTAACTGGCAATATGCAGGTATGTTCAATTCTGCCACTCACTGTACCATTCAAAATCTGACAGTGAAAGGCAACATCAATTGCAATGCTTCTGGTTTTTCCTGTATGGCTGGTATCATTGCCCGTGCTTGGGATGCCAAGGTGTCAAATGTACATTCCTTTTTGGAAATAAGTGTCACTGGAGGCTTTTTGGGAGTGGGAGGTGTGGCAGGCTACGCACACGATGCATCATCATTCGATGATTGCAGCTTTCATGGTGTAATAACATGCAATACCAGTGATTTTTATGGCGGCATCATAGGAAATTCTGCCGAAAGCTATATCAATAATTGTGCAAATTATGGAGATTTTATATTGACCAATAAAAATTCCCGTTGTGGCGGTATTCTCGGTCAGGCCGACAACACATGCATTGTAGTAAGCAATTCTCTAAGTATTGGATCCTTTGAAGGACAAGGAAATCCACAAGCGATGATTGGTCATGTCCAGTCTATGTCCTTTTCTAAGAGTAAGAACAATTACTTTCTATCGGAAAATGCCAGTAAGGCATCCGATAACAGCTTATTCAAGGCTTCATCTGCAACAGTGGAGGAATTGGCTTCTGGAAAAGTAACCTACGAACTCAACCAAGGGCAGGTCAATATTCATTGGTATCAGACATTGGGTATGGACCAGTTCCCGATGATGGATTCATCGCATGCTGTAGTGCAAAAGCTAAATGGAAGCTATTTCAATCCTAATGGGAAAGAAGCTTGCGAGGCACTACTATCTCAAGAACTGTCATATTGCGATACAGTAATAGCACAGCAGTCGATTATAGATGTATACAAAAAGGCACTAACTTATGGGAGCAATTATGACAATCCTACAGATTTCTTTGACTTATACAATAGCTTGCTGGAACTTCGCAATCTGCTGAAACATTCAGAAGAGACGTATTCGTTTTATTGTTCTTCTATCAATAAATATCGACAGTATTTGTCAATGTTCACTTCTGAAAAAGGGGAAATGTTCCAGAAAATGGAGCGATATATAGACTCTTATGTAGAACCATGCCAAGATTTTCCTAACGGTAGTTCTATGTATATTATTCAACATCATTTATTAGGCGAAAGTGCACTTAATAAGGAACTGATATGGGTAGAGAATCTATGGTATGTAATTCAAAATCCCAAGTACGAACATAGACATGATGTAACTCATCTTCTCATCAATGCCGATTTTTCCAACAATTTCTACGGATGGCAGAATGTGGGATGCAGCTATCATTGGTCAGAAACGAAGGAAATGGTCTCAGTGAACGAAATATCGGATTCCTTAAATGTCTACCAAGTATTGACAGGACTGCCCAATGGAATTTACGAGTTCAGAATGAAAGGCTTTTATGGGAATCATACTGTAGATCCTTCCACACATGTGAACCATGCTGCCGTGCTATATGCAAATAACACAATAAACTATTTCCAAACCGAGGACGAGATAGCAGAAGGAGGTACTGAGAATGCTATCCTGACTCATGTGACTAATGGAGTTCTGTTCGTGGGAATAAAGGTTCCTCATAGGAAATTCTCTTCTGGTCATCTTTTTTTTGCTGATGCTCACCTTTATTACTATGGAAGTCTGGAAAACGCAGACGCAACGCTCCAGGATGTGATGGAGAATCAAGTGACACAGGCCAACTCTGTCCTTGATGCCATATATCCTGACATGAATGGCAATTATTCTGACTTGCCCAATTTCTCACAATCATTGAAAGACGCTCTTCGCCATGCTATAGAGAAAGCCTCCTCTGCGATATCAAACCAGGACAAATTCCAAACTATTCAGGACATATCCTCCATATTTGTGAGGATACTAGAGTGCAAAAATGCCTATCTCGAGTTGATTGAACAATTTACCGAATTGCGAAGACGAGTTGAAAATGATATGCAAGGTTTGCTGACAGAAGAGCAGTTGATTGAATTCAATGACATAATGCAAATAGTAGAAAAAGGATATAAGGAAGGCTTCTATTCAGCAGAAGAAGCACAAAACTATCAAGGTCTGAAGACTCTCTCTTTTCTTACAGATGTGGAAAGTAAAGAACCTAAATTGCTGAATGGTTATTACCAAATAGAAGAAGCTGGGCATTTGTTGTGGTTCGCACAGGCAGTAAATGCAGGTAACGGAGGGTTAAATGCACAGCTTGTTAATGATATTAACATTATAGGTATCCTATCGTGGAATCCTATTGGTGTAAGTCCTGAAAAGAATTCTTATTCGGGAGTCTTTGATGGACAAAAACATACCATCAGTGGATTCCTTTTTTCTAAGGAACTCGGCAACTGGGGTTTGGGGGGACTTTTTGGAAGCATTACACATGGTACTGTGAGAAATCTGACCATAAAGGGGAAAATGGTCTGTCAAGGGGGAGCATGCTCCATGTTTGGTGCCATAGCACGTGCTTGGGATACAACATTACTAAACATCCATGTAGAGATGGACATTGATACAAAAAGTACTGGATATTATGGTGTCGGAGGTGTTACGGGATATGCACATGACAACACAATTATTCAAGATTGTTCCTTCTCGGGGAATATCCAATGCAATTCTACAGATCCATATGGCTGTATCATAGGTCGATGTGCAGTATCCGCATCCATCAATAATTGTGCCAACTACGGCCAGTTATATAATAACATGAATGGCAACTATATTGGTGGTGTAGTCGGTATGGCCGATGATGCATCTTTCAGTATGTCGCATTGTCTGAATATAGGTGACATGCATGGCAAGACCCCTGCTCTCATAGGTTATCTCGGGGCTTTTGACAAAGCTAAGTCCATTTACAATTATTGGTGTGAGTCTTGTGCTTCCACTCCTGTCGGTAGTTCCAATCCTATGAACAATATCTATGCTGTAAGAGTTTCCGAATTAAGGTCTGGAAAAATAACCTATGAAATGAACGCATCGCAAGACAAAGTACATTGGTATCAGACTTTGGGAACAGATCCATATCCCTTACTCGATTCCTCTCATGGTGAAGTTGTCAAAGAAGGATTTGACTATATTAATACAGGAATTATCCATCCTTTCATTTCTGAGACGAAACAGAGTAATGCTGTTTATGACATGAATGGGAGAATCGTGAAGAAACCTTTGAATGGTATTTATATTATAAATGGGAAGAAAATTATCATTCGACAATAAACATTATTATGATAAAAATATGAGAATTCGAAATTTTTTGAGTATTGTACTATTTACCTTCAGTACCACCATTGGTGCTCAGAGTATCAACCCTAAGACTAAATGGCACTGGGAAAAGGGGACCATCGTAATTGAAACACCTGCCCGCCCCGCTGGCCAAAAAAATGTTTTGTGTCTAACCACTCCCAAGTTGGAGACTGTTCGTATCGGGTTTGCTGGTCTAGGAAGTCGCGGTCCTTGGGCTGTAAATCGCTACTGTCACATTCCTGGTGTACAGATTGTAGCCCTCTGCGACTATGAAGAAGAACGTGCACGAGATGCCCAAAAATATCTCCGCAACGCAGGTCTTCCTCCCGCCGACATTTACAGTGGTGTTTTAGGTTACGTAGAAATGTGTAAACGTGAAGATATAGATCTAGTGTATGTGGCAACAGACTGGGAGCATCACTTTCCTATTGCCAAGTGTGCGCTAGAGAACGGCAAGCATGCAGCCATAGAAGTACCCAGCGTCATGAATTTGGGACAATGTTGGGAACTGATCGATCTAAGCGAGAAGAACCGTGTACATTGTATGCTATTGGAGAACTGTTGCTACGACTATTACGAAATGAGTGCATTGAACATGGCACAGCAGGGACTCTTCGGTGAAATCATCCGTGCAGAGGGCGCCTACATTCATACCTTGAACGATGCAAGTTGTTGGACTGGATATTGGCAAAATCCAGACGGATCCGATCCTGAGAATCTTCATTGGCGATTGAAATATAATAAAGAGAACCGAGGAGACATCTATCCAACTCATGGACTGGGGCCAGTAGCACAGGCTCTAAACATCCATCGCGGCGATCGCTTCAAAACGCTTATTGCTATGGATACCGAAAGCTTCTGCGGCCGAGAAGGCTACAAAGAAGTGACCGGCAAGGAATGCGACGAATTCCGCAATGGAGACCATACTACCACCCTCATGCGTACCGAGAAAGGTAAGGTTGTAGAGATTCAACATAATGTGATGACTCCTCAGCCCTACAACCGTCTATACAAACTAACTGGCACCAAGGGCTACTGTACTAAGTACCCTGATCCCAAGATATACATAAGCCAAAAGAGTGCCAGCGAAGTAGGTCTGGCCGAAATGGCAGGTAAAATATCTGGCCACGAGTTCCTTTCCCAGAAAGAGTATGATACTCTCATGGAAAAATACTACCATCCCATTTTGAAAAAATTTGGTGATCTCGGGCGCGAATTTGGCCACGGTGGGATGGACTATACTATGGATGCCCGTCTGGTATATTGTCTTCAGAACGGTCTACCTCTGGATATAGACGTCTATGATTTGGCAGAGTGGTGTGCTTTGGCTGAACTTGGAGCATTAAGTTTGGATAACGGCTGTGCTCCAGTGTCTTTCCCTGACTTCACCCGTGGAGATTGGAATAAACAACAAGCTTTCCGTCATGCATACGCTTCTCCCGATGATGAAGCTACTGCAGAGAAAGTTGCTCGCGAAAATACTGCAATGCAACAAGCTTTGACAGTGAAGAAGAAACTTTGGGAGAAATATGACAAAAATCTGTCCAAAAAGAGCAAGAAGGAACAAGGGAAATGAGAATAAAAATCATCCTGCTCATAACACGCCATTTTCCCTGCATGTTGGAGTTGATATGATGAGGTCTTGAATAAAGTTTTCGAAAAAAATGGATGGGTCATTGACACTCTATCAACTTCTGTAATGAATTCTCTTTATCTGTAGGATACAATTTACTATTCTTACTCTCCCATTGTAGAAAGTAAAAACTGATAAAGTATATAAAGTATGCAGAATTTTATTATTATCACCCGTTGGCGGAATTGAATTAGTGCATATTTGATTCCGCCTATGGGTTAATTACTTTATATCGGCGCAAATTACTAAATCCTAAATTCCGCAGCACTTTAGTTTGATTTTTTATAAGTTCCTGAGCAACAAAAAGTTGCCCAGGATTTTGTCATGTCAGATTTTTCACTTACCTTAGTGCTGCGTTTCAAGACAAGCAAAATCGCACATGACATGGCAAA